>JAESFL010000040.1_pt1 | contig 177830 bp, 158 predicted proteins | sample 9269401 | NCBI WGS metagenome assembly JAESFL01 (sample SAMN14506025, study PRJNA617098) | algae metagenome | isolation source: Gloeocapsa sp. UFS-A4-WI-NPMV-4B04 and co-occurring heterotrophs from desert... | place: USA: Utah | collected 2006-10-01 | reverse complement strand
GATTAGGAGCGGCGAGCCGTCGCAGGCACCTCGAATGAGGCTTGCTCAACGCAAGTGAAACGGGCCCGCGCGACCTATGACCCCGGCGACGCGGGCAGTTTCCGGATGTGAACGAATTCATTCGCTCACGTCTGTGACCGCGCCCGCCGCCCGCCCCGCCCCGCCCCGCCCCGCCATCTCGCCATCTCGCCATCTCGCCATCTCGCCATCTCGCCATCTCGCCATCTCGCCATCTCGCCATCTCGCCATCTCGCCATCCCGCCATCCCGCCGTCTCGCCGCCCCGCCGCCCCGCCGCCCCGCCGCCCCGCCTCGCGTCTCGCCGTCTCAATGCGAAGGAGGCGGACCGCGTTCCCGCGATCCGCCTCCCGTCATCCCGATCGATGCGGCCGGACGATCAGCTCGTGAGCTTGCCCTGGACGAGCGTGGAGATCATCTGCTCCAGGCGGCCCTGGGTGCGGCACTGCGCGGCCACGGCGTTGGCGCCGTCGGCGCTGAAGGCGCGCGCCTCGATCCGGTTCTCCAGCCGCGAGCCCGTGCCGTCCGTGCTGGGGTTCACGACGGAGGTGACGGTCATGCGGATGGTGTACTGCTGCGCGATGGGCGTGCCGAACGAGCCCGTGCCGCAGTCCACGAAGCGCGTGGCCTGCTCGCCCATGAAGCGCCGCGTAAAGCTGATGGTGCTCGACAGGGTGCGGTTGCCGGCGGTGCCGGCCTCCGTCAGGCCCAGCTGCTCGTACACGCTGGGGAGCACGGCCCACACGCGGTCCACCGGCGCCGCGATCTCCGACGAGATCACGCGCACGTCGGTGCTGGTGCTGATGTTGATGCCGTCGCTGGTGCCGATGGCCTGCGTAGGAAGCGCGGTCGGGCCGGCGGACGGCGACGGGTTGGTGCTGCTGCAGGCCACGAGGGCGCAGGCGCCGAGGCCGAGAAGCAAGGTGCGCATGGGGGGGTGTCTCGGTATGGGTTGCGGACGGAAGTTCGCCGTCTGCGGCAAAGCTAGCGGGGGCGCCGCGCGCGGTCAAAGCAAGAACCCCGCAAAACGCGCAGAGTTTCGGCGGCGCGCGCTCCGGCTTCCCGCGCGGATGGCGGAAGTCCGGCGCGGGCGGGAGCCCCCTCTCCCCCGCTCCGCGGGAGAAAAGCAGGGGGACCACGCGGATGTGCTTGATGGGCAAGGACCTGCCGCTCGCCGGGTGAATCTCTCCGCAGCGCGTCTCTCCCCTCGCGCCGATACCGGATCCCTGGATTCCGTGCGCAGCCGGATCAGGATGGATTTCTTCTGCAGTGCGGCCGGCGCCGTAAGTCGCGCAGGGGAGGGTGACGGCGGCGCCTCACCCAGGAAATCGAAGGAGGAAGCAGCGCCGGGAGCGCCGGCGGCCTCCCCCGCGATCAGCGTTTGTCCAATGTTTATGCGGGTAATCGGCCGTTGCGGCGACGCCGTGACACTTTACAGCCCGGGCGGGCGGGGCTAGCTTTGCCCGACATATGAAAGCAGGTGGGCCTCACGGAAGCCGGTGTAAATCCGGCGCGGCCCCGCCACTGTAAGAGGCCCGGCGCATCGCCGGTCCGGCTCCGCTCTCCAATGCGCCACTGGGCACCACGCCCGGGAAGGCCGAGCGGCAGCCGCCTCGAGCCAGGAGACGCGGCCCCCCTGCTCCCGCAACGCACGAACCCTCGTGGGAGGGGAGCGGGGCCACGAAACTCGCCGGCCGGAGCACGCGCACGCGTGTGCCCGCCGCGGCGCCATTCGCCGCCCGTTCCTCCCGCGTTCATCCGGGAAGGACGGGCTTTTTGCTGGACATCTCCTCGCTCCCGCGCGTCCTGGCCGCGGCCCTCGTGGCCGCGCTGCCGGCGCTCGCCGCGTGCGGCGGGGACGATGCGACCGCCCGGCCCCCCGTCTCCCAATCCGCCGCATCCGCCGCCGTCCAGGCCACGGACGACGCCAACCAGGTCGTGCGCCTGGAGCGCCCGGCCGCGCGCATCATATCCCTCATCCCCAGCGCCACGGACCTGCTGGTGGCCATGGGCGCGCGCGGACAGCTGGCCGGCCGCACGGACTTCGACAAGGACTCCGCCGTCGCGTCGCTTCCCTCGGTCGGCGGGGGGCTGGACCCCAGCCTGGAGGCGCTGGTGGCGCTGCGGCCGGACCTCGTCGTCAGCTTCGAGACGCAGGGCGACGCGGCGCTCCGCACACGGCTGCGCGAGATGGGCATTCCCGTCTACGCCCTGGCCGCGCAGGACACGGCGGACATCTTTCGCGCCCTGGCCAACCTGGGCACCCTGGCGGGACGGCGGACGGCGGCGGACAGCGTCGCGGGTGCCATGCGCGCCGAGCTGGAGGCCGTGCGCCGCTCCGTGGCCGGGCGGCCGGCGCCGTCGGTGCTGTACGTGGCCTGGGTGGACCCGCCCATGGTCGCGGGTCCCACGACCTTCCTGTCCGAGCTGGTCCGCGTGGCGGGCGGGCGCCCCGTGTTCGAGGACGTACAGCAGGAGTGGCCGCAGGTCAGCATCGAAGAGATCGTGAGCCGCAAGCCGCAGGTGGTGGTCATCCCCAGCGGCGCGGGGGCGGAGTTCTCGGCGGACGCGCTGCGCACGGCGCCGGGGTGGCGCGAGCTGGCCGCGTCGCCGGGGACGCGCGTGGCGGAGGTGCCCGTGGCCGTCGTCAACCGCCCCGGGCCGCGGCTGGGAGAGGCCGCGCGGGCCCTGCGCGATGCCATCCACCCGGAGCTGGCGGCGCCGTGAAGCCCGCATTGCGGCTCCTGCTGATGGCCGCGGCCGTGCTGGCCGCCATCATCGTGGGCGTGCGGGTGGGCGCCGTGCCGCTCTCCACGCGCGAGGTGGTGGACGGCGTGCGCGGCATCGGCGATCCCACGACCGTCTCCATCGTGCAGAAGCTGCGGCTGCCGCGCACCATCCTCGCGGCGCTCGTGGGCGGCAGCCTGGCCGCCAGCGGGGCCGCGTTCCAGGCGCTGCTGCGCAATCCGCTGGCGGAGCCGTTCATCCTGGGCGTGAGCGGCGGCGCGGCGGTGGGCGCGGCGACGGCCATCGTCCTCACGGGCGCGCTGGCCAGCAGCGGCATCGTCTCCGGGGCGGCGCTGGCCGGGGCCATCGCGGCCATCGTCTTCGTCATGCGCGTCGGCACGTCCGTGGGGCGGACGCTGGACACGCGGGTGCTGCTGCTGGCGGGGGTGGTGGCGGGCGCGTTCTTCAACGCCTGCATCATGCTCATCCTCACCTTCGCCCGGACGGAATCGTTCCGCGCGGCCATCTTCTGGATGATGGGGAGCTTCGGCGGCGCCACGTGGCGGTCCATCGGCGCGCTGGCCATCGCCGTCGTCCCGGCGATGCTCATCCTCTTCACCCTTGCCCGTCCCCTGAACCTGCTGGCCATCGGCGAGGAGACGGCGGCGTACCTGGGTGTGCGGACGGAGCGGGTAAAGCTGATCGCGTACGGCACGGCGTCGCTGCTGACGGCGGCGTCCGTGGCGGCCAGCGGGGTGATCGGCTTCGTGGGGCTGGTGATTCCCCACGTGGCGCGGATGCTGTGGGGCGCGGACCACCGCTTCCTTCTCCCCGCGTCCGTCCTGCTGGGCGCGACGTTCATCGTGCTGGCGGATGCGCTGGCGCGGACGGTCGCGGCGCCCACGGAGCTGCCCATCGGCGTGGTGACGGCGTTCGTGGGGGTGCCGTTCTTTCTCTGGCTGCTGCGCAGGAGGGGCGCATGAGCGGATGGCGCTGCGCCGGGCTCACGTACCGGTACCCGGAATCGACCCATCCCGCCGTCCGGGACCTGTCGCTGGAGATCCCCGCCGGCGCCACGACGGCCGTGCTGGGACCGAACGGATCGGGCAAGTCCACGCTGCTGCGCCTCCTTCTCGGCGTGCTGCAGCCGTCGGGAGGAACGGTGGATTTCCAGGACCGCCCCCTGGCGGCGTGGAGCCGCGAGGCGCTGGCCCGCGAGGTAGGCGTGGTGCCGCAGGGGGAGGAAGCCGTCTTTCCCATGTCCGTCCGCTCCCTGGTGGCCATGGGCCGCTACCCGCACCTGGGCGCCTGGCGCCGGGAGGGGGACGCGGACCGGCGCGCGGTGGAAGAGGCCATGCGCCGCTGCGACGTGCTGGACCTGGCCGCGCGCCCCGTCCCCACGCTGAGCGGCGGCGAGCGGCAGCGGGCGCGGGTGGCGCGGGCGCTGGCGCAGGAGGCCGCCACCCTGGCCCTGGACGAGCCCACGGCCGCGCTGGACGTGGCGCACGAGATGGCGATCTTCGAGCTCCTGTCCGCCCTGGGCCACGCGGGCAAGACGGTGCTGCTGGTGACCCACAACCTGAACCTGGCCGCGCGCTACGCCGACCGCCTGGTGCTGCTGCACGGCGGCCGATTGGCGGCCGAGGGCACGCCGGCGGAGGTACTGACGCGCGAGACGGTGGAGCGCGTGTACGGCTGGCCCGTGGAGATCGTCCCGCACCCCGGCCCCGGGCCGGACGCCGGCGCGCCGCAGGTGGTGCCGCTGGCGGGGGACCAGTGCTTTCGCATGCAGCACGGGGAGGCGCACGGCCATGCGGCATAAGCTCTGGTTGATGGTGATCCTGATCCTCATCCTCCTCCCGCTCCGGGTGGAGGCGCAGCGCCCGGGCGAGCTGGCCGGGCGCGTGGCGGAGGCGCGGACGGACGCGCCCGTGGAGATGGCATCCGTCGAGATCCCCGAGCTGGGGCTGCGCGCGTGGACGGACGCCGCGGGGCGATTCCGCTTCCGGGGACTGGAGCCGGGGCCGTACCGCGTCCGCGTGACCCGCACGGGCTACACGGCGGGCGCGGCGACGGTGGACGTGCGAAACGGCCAGGAGGCGTGGATCGCCATCTCCCTGGCCGCCGTGGCCGTGGCGCTGGACGCCGTGACGGTCTCCGGCACGCGCGACCCGCTGACGGAGGGGACGGAAGTCGCGCGGACGGAGATCGAGCGCTCGGGCGCGCGGACGGCGGCGGACCTGGTGGAGCGCGTGCCCGGCGCAGTCGTCCGCGCGACGAGCCCCGCCGGGCCGCGGACGGTGAGCATCCGCGGCGGCGCGCCGGACGCCGTGCTGGTGCTGGTGGACGGCATCCCCCTGAACGATCCCGTGACGGGCGAGGCGGACCTGAGCGCCGTCCCCGCGGCCACCATCCACCGGCTGACGGTGCTCCCCGGCGCGCAGTCCGCCCGCTACGGGCCCCGCGCGGAGACGGGCGTGGTGCTCATCGAGACCCGCGCGGGCGAAGTGGGCCGCGCGGCGGAGGCGTCGCTGGGGACGCTGGAGGAGCGCGCCGCGCGGGGCGAGTGGGGCGTGGCGGCGGGCTCCGCCGTGCTGCAGGCGGGCGGGCACGCGCGGTCGCTGGAGGGCGCGTTCCGCCACCCGCGCGACGTGCGCGACGACAGCATCGTCCGGCGGCGCAACGCGGACCTGGAGGAGTGGAGCGGCTTTGCGGCGCTCTCCGCGCGATGGCTGGGCGGCGACCTGCGCGCGCGGGGCGGATGGGACGGGCTGGAGCGCGGCCTTCCCGGCCTTGGCCACACGCCCTCGCCCCAGGCGCGGCAGGAGATGGCGCGCGGGCGGGGCTCCGTGGCGTGGCGCCGCGCGGGGACGCAGGCGCTGGTGAGCGGGGCCGTGCAGCGGGTGCACTTCTCGGATCCAGATCCTCCCTTCGGCCTGCCGTACGACGACACCACGCGGGTGCGGATGCTGAACGCGCGGGTGGAGACGCAGCGCCCCGGCCCCGGCCCCGTGCAGACGTGGGGCGCGGGGGTGGAGATGCTGGCGCAGCGGGTGGACGCGGCCCTGTCGGACCGCGCGCCGCGGACGCAGACGGGCTTTGGCGCGTTCGCGCACGGCGCGGGCGGCCTGCGCATCCTCTCCCGCCCCGCGACGCTGGGGGTGCAGGCGCGCGCGGACCGCGAGGCCGTGAGCGGCGACTGGTTCCTGAGCCGCGCCGTCACGCTGACGGTGGACCTGTGGCCCGTGCGGCTGCAGCTGGCCAACCGCAGCGCGTTCAGCCCGCCGTCGCTGGGCGACCAGTTCTTTCGGGACGGGGTGGGCGTGGAGCCCAACCCGGACCTGCGCGCCGAGCGCATCCCCAACGAGTGGGAGTTGGGCGCGTCCACGGCCTTTGGCGTCGGCCCCGCGCACCTGTCGATCTATGCGACGGCGTACGACAGCGACGTGCGGGGGATGATCGTGTGGGCGCAGCGCTTTACCAACCGGTGGAGCCCCGTGAACGTGGACGCGCACCGCCGCGGGTTGGACACGCGCGCGGACGCCACGCTGGCCGGGGGCGCGCTGCGCGTTTCCGCCGCGTACGCCCTGGCCCGCATCACCTACGACCGCGCGGGCGACGGCGACGACGGCGTGCAGGTGGTCTACCGCCCCCGCCACACGGGCTCGCTGGGGGCGGAGTGGAGCCGGGGGCCGTGGCGCGCGCGGGCGGCCACCCGGTACACCGGCGCGCGCAATCCCACGCCCACGGACGCCAACCAGCTCCCCGGCTTCTGGTCCACGGAGCTGGGTGCCGCGCGCGACTGGCGGGTGGGGCGGTGGACGATGACGACGGCCGTGGACGTGGACCGCGCGCTGGACGAGAAGGGGCACCTGATCGAGGGATTTCCCGAGCCCGGCCGCCGGGCTCGCCTGAACGTGCGCATCGCGCGCACGGGTTCACCATCACACAATCGATAACGAGCACATGTACATTCGTTCTCTCCGCCGGCTTTACGCGCTGGCCGCAGTCGCCGCCCTGCCGCTGGCCGTGGCCGCGTGCGACGGCGATCCCAACGAGCCGGAGATCGCCGAGCGCCTGGTGGTGACGGTGAACAGCGTGGGCAACACGCTGTCGCTGGTGCCCGTGGACGGCAGCACCACGCAGTCGCGCGAGGTGAGCCTGGGCGCGCAGGGCACGCCCGTGGACGTGGCCATCCGCGGCGCCACGGCCGTGGTGCCCATGGGCACGTACCCGTTCGCGTCCGTCGTGGACCTGCGCGCGGGCTCCGTCGCCTTTACGGTGCCGCTCCCCGCCGGCTCCGGCGCGACCGGCGTGGCGTTCGTGAACGACACGCTGGCCCTGGTGGCCAACCCGTCGCTGAACACCGTGTCGCCCATCCGCGTGCGCCGCGGCACGGCGGGCGCGCCCATCGGCGTGGGGACGTACCCGCACGCCATCGTGGAGCACCGCGGGCGCATGTTCGTGCTGAACGCCAACCTGGTGAACTTCGCCCCCGCCGGGCCGGGTTCGGTGACGGTGCTGGATGCGCGGCTGGCCGTGGTGAAGACCATCCAGCTCACGGGGCGCAACCCGCAGGCGGGCGCCGTGGCGGGCAACCGGCTGTACGTGATCAACGCCGGCCGGTTCGGCCAGGCCGAGGGCTCGCTGTCCGTCATCGACCTGAACACGCTGACCGAGGTGGAGCACTACACCGGCTTCGGCGCGTTCCCATCGACCATCGCGGCGTTCGAGGACGGCGACCTGCACATCGGCGGATACGGGCTGGGCGTGTTCGTGTGGGATCCGCAGGAGGAGGAGTTCGTCGTGGCGCCGGCGGACCCCATCGAGCCGGGCGGCTCCACCGTGGTGGCGGACATCGGCTTCGACTACCAGGGCCGCCTGCACGTGACGGACTCCGGGTTCTGCACGGATCCCGGCGTTCTCCGCCGCCTGGACCGGGACTACGACCTGGACCGCACGGTCACCGTGGGCGTGTGCCCCGTGGGCCTGGACTTCGCCGACATCCCGGAAGAGGACGACGACTGAGTCCACCGGTTCCCGGGGGATGAGGAACGGCCCGGGCGCACACCGCGTCCGGGCCGGTTCGCATCCACCCAGACGAGGAGGATGGATGATGGGATTGGGATGATGTCGCCGATCGGGAGCGGCGCACCAGGAGGATCGAGGCAGGTCCAGTCCAGAGAGATTCGCGGACCTCCGTCCGGAGCGAATGAATTCGCCGCTGGAAATTCACGAAGTCCGCCTGCGCGGACTGCAGGGCCGCCCTCCAGCGGGAGGGGCGCGTCCTTCCCGGGACCCATCCGCCGCACGTGTCGCATCGTCCGGGGGCGCACTTGGCACTTGCGCGCCGCGCACTTCGGGCGCATTCGTTCGCGAATCCCGTATCCACCCCGCCGGCCGGAGACCCGCATGATCAACGACTTTCGCACCTTCATCGCGCGCGGCAACGTGATGGACCTGGCCGTGGGCATCATCATCGGCGCGGCGTTCACCACCGTGGTCAAGTCGTTCGTGGACGACATCCTCATGCCGCCCATCGGCATGGCGACGGGCGGCGCGGACTTTTCCGAGCTGTACGTGAACCTGTCGCGGCAGGACTACGCGTCGCGCGCGGCGGCGCTGGAGGCGGGGGCGCCCATCGTGAGCTACGGCGTGTTCATCAACAACCTGATCGCGTTCCTCATCACCGCGTTCGCCGTGTTCATGCTGGTGCGCGCCGTCGCCCGGCTGCGCGCGCGCCAGGCCGACGCGCCGCCGGAGCCCACGGAAAAGGATTGCCCGTTCTGCCGCTCGCGCATCCACCTGGCCGCCGTCCGCTGCCCCGCCTGCACCTCGGAGCTGACGGGCGTCCCCGCGATGGCGTAGGCGTGCGCATTCCATCCGCTCCCCATTCGGCGCACAAACGCATCACGCGGAGGACGCGGAGGAACAAAGAGAGGACGCGGAGAACAAGGGTTCTCCGCGTCCTCTCTCGTTTGGCTCCGCGCCCTCCGCGTGATTCCTCCTCGACCCGCTGCGGCAGGGAATCCGAACCGGGGCTCAGCGGCCCGCGCTCACCACCGTGCCGCGGCGCACCACGCCCACGGCGACCTCCTTCTGCGGCACGTCGCCGTTCCGGTCGAAGCGGATGGTGCCCGTGACGCCCTCCACGGCCGGGTGCCGGCTGCCGATCCCCTCCAGGTACGCGCGGACCCGCTCGCGGTCCGCCCCGGCCTCGTCCAGCGCGCGGGCAATCACCAGCACCGCATCGTACGCCAGCGCCGCGTCCGCGTTGGCCGGCTGCTTGAAGCGCGCCTGGTAGTCCGCCACGAACCGCCCCGCCGCCTGGCTGCGCGCATCCCCAAAGAACGCCGCGCCGATGAACACGCCCTCGGCCACGGCGCCCGCCTCCTCGATCCCCAGCAGCCCGTCCGCGCCCATCACCCGGCCGGTGTAGCCCAGCCGCCGCACCAGGGGCAGGATGGCCGCCGCGTCGTCCGCCGTCCCCGCGATGAACAGCGCGTCCATCCCCCGCGCCAGGGCCCGCCGGACGTACGGCTCCGCCCCGCCGCCCTGCGCGAGCGTCTCGGTGAGATACGGGTCCTGCGCCACGATCCGCCCGCCCTGCTGCCGGAACGCCGCCGCAAAGCTGGCCGAGACGCCGCGGCCGTACTCGTCGTTGACGTACAGGATGGCCGCGCGGCGTGGCCCCTGCGCCAGCGTCCACCGGGCCAGCGCCGGCCCGTACGCCAGGTCGCTGGGCGACACGCGGAACGTCCACGGCCCGGCGTGCGTCACCTCGGGGCTGCTGGCCGTGGGCGAGAGCGCCACCACGCCGTCGCGCGGGTCGTTGTAGATGGTGGCCGCCGCCAGCGTGGCCGACGAGTTGATGTGCCCCACCACGGCCACCACGCGCGGGTCGTCGCGCAGCTCGCGGGCGACCTCGATGGCGTGCTGCGAGTCGCCCCGGTCGTCCTTGACCACCAGCGCCACCCGCCGCCCGTCGATGCCGCCGCGCGCGTTGATCTCGGCCACGGCCATCTCCGCCGCCTGGCGCATGGACCGCCCGCCCGTCGTGCCGATGGACCCCGCCAGCCCCACGTGGATCTCGCCGCCGCCGCCCCCGCCGCACGCGCCCAGGCCCAGCGCCAGCCACGCGCCCGCGATCCCGCAGCCCACCTTCATCCGCCGTCCTCGTTGTCTTTGGATCTCTCGAAGATGCGGCGCCCGGGCCGCGTTCCCCCCGCCGGCAAAACGATGCGGACGGCGGCCGTGTGGCCCCGTCCGCACCCGCCGGACCGGCTGGAGACGCGCACAATATGATGCAAACGCGCCCGGGGAGCGAGGGGGCGCCCCTTCCGCGTCAGGATCAATCGCCTCGCACCACGCGACGCGCGGGACCGCGTGCAAGCGGTCCCGCGCGGGAGGACGTTCTCACGGGGTCAGAGCCAGGGATGCGCCCCGCGGGAACGTGCGGGTTCAGCCTGGACGCCCGGCCGATCCGAGGGGCCGCCGGACGTCCGGAGACGGATTCAGAAGGCGAACGTCGCGATCAGGGGGCAGCCCGGGGCGCCCGCGGGTGGCGTGGGCACCACCTGCTGCTGCGTTCCGGCCTTGACGAGCACCTGCGAGGTGGAGGGCACCTGGAACTGCACCACGCCCGCCGTGTTCGTCCACCCCTGCGTGAACCCGGCGTAGCTGACGCCGTTCACCGTCACGTACTCGTTGGGGCGGGGCGTCACGTAGTCCATCTTGAACACCTGGACCGCGACGCACCGCGGCGCGAACGGCGTGTCCACGTTCAAGCGCGGCGCCAGCGTGGATACCGTGGCGTCGATGGAGGTGGGCGTCACGGTGGCCGTCCCCGCCTCCACCCAGTTCCCCGTCGTCGTGTCGAAGGTCCACAGGGCGCGCGTGGGGACCGCCGTGCCGCCGCGCAGCGGAAGCCGGATGGTGGCCTGCTGCCCCGGGGCCAGGTCCAGCCGCTGCCCCTGCGCGTCCCGCGCGATCACGTTGATCATCCCGAACGACTCGATCTGCACCGGGGCGCCGGAGGTCGTCGTGCCGCTGAAGTCGCCCGGGGCCGTGCTGAACTGGGCCGGGTCCTGGGTGTCGATGTACGACGCCTGCACGCTCACCGCGGCCCCGGGCCCCACGCCGGCGAACGCGTTGGCCGGGATGTCCACCTCGCCGCCACCGCCCGCGAAGGTCACCGTGCCGCCCGTGCCCGCCGGGAGGACGGTGGCCGGGGGGAGCTGCTGGATGACGATGGGGCGGCGGAGCTCCGTGCCGGAGCGGACCGCGTAGATGGCCGTGGTGCCGTCGTAGCCGGGCGCTTCCACCGTCACGGCCAGCCGCGGCGTCACCGGCAGGCCGGAAAGCCGGAACTGACCAGCCGCGTCCGTCACCGTCTCCGCGCCGCCGGGCGTGCGCACCAGGGCGCCGGGCACCGGAAAGCCCTCCACGCTCAGCACGTTTCCGCCGATGGCGCCGCCCGCGACCACGTTCTCCGCGGGCGCCATCTCGGGGCTCGACACCGCGTCGCAGGCGGCCGCGCCGCCCAGCGCCAGGATCCCCAGCGCGCACGCCCGGACCACCTGCGCCGGCGCCACGGACCACGCGCTTCTCCGACCGTAACGACTCGAATTGATCTGCATGAGACACCGAGGGTGGGGATGGACGGGATGTGCTTCCGCCGGGGAGCAGCAGGGCCCCGGAGAGGATGCACCACACCTGTTTGGATGTATTCAGGCGTTAAATGAGAACGTAAACGGATCGCGCAGCCCGCGCAAGAGTGTCGTAAAGAGTGCTAGCTCGAATGGACGATCCGTGCAGGCGGTTCGGGCAGATCCATCGGTGCGGAGAACGCCCGCGCACCCGAGAGTAGAGGAAGAACCGAAAGAGGCCGGCCCCGGAGCGTGTCCAAGGCCGGCCGCGATGCTCATCCGTCGGACGCACGTGCGCGTCCGCCGGTCCAGCCGGAACGCGGGCGGGACCGGCGGCCTGCCCGGTCCCGCGCGATATCCCCGGACGGTCAGCCGGGCGGCTCCTTGGGAGGCGGATCGCGCACCTCCCCCGGTTCCGGAGCCGCCTCGGAATGCGGCGGGACGGACGCGAATGGCTCCGCGGGATCGGGTACGGCGGTGATGAACGTCATCTGCACCCCTCGTTGCGTGTGGATGGCAGCCAGTTGCGATGGAATCACGTCTGTCATGCACAGGTTCAACGAGGGCCCGGCGGCAATCCGGACGGGGATTGGATGAGGATTCGATTCATGTCGACGAACGCATCGCCGCGCGCACCCCAAAGCACCGAGGCCGGCCCCGGAGCGTGTCCGGAGCCGGCCGCTACTCGCCCGTCGTAAGGATCGCAACGATATCTTCGTCGCGCCTGAGCTCACCTGAGATACGCAGTGAGTGCGCCGCAGCAATTACGATCGCCGAAGCGGGGTGGCAACGGATATGCTCCGTTTCCCAAAGCAAGCGCGTTGCTTCCAGCATGCTCCGCCGACTCAATCCTATGAAGCGCCCCCCCGTTGTACTGATCGCGCGCATTGCCGCAACCTCATCAAGTGGTTCGGCTGAACGCAAGGGTTCTAGATCCCAATCCATCTTATTGCTTGGACGTCCGCCAACGAAGCGGTTCTCCACCGTAGTAGCTCCGTAATGCTTGGGCGTCTCAACTCCCTGCACCGTAACGAAGCCTTTGAAGATCCCGGCTAGCGTGGTTCCGTTTCCCACCGGGCAGATCAGTACATCAGGCGCGCCGATCTCTGCTGTAATCTCTTCGGAGACAAGCATGTACTCGTCCACGTACCCACGGCATAGATCGTATCCAGGAGTGGCGTTAAGCCACCTGTGCTTTCGAGACCATCGCTCACAGGCCTTTACGGCAGACTCGTAACTCCGATAGCTGTCATCTACGTGTGCCGCCAGCAACTCGAAATCCAGGGGACATCCTGCAACCAGGAAGAGACGACAAGGAATTCCTGCTTGTTTGCAGACGGTTGCGACGGAAAACGCGAGATGTCCGCAGCTCGCCAAGGCGATTCCGGGCTGTTTCTGTCGTCGGCAGGCTTCAACTGCTACAAGTGCCAATCCATACTTGTGGTTCTTGGTGACACTCGCCCCCTCAAGCTTCAGAAACAGGCGCGCCAGCCCCACTCTCTCGCCTAGCCGACGGGTCCACACGAGCGGCGTCGGCGTGCGAGGGTGCCGGAGGCATCCGTTGGCTAGATCTGCCGATAACTGGTGATTATCCATGGTTGCTCCCGAGGGCTTTATAAATCGCGTAACCGAACTCAATGTATTTTTATCGGAGATGCAGAAGCCATCGAAGCAAAACCGGGTAGTTTTGATCGAAGCGGCAAGTGGCGTAGGAAAGAGCGCGTTCTCACACCAACTCCTGGTCAAGCAAACCCAAGCTCAACCCGTAAAGATACCACTGTTGTCAGGCGGAGGTTTTGATGGATACATGATAACGGAGATGGCACGTGCTTTCAACAGTTCTGCTGAAAATTCGGAATTCAGGACGCTGCAAGAGTACATTTCCGACATACCCGCAGGCACCGAGATGCGACGTCGTTATCACGCTAGCCTGGTTCAGCAGGCGGTCAGCAGTATTCCGACAGGTGTAGGAAGCTTGGCGCTCCGCATGATGGACCGCAAAGTTGGCAGAGGTGAATTCAACGCTGACACTGTCTTGCGGTCCTTCCACGGCGAACAGATCTCTTTGCTTGCCGATTATCTGAAGCATTGCCTGGAAACTCGGACCTTTGTCGTAAATATTGAGAACATCCAGGATGCGGATCGCGTTTCGCTACTCATAACCCGTGAGTTGCTGACCCCACAGGCGGGGCATTTCGTGATCTTGGAGTACACCACGGGCGACGACAATCCCAATTCTGTCAAGAACCTGGCCGAACTCCTCGGAGCAACCGGTAGCCGCGTAGACCGGTACGAGCTTCGCAAGCTTCCGTTCGGCGACGCTCGGAAACTGCTGTCCGAACGCGGAGTGCAGCGCTTGCTTGAGGATTCCTACGCCAATTTTGACGGGAACCTCCGTGCGCTCGGCGATCTGAACGCCATGGGATTGACGAGTTTGCGTCCTTCCATCTTCGATGAAACATTTCAGATCGCCGACTCTACGCGTGTCCGCATAGAGAGCTTGTCTAAAGCCACTCAATTCGTACTCGCATGTGTCGTCGCTCACCGGGGTAGCGTACGGGTCGATCTGCTCCACCGGCTTTACGGAACTCATGGGTTTTTGGAATATCTTTATGTCGATTTTGAATCCGGGGTCGCCGACCTGATTTCGGAGGAAATGGTCGTTCTTGAAGGCGAGATCGTCAGAGTTGCACACGATTCCATCAGCCGCGCTTTCGCACAGGCTTCGACGCCGGAGCGTTACCGGATCATCGCCACGGAAGCTTGGAGCCGCGTCTATACGGAATTGAATACGCGAAGGGAATATGTCTTCGTTACTCGAGGCGAGACGCTAAATTACCTCTTCTACTTCTATGCACAGACAGATCCATCCCGTCTGTTGAGAGTACTCGAGGAGGTGCGCGAAGTAGCGCTTGAGAGTCTGCGACCGGTATCCGCTCTGAATCTGCTCCAGCAATTATGGGCTGTGCTGGAGCCCCGCTTGGCCGACGAGGCAATCGCGGCCGAGCGCCTCGCCTTTCGATTGCTCGATGTGTTCTACCTTTTGGGTCTTTATGAACAGGCGATGGAAATAATAATCAAGCTTCCGGCAGGCATGCCGCAGCGTGATGTTTACCAAGTAGCGCTCCTTGTTGTGCAGGACCAAGACGAGCAGGCAGTACAACTCATCGAGAAACTGCTGCGTGAGCAATCACATCAGGAGGCTTGGTACGATTTCTTTCTTCAGTTTTTCTTGATGGTGGGCTATCGCTGCCTGGATCGTATGCAAGACGCTGAAAAGCTGTTCTCACGCATGATGGTGACAAAGTCGTTTCGCACCATACCGGCATTCGGGCTTCTACTGCGGAACGCTGAAATCGTCATGGGGAACCGGACTGCGATTCCCTATCTGCAGAAAAGCGTAACGTTTTTCCAGAGCCACAGCCTCCCGGTGCCACAAGCACAGTCACGAATCTCTCTTGCCGTGAACTTTATTATTGATGGGCAACTCGAAAAAGCGGAAGAGGAGCTGGATATTGCCGAAGCCTTGTTGCATGATCGAGCGGTAAAACGACACATTGGCCTCAATGATCGGGCGACGATCTTGCTTCTTCGCGCAGCTCCGGATCCAGGTGGCGCAATCCAGCTACTAACGAGTGCTCTCCGCACGGTGACGGTGGCATTCGATCGTATCGTTATTCTCAATAACATGCTGATCGCCCATGCGATCCGGGAAGATTTAGAACTAATCGACCAACTGTCTCGAGAACTGCTCCTGCTCGTCCGTACACATACCTTCACGGATCTCCATCGAATTACGTACCTCAATTTGAGCTACGCGTGGTCTGCGGTAGGTTACCCAGACCTCGCCGCGAACTACCTAGAGCAGGCCCGTGCCATGGGGGAGCAAGGAGATCCATATTTCGACCACTTGCTCTTCGGAACTGTCTTGACAGATCCCGAGGACGAATTCATTGCGGGATTTCCTTACCGACCTGCCTTTTTAGCAAACTGGGATACGGAACTGGCAGACTTTATCCCGTTGCCGCATTGAGCAGAAGGGTTTCCAGCATCTGGGGATACGTCAAGCCGGCGGCCTCGAAGGCCGCTCCAACGAGACAGATGGAACCCAGATGCGCATCAGGACTGAGTTCGATCACTTTGAATTCCCCCCCACTGATTCGGCCATCGATCCGAATTACCTCTACCTTCCCCAGACCGCGAAACAGCGCCCGTGCGGCCCTGCGGGTTTGTTCGGGGACAAGTTCCCGCGCAATGACTTGGCGCAACTCGAAACCGTCGTAGTTCTTATGCTCCCAACCCAGGACCGTGTCGGCGAGCGGCCCGGATCCATTCTCTACCTCCACCTCCAGCACATCGTCCAAGTAGATCTCCTCGCGATTGCCAGCAAGAATGATCGATACTTCTCGCCCGGAGATAAACTCTTCCGCAACGACAGTGGGGTAGTGCCGCAGAAGATCTCGCGCTAAGCGCGAGGCATCCGTGAAGGTATCGACCACATTTTCTACAGAAATCCCAATCGATCCACCCTCGGCGTTCGGCTTCACCATCAGGGGAAATCGGAGACATTCGATCGCATCGAACTGGCGATCGGGATCACCCGCGACGAGCAATGCTCCCTCGGGCACCCCAAGACCATATCTTCGCGAAAATACCTTTGAGAGCGTCTTATCCGCGCAGACGAGGTGCGCAAACGCGTCGGCACCAACATACCTTATTGAGTACGCCTCACAGATCGACGGTACGAGGCCGCGGCGGTTGCGCGACGCTTCGCCAGACCAGACGGAGAGGACGACGTCACGTCGATGCTTCTGTATGTTGTCGAGGAGATCGCGCGGGTGTTCGTAGTAGGTCAGAGATCGCGCAATGCCCGTCAAGGTCGAAAACAGTTCCTCGAAATAGTCAGGTTCCGTGAACTCGAGATAACGGTCGGATAAGCTGATGTCGTTCGAGAAATCCCTGCGGTCGGCAACCAGAACCACATCAAGACTCGATGTATCACCGGAGAGCGGGCGCATAATCACCAGTTATCGGCGGGAGTGTAGACAGGAACCGAAGTAACAGGGAGGAATGATAAACGGCACGAGTAAATCGGTCAAACCTACTAGATGCGTACCAGATTACACCTCACACGATCCGCAACCGGCGCCGCGGGTGCTTGGACGCGAGCACCTCGCGCTGGTTGCGGGCGTTCACGTGCGTGTAGATCTGCGTGGTGGCGATGGAGCTGTGGCCCAGCAGGTGCTGGATGTGGCGGATGTCGACCCCCTCCTCCAGCAGCAGCGTGGCGACCGAGTGCCGCAGCAGGTGCGGCCGCACGGGGCCATCCACCCCCGCGCGTGACGCGTGCCCCCGCAGCAGCGCCCGCACGGACTGCTCCGAGAGCCGGCGGCCCCGCCGGTTGAGAAAGAAGTATCCCTCGTGCGGCGCGACCACGACGCGCGCCGTGCGGTACGCGCGGAGGGCGGCGATGATCCCGGCGTCGCAGATCTGCACCACGCGCTCGCGGCCGCCCTTGCCCAGGATGCGCAGCCACCCATCCTCCAGGTCCACGTCGTCCACGGCCAGGTGGCAGATCTCGGAAACGCGCGCGCCCGTCGCGAAGATCGCCTCCAGCACGGCCGTGTCGCGCAGCAGCACGAAACCTTCCACGGTGGACGGCGCGCAGGCGCTTCGCTGCGCGTACAGGTGCTGGAACAGCCGCTCCACCTCCTGCAGCGGGATGGTGCGGGGCACGCGCCGCGTTTCCTTGATCCGCACCTCCATCTTTCGGAAGGGGGTAAAGTCGATGGTGCCGTCGCGCTCCAGGTATCCAAAGAACGCCTTGAGGGTCGCCACCTTGCGCTTGACCGTCTTTTCCCGGTACGGCTCGAAGAGGGGCTGGATGTAGGCGCGGAGCTCGGTTTTGCCCAGCAGCGCCACGTCCCCCGCGGCGCCGGGCGGGAGCGCGGCCGCGAACTGGCGCAGGTCCGTGTCGTACGCGCTCAGGGTGCGCGGGCTCAGGTTCTTTTCGTACCGGCAGTGAAAGAGAAAGCTCTCGACGGCCTCCGCGAGGGTCATGCGGCGTTCCGGCTGGGGAAGACGGTGACGGCGTAAACGTTGCCGCCGTAGACGGATTGGCCGTTCGCGCGCGCACCAAAGCACCGAGGCCGGCCCCGGAGCGTGTCCGGAGCCGGCCTCGGCGTCATGCGGCGGTGCGTCGCGCGCGGGCTAGATGTGCAGCGCGTGGCCCAGGCTGGCCAGCGCGGCCTCGGCGACGGCCTCGGAGAGGGTGGGGTGCGGGTGCATGGCCCGGTCCATCTCCTCCACCGTGGTCTCCAGGTGGCGGCCCACCACGAACTCGGCGATGAGTTCCGTGGCGTGCGGACCCACGATGTGCGCGCCCACCAGCTCGCTGTACTTCTTGTCGCGGATCACCTTTACAAAGCCCTCGGTGTCGCCCGACGTGAGCGCGCGGCCGTTGGCGGTCCACGGGAAGGTGCCCACCTCGATGTCCATCCCCTGCGCCCGCGCCTGCTCCTCCGTCAGCCCCACCGACGCGACCTCGGGGTGGCAGTACGTGCAGTTGGGGATGTTGGCGTAGTTGATCCCGGCGTGCGGGTCGCCGTGGATGCCCTCGATGCAAGCCACGCCCTCGTGCGACCCCTTGTGCGCCAGCAGCGGCGGGCCGGCCACGTCGCCGATGGCGTAGACGCCTTCCACGTTGGTCTTCATCAGCCGGTCCACGGCGATGTAGCCGCGGTCCGTGAGCTTGACGCCCGCCTTCTCCAGCCCCAGGTCGTCGATCAGCGGCACGCGGCCAATGGCGCTCAGCACGCGCTCGGCCTCGATGGTCTGGGTGCCGCCCTTGGCGTCCTTGATGTGGAGCTTTACGCCGCCGGAGCCGACGTCCGCCTTCTCCAGGCTCACGCCGGTGAGGATGTTCATCCCCCGCTTGCGGTAGCTCTTCTCCACGACGGCCGAGCAGTCGCGGTCCTCCAGCGGCAGCACGCGGTCGGCCATCTCGATGATGGTGACCTGCGTGCCGAAGGCGGCGTACACGTCCGCGAACTCGCAGCCGATGGCGCCGGCGCCCACGATGGCCAGCGACTTCGGCGCCTCGGGCGACATCATGGCGTCCGTGCTGTCCCAGACGCGCTCATGGTCGATCTTGAGGAACGGCAGGTCGCGCGGCTTGGAGCCGGTGGCGATGATGATGTGCTTGGCGCTGATCGTCTGCGCCTTGCCGTCCTTGCCCGTCACCTCCACCTGCCCCTTGCCGGCGAGGCGGCAGCGGCCGGGGACGTGGGTCACCTTGTTCTTCTTGAACAGGAACCCGATGCCCTTGACCAGGCGGTCGCTGACCTGGCGCGAGCGCTTGACGGCCTGCGCCATGTCCGTCTTGATCTCGCCCACGTTCACGCCGAACTCCCTGGCGTGGCCCAGGTGCGTGATCATGGCCGCGCTCTCGAGCAGGGCCTTGGTGGGGATGCAGCCGATATTCAGGCACACGCCACCCAGGTTGCCTTCTTCAACGCAGGCCGTCTTGTATCCGAGCTGCGCGGCCTTGATGGCGGCCACATAGCCGCCGGGCCCCGCGCCGATCACCACGATGTCGAAGCTGTTGTCCGCCAACGCTCACCTCAGCAGATGCGAGTTTGCAGCAGGGTTGCCGGCGCCGGGCGGATGCATTCATCGTGCACGGCCGGGCGGCGGGCGGAGCAAACTAGGGGCGCGCGCGCAGGGGAGCAACGGCAACCGCGCGATCGGTGGATGGATTCCGCGCCATGCCCCGGCAATCAGCGGCGGAAGGCGGGCCGATTCCCGGGCTGGACTTCGGGCATTTCGGGACGAGCGGTCCCACGATCAGGTTCCACGATCAAGGGGCGGGTGTTCCGTACGAGAATCCGATACGCGGCCTCCCGGCCCGGGCCGCCTTTTACGGATCGCAATCAGGTGGGTCTGTGCCTCCGCGAGCTCCCGCCTCCGTGGCCGCGATTGTCGTCTGCAGAAAACGCGGATGCCGTCCCCTCGCCGGCAGCAACCTGTCTACCAAGGATCCCTGGCTTCCCGAGGCATCCATCCGGTCCGCGATCGGCCGTCGCGGCGCATCGCTCCGGCGGGGACGACTTTGGCGTCGGCGCCCGCCAAACCGGATGGTTGCGATCGTGATGACCGGATGCGGAGCGGGCGGCGGGCGGCGGGATGCATCAGTCCCTTGGTAGCGAGGCCGCTGCCGGCGAGGGGACGGCATCCGCGTTTTTTCGGAGAGGCAGGATGGTCGCAACGGAGATGGATGCCTGACCTGGCACATCATCCACACGATCGCGATCCGTTGAGACTGTGGCCGCGGCGGACGGTCGGATGGAGGCGGGAGGGCCGCGCGAGCCGGATGGTTCGCCGGGCGGGGCTGAGCACGAGCACGGGTGAGTAGATTCCTCAGTCGGCGCCGCAGATCCAGCACCGGCAAAGCTCGCGCGGGCGACTCCTTCGGAATGACAGCGTGTCGCGGGGCCAGCAGCTTTCATCTCCCAGGGTGCGCGCAGCGCCGGAAGACTCAGGAAATCGAAGGCAGGGTTGTGGATGACGGAACGGCCGCCCGGGTCGGTGGCCGTTCCGGGATGATCTGCCGCCCGAGGATCAGTCGTCGTCGGAGCCGCGGCCGCGGAAGCCGTTCTCGATCTCCACCTCCAGCTCGAAGCGGCTGCCGGCCGTGGACAGGTCCAGCACGTTGGCCCCGTTCCTGAAGAGCGCGGCGGGATCCAGCGTCACGTCCAGGCTCCCCGTCTGCCCCTCGCCCACGGAAAGGGGCGGGGCCAGGTCCAGCTCGATCTCGATCTCCGCCTCGATGAACACGCGGAACGGACGCGCCGCGCCGCCCGTGGGCGTGAAGGTGCCGACGACGAGCATGCTGGCGTCGCGCGGCCAGTCGGGGAACTGCGCCAGGATCTGCTGCCGCAGTTGGGCGATGCGCTGCGCCTCGGCGGGGTTCTCCTCGTCGTCGTCCAGGTCCTCCACCTCGAACTCCACCTCGTCGTACAGCCCCGCCGGCACGTCGCCCGCGCCGACGGCGACCGTCCCGCCCGTCAGGGGCAGGTCCACGAACAGGGGCCCGGCGTTGAAGTCCTCGCAGTCGTCGCTGGAATCGTCGCCCGAGCGGCTGTCGTCATCATCATCGTCGTCCGAACCGCTGCCGGAATTGGAGGCGAGGAGCGAGGAGGACGCGCCGCAGCGGTTCACGTCGTCGTCGCCGTCCAGCTCGAACTCGGCGACGACGAGGCGGATGTCGTCGATGGCCAGGGTGCCGTTGGCGCCCGTGAGGACGAGCCGGTCCGTGCCGCCGGTCTGAAAGCTGGCCGCGGACTGCAGCGCCTGCCCGCCCGCCAGCCCGAAGCGCACCTCCACGCGGGCGTCGCTCCCGCCCCCCATGGGCGAGTCGGAGCAGGCGGCGAGGGCGGCGAACGAGAGGGCGCAGGCCGCGATCGTACGATGGAACAACATCTTGGGTACCCCGGGTGTCTGGTTCCGGAACGCCGGCGGAAACATGCGACGTTCTCGGCCTGCTACAGGGGCAGGGGCTGGACCGATCCGCGGCCAGCCGGGGTACACCATCCCGCAACCCCGCATCCTGTCTTGATTTGCGAGCCCCCCGAACGCCAGTCTGGCGCAGGGGGCCGGCGGGATGTATATCGTCTCGAATCGAGACACACTGACGCGTCCCGCGACTCGGCGAGCCGTCCGGCTCCCCCCGCATCCCCCCTCCCCAGACGTTCCGCCGCCGTGAGCCTTCTGGTCGTTGCGCGCAGCGATTCCTTCTCGTCCCTGTGGCCGGAGCTGGCCGCCGCGGGGGCCGCGGATCTGCGCGTCTCGGAATCCGCGGGCGAGCTGGGGCCGGCCGGCGACGCGCTGGCGGTGATCCTTTCCGTCGCGGGGGTGGAAGAAGAGGGGGAGCCCGTGCTCCGCGAGATGGCCGCCGCCGGGGTCCCCGCGCCCCTGGTCGTGGGCGCGCGGGCCGACCACCGGCTGGCCGTTGCCCTCATGCGCGCGGGGGCGGCGGACTACTTCGCCCTGCCGCAGGACGTGCAGGCCCTGCGCGACGAGGTGGCGGAGCGCGCCCGGCGGCGCGAGGCCCAGGCGGCGGGCGGGCGGCTGGCCGCGGCGGAGCGGCAGACCTTCGACTTCCACCGCATCATCGGCCGCAGCCCGCAGCTGCGCGCGGCGCTGGACCGCGCGGCCCGCATCATCCCCCGCGACCGGGCCACCGTCCTCGTGACGGGCGAGACGGGAACGGGCAAGGAATTGATGGCGCAGGCAATCCACTACAACGGCCCCCGCGCCGCCGCGCCGTTCGTGGAACTGAACTGCAACGCCATCCCCCCGACCCTCATGGAGTCGGAACTGTTCGGCCACGAGAAGGGGGCGTTCACGGACGCGCGGACGGCCAAGCCGGGGCTGTTCGAGGCGGCGGACGGGGGCACGCTGTTCCTGGACGAGATCGGCGACCTGCCGCTGACCCTGCAGGGAAAGATCCTGCGGGCGCTGGAGGAAAAGGAGGTGCGCCGGGTGGGCGCCGTGCGGGGGCGCACGGTGGACGTGCGCATCATCGCCGCCACGCACGTGGAGCTGGCGGACGCCGTAAAGCGGGGGGCCTTTCGCGAGGACCTGTACTACCGGCTGAGCGTCATCCCCATCCACCTCCCGCCCCTGCGCGCCCGGGGCGACGACGTGCTGCTGCTGTCGGAGCACTTCCTTCGCACGCTGTCGGGGCAGTACGGCATCCCCGTCCCCGCCATCACCCCCGAGCTGCGGCGGGCGTTGCTGGCGCACGCGTGGCCGGGCAACGTGCGCGAGCTGCGCAACGGGCTGGAGCGCGCGCTGCTGCTGAGCGACGGCGCCATCCGCCCCGACGACCTGTTCCACGGCCCGCCCGCCTCCGCCCCCGCGCGCGACGGCGAGGGCGGCGCGCTTCCGTTTCCGGCCACGCTGGACGAGATCGAGCGGGCGGCGGCGTTCGCCATGCTGGAGCGGGTGGACGGCAACAAGAGCGCGGCGGCGGACGGGCTGGGCATCAGCCGGTCGCGATTGTACCGGCTGCTGGAGGGAACGGATGTCTCGGAATGAGACACGCCGTCGCGCGGGGGGACATGCGCGGAATGGGAAAAGCGAGCATCCATGCGGATTCCGCGCGGCGCGGGGGTTGCCCCCAGGGGGTCGTGGAACGGGTATCCGCATTCGTCCCGGTTTTCAGGTGAAGTGAATCCCATGAAGAACAATCGACTGATCCGCCTGTTTCTCCTGCTCGCCCTTCCCGCGGCCCTGGTGGCGTGCGAGGAACCCGACGGCGGCGAGGGCCCCGTCCCCGGCGACGAGCTCGTGTTCCTGCGCCCGGCCCCCGGCGCGCCAAACCTGACCACGTACGACACGTCGTTCGTGGCCGTGGCGGGCGAGGACGAGGAGATCCGCGTGCGCTACGCCAACGGCGAGGAGTGCCTGCGCTTCGAGATCGACAAGGACGCCCTCACGCGGCGGCCCAACGGCACGCCCATGAACGAGGGCGACACCATCACCATCCGCATCCGGGTGGTGGACAGCGGCTACTTCAACTTCGAGTTCCAGCCGGCGGGCCTGCGCTTTGCCGAGCCGGCGGAGCTGCGCGTGAACTACCAGTTCGCGCACCCGGACTTCAACGGCGACGGCGAGGTGGACGAGGACGACGAGGACTTCGACTTCGGCTGGTGGCGCCAGGAGATGCCGGGGCAGGACTGGGAGCGCATCGGCAGCGTGCGCATCGACGACCTGGACGAGGTTCGCGCCGACATCGACGGATTCACCCGCTACGCCCTGGCGGGCGGCAACTGACCGGCGAGCGTCGCGCGTGTCCACTCCCGTCTCCGTCCCGCTGGACCGCGACGCCGCCCGCGACCTTCGCAGGCGGCGCGAGTGGCGCCTGCTGGCGGCGGCGGGCGAGGCGCTGTCGCGCGCGGAGCTGCTGGCGGAGCCGGAGGTGGGGTACGCCTACGCGGCCGCGTGCCGGCACGTGGGGCGGCCGGCGCGGGCGCTGGAGGTGGCGCTGGACGTGGAGCCCGAGGCGCGCCGCCGCGGCGACTGGCGGCTCACGGGCGAGACGGTGAACCTCATCGGCAACATCCTCTTCGAGACGGGGCACCCGGACGAGGCGCAGGCCCGGTTCGAGTCGCTGCTGGAGCACGCGTCGCGGTGGAACGACGAGGAGTTCAGCGCGCGGGCCAGCAACAACCTGGGGGTGATGAGCAACGTGCGCGGCCGGCGGGACCTGGCGCTCACGTTCTACCAGCGCGCCCTGGCGGCGTACCAGCGGCTGGGCAACCGCCTGGGGATGGCCGAGACGCACGCCAACCTGGGCATCTCGTACCGCGACCTGGACTTCAACCGCGAGGCGGACGGGCACTTTCGCCGCGCCATCGAGTTCGCGGAGGCGGAGGGGAGCGAGCGCGTGGCCGCCATCGCCGAGACGGAGCGCGCCTGGCTGTGCCTGCGGGCGGGGGACGGCCCCCTGGCGCGCTCGCTGGCGGGGCGGGCGCGGGGCCGGGCGCAGGCGATCGGCGACCCGGCGGGCGAGGGGAACGCCCTGCGCATGCTGGCGGGCGCGGCGCTGCTGCAGGGGCGGACGGACGAGGCCGAGGCGCACCTGGACCAGGCGCTGCGGATGGCGACGGACCACTCCGAGGCGCTGCTGGCGGCGGAGACCCAGCGCGACCGCGGGCTGTTCTTTCGCGAGCGGGGGCGCATGGATGCCGCCCGCGAGGCCCTGACGGAGTCCGCCGCCCACTTTGCCCGCCTGGGCGCCACGGCCGAGTCGGAGGCCGTCACGGCCATCGTGCGGGCGATGGACAGCGAGCCGGAGCCGGCGCCGTAGGAGGATTTCCGTCGCCGGGGAACGCCCCCACCCGCTCGTTCCTCGCGACCTCCCCCAAAACCCCTGGGGGAGGTTGTTTTTTCGTCTGCGGTGGCGGGCTCTACGGCGCGGGCGAGGGGCCCCTCCCCCCCGACCCCCTCCCCCGCTCCGCGGCGGGAGGGGGGAGAACTTCGACCGCCGGTGCAGGCTGCCGGCGCCGGAGTGTCGTTCTCCCTCCCCCACGCAGTTTGTGGGGGAGGGTCGGGGAGGGGGGCGCCCGCCCGTCGCCCACATCCAGCCACCCCGCCGGATCCCATCCCCCGATCCCCCGCCCACGAAAAACGGGGTGCCTTCCGCGCGGAAGGCACCCCGTTCGTCATCATCCCCCATCCGCCGAGCTCAGCGGATCCGATTCCGCGGATGGATCACGGCGCCACGTCGTGGAACGCGATGGTCTTTTCGCGGTCGATGGTGGTGCGCATGGTCCACTCGCTGTCGAACAGCACCAGCGGCGCCTGCTTGGCATCGTACACCAGCATGCGGCCGTGCCCGCCCGCCAGCCGCTCCACCTCGGCCTTGGGCGCCACCACCCAGCGCGCGGCCACGAACGACATGTGCTCCAGCCGCGCCTTTACGTTGTACTCGTGCTCCAGCCGGTGCAGCAGCACGTCGAACTGCAGCTTGCCCACGGCGCCGATGATGGGCGCGGGGCCCGTGATGGACTCGGCGTAGAACACCTGCGCCGCGCCCTCCTCGGACAGCTGCTGCAGCCCCGTGTCGAGCTGCTTGCGCTTCATGGGATCGCCGATGACGATGCGCGCGAAGTGCTCCGGCGAGAACCGCGGGATGCCGGCGAACTCCAGGTCGCCGTCCGCGCTCAGCGTGTCGCCAATGCGCAGGTTGCCGCGGTCGTGGATGCCGATCACGTCGCCCGGCCACGCCTCGTCGATGAGCGTGCGCTCGCGGGCCATGAACTGTGTGGGCGCGGCCAGGCGGATGGGCTTGCCGCTGCGCACGTGCTTTACCTGCATCCCCGCCTCGAAGCGCCCCGAGCACACGCGCACGAAGGCGATGCGGTCGCGGTGCTTGGGATCCATGTTCGCCTGGATCTTGAACACGAAGCCCGTGAACTCCGGCTTGAGCGGATCGATCTCGCCCGTGCTGGAGGTGCGCGGCGTGGGCGACGGCGCCAGGTCCAGGAACCGGCGCAGGAACGGCTCCAGCCCGAAGTTGGTCAGCGCGCTGCCAAAGAACACGGGCGACACTTCGCCGGCCAGGAACTCCTCCACGGTAAAGTCGCCCCCCGCCAGGTCCAGCAGCTCCAGGTCCTCCAGCAACTGGTCCAGGGCCCGCTCGGGGATGGCTTCCTGGATGTGCGCGTCGTCCAGCAGCCCCGTGAACTCGTCCACGCGGCTCTGGCCGTGGTCCTCACCCCGCTCGAAGAGGTGCACCTTGCGGGTCACGCGGTCGTACACGCCCACGAAGCGGTCGCCGTCCACGATGGGCCACATCATGGGATAGCAGCGCATCCCCAGCTCGCGCTCCACGTCGTCGATGAGCTTGAGCGGCGATTCACCCGGCCGGTCGCACTTGTTGACGAAGGTGAAGACGGGGGTTTTGCGCAGGCGGCACACCTCGAACAGCTTGCGCGTCTGCTCCTCGACGCCCTTGCGGTTGTCCAGCAGCATGACGGCGCTGTCCGCGGCCATGAGCGTGCGGTACGTGTCCTCGCTGAAGTCCTGGTGGCCAGGGGTGTCCAGCAGGTTCACGGCCTTGCCCAGGTACTCGAACTGGAGGACGGAGGAGGTCACGGAGATGCCGCGCTCCTGCTCCATCGCCATCCAGTCGCTGGTGGCGTGCCGCGCCGCGCGGCGCGCCTTTACGCTCCCGGCCAGGTGGATGGCCCCGCCGTAAAGCAGCAGCTTTTCGGTCAGGGTCGTCTTGCCCGCGTCGGGATGGCTGATAATGGCAAAGGTCCGCCGGCGGCGGACCTCGTCGCTCAAGTTGCTCATGGGTCTTCGTGCGTCGGTATCATGGTCCAGCCCCGGAATTTAACACCGGCGGGGATGCGCATCAACGCACGGGGTGCGGCACGGGCATTCCCTGGTTCGCGCGCATCCAGACCGGTCGTGAAGGCGGGCCTCCGTCCTGAGCGGCTAAAGCCGCCGCTGGGAAAGCGGTAAGCCCTGTCCCGGTTCGCTGCGCTCGCCGAACAGGGCTTTAACTGCGCACCACCGCGTCACGGCGTGGAAGCCTCGTCGGGGAGCCGCGACCCCAACGCCCATCCGCCAAAAACCGCTCCCGGGCACGGTCGCGTGCCCGGGAGCGGAGTCGGCTTCGATGCCTGCGGTCAGGCGGTCGCGAGGCGGCCGGTGCGGGCCTCCGTGCCGGCGCGGCGGGCGGCCAGCACGTTGTCCACGGCAAAGGCGCCGCCGCCGGCGAGCGTCAGGCCCACGGTGCCGGCCAGCAGCATCAGCGGGAACTCGTAGCCGTCGGGGGCAAAGAAGCCGGCCGCCAGGTGCACCTTGAGGATGGCGACGAGCATCGTGAAGGCCAGGGGGATGGAGATCCACCGCGTGGCCAGCCCCGCCATGAGCGCCAGCCCGCCCAGCAGCTCCAGCAGCCCCACGAACGGCCCCGCGACGCCGGCGAGCGGAATCCCCATCTGCGCGAAGCCCTGGGCCGTGCCCTCGAAGCCCCACACGAACACCTTGGTCCAGCCGTGCATGAAGAACACCAGGCCGGTCACCACGCGCAGCACGGTCAGGCCCAGCTCGGAGCGGTTGTCGCGAATGCTCATCGTACGTTTCTCCTGGTCTTGATGCCCCCTCGGGGCCGGTGGCGCCGATCACCTTTGCGTGACGCGGCTAATCGTTGCAACAGGTATCCAGCCGAGCAAAACGTCCTACGTCCGGTCCCGCGCCTGCTCCAGGATGCCCACGAGCGTGCGCAGCTTCTCGGGCCCCAGGTGCTGCAGCTGGGCCACGTGCAGGTCGTGGATGGGCTGGTCCAGCGGGTCGATGGCCTCGCGCCCCGCGGGCGAGATGCGCGTCCACACCACGCGCCGGTCCTGCCCGCAGCGCCAGCGCTCCACCAGGCCGCGCTTCTCCAGCCGGTCCACCAGCCGGGTGACGTCGGGGTCGCGGGTGATCATCCGCTCGCCGATGTCGCTGGCCGTGAGCCCGCCCTCCCCCGCCCCGCGCAGGATGCGCAGCACGTTGTACTGCGCCGACGTGAGGTCGTGGGAGCGCAGCAGCTCTCCAAGCTCCTGCGACAGCGCGTTGACGGTACGGAGCATGTTCAGGTACGCCTCTTCCTCGAGGCTCCCGATCGGGCTGCTCTGCTTGAGTTCCTGCTGAATCCGCCCCGCCATCGCGCTGCTCCCGTGTCCGGCGTTTCTGCATGCAAGGATAATCGTTGCGACGGATATCGTCAACCCCCTCCGTTGGGCGGGTCGTTTTCGGTTGATGAACCGCGTCCGCGCGCCCTGTCCCGTGCTGTCATTCTGAAGAAGGCGCCGTCTCGATCCATCCCGTGACGGATGGCGCCGACTGAAGAATCTGGGCCGCGCCGCGCCCGGCACCGTCCCGTGCACGATCCCTTCCGTGCCGGGGGGAATGACGGCAGGCAGGCCTCGTGCACCGTGGCAACCAGATTCTTCGGTCGGCGCCCACGCATCCTGCACATCATCGAGGGTTCGGCCGGGCGCCTCTCTCAGAATGACAGTGGGGGCGGGGAAAACGGCAACAAAAACACGAGGCGCGGAGAGCCGTTTGGCTCTCCGCGCCCTCCGCGTCTACGGGTGAGACCCGGCCGTCCTACCCGCGCCGGGCGCGCACCCGGTAGCGGCGGCCGTCGTGGATCACGTCCACCTCCTCGCCCTGCGCAAAGTACTGCGCCAGCACGGGAATGCGGCGGATGAGCGCGTAGTACTCCTCGGACGCGAACTCCACCTCCGTCAGGGGCAGGCTCGTGCTGTCGGAGATCTCCGCGTCCTGCCACACGGTGCCGCGCTGGTAGAACGTCCGCGCGCCCACGCGGCGCACCACCTCGCCGCCGCCCGACGAGCCCGTGACGACGATGTCCTCCAGCTGCAGCGCGTCCTGCTGCGCGCGCGCCCGGCGGCTCTCGTTCACCGCCCCGGCGCCCGTGACCACCACCGGCGGCGGGGGGGGCGCCGCCGGCGCGGACTGCACCTGCGCCCCGGCCACACGGCCCTGCATGGCGCCCACGGGCCGGCCCGCGCCGCCGAAGTCCTGCGGCCCCACCGGCTGCATTCCCGCCTGCGCCCCCGGCTCCAGCGCCAGGAACGACGTGTACGGCGTCACGATGCCAAAGCGCGTGCCCAGGTCCGTGACCTCCTCCACCAGCTCGCGGTTCTCGCCGTGGCTGCGGATCTGCTCCATCAGCCAGCCCACGCGGCGCGTGGCCCACAGCCGCGGGACGAAGTCGTGCCGCTCGTCGCGCAGGGGAAAGCGCACGCCGGGGTACGTGTAGGTGTGCCGCGGGCTGGCGTTGCCGCTCAGGCGGATGGTCACGTCGCGCAGCTCCTGGTCGTTGCGGTAGCGGCCCACCAGCGCCAGCTGCGTTCCCTTGAACAGGTCCGGCAGGGTGCGCGGATACATCAGGTCCGTCCGCACGGCACCCAGGTCCACGGCCAGGTTGGTGAGCACCGGGTGGTTCACCTTGTCGAAAAAGCCGCCCACCTTGACCTCGATGTCCTCCTCCGGCGCCACGTAGTCCGCCGTGCCGCCGTTCTCCGCCGCCACGCGGTCCAGCAGCCGCGTGTTCACGTCGTATCCCACGCCGAACGTGAACAGCCGCAGCCCGTCGCGCCGCCCCTGCGTGACGTTCTGGATGATGCGCTCCACGTTCTGCTCGCCCACGGTGGGCAGCCCGTCCGTCATGAACACGAGCAGCCGCGGCCGCGTCCCCGTGCGGGGGAACTGGCCCATGGCCTCCATGAGCGCGTCGTTGATGTTGGTGCCGCCGCGCGCCCGCAGCCCCGCCACGAACTCCTCCCCGCGCCGCCGCCCCGCCGCGTCCGCGGCGATGAGCCCCGTTTCCATCAGCCGCGTCTCGCCGGAAAAGGCGATCACGTTGAAGCGGTCCGCCGGGTTCAGTCCCCGCACGCCGTAGATCAGGGCGCGGCGGGCCTGCTCCATCTTCCCGGCCGCTTCCATGGATCCGCTGATGTCCATCACGAACACCACGTCCTTGGCGGGATACTCGCGCCGGGCCGCGTCGTCGTTGGGCGACATCAGCAGCAGGAAGTAGCCGTCCTTGCCCGGCTCGCGGTAGGTGAACAGCGACATGGCCACGTCGTCGCGGCCCGGCGTGTAGAAGAGCTGAAAGTCGCGGCGCTCACGGCGGGCGTCCTGCTCAAAGGTCACGCGGGCGCGCTGCCCCCCGTCGCGGTGCACGTCCACGTCGTGCGTGGGGGAGTAGATGGTGCGCAGCCCGCCCTCGGACCGCAGCGCCACCCGGCCGGCAAAGCGCTCCACGGGCGCGGCGTTGCGGCCCGTGCCCAGGGGATAGCGGTATCCCACCGTGCCGTTTTCCGCCCGCAGCACCTGCGTGTAGGTGAGCTCCAGCTTCTTGGTGCCCCGCGCGGGGATGGGAAAGATGCGCGCCTGGAACAGGTTGGGGCCGGCGTATTCCAGCAGGCCGGGGTCGCGCACCCGGCGCACGATGTCTTCGTAGATGCGGCGCGCCTCATCGCGGGGGCGCACCTCGCCAGCCAGCCGCCGATCGCCGTCCCAGATGGCGAACTCGCTGATGGACGCGTCGTCGGGGAGGGGAAAGAAGTACGTGCCCTCCAGCACCTGCCGCGTCTCGTTGCGGAAGACCTGCGTGACGTGCGTGGTAGCCACCTGCCCCTCGATGGTCGTCTCGAAGGTGATGGATTCCACCGGCAGGCCGGAGCCGGGCCCCGGGCGCCGGCACTCCTGGCACTCGTCGGGGATGATGATGCCCTGCGCCTGCGCGCTGCCCGCCGCGAGGGCAGCCAGCGCGGCAACGAATGATAGGAGCCGACGGAGCATGTCGTCCTCCGGGGGTGAGGGGTGAGACTGCGGGGGATGGTACCCGCCGCGCGCGGGGTAGAGTTCCGTCCACTCCGTGACGCGCCGGCCGGGATGCATCCGCTCGTCCCGCGAAAACCGCCGCTCGTCCCAGGATGAACGTTCCATCCCGCCCGATCCTGACCTTCGGGGGATGCGGATCAACAGAAACAGAAGAATCGGGGGCTGCCGGATTCCGTGCGATCGGCGGAGTCTCGGGCGCCCCCACCCGGGCTCGCATTACTCGCCCACCCTCCCCCAAAAACCCCTGGGGGAGGGTTGGGAAAGGTCGGGTGCCGTCGCCGCGGCGGGAGATCCGAATCAGCAGTCTCCGCGTCCTCCGCGTCTCCGCGTGAGACCTGCCGTTGTCCGTTCATCCTCCCGCGAACGTTGACACCTTTCGCTGTCGCAAGTGTACAGAGTAAATCGCGGCAGGCGGATTGCGTGGCGCCACGGAAACGACGTGCCGTGCGCCCGCGGGCCAAGCGCGGAAGCGTCAACGTTTACACGATCCGGAGGTGTGTCGTGCGACGGGAACGGCTGGATTCATCGAGCGTGGCGAGCGCGGGGTACGACGCCGCGGCGCGCGTGCTGGAGGTGGAGTTCCGCAACGGCGGCGTCTACCAGTACCTGGACGTGCCGGGGGACGAGTACGACGAGTTTCGAGAGGCGGACAGCAAGGGCAAGTTCCTGAACACGGAGATCAAGCCCCACCACCGCTACCGGCGGCTCCGCAAGCCAAACTAGCGCCGCGCCGGCCCCGTCCGGCGCTCCTCTCGCGCCCCCGCGGCCGCGGACACCCTTGTCCGCGGCCGTGGGGATCGTTTATCTTGTTGTCTCTCCCACACATCCGTGGACCAATCCGGCGGGACCCGCGCTTCCGGGACCCTGGCTTCCCATCCCATGACTGGTCGACCCAATCCGCCGCGGCGGCACGATCCGCCCAAGCTGGCCGTCGCCGTGATCGCCGCGCTGGCGCTGGCGCTGGCCTCGAGCGCCGCGCTGGCGGACCCGCAGGCCGGGCGCCCCGCCGAGGCTCCGGCCACGCTGCCCGCGGCCCGCGCCGTCCCCGTGCACATCGACACGCTGCTCATCGGCGGGTTTGCGCGCGGCACCTTTCGCGAGGCGCTCGCCACCGTGGCCAGCGACCTGTCGGACGCGGAGCGCGAGATGGTGGGGCGGCACCTGGACAAGATCTTTCTCCCCATCCTGGAGGGAAAGGCGCTGCAGAGCGGCGGCCGGCTGAAGGTGGCGTACGAGCGCACGCGCCGGCCGGACGGCAGCACGCGCGCCATCCAGGTGCTGGCGGCCGAGGCGGCCGTGGCGGGCGCGCTGCACAAGGTCTTCTTCTACGAGCACGGCGACCAGCCCGGCTACTACGACGACTTTGGCAGCACGCTGGAGGAAAAGCCGTGGTCCGGGCCGCTGGACGTGATGCGGGTGACGAGCGGCTTCAAGATGGACCGGATGCACCCCATCCTGCGCCGCGTGCTGCCGCACACGGGAATCGACTACGCGGCCACGCACGGCACCCCCGTGCGCGCCACGGCGGACGGCAGCGTGTCGTTCGCGGCGGAGCGCGGCGGGTACGGCAACATGGTGGAGGTGCAGCACCCCAACGGCTACGCCACCCGCTACGCCCACCTGTCGCGGCTGGGCGTTCGCCCGTACCAGGCCGTGCGCCAGGGCGACGTGATCGGCTACGTGGGCGCGACGGGGCTGGCGACGGGCCCGCACCTGCACTACGAGGTTCGCCGCAAGGGGCAGCCGGTGGACCCCGCGCTGGCCATGGCGTACGAGACCGTGACGACGGCGGTGGACTACGACCTGTCCTGGCGCACGGAGCGCCGCACGCTCTCCAGCCTGCTCGCCCGCACCCCGACGATCGTCAGCCGGCGGTAAGGCAGTGCGTGAGTGCGTTAGTGCGTTAGTGCGTTAGTGCGATTTCAAAGGGCGTTTGAAGTTTCCCTCGTCCGCCCGTGATGTCATTCTGAGGTCGGCGCGGGTGGATCCCGTGACGAGATGGCGCCGGCCGAAGAATCTGGTTGCCACGCTGCACAGACCTGCCCGTGCGCGGCCTCCTACGGCGCACGGGCGAGTACCGTCGCGATTGCGACCAGATTCTTCGGTCGCGCCGCAAAGCCTTGTGCACGTTCAGGTTCCGGCGGGCGCTCCCTCAGAATGACGTCGCGGGAGAGAAACGGCACGCCGTCTTATCAACGTGAAGAAGCCCGCTCCGGTAAACGGAGCGGGCTTCTTCGCGTCAGTAGTTCAACTCACGCACTCACGCACTTCCGCACTCACGCACTTCAGTTTTCCCGTGCCCGCACCCGGACGCGCTCCCGCACTTCCCGGCGCCGCTCGCCGGGCTCGCGGCCGGGGAGGATCTCGCGGTGGAACACGCGGTCACGGCCCGTCCACTCCAGCGACAGCTCGCGGCGGCGGCCCTGGCGCACGACCTCCAGCGCCACGCGGCCCTCCCCGGCGCCGTTGAGGGCGCTGCGCACGTCCGCCGGATCGTCCACGTCCTGGCCGCCGGCCCGCACGATCACGTCACCCGGCTGCAGCCCCGCGCGCGCCGCCGGCGACTCCGGCGACACCTCGATCACCAGCGCGCCCTGGCGCTGCCCGCCAAAGTAGGCGCTCAGCCCCTCGTTCATCTCCGCCAGCTCGGCGCCGGCGGCCGAGCGGCGGCCCAGCTCCATGAAGAACGGCCGGCCTTCCTCGAACGACACGGCCTCGTCGTTCTCCAGGATCTCCATGGCTTCCAGGGGCTCGCCGAAGCGCATCTCCACGTTGGGCAGGCGATGCCGCCACACGTCCGCGCTGTCCGTGAACACGCGCACCAGCGAGTCCACCTCCACCCGGAAGCGGCTGCCGCCCAGGTCCGCCAGCCGCGTGTGCAGGCTGTCCAGGCGCACGGTGAGCTCGCGGATGGGGATGGTGAGGCTGTCGCCGCCCATGATGACCATGGGGCCGCCTTCCGCGCCGGGGCGGATCATGCTGACCCGCGTGGCGGGACGAGCCTGGGCCACCACCACGTACTCGCGCTCGTCGCCGCCCTCGCGGCGGACGCGCAGGCGCACGGTGTCGCCGGCCTGCAGGCGGCCGGGGAGCGCGTCCATGGTCTCCGTGGCGTCCTCGCCGTTCAGCCGGACGACGATGTCGCCCTCGCGCATGCCGGCCGCGGCGGCGGGAGAGCCGGGCCGCACCTCGATCACGCGCACGCCGTCGCCGCGCCCGGGCTCGGAATCGAACATCACCCCGATGATCCCCGGCCGCTGGCGGCAGGGGCAGTCGTCGTCCTGTGCCCGCAGCGCGCCGGGCACCGCCAGCACCGCCACCAGGGGCATCCACATCCCACGGAACTGCATCGTCGTGTCTCCGTTGTCGCTATCAGGGGTCCAACTGCGTCGAAAAATCGGATTCGGTCAGAACCACTCGGCCGTCGCGTCGCGGTCCATCTGCCGGCGCAGGGCGTCCCGCTCCGCCACGGCGGCCAGGTGGTAGCCGTTGACCACGGGGTCGCCCGGCACCCGCTCCAGCGCCGCGGCCGTGAGCTGCACCAGCTGGTCGAGCGCCGCCAGCCGCGTCTCGGGCGCGTTGCCCGACGCCGGGTCGGCGATGGCGGCCACCCGCTGCAGCGCGTTCACGTACTCCGCCTGCGCCTGCACCAGCGCGCGGGCGGCCTGGCTGGCCTCGGCGCGCGTGGCGCGGCGGGGGGCCGTGCGCCTGGGTGGGATGGCGGCCGCGGCGGGCCGGGCCTCCGCCGGCGCGGCGCCGTTCATCGCCAGGCGCGCCCCGTTCCCCGCATCCGTCCCCTCCGCGGGCGCTGCGGACGGCGACAGCGCGCCCGCCGCCGGGGCATACAGCCGCGGCGCATCCATCAGCCCCTGCGCCCCGTCCGCCGGCCGGACGGCGCCCACCATGGGAAGGACGTCCATCGCCACCTGCCCATCGCCGCCGTCCCGCCAGAGCGCGGCCCCGGCGGCGCCGCCCAGCAGGAACAGCGCGAGCGCGGCGGCGATGCGGACGGACGGGCGGTACAGCCCCAGCACCCGCGCGGACCCCATCGGTCCCGTCGGCTCGACCGGGGCCGGCGCGCGGACGAGCTGCTCCTCCACCAGCCGGGCTTCCAGGGCGGCCCAGGCGCCGGCGGGGGGCTCCATCTCGCCCAGGATGGCGAGCGTTTCCGTCTGCTCGCGCATCTCCGCCAGCTCGCGGCGGCAGGCCAGGCAGTCGCGCAGGTGCGCGGCCTCGTGCGGCTCGGGCGCCTCGTCCACCAGGCGGGCCAGCGCTTCCAGATCTAGATGCTGCATGCGGCCATCTCCTCTTCGGCGGGGTCGTCCTCGGGCTGGGGCTTTGGCGAGAGCAGCCTCCGCATGCGTGCGCGGGCCTTGAACAGCTGGCTTTTGCACGTTCCCGGGTTTACGCCCAGCATCTCCGCGATTTCTTCGTGCGTGTAGCCCTCCACGTCGTGTAGGACCAGCACCTTTCGCATTCCCTCGGGCAGGCGCTCCATGGCGCGCTCCAGCTTGAGCTTGAGCACCGACGTCTCCGCCACGGCGCGCACGGAGAAGCGGTCGTCCATGGCCGTCTCCCGCCCCGCCTTGCGCATCCGCGAGCGGCGGCCGTGCAGGGCGCTGTTCACGGCGATGCGGTGCAGCCAGGTGGTGAAGCGTGCGTCGCCGCGAAAGGTGGGCAGCGCGCGGATGGCGCGCACCCACGCTTCCTGCGCCCAGTCCTCGGCGAGGGCGTCGTCGTGCCCCGCCAGGCGCTTGACCACGGCGTACACGCGCCCGGCGTGGCGCTGATACAGCTCGCGCACCGCACCGCCGTCGCCCTGCCGGGCTTTCTGTATCAGGATCGAATCGTCCATGGTCCGTTCACGAGGTCCGGCTGATGTGATGCCGGGGCGGGCGGGAGGGTTGCCTGAGGAACTTCAACTGCGGGTTACAGGGGACAGGGTACAGGGGACAGCCAGCAACGGCGGGGCCGGGTGCAGAGGAGGAAGGTTCCGGCACGGGCGGAGAGCCCCCTCTCCCCCGCTCCGCAGGGGAAAGGGGAGAAAACCATCCCGTGCACGGGCTGCGGCCGGCGGCGTGGCACTCGCCCGTGACAGACAGTCCGCGCAGGCGGACATCGTGTGGTCGTTGCGGCGAATTCATTCGCTCTGCCGTGCCCGTGCCGGAGTGCAGTATCCACACCCGCACGAGTGCCTCCCGCCGTCTCCAATCAAGTGCACAGAGTGTCCATACCCTTCGGCATCTCCTTGGATTATCCTTCTTTACGACCGGTGCCGGCGGCGGCGCCGATCCACTTTCGCACTTTCGCACTTTCGCACTTTCGCACTTTCGCACTGACGTTCCGTGCCCATCCCGCGCATTCTCCTGGCCGACTGCGACTCGTACTTCGTCCGGTGCGCCATGCTGGCGGACCCGGAGGGCGCGGGGCGTTCCGACCTGGTGATCGTCGGGGGGCGGGCGGACGCGCGCGGGGTGGTGACGTCGGCCAGCTACGCGGCGCGCACGTTCGGCGTGCACGCGGGCATGCCCATGGCCACGGCCGTCCGCCTTTGTCCGAAAGCCGTCTTCGTCCCCGTGCCGGGGGAGATGGTGACCCGCAAGCACCACGAGGTGCGCGCCGTGCTGGACGAGTTCGCGCCGCTGGTGGAGGCCGCCAGCGTGGACGAGTTCTTCCTGGACATGACGGGCACGGAGATGCTGTACCGCAACGAGACGCTGGAGGCGACGGCCCTCCGCATCCAGCAGGCGGTGATGGACCGCACCGGCATCAGCATCTCCATCGGCGGCGCCACGGGCCGAACGCTCGCCAAGATGGCGGCGTCCGTCAACAAACCCTACGGCGTCCACATCGTTCCCCCCGGCGGCGAGGCGGAGTTCATGGCCCGCTTCGAGCTCGCCGACATCCCCGGCGTGGGGCCGGCCCTGGCCGAGTCGCTGCGCCGCCGCGGCGCCACCATGGTACGCGACGTCGCCATGCTGGACCTGCCCACGCTCGTATCGTGGCTGGGCGACTCGCGCGCCGAGTGGCTGTACCGCCTGTCCCGCGGCCAAGACACGGGGCGCGTGGCCACCCACCGCCCGCAAAAGTCCGTGAGCCACGAGCGCACGTTCTCGAAAGACGTGGCGGACCCGGAGGAGCTGGAGACGCGGCTGATGATGCTGGCGGTGGATACGGGCGCCTCGCTGCGGGCGGACAACCTGCGCGGCCGGACCGTGACGGTGCGCATCCGCTACGGCGACTTCACGGACAAGTCCGCCAGCCGCACCGTCCCCGATCCCATCGAGAGCGACCGCGCTATCTACACCGTCGCGCGCGAGCTGCTCCGCGGGCTGCTCCGGAAGCGCGGCGGCGGCGTGCGGCTGCTGGGCGTGGGGATGTCCAAGCTGGTGGGCGAGGACGAGGAAGACGAGGAGCTCGTGCTCTTTCGGGATGCGCCCGACGGCGCGGAGACGGAGCGCGACCGCAAGATCGCCCAGGCGTCGGACCGGCTGCGGGGAAAGTTCGGCAAGGAGGCCATCGTCCCCGCGCGCATCGTCCAGCGCAGCGTGCGCGACGGCACCCGCGGCCGCGGCGGATCACAGCCGTAGGGGAATGGCGGCCCTCACCCGGGGCCCTCACCCGGGGCCCTCACCCGGGGCCCTCACCCGGGGCCCTCACCCGGCTCGTTCCTCGCCACCCTCTCCCACAAACTGCGTGGGAGAGGGTATACACCCCAGCCCGTGCACCGGTGCGGGCTGCATCCGCGATGAAGCGGGGTGTCCGCGGAGGCGGACAGTGTGATGTTGTAGCCGCGATTTCAATCGCTCGTGAAAGGGCCGGCGACACGATTCTGCCCTCGCCCGCGCCTGGACGACATCGCTCCCTCCGCACGATCCCCGCGTCGATCCGCGAGAAAAACGAACCAGGCCCACGGAGGATCGCTCCTCCGCGGGCCCGGCTGCGCGTCCGGCGAAACCGATCAGCCGACGACGAACATCACGCCGCGCAGGCGCTTGGGCAGGCCGTCCGCTGCGGGCACCACGCGCACCACGTCGCGCAGCCGCACGATGCGGCCGTCCGCGGCCAGGGCGCGGTACTCGAACGCGTGGTCGCGGTCGCACGCCGTCTCGCCGACGCAGAAGTTCAGCGCCTCTTCCGCGTCGTTCTGGTGCACCACCTTCGTCGCCCAGAAAGTCGTGTCGTCGATCCAGGTCTGCGTGGGGTAGCCCAGCGTCGCCACCGCCGACGGGCTCACGTACGAAAAGACGAACGTGCTCGCGTCGCACTCCCACAGGATGGCGTCGGGGGGAAGCAGCGCGTCGGCGCGCCGGTTGAGCGTCTCCATGCTGTCGGCGTTGTCGCCGAACACCTCGTCCGCCAGCTCCTGGTAGCTCACCGTCGTATCCATCATCGTCATTGGACGAATCTCCGAAAAAGTAGGTTGGGTCGGGTACCGCTCCACGGCCCCGGCGTTGGCAAATACCGTGTCCGCGCGCCGAGAGTTTCAACGGTTTGCCGCCGCGGCGGCGAGGCGGACGGGGTGCACACGCCCAATTCCTTGAGAGGCAGCAGCTTACGTTTGGCGCCCCGAAACCTTAGCTTGAGGCTCCTCGTAGTCTCCAAGGCACGGACGCCCGGCCGGGAAGCGTTCGTGTGGGGCACAGGTGGAACACCACCGTGGCGCCTCCTCCCCAGATCCCGGCAACCAACGCAGGAGCACACACAAAACATGGACACCCTGAAGATGCCCCTCGGCAAGCGCGGCAGGCCCTCGTCGGACGGCCCGAGCCGCGTGATGCGCGGCATCGGCGGCAAGTGGGGATGGATCGTCGCGGCGATCGCGCTCGTGATCGTGGTGCGCAGCATGGCCGTGTACGTGGCGCCCGGGAACGTGGGCATCGTCATCCACAAGCTGGGCGGCGGCGTGGACCCCAAGCCCAAGGGCCCCGGCCTGCACTTTCGCAACCCGCTCACGACGGGGATCGAGGAGTATCCCACGTACATGCAGACGCTGGTGCTCACGCGCGGCGCCACCAACGGCTCCGAGGCCAACGACGAGATCAACGTCAACAGCGTGGAAGGCCAGCCGGTGTCGCTGGACGTCTCGCTCTCCTTCGAGCTGGAGGCGGCGCGGGTGCCCACGCTGTACAGCACGTTCCGCACGGACATCCAGTCCATCCAGCACGGCTTCGTGCGGCAGACCATCCGGCAGGCGCTGCAGGAGGTGGTGGGCGGGCAGGAGATCGCGGCCATCCTGGGCCCCAAGAAGGCCGAGGTGGTGAACCGCGCGCAGACGCTGCTCAGCAGCCGCCTGGCGCCCTACGGCTTCGTGGTCAAGCAGTTCACGGTGAACGAGATCCGCGCGCCGCAGGGGGTGATGGACGCCATCGGCGCCAAGAACGTGATGCAGCAGCAGGCGCTCATGGCGCAGAACGAGCTGCAGAAGAACATGTACCAGGCGCAGGGCGACAGCATCAAGGCGGCGGGCCGGGCCATGGCCATCCTGGCCGAGGCGCGCGCCCAGGCCGAGGCCAACCAGCTGCTGTCGCAGAGCATCACGCAGACGCTGGTGCAGTACGAGATGACCAAGCGGTGGGACGGCAAGATGCCCCAGGTCAGCGGCAGCGCCGTCCCCATGATCCAACTGCCGGCCCAGCAGTAACGGCCGGGCGGGAGACGGACCGAGGCCCCCGGGGAGCTGGCTCTCCGGGGGCCTCTTTGCGTCCAACGGGGCACAGGACACGCTCGGGAAGCCGGGCTTCCGCCACGGGCGAGGGCCCCCTCCCCCCGGCCCCCTCCCCGCTCGTTCCTCGCGGAGAGGGGGAGAACTTCGTCTGACGAGAAACGCGCCCTTCGGCACGGGCTGGGGTCTACACCCCTCTCCCGCGCAGTTTGCGGGAGGGGGTGGACGAGCCTAAGCGAGGCCGGGGGAGGGCCCACCGCCCGTGCCGCGGCGCCACCTCGCTCGCACTTTCGCACTTTCGCACTTTCGCACTTTCGCACTCACGCACTCACGCACTCCCGCACTTCCGCACTCACGCACTAAAAACGGCGGGCGCCCTCGAAAGGACGCCCGCCGCACTTCATCCCGCGAGGGGAAGGCCTACGGGTGCCAGGTCACACCCAGCTGGATGCGCGACGTGGTGTACGCGATGCCCTCGTCCAGCTCCTCGTCCTCGTCGTCCACGGCGACGTCGGTGAACGCGCCCTGCGTGGCCTGCAGGCCCACGTCCAGCGCCAGGTTCTGCGAGAAGAAGTACTGCAGCCCGCCGCCCACCGTCAGGCCGCCGCCGGAGAGGGTGGACACGATCTCCTCACCCGCGAGTTCGCCCTCTTCGCCCAGCACCAGCCCCGAGAACGCCGCGTTGATGTACGGGCGCAGCTTCATCCCCTCGTTGCCGAAGTTCATCCGCACGCCCAGGTCGGCCGTGACGGCGGTGTAGCTGTCCTCGTCCGTCTCCAGGTCCTCGTCGTACTCGATCTGGGCGCCGTCCACGTTCAGGTACAGCGCCACGCGGTCGTTGAAGCCGTAGCCCAGCGCCACGCCCAGGCCGCCGCCGTTCTCCATCTCCGCCTCGGCGCCTACGCCGCTGACGCCGTTGCCCAGCAGGTGCAGGTTGAGCATGAAGCCGCTGTTGTCGGACTGGGCGCTCAGGGTGCCCGCGGAAAGCATCGCGCCCGCAACCAGGGCGGAAAGGCCAATCGTACGCTTCACGTGTGTCTCCTTGGATTGTTGATATCGGTCACCGCGGCCGTGCCGCACTGGATGCCGCCGCACCGGTGGGTGGCGGCGGTGCAGGACGCAAACGCCTGCTCCCGGGTTTCACCCCGGGGTTCGGGCGGGTGGAATCAGAAGCCGAAGCGCACCCCGACGTCCACCCGCAGGTACTCCACGTTCACCTTGCCGTCCGTCACCGTCTCGTCGTCGAACCCGTAGCGCGTCCAGCTCACGCCGGGGGTGAGGGCGATGCGGCTGCCCACCTGCACGCGCAGCCCGCCCGCCACCTCCACGCCCACGCCACGGTCCCCGCCGCCCTCCAGCCCGCCCGCCTCCAGCTCGTGCGCCACGACGCCGGCACGGATCCACGGGTCGATGGGGATGAACGGCGTGGGCACGCTCACGCGCACGCCGCCCGTCCAGCCCTGGTCCGTCACCACGCTTCCCTCGTTGCCGTCGCGGTCGAACTTGACTCGCTGCCACGCGCCGTACAGCCCCACGAAGGGCAGCGTCCCCACCGTGAGCGACACCTCGGTGGAGTAGCCGCCGTCCGCGTCCACGTCGTTCGTAAAGGCATCGCGGGGCGTGGCGATGCCGGCGCGCGCCTCGATGGCGAGCTGCGCGTGGGCCGGCGGCGCGGCGATGGCGGCGCAGGCCAGGGCGAGCGCGGCGGCCAGCCCGCGCGGGGTGGGGATGATGGAGCGCATGGTATGAACCGGGATCAGGGTGTGTCCGTCCGCCGTCCACGGCGGGCGGCGAAGGGAAAGGCATGCGGGGTGCCGGACGCGGATTCGTTGTGCCGCAACGGGTTACGGGTGATGCACCACGGGCGCCGCCCTCTGTGGAGGACAGCGCCCGGTGTCATTCTGCCACGGACCGGGGGCTCAGAGGCGGATGCGGAGCCCCACCTCCACGCTGGCGTACGACACGTCGCCGTCCGCCGAGAGCGACGGATCCGCGGAGTCCTCGAACTCCGGCTCGTAGCGCGTGTAGGCGCCGCTCACGGAGGCGGAAAGCCGCTGGCCCAGCGGCACCAGCACGCCGGCGCCCAGCTGCCAGCCCAGCGACCAGTCGCTCTCCAGGTCGTCCTCGCTCACGCCCAGGGTCTCGAAGAAATCCTCCATCTCGTCCGACAGGTCCACGCCCACGCGGTGGTACACGACGCCGCCGCGGACGAAGGCGCCGCCGTTCATCACCGGCAGGGTGATGCGGGCGCCCGCATCGAACCCGGAGTCGGTCACGTCCACGGACGGGTCGTCGATGACCTCCTCCAGCGGCTCTTCCAAGTCGCCGAAATCGATGGGAAAGGCGGTGTAGCTGTATCCGCCGTACACGCCCAGCAGGGGCGTGGCCTGCCACGAGCCCTCGATGCTGCCGCCCCACCCCGTCTTGAGCCCCACGCCGTCCTCGTCCTCGTCGCCAAAGTCGCCCGTGGGGATGGCCGCGCGGCCGCGCACCTCCAGCGAGAACGGCGACGTCTGCGCGGCCACGGCGGGCGCGGCGAGCAGCAGCGCGGCGGACAGCATCAACAGCGTACGCATGATGGTTCTCTCCCGTCTGCGGATTCCATGGTTTCCGCGCGGCCCTCGCGGGCGGCGGAGCGATTGACCTTCATCCATCCAACGAAAAAAACCGCCGGGCGCACGCAAGCACGCCCGGCGGTGTGGATCGGCCCTGCGTCAGATGCGGACGCCGAAGCGGATGCCGAAGACCGGATCGTACTCGTCGATGAAGTAGTGGCGCACCTCGCCACCCACCGAGAACATGCCGATGCCCAGCATCACGCCCGCGCGGGCGCCGAACTCCGTCTCCGTCTCGCTGTCGTCGCCGCCGGTGCGGATGATGACCAGCTGCGGATTCACGTAGGGGTGGATGGCCACGCCCGGGGTGCCCAGGCTGCCGCCGAAGCCCAGGCCGACGGGGATGATCAGGTTGGAATCATCCTGGTCGTACCACTGCACCTCGACGTTCGGGCAGACCGACACCTGCGGCCCGATGAAGGCGCCCAGGTTGGCCATCTCGAAGGCCGCGCCCACGAAGAACTGGTTGGTGGACTCCGAGTCGCCTTCTTCCAGGTCGAGCACGTTCAGGCCGCCGTACACGCCCAGCGGGCCGGAGGCGTTGTAGTTGGCTTCGACGCCGTACGAATCCACGGCCTCGGGAAAGTCCGCCCGGCCGCCGAAGTAGAAGCCGCGGTCGGACGAGGGGTAGCCGGCGCAGACCTGGGCCTGCGCGGAACCGGCGAGGGCGACCGTCGCGGCGGCCGCGAAAAGAAACGCTTTCTTCATCGCTCGTTCTCTTTCGAACGGGTGATTTTTCGCGCGTACTGCTGGGTGCGCTACCGGAAGAGTTTCCGGATGGGCGACGAATATGCGCCGCTCCCGCCGCGCCGTCAAACGCGCAGGCCAAAAAACGTGCATCACAACGACAGGGACGGCCATCTCTGCTACATGAAAGTCGAGCGGCGACAATGGTTTTGGGATGACACACAGGGACGCACGAAGGGGAGGAGCCCGCGGGCCCCTCCCCTTCCCCATCCACCCGGTCTCTACAGCGTGATCAGTACAGCGTGAGGATGTCGTTCATGTCCTTTTCCACGCCCCCGATGCCGCTGAACCAGGTCTCGCCCCAGTTGTCGTCCGGCCCGCCCCACAGGATCCCGTTGACCTCGATGGTGTTGCCGCCCACCATGGCGAAGATGGCGGCGCCGCTGTCGCCTTCCTCAGACCAGGTGGAGGTGATGTACTGGCACTCGTAGGACACGCCGTTGCTGCGGATCATCACGCAGGCGCGGGTCAGCTGCCCCCGCGTCCACCCGCTCAGGGCGCCCACCTTGTCCAGCCACGTGCCCACGGGGTAGCTGCTCGTCCGCTTGCCCACGATCTGAAAGCTGGGCTGCAGGGGATCGATGTCCGTGCTGCCGGGCTGGTTGGCGCCGTACGACAGGGGACGCGCGATGCGGCCCAGCGAGTAGCCGATGCCGCTGCTGATGGACCACGCCGCCGCGTCGCTCTTGCGGCAGAATCCCCAGCTGCCGCAGGTCTTCAGGTACGGGTCTTCCACCTCGGCCCCGGTGATCCGGTTCCACGAGCCGGCCGGCTGGTACTGCTGCGAGGCGTCCAGGTCGTACTTGACGGTGCTGCAGTGCGAGGCCGTGATGATCACGGGGCTGCCGTCCTTGATGGCGACGAGCCCGATGGTGCAGACTCCACCTCCGGAGTTGGTGATCGTCAGCCCGCCGACCACGGGGCGCACCGGATCGGAGAGGGTCGCGCGGGGGCGGGGCTTGCTGCGCACCTCCACGTCCAGCATGCCCACCGGAACACCCAGCCGCGCGGCCTGGGCCCGGGCGCGGCCGGCGTCGGCGCCCGTCTCCACGGCCAGCCACACCCGGTTGCGCGCCTCGTCCACGTCGCTGGCGAAGACCACGCCCTCGTCCATGAGCGGGATGAGCTTCTGCTGCCACTCGCGAAGGGTGGCGAAATCCCACTGCGCCTTGCGAACGCGCACCTGCGCGTGAGAGGCAGCCCGCGCGCCCTGGCCGCGGGCCCACCGCTCCGCGGCGGGACGCTGGCCCGGGTCCACGAGCATCACCACGGGGGTGCCGTCCGCTTCCACCACGTAGCCGGCGAACCCGGGGATCTCTTCGCGCGCGATGCGCTCGTACTCGTCATCCGACGTCCACGAACCGTCCGCGGCCGAAAGGCTGGGGCGCGCGAGGGTGCGTTCGGACGCGGTGGGGGTGGGAAGGTCGCCGCAGGCCGCGGCGAGAAGGGCGAGGGCGAGGGTCCCGAACAACGGCTTCTGCATCCTGCTTCTCCATGGGGAATGGGGAGGGAGCGCCGAGGGTGGCGCGGCAGGAGAGTACCAGAACGTTTGTGTACTTGCAATCGGCGAACGACGCGAATTGCAAAGGGTTACACGATGAACGACGCCCCCCGACGGAAGGGCGGAAGGGGGGCGGGCGGGGTGGGACGAGACGGGGCCGCTACCCCGCCAGCATCCGCAGGGACGAGCGGCCGGCGGGGCCCAGCTGGCCGAAGGTGCACTGCTCCGGCGCCTTGTCGGGCCGCCAGCGCATGAACCGCGTTCCGTGGCGAAAGCGGCCGCCCGTGAAGGCATCGTATCCCACCTCCACCACCAGCTCCGGCGCCAGGGGCTCCCACTCCGTGCTGCGCGGGTTCATGGCGCTCCACCGGCTGGGCCCGCCCGGCGCGCTCCCCGTAAAGCCCGGCGCCCGCTTGAGCGCCTCCAGCCGGGGCGTGAGGGCGCGGCGCTCCTCGCGGGAGATGGCGGAGGTGAACCCCACGTGGTGCAGCAGCCCGTCGTCGCCGTACAGCCCCAGGAGGAGCGAGCCCACGATGGGCTCCTTTTGCGCGTAGCGAAATCCGCCCACCACGCAGTCCACCGTGCGCACGTTCTTGACCTTGACCATCCCCGTGCGCTCGCCGGAGAGGTAGGGCAGGTCCAGGCGCTTGGCCATCACCCCGTCCAGCCCCTTTTCCCCCCGCTCCAGCCACCCCGCCGCGCGCTTCAAATCCGGCGTGGCAGGCGACAGGCGCACGGGCCCGCCGGGGGTGAAGAACTGGGCCGCGAACGCCTCCAGCTTTTCCCGCCGCTCCGCCAGGGGCCGGTCCGTCAGGGCGCCGCCGCGCGGCCCCAGCAGCAGGTCGAACGCCACGACGATGGCGGGATGCGCTGCGGCCAGCTTGGCCACCCGGCTGGCCGCGGGGTGCAGCCGCAGCTGCAGTTCCTCGAACGAGAGCGTGTCGCCCACGGGGACGACGATCTCCCCGTCCAGCACGAAGCGCCTGGCCTTGAGCGCCCGGAGCGACTCCACCACGTCCGGAAAGTAGCGGCCCAGGGGCTTGCCGGCCTTGGAGCGCAGGTCCACCTCGTCGCCGTCGCGAAAGGCCAGGAGGCGAAAGCCGTCCCACTTGGGCTCGTACTGCCACCCCTCGCCCGTGGGGAGCGCGTCCGCCTGCTCGCTTTCCGCCGGCGGGTAGTCTGTCGCGATGGGGAGGTTCACAGCAGGTCCCCCAGGTCGAAGCGGCCGCGTTTTGCCAGGACGGGCTTCCACAGGTCGCCGTTCGCGCGGACGCGGGCCGGCGCGTTGCGCAGGTCGAAGTCCTCCAGCTCCACGCCCCCCTCCACCTCCTCCCACGTCACGGGCATGGAAACCGTGGCGCCGGGCTTGGCGCGGACGGAGTAGATGGACGACAGCGTGCGCCCCCACGCGTTCTGGTTGTAGTCCACCAGCACCCGCCCGTGCGGCCGCTTGGCGATGCGGTACTCCGCCGTCACCAGCGCGGGGGCCATCTTTTCCATGGCCCGGGCGAACTCCTTGGCAAAGCTCCACACCTGCTTTTGCGTGGGCCCGCGGACGATGGGGACGTACACGTGGATGCCGGACGATCCCGTGGTCTTGGCGTACGACTTCATCCCCAGCCGCCGCAGGTTGTCGCGCACCATCAGCGCCGTCTGCCGCACCCGCGCGAAGTCCGCGCCTTCGACAGGGTCCAGGTCGAAGTGCAGGAAGTCCGGCCGGTCGGTGTCGTCGCAGCGCGCGTACCAGGGATTGAGGTCGATGCACCCCAGGTTCACCACCCACAGCAGCGAGGCCAGGTTCTGCACCATGGGAAAGTCGATCACGCTCTTGCTGGCGTGCTCGATGGAGCAGGTCTTCAGCCACGCCGGCGCCCCCTCGGGCGTGCGCTTCATGAAGAAGAACGGACCCTTCCACCCGTTGGGATAGCGCTTCATCACCATGGCGCGGTCGGTCAGGTGGGGGAGCAGCCAGGGCGCCACGGCCACGTAGTACCGCAGCAGGTCGCCCTTGGTGATGCCCAACTCCGGCCAGAACATCTTCTGCAGGTTGGTCAGGCGCACGGACCGGCCGCCCACCCGCACCTCGCACTGCTTGCCCTTTTGGGGGATGATGTCGGGCGATACGTCCGCCTCGGCCACGTTGGGCGGGGCGGCGGCGGACGGGCGCCGCGCCGCAGGCTTCTTCGCGGCAGGCTTCTTCGCGGCCGGCTTCTTCGCGGGGGAGCTGGATGCGGACTGCGGGGCGGCGCGAGGCGTCACGGGCTTCCTTTCCACGAGCGGGGTGCCAGCTTGGGCGGCCGCTTTCCCTTGCGGATGGCGCCCAGCACGGGCGCGTACTCCAGCTCCGGGCCGTCCGCCGCGGCGCGCAGCATGAGCCCGCCGCGGCTCATGTCGCCGCGGCCCACGAAGTCCGTGGGAAAGAGCAGCCGTTCGCCGTAGATCTTCGTCAGCACGTCCACGTACTTGCCGCTGGCGATGCTTCCCAGCAGCACGTAGCACGTCTCGGGCCCGGCCGCCTCGTCCAGGGCCCGCGCGTGCTGCTCCAGAGGGGTGCGGTAGCGCGGATTGTCCAGCGCCACCTCGCCCAGCTCCGCGAACTCGCGCAGCACCTCCACGGTGATGGGCGACTCCGGCGGCACCAGCCCCCGCGTGGGGGTGATGACGAGCGCCCCCGGCAACCCCGCCGGCGGCGCGTCGAACGCCCGGACGTACGCCATCTTTCCCCGGAAGTACAGCCCGCTCAGAAAGCTGAACACCTCGCCCAGGGGCGCCCCGCCCGGGGAGCGTAGCTGCTGGGCCAGGGCGAACTGCGCCGCGTCGCGCATCACCATCTGCCCGCGCTTGCCGCCGCTGTAGGCCGGGCTCATCAGGAAGATCTTGGGATTGGTCATGGCCGCCGCGCGGCCGCAGGTCGCGTGCCGGACTGTTTACGTCGTGCACATTGCGCCACCGTCCGGACGAGCTTTGTAACGGCCATTGCGGAAGATACGGGATCTCGCGCAGGTTGCCGCGCCCGCCGTCCACAACGCGCTCTTGTTGACACGTATAACGTTACCCGTTATAGTCGCAAGAGCGTGATTCGTGGAGGGCCGCCGTCGCCCACCCGAACCCGCGAATCCCATGATCGTCTCGTTCAAGGACAAAGGAACGCGCGACGTCTTCGAAGCGAATGACACCCGCGATGCCCGGAAGACGTGCCCGCCTCAGCTTTGGCCGGTCGCGCGCACGACGCTGGAGCTGCTCGACCGGGTCGGCTCCCTCAGCGAGCTCCTGTTTCCTCCCGGCAATCGCCTCGAGCGTTTGAAGGGTGACCGGGCGGGGCAGCACAGCGTCCGGATCAACCTGCAGTATCGCGTCTGCTTCTGGTGGACGGAGAAGGGGCCGAGCCGGGTTGAAATCGTCGATTACCACTGAGGTGCTCCGACTGGCACGTTAGCAATGGAGAGTACGATGGAGTTCATCAAGCTTGCGGTGAGGCTCCCCGCAAACCGTCATCCCACCCACCCGGGCGAGATGCTGCGGACGGAGTTTCTGGAGCCGCTGGGGATGACGCAGACAGAGCTCGCGAAGCGCATTGGCGTGTCGTACGTACGCGTAAACGAGCTGATCAACGGCAAGCGCCGCCTCACGCCAGACACCGCGCTGCGCCTGTCGAAGCTCTTCGGCATGTCCGTGGAGTTCTGGCTGAACGGACAGCTCGCGTGCGACATGTGGCACGCGCTCCACTCGCCCGCCATGGCCGAGATCGAGAAGATCGAGCCGCTCGAGCTGGACACCCGCATCATCGGCGAAGAAGATGGGGACGCACCGGAGGCACTGGCGGCCGACTGATCGCCATCCACCGCATCCCGCACATCCCGCGCGCGCCGCTCCGCTTGTCCGGCGGGGCGGCGCGCGTCTACCTTTGCACCCGACCCCTCCCCGCATCCGCCTCTCCCGGAGGTTCGCCCATGGCACGCCTCGGCATACGGCCGCAGCCGCCGCGCGGCACCACGCTGGCCCTGGCCGTGCTCCTGTGGCTCGCCGGCGCGCTGGAGATGCTGGCGGGGGTGGAGATCCCGTACGACGCAGGGCAGTGGGCGCTGCTGCTGTCTGGCGCGCTGCTCATCCTGGGCTGCCTGATCCGCGGACTGTGATCCATCGAAGGACCTGTAGATGCCGATTTCCCGACATGCACGCCTCGCCGCCCTTCTCCTCCTGTCCGCCGCCCTCCAGGTGCCGGCCGTGAGCGCCCAGGCGCCGCGCGTCCCCACCACGGACGAGCTGATGCAGACCGGCGTCTCGCTGGAGCTGGCACGCCACCGTGCGGCCACGCTCGGCGACGTGCGCTACCTGCTGGAGCTGGACGTGACGGCGCCGGACAGCGCCCCCGGTCGCGTGACGGCCACCTTTCGGCGGGCGGCGGGCGCGGGCGACCTGGTGCTGGACTTTCGCGGGCCGTCGCTGGGCGCCCTGGCGGTGAACGGCCAGCCCGTGGCGGACGCGGAGTGGCGCAACGGCCACCTGCGCATTCCCGCGCGCCACCTGCGCACGGGCGAGAACACGGTGGACGCGCGCTTCACGGCGCGCATCGCGGCGGCGGGGGCCAGCATCATCCGCTTCGAGGACGCGTCGGACGGCGGCACCTACCTGTACACGCTGCTCGTTCCCGCGGACGCCAACCAGCTCCTTCCCTCGTTCGACCAGCCGGACCTCAAGGCGCGCTTTCGCTACCGCATCACGGCCCCGCGCGACTGGCGGGTGCTGGCCAACGGGCCCGGCACCCGGGAGGAGACGGGGGAGACGGCGCGGTGGACGTTCCAGGAGACGGAGCCCATCAGCACCTACCTGGCGGCGTTCGCGGCGGGGCCGTGGCGCACGTGGGCGTCGGACGCGGACGGGCGGCCCATCACCCTGTACGCCCGGGCCAGCCGCGCGGCGGAGGTGGACGCGGACACGCTGCTGGACGTGAACCGCCGCGCCATCCGCTGGCTGGAGCGCTACTTCGAGGTGGAGTTCCCCTTCGCCAAGTTCGACATGCTGCTGGCGCCCGCATTCCCGTTCGGCGGGATGGAGCACGTGGGGGCCGTGTTCTACAACGAGAACACGTTCGTATTCCGCGAGCCGCCCACGCTGGGGCAGACGATCAGCCGAAAGAGCACCATCTACCACGAGGTGGCGCACCAGTGGTTCGGCGACCTGGTGACCATGCGCTGGTTCGACGACCTGTGGCTCAAGGAGGGCTTCAGCACGTACATGGCCGCGCGGATGCAGGACGAGCTCGACCCCGGCAGCGAGGCCTGGAAGACGTTCTACCTGCGCAACAAGCCGCTGGCCTACGCCACGGACCAGACGGGCGGCACCACCCCCGTGTGGCAGGAGCTGCCCAACCTGGACCTGGCCAAGAGCAACTACGGACCCATCGTCTACAACAAGGCGCCGGCCATCCTCAAGCAGCTGGAGATGATCGTCGGCGACTCGGCCTTCCGCGCGGGGATGACGCTCTTCCTGCGGCGCCACGCGTATGGCAACGCCACCTGGCAGGACCTGCTGGCGGCGCTGGAAGAGGCGTCGGGCGTGGACCTGGAACTGTTCGGGCAACAGTACATCCTGCGCGCGGGGATGCCGGTGGTGGAGACGGGGCTGGAGGTGGCCGGCGGGCGGATCGAGCGCCTGACGCTGCGGCAGCGCCCCGCGCGGCAGATGCCGGGCGACCGGGGCGGCTTCTGGCCCGTGCACGTGCGGGTGCGGCTGGCGTACCGCGACCGCGAGGACGTGACGATCTCCGTCTCCGGCGCACAGGAAGTCGTCGAGGTCGCCGAGGCGCGCGGGCTGCCGGCGCCGGACTACGTGTGGAGCAACGAGGGCGACTACGGCTACGGGCTGTTCCTGCTGGACGCGCGCAGCCGCGAGTTCGTGGCGGAGCACGTGGGCGACGAGACGGACGGCCTGCGCCGCGCCATGCTCTGGGGTGCGCTCTGGGACGAGGTGCGCGAGGGGCGGATGGATCCCGCGCGCTACGCCCGCATCGTCGTCCGCGAGCTGCCGCGCGAGCGCGACGAGCAGATCGCCTCCCTCAACATGGGGCGCGCGTGGACGGCGCTGGCGTCGTACCTGCCGGAGGACCGCGCGGCGCCGCTCCTGGCGGAATGGGAGCGGTTGCTGCTGGCCCGCGCGGACGACGAGGCGCTGAGCTACGGCGCGCGCAAGGCGGCCCTGGACATGCTGGCGGGGACGGCCCGCACGGCCGCGGGGCAGACGATCCTGCGCGACTACCTGGCGGAGCGCCGCACCTTCAACGGCGAGGCGGTCAAGCAGCCCACGCGCTGGTCCCTGGTGGAGCGGCTCATCGCCCTGGGCGACGGCGACCCGCACGGGCTCATCGCGGCGGAGAGCGCGCGCGACAGCACGCCGGACGCGTCGCGGCGGGCGTTCGTGGCCGGCGCGGCCATCCCCGCGGCGGACGTAAAGGCGGAGTACTTCGGCCGGTTCCTGGACGACGCGGGGCTCAACGAGGACTGGGTGACGGCGGCGCTGGGCAACTTCAACACGCCCGGGCACGCCGCCCTCACCCTGCCGTACCTGCGGCCGTCGCTGGACCGGCTGGAGTGGGTGCGCGACAACCGGCGCATCTTCTTTCTCCCCCGCTGGATCAGCGCCTTCGCGGGCGGGCACGTGAGCGCGGAGGCCCTGGCCACGGTGGACCGCTTTCTGGCCGAGAACCCGGCCCTCCCCGCCGACATCCGCCGCAAGGTGCTGCAGTCGCGCGACGAGCTGGAGCGCACGGTGCGCATCCGCGCGGCGGCGGAGCGGATGGGGCGGTGAGGCTGCCGATCGGATTCGTGACGAGCGGCGGATGCGGATGAGCGGATGCGGATGAGCGGATGCGGATGAGCGGATGCGGATGAGCGGATGCGGATGAGCGGATGCGGATGAGCGGATGCGGATGAGCGGATCGGATTTCCGGCGCGGCACGGCCGGGAGCGAATGAATTCGCGGCTACAGCTTCACACTGTCGGCCTGCGCCGACACCAACGACGGGACCGGGCGCAGCCCCCGTTTCGACAGCGGAGACCGATCGATGATCATCACCCGCCTCGCCTCCATCGGCACGGCCGCGCTCCTCGTCCTGGCTCGCGTCTGCGGGGACGGGCCGGAGCGGGACGCGCCGCCCGCCGCCGCGGCGCCGTCGGCCGTGCAGCAGCCGGTCGCATCGCAGCCGGCGCGGATGGTGGCGGTCACGTTCGACGACCTGCCGGGGGTCTCGCAGCGGAGCCGTTCCGTCGAGGAGCACGAGCGGATCACGGGCGGGCTGCTGTGGCACATCCGCGAGCAGCGCGTGCCGGCCATCGGCTTCGTGAACGAGGGCAAGCTGCTGACGGAGGGGCGCGTGGACCCGCGGCGGGTGGAGCTGCTGCGGCGCTGGGCGCGGGCGGGGCTGGAGCTGGGCAACCACGGCTACTCGCACATCGACTTCCACACCAATCCCGTGGACGCCTACATCGCCGACGTGGCGCGCGGGGACAGCGTGACGCGGATCGTGCTGGCCGCGGCGGGGCGCCGGCCGGAGTTCTTCCGGCACCCGTTCCTGCATACGGGGCTGTCGATGGAGGACCGGCGGCGCTTCGAGGCGTCGCTGGCGGAGCGGGGGTACCGCGTGGCGCCCGTGACCATCGACAACCACGACTACATCTTTGCCGCCGCGTACGACCTGGCCCCCGCCGACTCCGTCCGCCGGCGCGTGGCGGACGAGTACGTGGACTACATGGAGCGGATGACGGCGTACTACGAGCAGCAGTCCGTGTCGCTGCTGGGACGCGAGATCCCGCACGTCCTGCTGCTGCACGCCAACAACCTGAACGCGGAGCACTTCGGCCGGATTGCGCGGATGTACGCGCGGCGCGGCTACGCCTTCGTCCCGCTGGAGCGGGCGATGCGGGACCCGGCCTACGCGTCGGAGGACACCTACACGGGCCCGGGCGGCATCACCTGGATCCACCGCTGGGCCCTCACGGCCGGCAAGCGCGGCGCCGCGTTCGCGGGGGAGCCGGAGGTGCCGCAGTGGGTGCAGGCGATGGCCCGCCGCCAGCCGAATCCCGCCGGCGCCGTGCGGGGCCGCTGATCCGCATCTGTCCATGCGCCGGCATCCCCGCCGGCAGGACGGGGCGCGGCACGGGACGACCACGGACACATCTCTGATCCGCCGCGGCGCCCGCCCGGCGCGTGACGTGCAATCGGCATCGGGAGACCGGACCGCCGCTCCCGGACATCCGCGCAGCGGCGGTCGCAGACGCTCCCCGTACACCGAACCGCGATGCCTTCCGAGCGGACACCCGCCTTCGAGTGGTCGCGCTACGCCGACGCCACGCTGGCCGGCCTTTCCGTGCTGGTCCCCATCCCGTTCCTGGACGACGCGTTCGAGGCGTTCTTCCGCGGGCGCATTCCCGGCGCGGTGGCGCGCTCCCGCGGCCGCACGCTCCCGGACGACGTCCGCGCCGTGCTGAGCGAAGGCGACGCCAGCCGGTGGGGGTGCGCGACCATCCCCCTGCGCCTCACGCTGGGGCTGCTCAAGCGGCTCTCGCGAAAGATCCTGTACTTCCTGACCATCAAGTCGGCCACGGACCGCCTGAGCCACCACTGGTCGCGCGCGTTCCTCATCGACCACATGCTCGTGGCCGGGCAGCTGGAGAACGCGGCGTCGGCGCGGACGGCGCGGCAGGCCATGGACGAGGTGCTCGCGAGCACGGCCGGCCCCCTGCCCCGCCTGGCGCGCCAGGTGATCGCCACCACTCGCAACGTGTGGCCGGCCCTTCGCCGTGCGCGGCGCGGCGAGCAGAGCGAGGAGATGCGGCAGGTGCGCAGCGAGATGGAGGGGCGCTGGGGCGAAGCCGCGGAAGATCTCCGCACCCTGGCGGACCGGTACGATGCCGCCTTCGCACGGCTGGGCGGTTCGGGCCGGCCCGGGTGAGCGGACGTCCGGCCAGCCCGGGTGCGCTCGCCCTCAGGGTGCCCCGGGCAGGTCTTGCGTGATCCCGAAGGCCCGCGAACGTTTTCGTCTACGGCGAGGAGATGACTCCAGTCGATTGGCGCGACCACATCCACGCGGACCCGGCGGTTCTCACCGGCAAGCCCGTCGTGCGGGGAACCAGGCTGGGTGTGAAGTTCCTGCTGGAGCTGTTCGCCGCGGGCTGGAGCCACGAGCAGGTCCTTGAGTCATATCCTCACCTGACGCCGGAAGCACTGCGAGCGGTTTTCGCGTTCGCGGCCAAGGCGATGCAGGATGGATCGTTCTACGCGATTCCCATCGGCATGCACTGAGGTCGTTCGGCGAACGGAACGATCCGCTTCCTTCGATTCGGCTCGCGGGGGCTTTCCGCCCCATCCTCCACGTACGTGACGGCCGCGGTCGTGGGCCGGCTCCCGCAATTCCTCGCTGGAGGTGAAACAACCTCGCCTCACCGCGCGTTCTAATATAAAACCCGGCGGCCACGCATTTCCGCATCCTCTTGCGGCGGTGTAGATTGCACGCGCAGCCGGGCCGTCCGCGCTGATCCACCCCATCCCGAAATCGGATGTCCCTTCTCGCGGTCTGGCTCACCACGTTCGGCGTCGCGGTGGCGAGCGCGATCATCCCGGTGATCAACATCGAGATCTACCTGCTGGGCGCGTCGGCGCTGGCGCCCCGGGCGATGGTGATTCCGCTCATCGTGGCGGGGACGCTGGGGCAGGTGATCGGCAAGATCGCGCTGTACTACGCCGGCATGGGCGCGCTCAAGCTCCCCGGCAAGCGCCTGCAGGCGGCCATGCAGAAGATGAACACGCAGATGCAGGAGCGGCCGCGCCTGGGCAGCTCGCTCGTGTTCGTCAGCGCCCTGGTCGGCCTGCCGCCGTACTACCTGGTGACGCTCGCCGCCGGCGCCGCGCGGATGAACCTGCCCATGTTCCTGGCCGTGAGCCTCGTCGGCCGCCTGATCCGCTTCACCATCGTCGTTGCCGTGCCGCAGCTCGCGCGGGACGGGCTGCCGCATTGAACGGCAGTGCGTGAGTGCGTGAGTGCGTGAGTGCGTGAGTGCGTGAGTGCGTGAGTGCGTGAGTGCGAAAGTAGCTCTCCCGGATCTCGGAATCTCGACAAATGGCGAAGCCCGGGTTTTCGGTTGATGGGATACGCGGCGGCGGCTGACGCAGCGGGTCCATCCCGCGGCTTCCGCCCCGCCGGCGGAGACGCGTAGATTGCGGCCGTTCCCATCCTGATCCACACCCCTCGCACGCAGCGTGTTGAAGCAGCACTGCATCTCGATTGGTCCCGTCGCCGCGGCGGCGAACACGGCCCTGCTCCCGGAGCGGGGCCTTCGTGTCGTGCGGAGGACGGGCGGATGAGACCGGACGGTCGCGAATCGTCGCTGGACGCGGACCTGGCGGACCGGCTGACGGAGTTGGAGCGGATGGGGCTGCGGCGGGTGATGCGCGGCGTGGAGCGCGGGGCGGGCGCGCAGGCGCGGGTGGACGGACGGATCGCCATCGACTTCTCCTCCAACGACTACCTGGGGCTCGCGGCGGATCCCCGCATCGCGCAGGCGGCAGCGCGCGCGCTGGAGGAGGCGGGCACGGGCGCGGGCGCGGCGCGGCTCATCTCCGGCAGCCATCCCCTGCACGAACGGCTGGAGCGCGAGATCGCCGCGTTCAAGCAGGTCCCCGCCGCATTGCTCTTTCCCAGCGGCTACGCGGCCAACACGGGCGCCATCCCCGCCCTCGTGGGACGCGGGGACGCCCTCTACAGCGACGCGCTGAACCACGCGTCGCTCATCGACGGGTGCCGGCTGTCACGGGCGGAGCTGCGCGTGTTTCCCCACGGCGACCTGAAAGCCCTCCATCACATGCTGCGGGAGGATCAAGGGCGGTTCGCGCGGCGGATGATCGTCGTCGACGGCGTCTTTTCCATGGACGGCGACCTGTTTCCCCTCGACCGCCTCGTGGAGCTCGCGCGGACCCACGATGCGTGGACCTACGTGGACGACGCGCACGGCACCGGCGTCCTGGGACCGAACGGTCGCGGCGCCGCGGAGCACTTCGGGGTGGAGGACAGAATCGACGTGCGGATGGGCACGCTGGGCAAGGCCATGGGGACGGCGGGCGCCTTCATCGCCGGGAGCGCGCGGCTGCGCGAGTGGCTGCTGAACCGCGCGCGGAGCTTCGTCTTTACCACCGGCACCCCGCCCGCCCTGGCCGCGGGGGCGCTGGAGGCCCTGCGCATCGTCCGCGACGAGCCGTGGCGGCGCGCGCGGCTGCGTGAGAACGCGCGGACCCTGCGCGCGGGGCTCGCCGGGCTCGGCCACGGGGCGCCGGGGGAGGCGGACGGGCACATCGTCCCCGTGCGGACCGGGGACGCGGAGGGGACGATGCGCATCGGGCACGCACTGCGGGAGCGCGGCTTCCTCGTCGGCGCCGTGCGCCCGCCCACGGTGCCGCCGGGGGGATCGCGGCTGCGCATCACCCTGAGCGCGGCGCACACGGCGGAGCAGATCGGCGCGCTGCTGGACGCGCTCCGGACGGAGTTGCCCGCACCTTGCATAAGGGACGGCCGAGAGGCGAACCGCGCGGGGGAGTGACAGGCTCCCCCGCCTTTCTTCCCCCGTCCGCAGGCCGAGCCGTGATGCATCGTAGCTCCGCAGCCCTCGCGCTGCTGTCCGTTTCCATCGCCGCGTGCGCGCCGTCCGGCCCCTCCACGGGCCCCACTCCGGCCGACACCCTGCGCATCCCCGGCCCCGGCGCGGGTACGGGGCGCATCGAGCGCCTGGTCTACCAGCCCGTGAGCCCCGCGCTGCCGGCCATCCCGGCGGTGAACGGCCCGCTCGCCATCCGCGTCATCGAGCCCAACAACGGCTCCGCGCGGCCCCGGTCGCAGCGCACCATCATCTACGGAAACGTGGGGACGGGGCAGGCCGCGCTGGAGATCAACGGCACGGCCGTCCCCGTGGCCCCCAACGGCGCCTTCATCGCGCACCTGCCCACGCCGCAGGACGGCACGTGGCGCCTGCGCGCCCAGCGCGGCGGCGAGGAGGTGACGCAGACGCTGCAGCACGCGCGTCCCGCCGCCGGCACCGGGGCGGCCGCGGGCGGCGCCGCATCGCAGAACGCCGTCTTTCCCGCCGCGCGGGCGGGCACCGTCACGGGCGGGTCGGACACGCTGGCCACGGGATCGGACGCCATCTACGCCCGTCCCACGCCCGACGGCACGTACCGCTGGTTCTTTCCCCGCGGCGCCCGGCTCACGGTGCTGGAGCGGCGCGGCGAGCAGTACCGCGTGCAGCTGGACCCCGCCACGGAGGCGTGGGTGGACGCGCGCAACCTGAACGTGGCCGAGACGGGCGCGGCGCCCGCCCCGGGGCCGGTGGGCGCGAGCGTCACCCGCGTGGTGGACGGGCTGGACCTCCGCGCCCGCGCCGGGGGACGGCCGTTCCTGGTGGAGATCACGGAGACGGGCGCCGTCGTGACCGTCTACGGCGCCACGTCCGTTGCGCTGAGCGGCGGCACCCCCGGCGTGCAGGCCACGGGCGAGGCGGGCGCGGGCTCGTCGCGCATCACCGTGCGGACGGCGGGGATGCCGTGGGGCTACAAGGCCTGGTACGAGGGGAACGGCGACCTCGTGGTCCGCGTACGCCAGGCGCCCGCGATCGATCCCAGCAATCCCCTGCGCGGGCGGCGGATCGTCATCGACCCCGGCCACCCGCCCGCAGGCGCCACGGGACCGACCGGTCTCTACGAGGGCGACGCGAACCTGGCCATCTCCCTGCCGCTGGCGGAAAAGCTGCGCGCGCGGGGCGCCGAGGTCATCCTCACCCGCACGGGGCGCGAGGGGCTGGTGAGCTCCACCAACGCGTCGCAGGAGCTGGGCGCGCGCGTCCGCCTGGCCGTGGAGCGCAACGCGGAGCTGCTCATCTCCGTGCACAACAACGCGTTTGGCGAGGGGGCGGACCCGTTCGCGGGGCAGGGGACGAGCGTGTACTACTTCCATCCCATGTCCGCCGACCTGGCCCGGGTGCTGGACCGGGAGATCGTCGCGGTGACGCGCATCCGGGACATCGGCGCGCGGCAGAGCAACCTGGCCCTGGCGCGGCCCACGTGGATGCCCACGGCGCTCACGGAGTCGCTGTTCATGCCCATCCCCGAGCAGGAGGCCGCCCTGCGCGACCCGGCGTTCCTGGATCGCCTGGCGGACGCGCACGTGGCGGGGATCGAGGCGTTCTTCCGGGCGCGGGCCGCGGCGAGAGGCAGCCGCTGATGCGGGCGCTGGTCATCACCAAGCCGGGCGGGCCGGAAGTCCTGTCGATGGAAGACCGTCCGGTCCCGCAGCCGGGGCCGGGCGAGATCCGCGTCCGCGTGCACGCCTCGGCGCTCAACCGCGCGGACCTGCTGCAGCGGCGCGGCGCCTACCCCGCCCCCCCCGGCGCCCCGGCGGACATCCCCGGCCTGGAGTACGCGGGCGAGGTGGAGGCCGTGGGCGAGGGCGCCGGCCTGTGGGCGCCCGGCAACCGGGTGATGGGGATCGTGGGCGGCGGCGGGCACGCGGAGTACGTGGTGGTGCACGAGCGCGAGGCCATCCGCATCCCCCAGAACCTGAGCTGGGAAGAGGCGGCGGCCGTCCCCGAGGCGTTCATGACGGCCTACGATGCGCTCTTTCGCCAGCTGGACCTGACCATGGGCGAGCGGCTGCTGGTGCTGGCCGTGGGCAGCGGCGTGGGCACGGCGGCCATCCAGCTGGCCAGCGCGGCCGGCGCCACGGTCATCGGCACGTCGCGGAGCGCGGACAAGCTCAAGCGCGCGCAGTCCGAGCTGGGGCTGGAAGTGGGCGTGGATACGACGAAAGAGGACCTGGCGGAGGCCGTGAACCAGGCCACCTACGGCAGCGGGGTGCACGCCGTGCTGGACCTCGTCGGCGGCAAGCTGCTGGAGGCGTCGCTGCGGGTGGTGGCCCTGCGCGGCCGCGTGGTGGTCGTGGGGACGACGGGCGGAAGCAAGGTGGAGGTGGACCTGGGGCTGCTGCTGCGCCGGCGCATCCACCTGTTCGGCACGGTGCTGCGCTCGCGGCCGCTGGAGGAGAAGATCGCCCTGGCGCGCGAGTTCTCCAACGCGGTGCTGCCGCTGATCTCGTCCGGCCGCATCCGCCCCGTGGTGGACAGCACGTTCCCGTTCGACGCCGTCCGCGCCGCGCACGAGCGGATGGAAAAGAACGCCAACTTCGGCAAGATCGTGCTGACGTGGTGAGCTGAGCGCGCAGCGCGACGAACGCCGGGGATTCCAGGGGCGGGGCAACGATCGGTTGCCTCGCCCCTTCTCGTTGGCCCCGGGACCCGCCTCATACCGAATCGGCGGAGTTCTGTGTGCGTCGGATCAGGATGGATCACGCGGAGGACGCGGAGGCAAACGGAGAAGACGCGGAGAACGGAAGGGATTTTCCGCGTCGTCTCTCCGTTACCTCGCGTGATTTTTTCCTGGTCTGGCAGGCGCATGGACCGGGATAACGGGCAGGTCACGGCCAGCGGACAGCCGCCGGCTACCTTCCATCACGTCGGCATCAACCCGCTGGCCGCCGTCCATCACGGCGCACCCGGAACACCTCCTCGACTCCCCCCACACGAAGGGTTCTCAAGATGAAGCACATCGGCATGATGGTCGTGGCGCTTTCCTCCGCGCTCGCGGCCTGCTCGGACCAGTCGGTCACCGCGCCGGCGACGGCGACGGCGGCGAACGTCGCGCCCTTCCAGTCGGCGGCGCCCGGACGCGGCGTGGAAGGGCGCTACATCGTGGTCCTGAACGACGGCGCCGACGCGCGCGGCCTGGCAAAGGCCCTGGGCGCAAACCCGCGCTGGGTCTACACCTCGGCGCTGAACGGCTTTTCCGCCGAGCTGAGCCCCGGACAGCTCACGGCCGTCCTGCATCACCGGGACGTGGCGTACGTGGAGCAGGACCAGACGGCGCGGGCCGCCGCCACCCAGCTGAGCGCGCCGTGGGGGCTGGACCGCATCGACCAGCGCACCCTTCCGCTCTCCGGCAGCTACTCGTACAACGTGAGCGGCAGCGGCGTCACGGCGTACATCATCGACAGCGGGATCGAGTTCAGCCATCCCGCGCTCGCCGGCAGCTCGTGGAACGCCTGGGACGCGTGGCCCGGCGGCCCCGGCACGGACTGCAACGGGCACGGAACCCACGTCGCCGGGATCGTGGGGGGCAACACGACCTACGGCACGGCCAAGGGCTCGCCCGTGCTGGGCGTAAAGGTGATGGGCTGCTCGGGCACCGGCATCGTGTCCGACATCATCGCCGGCACCGACTGGGTGCGCCTGAACCGCGCCAACCCGGCGGTGGCCAGCATGGCGCTCACCACGCCGTACAGCGCGGCGCTCAACACGGCGGTCACCAACCTGGTGAACTCGGGCGTCTTCGTGGCCGTGGCCGCGGGCGACGGCAACGTGTCGGCGTGCAACCTGTCCCCCGCCAGCGCCGCCGCGGCGTTCACGGTGGCCGCCTCCGACGCGAGCGACTGGCGCTGGGCGAACTCCAACTACGGCACCTGCGTGGACATGTACGCTCCGGGCGTGAACATCCCCTCCCTGTGGCTGGGCGGCACCACGGCCACGGCGAGCGGAAGCTCGCAGGCCGCCGCGTTCGTGACGGGCGTGGCGGCGCTGTACAAGGGCCAGTTCGGCCAGGTGAGCAGCCTCACCATCTCGTCGTGGCTCATCAGGAACGCGACGCTGGACGTCATCAAGGGCAACGCGTCCGGCACGTACAACCGGCTGCTCTGGAAGGGCGTGCTGTAGCCCCGCCCGCCGGGATCCGCCTCGCCCCGGAGACGCGGCGCCGGATCACGCGGTGCGGCAGGCGGACGACGATCGGGCGGAGCCGGGACATCCCGGCTCCGCCCGATCGCGTTCATCCCCGTCCTCCCCCGAATCCTTTTGTGGCGCAACGGCGTCCGCACGCCTATGCTACGGTGCGTCCCCGCTCCGGATTCCCCGCCCCCCGGACCGTCCCCTTCCGCTTCCCCCGGCCGCGCATGGAACAGTCGCAGCAGCTCCCGCTCTGGTTCATCCCCCTGTTCCCCCTCTTCTTCATCGGCATGTGGATGTTCATCATGACGCTGCTGGCGAGCCTGGGGGGATGGCGGACGCTGGCGCGGCTGTATCCCGCGCCGGACGGTGCGCCCCGGGATGCCGCCCACACCTTCCGGATGACGTCCATCGACCTGCGCGGCCCGTTGCCCCTGCCGGTGAACTACAGCAACTGCGTGACGATCGCCATCACCCCGGCGGGGCTGCACCTGCGCGTGATGGCCTTCTTCCGCTTCCGGCATCCGCCGCTGCTCATCCCCTGGACGCACATCGGGCGGCTGGAGCCCGGGCGCATGCTGTTCTGGCGCACGCTGACCCTCCATCCACGGGACACGGGCGTCCGCATCCGGATGCTCGCCCGGCCCGGCGAGGCCGTGGAGGAGGTGGCCCGCCAGCTCGCCGCGCGGCGCGGGGAGCCGGCCCCGGTCTGATCCGCAAGGGCTTTCCGCGGGGGAGCGGGAGCGCCATCTTCCGCGCCCCACGACCGTAGAAAGCCAACGAGAGAAGGTATAGATGAGCAGGAGCATGATCCGCCCGGTGGAGATCTACCTCAACACGCCGCCGCCGGACCCGGAGGTCGCGCGTCCCGTGCGCGAGTCGCAGGTGACCTTCGCCGACCTGGCGGAGCCGCAGAGCCAGAACGTGGCGGGCACGCTGTTCGGCGGGGTGCTGCTGGGGTTCATCGACCGGGCGGCGGCGTTCTGCGCCATGAAGCACGCGGGGCGCCCCGTGGTCACCAAGAGCTTCGACGAGGTGGAGTTCAACGAGCCCATCTACATCGGCGAGCTGGTGGTGGCGCACGCGTCCGTCAACTTCACGGGCCACACCAGCATGGAGGTGGGCGTAAAGGTGTTCGCGCAGAACCCCATCACGGGGAGCGAGCGCCACACCAACACCTGCTACGCCACCTTCGTGGCCCTGGACGAGAACGGCCGCCCCGCCCGCGTCCCCCCCGTTCTGCCGGAGACGGACGACGAAAAGCGCCGCCTGGCCGCCGGCCAGCGCCGCCGCGAAGAGCGCCTGGCCCGCCGCCGCGCACGCAAGCAGTGAGCGGCGACCTCAGGGCGACGGCGGTTTTCGCCCCCGGAACCCTGTCCAGGGAAGGGCAGCCCCTGATGCGCGAAGCTCCGTCCGCGTTGCTCCCCCACCCGTGGCTGGGGGTGGATCCGCTCTACCCGGGCGGATTCTTTCCCCCGCTGCGCCCGCTCCCCCGGCGGTCCCCGGAGGATGCGCTGGGCGCGCGGCTGCGCGAGACGGCGGAGGCGCGGCTGCGGATGGACTGGCCGGCCGCCCGGGTGGCGGCGGAGCACGCGGCCGCCCTGGCGATGGAAGGCGACCGGCCGGAGTGCGAGGCCTGCGCGCAGCTGGAGCTGGCCGCCACGGAGCTGCTGGCGGGCGAGGTGGATGCCGCCGAGCGCCTGTACCGGGTGATGGATGACGGCTCGCCCGCCCAGCGGCGCCGTGCGGCGCTGGGGCTGGCCGTCTGCACGGGCGTGCGGGGGGGATTCGCCGAGGCGCTGGATGCCATTCGCGCGGCGATGAAGGGCGCGGAGCCGGACGACGCGGACCTGGCGCTGCTGCTGGCCAACCGCGCGGCGGCCCTCGTGGCGCTGGGCCGTCTGCGCGAGGCGGAGGCCGAGGCGGCGGAGTCGCTGCGGGCCGGCCGCCGCGGCAAGGACGATCCGCTCACGGCCGTGGGCGGGTTCGCGCTGGCGATGGCGCACCTGGCGCGCGGGCGGCGGGCGGACGCACGCACCCGCCTGGCGGACGCCGTGCGCGGCTTTGCCCGCGCGGGCGACGTGCTGCGCCAGGTGCAGTGCCACCACCTGCTGGGCGAGATCTCGTACGACGGCGAGGACCCCATCCGCGCCGGCGCGCACTACCGCGACGCGCTGGGCCTGGCCCGCCCCGCCGGCGCCGTGCACGCCGTGGAGCTGCTGACGCTGCGGTTCGAGCACCGGTGAAAAGAAGTGCGTGAGTGCGGGAGTTGGCCCGAGCGGAACCGGGCATCCGCGCACGACACCGGACCCGTGCCCACGCGGACATTGGGGAAGGATCAGCGGAGGAGCAAAGAGAGAGGACGTGGAGATGCCTTCCTCCGCGTCCTCTCCCTTTTCCTTCGCGTCCTCCGCGTGATTCTTTCTTCAGCGCGTCCCGGACCTGATCGGCTCCGGTACCCACTCACGCACTCACGCACTCACGCACTTCCTACCACCGGGGATTCGTCCCGAGCATGCGGCCGGCCTGCTCCTCGCTCATGGGCTCGGCGAAGAGAAAGCCCTGGGCCTGGTCGCATCCCATCCCCCGCAGCGCGGCCAGCTGCTCGCGCGTCTCCACCCCCTCGGCCACCACGCTCACCCGCAGGTTGCGCGCAAGGTTCACGATGGAGTGCACCATCTGCGCGCTGCGTGCGTCGCGGTCCATCCGCCCCACGAACGAACGGTCGATCTTGAGCACGTGCAGGGGAAAGCGGTGCAGGTACCCAAGCGACGAGTACCCCGTGCCGAAGTCGTCCATGCACAGCGTGACGCCCATGTCGCGCAGGCGGACGAGCGTGCCCACGGCCGGCTCCGCCTGCTCCAGCAGCACGCTCTCCGTGATCTCTACCTTGAAGCGCGACGGCGGCATGTCGCACGCGGCCATGGACGCGGCCAGGTACCCGGCCAGGTCCGGCTCCGCGAACTGCCGCGCGGACAGGTTCAGCGACATCACCAGCCGCGTGTAGCCGGCCTCCGTCCACCGCTTGAGCTGGGCGCAGCACTCGTCCACCACCCAGCGACCCAGGGGGAGGATGAGCCCCGTCTCCTCGGCCACGGGGATGAAGGTGGCGGGGCTCAGCTCGCCGCGCTCGGGATGGCGCCACCGCAGCAGGGCCTCGAAGCCGTCGATCTCCCCCGTGTCCAGCGCCACGATGGGCTGATATACGAGGCGGAACTCGCCCCGGTCCAGCGCCCGCCGCAGGTCCGTCTCCAGCCGCAGGCGGGCCATGGCCTCCGCGTGCATGGCCCGGTCGAAGACCTCCAGCCGGTTCTTGCCCAGCACCTTGGCCCGGCTGAGCGCCGCGTCGGCGTTGCGCAGCAGCTCGTCCGCGTCCTCCAGCCCCGTCGTCGCCAGCGCGATGCCGATGCTGGCCGTGGCGAACACCTCGTGCCCCTCCAGGTCGAACGGCTCGGCCACGGCGGCCAGCAGGCGTTCGGCCATGTGCGTGGCTTCCAGCGGGCCGCTGATCCCCTCCAGCAGCACGGTGAACTCGTCGCCGCCGAAGCGCGCCAGGGTGTCGCCGGGGCGCAGCGCGTCCTCCAGCCGCCGGGCGCACTCCATCAGCATGCGGTCGCCCAGGCCGTGGCCCAGCGAGTCGTTCACCACCTTGAAGCGGTCCAGGTCCAGAAAGAGGACGGCGGAAAGGAAGTGGTCGCCGCGGCGCACGCGCTCGGCGGCGTGCTCCACCCGGTCCATCAGCAGCACGCGGTTGGGCAGCCCCGTGAGCGCGTCGTGCAGGGCGCCGTACGCCAGCTGCTGCGTGGCCCGCTTGCGCTCCGTGATGTCGTGGATGATGCCCTGGTAGCCCAGCAGCGTCCCGTCCGGCCCCTGCCGCGCCCCGGCGGAAAGGAGCACGTCCAGGGGCGCGCCGTCCTTGCGCAGCAGCCGCACCTCGTAGTCCCGCACGAAGCCCGTGCGGGCGATCTCGTCCCGAAAGCGCTGGCGGTCGGCGGCGGTGGCGTACAGCTCGCCGGAGCCGCCGGCCAGCAGCTCGGCGCGCGTGTAGCCGAACAATTCCTCGAAGGCTTGGTTCACCTCTTCGAACCGGCCGTCCACGCTGGTGATGTAGATGGCGTCGCGCGACTCGTGGAAGATACGGCGGTAGCGCTCCTCGCTGTCGCGCAGGGCCCGCTCCGCCGCCCGCCGCGGGGTGATGTCGCGCGCGAAGCCCTGCACCCCCACCACCCGGCCGCCCACCACCAGCGCCGTCTCCGCCAGCTCCAGGGTGATGGCCCGCCCGTCCGCGTGGCGCACCTCGGCTACGTAGTTGCTCAGGGCGCCGTCCGGCCGCAGGGCCGCCGCCGTGCCGCCGTGCACCTCGGCCGCGGCCTGCTCGTCCTCCGCCAGCAGCACGTCGTACGGCTTGCCCACCAGCGCCTCGGGGGCGTAGCCCAGCACGTCGTGCACGGAGGGGGACAGGTACTCGAAGCGGTTCTGCGGATCGTGCACGTAGAAGAAGACCTGCTCGCTGCCGGCCACCATCAGCCGGTAGCGCTCCTCGCTGCGGCGCAGCTCCTCCTCCGCCCGGGCGCGGTCCGTCACGTCGCGGTTCACCCCCAGGGCGCCCACCCGGCGGCCCTCCGCGTCCAGCAGCGGCACCACCACCGTCTCCGCCACCCCGGGCGTGCCGTCCTTGCGCGCGAAGCGGATCTCCCCCTGCCAGCGGCCCTGGCGGTCGATGGCGTCGAACACCTGCCGGGCCAGCTCCTCCGCGCGGTCCCTGCCCAGCCACAGCTCCACGCCGTGCCCCAGCGCCTCGTCGCGCGTCCACCCGAACACGCGCTCGGCCGCCCGGTTCCACCCCACCAGGCGCGAGTCCGTGTCGGTGATGAGGACGGCGTCGTACAGGTTGTCGAAGACGAGCGCCTGCCGCTGCAGGGCGGCCTCGGCCCGCTTGTAGTCGGTGATGTCGAAGGCGGTGCCCAGCGCCGCCTTTTCGGCGCCGTAGCGGACCACGCCGGCCGTGAAGTCGATCCACCGCTCGCTGCCGTCCTTGCGCAGGATGCGGATCTCGTAGCGGGTGGGGACGGGCTCGCCGCGCTGCCGGGCGATGCCCCGCTCGCGCACCAGGTCGCGGTGCTCGGGGTGCACCACGTCCCAGAAGCTCATCTCCAGCAGCTCCTGGCGCGTGTACCCCGTGAGCTCCTCCGCCGCCGCGTTCACGTACCGAAAGCGCGTGCCCTGGTACACCATGGTGGCCGCGGCCACCGTCTCCGCCAGCTCGCGGAACTGCCGGTCGCTTTCACGCAGGGCCTCGGCGGCGCGGTCCATGGCCGCCACGTCGCTCTGCAGGCGGTAGTAGCGGTCCAGCAGCTCGCGCTCCGCCCCGCCCAGGCTGCCGCCCAGCAGCGCACGGGCCTCGTCCGCGCGCCGGTACTCGGCGTCGACGGCTTCCAAAAAGCGGTGCCACTCGTCCGCCAGCATGCCCAGCGGGCCCAGGTGCTCCTGCACCTGCCTGCGGAGCACGTCGTGGAGATACAGGGCTGCGGGAAGCGCGGTTGCCATGTGCCCCATGGGCGCGCGGCCCGCCGCGCCCCTCGCTGAAAATGGAGATTCCAACCGGGAATCCAGTATAGTCGCGGCCCCGTGCCGGGGCAAAGAAAAACCTTGGATGAACGATGCTTTGGCCCGTGCCGGCGCCCCCGCGAAACGGATGGGCCCGCGGGGAACGCCCCCGCCCGCCCCCCACGCGATCCGGGTGCCGGAATCGCCCCGGTTCGCGTCCGAACCGTCCCCCTGCCGGCCGGCGCGCGCACGCCCCCGTCGGCGGACGCGGCCGTGCCCGGTGCCTCGTTCAAGACGAAGCGCCGGGCGCGGGGTCACTCGTTTGTTTCCGGCGGAGCGGAGGGACCGGGATCAGCCCCCGGCCGGCGGCGCCTGCTTGCGCGGGCGCCCGCCCTTTTTGCCGTTTTCGCGGGCCGCGGCCGCCTTTTGGGGGGAGGTGAGCGACCCCAGGTACGCCGGCGCCCAGGCCTGGAACTCCAGCGCCTTGACGATGAGGCCGCCCACGTCGCTGTCGGTGTTGAGCTCCTCCCAGGCGATGACCTGGCCGTCTTCCCACACCTGCACCCTGGCCAGCTCCTCGGGCGAGGCGCCGCCGGTGTCGGGGATCATCTCGATGGGAAACCCGATCGTGCAGCCGTTGCGCAGCTCCAGGTTCACGTGCCGGCGCGCGGGGTCGTAGGCGGCCGAGACCACCCGCGGCCCCGCGCCGCGCTTGCGGCGGCCCTTGTAGGCGGCGTCGAGCTGGCGCTGGACATCAGCCTCGGTCAGCATTCTGCTCACGGATCCTCCTCCAGTGGGCCAGGAGCAGCTCCTGGCACTTGTACGTGATCCAGACGGCGCGCCCCGCCTCGGTGCGGCGCATGTCACCCCGGTCCATCAGCTCCGGCGCCTCGGTGAGGCTGCCCAGCGACACCTTGCACCCACGCTCGTCCTTGTAGACGTGCACGTGCGGCGGCGGATGGTCGTTGTTGTAGATCCGGAAGCTGTATCCATCCGCCCTCAGCACCGTCGGCATAAGCTTAAAACCCATCGCTCGGTTTGTAAAGGGGTTCCATCTCGGTCGTCGTCGTCGTCCATCCCTCACCAGCGCCGGTCGGCGGCGAGCAGGTCGCGCAGGGCGTCGGCGTCCGCGGCGGGGGAGAAGAGGAATCCCTGCCCCGCGTCGCATCCCAGCAGGCGCAGGCCGGCCAGCTGGTCGGGGCGCTCGATCCCTTCCGCCACCACCTCCAGCCCCAGCCCGCGCGCCAGGGCGAGCACCGAGGCAACCACCTGCCCCGCGCGCCCGTCCTGCCCCATGGCCTGGACGAAGGAGCGGTCCACCTTGAGCCCGTCCAGCGGCAGGCGGTGCAGCGCGCTGAGCGACGAGTAGCCGGTGCCGAAGTCGTCCATCAGCACCCGCGGCCCCAGCGCCCGCAGGCGTTCCAGGGTCGCGGCCGCGGCGGCGGGGTTCTCCACCAGCACGCTCTCCGTCACCTCCAGCCGCAGGCGGGCGGGGTCCATCCCGCTCTCGTCCAGCGTGCGGCGCACCTGCTCCACCAGGTCCGCCTGCGCCAGCTGCTTGACGGACAGGTTCACGCTCACGTGCAGGCCGCCGGGGTGCGCGGCAGACAGCCCGCCCGCGCGCCGGCACGCCTCCGCCAGCACCACGCGCCCCAGGTCCAGGATGAGCCCCGTCTCCTCCGCCGCGGGGACGAACTCGTCCGGGCGCACCCAGCCCCGCTCGGGGTGGCGCCAGCGGGCCAGCGCCTCCACCCCGCACACGCGCCCCGTGGCCAGCGACACGATGGGCTGGTAGTGCGCCGTGACCTCGCCCCGGTCCAGGGCGCGGCGCAGGTCCGTCTCCATGCGCAGCCGGGCCAGGGCGCGCGCGTGCATGGCCCCGTCGTAGACCTCGCACCGTCCCGGACCGGCGGCCCGGGCGCGGTGCATGGCCGCGTCCGCCCCCCGCAGCAGCGCGTCCGGCCCGTCCGCCCCGGCGCCGCTCACGGCGATGCCGATGCTGGCGCTGGTGAACACCTCGAACCCGTCCAGCGGCACGGGGGCGCACAGCGCGCGGTGGATGGTCTCCGCCGTCCGCCGCGCCCCCTCGGCCCCCGGCGCGCCGTCCAGCAGCACGGCGAACTCGTCGCCGCCCAGGCGCGCGACGGTGTCCCCCTCCCGCACGGCGCCGCGCAGGCGCTCCGCCACGGCCGCGAGCAGGCGGTCTCCCACGGGGTGGCCCAGGCTGTCATTGACGAGCTTGAAGCGGTCGAGGTCGATGAACAGGAGCGCCGTCCCGCCGCCCCGCCGCCGCCCGCGGTCCAGCGCGGCGGAGAGCCGTTCCATCAGCAGGCGACGGTTGGGAAGGCCCGTCAGCGGATCGTGCAGCGCCTCGTGCCGCAGCCGCTCTTCCATGGCGCGGCGGGCGGTGACGTCCTCCGCGAAGCAGTGGACGACGTCCAGGGGCCGGTGCGGGTGGTACGACCAGGACAGGACACGCCCCGCCACGGGCACCTCCACGCCGCGGACGGTGGCACCGCTGGCCAGCGCGCCGCGCACGAGGTCCGCGTGGCCGGGCCCGGGGAGGGCGTGCTCTACGTTCGTGCCCAGCTCCGCCGCCAGGCGCGCGGCGGCGGGGTTGGCGTAGACCACGCGCCCGTCCGCGCCGCACTCCAGCACGGGGTTGGGCGTCGCGCGGGGAAAGGCGGCCAGCCGCTCCGTCTCTTCCTCCGCCCGCTTGCGCTCCGTGACGTCGTGCACGAGGCCCACGACGCCCGCGACCGCTCCGTTTGGGTCCCTGTGGGGCCAGTACTGCACCCAGATCCATCCGGACCGCACGCCGGGCACCACGTAGCGCCGGTCGGGGAGCGAGACCGTCTCCCCGTCCAGCACCCGGCGCAGCACGCGCTCCAGCCGTTCCTCGCGCAGGTGCGGATAGACCTCCAGCGCGTTGCGGCCCAGCACCGACGCGGCCGGGAGCCCCGTCAGCGCCTCCATGAACGGGTTCCACAGCAGGTACCGGAACTCGCGGTCGCACACCGCCACGCCGATGCCGTCGCTCCCCGCCAGGGCACCGAACAGGGAGTCGCGGAGCCCGTCCGCGGCGGGCTCCACAGCCGGGATGCGGGCGATCATTCTGCCTCCGATCGCGCCGAATGGGCCGCATCTGCACGTAAAGGCGCAAAAGTGCGGTACAATTGGGACAGGTATGGCCACGACCGCTGCAGGGAATGCATGGCGGCTCCCGGGTTGGAGGGTTCCGTCGCTACGGGAAGTTGAACAAGGTGGACAGGATAATGCGCCGTGATCCAGGCGCAAGGCGTTCGGCGGATTTTCGGCGGGCGGGGCGCGGGAAGGGCGGCGGGATGGGTTGCGCGGCGATCGAGAGGGAGACAGGCCGGCGCGCACGCAACCCCGTGCGCCTCCGATCCTGGCGAGGGGGGATTCGTCGCGGGCCGGGTGCGGTATCCGGTAGCGGCGGTCCGTCCCCCGGCGAATGAATTCGCGGCAATGAACCCGCGATGTCGGCCTTCGCCGACAGGTCCGGCACGGGCGGGTGCCGTGGGGTACACGGGCATCCGCCGGACCGTCTTCGACGGCTGGGGGGGCACCGCGGCGGTCATCTCGCGCGATGGCTGCCGTGGAGTCCGCGCAGGCGGACTTGGTGCCGTTGGAGCCGCGGTTTCAACCGCCTGGACGGAGGACCGCCATCCCGCACGTCACACGGTTCTGGCACTCACCCCGGATCGGCGGGACCAGGAGCGCCTGGTCCCCGGCACCGATCAGCAGCTTCCTGTAACCTGTAACCTGTAACCTGTAACCTGTAACCTGTAACCCGCCGTCCCTACCACCGCCGGTCCTCCGCCAGCATCGCCCGCATCCCGTCCGGGTCCAGGGGCGGCGCGATCAGGTACCCCTGCGCGTAGTCGCATCCCATCTCCCGCACCTGGGCCAGCTGCTCGGCCGTCTCCACCCCCTCGGCGATCACGGCCAGGTCCAGCCCGCGGGCCAGCAGCGCGATGGTGGCCACCATCTGCCGCGTGGCCTGGTTCTCCAGCATGCGCGACACGAAGCTGCGGTCGATCTTGAGCCCGTCCAGCGGCAGCGAATGCAGCGAGCTGAGCGACGAGTAGCCCGTGCCAAAGTCGTCCATCTGCACCTGGATGCCCAGTTCCTTGAGCTGCGCCAGCATGGCCCCGGCGCTGCCCGGGTTGTCGATTACGGCGCTCTCGGTGATCTCCAGCTTGAGGTGCCGCGGGTCCAGCCCGCTTTCGCGCAGCGCGTCGCGGATGCGCTCCACCAGGTCCGCCTGGCCGAACTGCTTGGCGGACAGGTTCACGCTCAGGGCGATGCGCGCGTGCGGGATCTCGCGGCGCCACGCGGCCAGCTGCCGGCACGCCTCGCCCAGCACCCACGCGCCCAGGGGCAGGATGAGCCCCGTCTCCTCCGCGATGGGGATGAACTCCACGGGTGACGTCAGCCCGCGGTCCGGGTGCTCCCAGCGGACGAGCGCCTCCACCCCCGTGATGCGGCCGGTCTTGAGCGAGACGATGGGCTGGTAGCGCAGCCGGAACTCCTCGCGCACCAGGGCGCGGCGCAGGTCCGTCTCCAGCTGCAGGCGGGCCATGGCCTGCGCGTGCATGGCCCGGTCGAACACCTCGTACCGGTTGGCGCCGCTCCCCTTGGCGCGGTACATGGCCACGTCCGCGTTGCGCAGCAGGTACTCCGGCCGGTCCAGCCCGCTGCTGCTCAGGGCGATGCCGATGCTGGCGCTGGTGAACACCTCGTATCCGCCCAGGTTCACGGGCGCGGACAGCGTCTGGCCCAGCCGCCCGGCGATGACCGTAGCCTCCTCCGCGTCCGCCAGCTCCTCCAGCAGCACGGCGAACTCGTCCCCGCCGAACCGCGCGACGATGTCGTTCATCCGCACGCTGGCGCGCAGCCGCTCGGCGATCACCTGCAGCAGCTCGTCGCCCACGTGGTGGCCCAGCGAGTCGTTCACCACCTTGAAGCGGTCCAGGTCCAGGAACAGGACGGCGAACAGCCCGCCCTCCCGCCGCTGAAAGCGCAGCAGGGCCCGCCCCAGCCGCTCCATGAACAGGTGCCGGTTGGGAAGCCCCGTGAGGGGGTCGTGCAGGGCGTGGTGCAGCAGCCGGTCCTCCACCCGCTTGCGCTCCGTCACCTCCTCGCCAAAGACGTGGACGGCGCCCAGCGCGGCGTGCGGGTGGTACGTCCACGAGAACACGCGCGAGCCCACGGCCGCCTCCACCCCCCGCGTCCCCGCGCCCGACGACACGCACGCCTCCACCGTCCGCGCGTGGTCCGCAGGGAGGAGGGACAGCGGATCCGCCAGGTCCATCTCCCCCATCAGCTGCCGCGCGGCGGGGTTCACGTAGATGGCCGCGCCGCCCAGGTCGCACTCCAGGATGGGGTTGGGGCTTTCCTGGGGGATGGCGGCCAGCCGGCGGATCTGCTCTTCGCGGCGGCGGCGCTCCGTGACGTCGCGCGAGTTCACGACCACGCCGCGCACGGTGGGGTCGTCCACCAGGTTGCGGCCCACCCCCTCGAAGATGCGCCATTCGCCGTCGCGGTGCCGCACGCGCACCTCCAGCGGCAGCCCCACGCCGGGCTGGCCGCGCGTGCGGCGCAGGGCATCGAGCACGTGCTCGATGTCGTCCGGGTGCAGGAACTCCATCACGCTGCGGCCAATGAGCTCCTCCGGGTCCCATCCCAGCAGGCGCTGGATGGAGGGCGTGATGTAGCGGGTGGTGCGGTCGGGGTTGATGACGTGGATGACGTCGCGTGCGTTCTCCACCAGGGAGCGGAAGTACGCCTCGCTTTCCCGCAGGGCGTCGCGGGCCCGGGCCATGGCGGACCCGGGCTCGGCGTGCAGCGTCTCGTCGGCGGGCGGGAACAGCGAATAGGACATCGATGGATGTTCAACGCGCGACAGCCGGACCGGTCTCGGTGCGGCTGGCGCGCGGAATGGTGTGTGTCGGGAGAACGCCGGACGAGTCGACGGCTGCGAAAACAATAGCACCGGGCCGCCCCCGGCGAAACCGAGGGGGCCGGCATCCGCTGCCTGGACGAGTCGTCCGAGACGATCAGGCGGCCTTCGTGCCGGGGCAGGCTTTTACGGCGCCCGCTCCGCGGAGCCCCTCACCCCCCGGCCCCCTCTCCCGCAAACTGCGCGGGAGAGGGGGAGACCTTCATCTTCCCCGATGCCCGCGATCCGGCACGGGCTGGGCGCCCCTCCCCCCGGCCCCCTCCCCGCTCGTTCCTCGCGGAGGGGGGGGAGACCTTCAGTCCCGAAAGAGCCGGCGCGGTTACTTTCGCACTTCCGCACTTCCGCACTTTCGCACTTCCGCACTTTCGCACTTTCGCACTTCCGCACTTTCGCACTTTCGCACTTTCGCACTTCCGCACTTCCGCACTTCCGCACTCCGCACTTCCGCACGTGGTACGCTCCCTGCCTCCCCCGTGCCCACACCCGAACCCACGCCGCCGGTGATCATCGACTGCCACACGCATCTCAACCGCTACAGCGCCACCGACCCGCCCACCCTGGCCGAGCGGTACGCGCTGCTGCTCGCCGAGATGGACGCGAACGGCGTATCGCACGCCGTGGCCCTCACCTCGTACGACGTCACGCCGGACCGGCCGTCGCCGGACGAGGTGCTGGCGATGGTGGAGGGCGATCCGCGCATCAGCGTGGTGGCCGGCATCAGCTACCCGCACCTGGGGATGGACCAGATCGCGTACCTGCGCGGGCTGCTGCAGGCGCGGCGCATCCGCGGGCTCAAGCTGTATCCCGGCTATCAGCCCTTTCACCTGGCCGACCGGCGCGTGTACCCGGTCTACGAGATGGCGGCGGAGTTCGGCGTTCCCGTGATGATCCACACGGGCGACACCTTCAGCCCCAAGAGCAAGGTCCGCTACGCCCACCCGCTGGAGGTGGACGACGTGGCCGTGGACTTTCGCGAGACCACCATCGTCATGTGCCACCTGGGCAACCCGTGGTTCGAGGACGCCATGGAGGTCATCTACAAGAACGAGAACGTGATGGGCGATTTTTGCGGCCTCACGCTGGGCGCCTTCGAGCCGCGATACGAGCGCCTGGCACTGCGAAAGGTGAACGACGTCATCGCGTACGTGAACGATCCCCACAAGCTGATGTTCGGCACGGACTGGCCCATCAGCGACATCGCCAGCTACCTGCAGTTCACGGACAGGCTGGAGCTCACGGACGCGGAGCGCGAAGGCATCCTGTGGCGCAACGCGGCGCGGACCTTCGGCATTCCCGTGGACGAACGGAACGGGGCGGATGCCGGACGAGAGTGAGTGGGCGGATGCGAGCGGGCTGCGGGTGGTGGCCATCGAGGACGAGCGCGAGCCCCTGGCCCGCGAGACGCTGGAGCTGATCTCCGAGTCCATCGGCGACGTGCAGCCCGTGGACGACCTGCTGTCGGAGATCGAGGAGTGCCGGCGGGGGATGGCCACGGGCGGCGACTACCACCTGGTGGCCATGGTGGACGCGGACGGCCGCCCGGCGGCGGCCGCGGCGGGGATCTGGCTGGAGGCGGTGAACGCGGGGTTCATCACCTACCTGGCCGTGCGCGAGGACGCGCGGGGAATGCTGCTGGGGCGCGGCCTGCGCGCGCACCTGGTGCAGGCCATCCGCCAGGAGGCGCAGCGCAAGACCGGCCGCGACCCCGCGTACACGGTGGGCGAGGTGCGCCGGGGCAGCCCCTGGCTGCAGACGCTGGTGGGCGCGGGGGCCGTCATCCCCTTTGCCTTCCCCTACTTCCATCCGTGGATGCCGCGCCGCTCCGAGGGCAAGTACATCCTGTACCGCGAGCCCATGGCCGACGCGCGCCCCGAGCTGTCCGCCGACGAGGTGGTGCGCCTGGTGTACGCCATCTGGCGCCGCGCCTACCGCATCCGCTTTCCCCTGCAGAGCGACACGTTCTGCTACATGGTGCAGTACCTGGAGGAGCACGGCGTCATCGGCACGCACGCCGACTTCGTGCCGCCGGGCGCCGGCTGATCCAGATTGCAGCGTTCTGTGTGCGTTCGATCAGGATGGATCACGCGGTGCACGTGGAATCGGGATGTCGGCGCCCGGCCCTGCTCAGCGCGGGTCCAGCACGATGAGCCAGTGGTCGCTGCCCGCGCCGACGAGTCCCCAGGAGGCCAGCAGGGTGCCGTCGTCGCTAAAGCGCAGCCGGCTGCCCAGCCCCCGCACGGGGATCCCCTCGTCGTACACGCCGCCGCCGCCCACGTGCGCCCGGATGAGCGCGGTGCCGGACGTCATGTACGCGTAGTCGCCCAGGAGCGCCATGCCGGCCCACAGGCGCTCGGGCACGTCCGGCACCCGGAGCAGCACGCGGCCCACGTCCGCGCTGAAGACCACCCGCTGGCGGGCCCAGCGGGTGCCCGTGGCGTCGCCCGCCAGCGGCATCGTTCCCTCCACGGGGCGGCAGGTGCCCAGCGTCCCCGCCACCGCGTCGTACGGGCACCCGCCGCCGGCCACCATCCGCCGGCGGTCCAGGCTGCGCGCCACGCCCTGCTCCATGCTGGGGACGGCGCCGCTCCCCGGTATGGCGCGGTAGGCGCCCGTCGCCAGGTCGATCTCCAGCAGGGCCCGCGTGCCGCCCGCCAGGGTCGCCATGGAGACGGCCTTGCCGCTCGGGGTCACGGCCACGCCGTAGAGCGTCTGCACGCCCTCCAGGACGTGCACGCGCGGCTCGCCGCCGCGGACCACGTCCACCGCTGCGATCCGGTTGCTGCTGTACGCAACGACCGCCAGCGTGTCGCCGGAGGGGGTGAGGTCCAGGAACCTCGGGCTCAGCGGCACGGGGATGCCCGTCCCTTCCACCAGCCCGGGCAGCGAGAACACCCGCACCTCCCCGCGGCTAGCCACGGCCGCATAGAGCTTTCCGCGGACGGGATCCATCACCACGTCCTCCGCCCCGTTCGGCAGCTGCACCCGGTTCACGGGCACCGTGCGGGTGCGGTAGAAGCGGGTGGTGGCCGAGGCGTACCAGGGGCTCGCGTTGCCGGAGGCGTCCCGCACCTGCACCCGCAGCCCGCGCTGGCCGGCCAGGGCCGACGGCACGACGACCTTCAGCGCCCCCTCATTCGAGCGCGTGGCGTAGCGAAGGGAGTCGCGGTGCGTGCCGGCGGGGCCCGCCTCGAACACCACGTACTCCACCTGGTGGTTGTCCCCCGCGCTCACGAACAGCGCGATGCTGTCCGCCGTGGGATACTGCCCCTCCAGGTGCACGCCGAAGTTGTGCCGGTCCAGCGCCACGGTAAACGCGACGGGCGGCCGGCGGTCCACCAGGGCCGCCGTGGTATGGACGTCGCCCACGGTTGACTTGAGCGCGGCGTCCACGGCGAACGGACGCACCTGCACGGTGCGCCCCAGCGCGGCGCTGGGGGGGATCACCAGCTTGACGGTGCTGGTGGACGGGTCCGTCGTGGCCAGGCGGGCGTAGCGCGCCATGTGCGTGAACGCGCCGCTCACCTGGAACCCGGTCTCCCACAGCCCCAGCGGGGAGCTCGCCGTCCAGGTGATGGTCAGCGTGTCGCCCGGCTGCAGCTCACCCGCGGGACCCGTCACGGAGAAGCCGGTCAGCGTGGGGGCCGGGCCCTGCCCCGGCCGCGGCCCGCAGGTGGCCGTGCCTCGCACCCACTCGTCCTGCTCGCTTCCCGCGGCCCGGTAGGCGAGCTCCACGCGCACGGTGAACGGCACGGACGCCGTCAGGCGCAGCGTGTTGCTCTCGCTGTAGCCCGGCGCCAGCGGGCTGGGCCCGAAGATCTGCTCCAGCTCGGTGTCGGTGATCTGCAGCGAATCCACCGTGGTGGTGTCCGCGGCGATGGAGTAGCGCAGCAATCCCCTGCTCCACCGGGCCGACGTGCCCTCGTCGCCCGTGGCGGACGCGGCCAGCCCGACCTCGCACGAGACGATCGGCGACTCGTCGGCCGCCCGGTCCAGGCGCGACGTGGCCGTCACGGCCAGCTGCACGTCCAGGGCGGGCTCCGGCTCCGTGCCGCTGTCGCATGCGGCGGCGGCGCCCATCAGCAGCAGGGCGAAAACGGTCGGGATCGTACGCAAATGCATGGGATGACAGCGAGGGAGGGGAGCACCGAAGGCACAAACATCTGCTTACGGACGGTGCGCGTCAACCGTCCGCCGGCCCCGCGAGGGATGCGTGCGGGTGATGATTGCCGGCGTCCGGCCGGTCAGGCGGATTGGGAGCGCGTCGCTTCCGCCGTCGTCCGCTCCCGGGTGGGATTCACATCCTCCAGGACCTGCCGAAGGTCGCGGCGCATGCGGGCGGTGTGGGTGCCTTCCCAGTAGACGCGTCCGCACGAGGGGCAGCGCTGGAACTCCGTCCGGTCCGCGGATACGGCGGGCGGCACGCGGTCCCGCACCTCATCCACCGACACCGGCTCCAGCGCGTGGTTGCAGCGGGTGCAGAGGGAGAAGATGCGCGCGTCGTCCATGGGATACGCCCCGGCCACCTCGCGCAGCTGGTCCAGGGGCGCGTCCGCGCGGACGAAGCGCAGGTTGTCCAGCCGCCACTCCTCCGCCAGCGGCACGTCGCGGGTGAGGATGACACGCCGCTCTTCCAGCCCGCGGCGCACCAGCTCCGCATCGGCCACGTGCGGATCCCACCAGGTGTCGTAGCCCAGCGCGCGCAGCCAGCGGGCCAGTCCGCCCAGCATGGCGTCCGCCGCGAATCGGGGCCGCCCCTCGCGCCCGATCCCCGTTGCGCGCGCCACGCCCACCCACGACCCACAGGCGCAGCGCACGGTCCGGCCGCTCGCCAGCCGCGCGCGGGCGTACGGGCGTTCGCAGCCGGGGCAGGGGATGATGTCCGTCATGGGCGGATCGTGCGCGGTCTCGGTGGATGCGGGATGGAGTGGGTTTCTCATGCGTTTGCAGTTCTTTCGCCCCACCCGTGGTGTCATTCTGAGGTCGGCGCCGGCCGGATCTATCCCGTGACGGGGAGGCGCCGGCCGAAGAATCTGGTTGCCCCGGTGCACAGACCCGCCCGTGCACGACCTTCTACGGCCCACGGGCGGGGTCCGTGCACGGTAGCGACCCGATTCTTCGGTCGCGCCGCAAAGCCGGTGCACCGTTCTAATTTCGGGCGGGCGCTCCCTCAGAACGACATCACGGGTGAGAAACTACGATCCGACTCGGAAACCGCTCTAACCCCTCCGCCGGCAAGATCCGGTCACCGGACACCGGCGAGGGGCGCGGGGCACACCGCCGTGCCCCGCGCCCCCGAGCCTCCTCGTGAAAGCCGATCGTCCGCTACTGCGCGCGCAGCATGGACACGAGCTGCATGGCGCGGGACAGGTGGCTGGCCACGGCGGGACGCACGCGTTCCTGCAGCATGGCCCGCATCTGCGGATCGCGGGTGTTGGGGATGAGGGTGGTGTCCAGCGCGTGCAGCGTAAGCTCGTGCGCGCCCACCTGGTGCGTCATGTACGCAAGGTCGAACTGCGCGCCGTTCATGGACTGCAGCATCTGAAGCGTGGGCGGCAGGTGGCGCTTGAGGGTGCCGCTGTACGCGTTGTCCATGGGGGCCATCCCCTTGGCCTGCAGCATGGCCATCATCTCCTGCTCGAAGCGGCCGTGCTCCGCCACCATCATCTGCGCGAACTCTCGCACCTGCGGGTTCTGGGCGCGCTGCAGGGCGATCTGGCTGGTCTGGATCTCGTCCTGGTTGGACGCGGAGCCCGAGGCGGCCACGTTGGCATCGGAAAACGCGTCCACGCTGCCGCCCATGGCGCCGCCCGCCATTCCCGCGGAGCAGGCGGGGAGCGAGAGCACGGCGGCGAACAGGCCAAGGGACAGGGTGCGATTGCGGAACGTCATACATCCTCCAGGCAGGGTACGATTCACCCGGCCGGATCCATTCGCCCGGCCGAAAAAGCGGGCCGGGGATTTTGCAAAGGTTGGACACTTCGCCGTAACACCGGCGATCAGATGTTTGTTTCTGATGTGACCAAATCGAAAACGGCTCCACGCGAGGTCCGCGCGGAGCCGTTTCTCATCCAGGCGATGGCGAATCTCTCGCTCAGTACGCCACGCCGAAGCGCGCGCCCACGTGCCGCGGGGTCTCCAATTCGTCCAGCAGCGCGGCGGCGTAATCCTCGAAGGAGATGGTGCTGTGGCCGCGCTCGTCCGCCAGCACTTGGTCGCCCGTGGTGCGGTAGCGGCCCGTGCGCTCGCCGGGCTGGATGATGATGGCGGGGCTGATGAACGTCCAGTCCAGCCCGTCCGCCTCGGCGCGGTAGACGTTCAGCGCGTCGCGGCCGTCCAGCGACTCGGGCTTGTACGCCTCCGGAAAGTCCGGCGTGTCCACGAGCGCCACCCCCGGCGCCACCTCCAGGCTCCCCGCCCCGCCCACGACCACCAGCCGCCGCACGCCCGCCTCGCGCAGGCCGGCGATGAGCGCGCGGGCCGTGCCCACCATCGTGGGCGCGTTGCCGGTGGTCCCCGGCCGTGGCGAGACGGAGCTGACGACGGCGTCCGCCCCGCGCACGACCGTCGCCACGCTCGCGGCGTCCGTCGCGTCGCCCTGGACGAGCGTCACACGCGGGTCCGGCGACTGCGCGCGCGACGGATCGCGGACGATGCCCGTCACCTCGTGCCCGCGGCGGAGCGCCTCGGCGACGATCCGCTGCCCCACGTGCCCCGTGGCGCCAAAGAGTACGATCTTCATCTGCTTCAATCTCCTCAGGATAGCGGCTCACCGGCAGGATGAATCCGGCCGGGGACAGAGCGAATGAATTCGCCGCAACAAACACACGAAGTCCGCCTGCGCGGACTGCCGGCTCACAGTGGATTTCGGCTGCCCGGCGCATCCTCATGCACCGGGCCGTTGCGGTTGAAGCCCTGTTCGCGCCGCGCCTCGGCGCGAGACAGGGCTTATGGCTTTCCCAGCGGCGGCTTCAGCCGCTCAGGCCGGGTCTCCGTCTACCCCAACGGCACCAGCCCCGCGCCGATCTCCTCGCGCCGCGGCTCCAGCCAGGCCGGCAGCTGCAGCGTGCTCCCCAGCCGGTCCGCGGGCTCGTCCACCGCGAAGCCGGGGCCGTCCGTGGCAATCTCCAGCAGCTGCCCGTCCGGCGCGCGGAAGTAGATGCTGCGGAAGTACGTCCGCTCCATCACCTCCGACACGTCCACCTCCATGGAGCGCAGGTGGTCCAGCCATGCGTTCAGCTCCCCGTCGTCCTTCGCGCGGAAGGCCACGTGGTGCGTCTGGCCCACGCCGCCGCGCGCGCGGATGCCGTTGGGCGGATACCCGAACAGCGTCCACGAGCTGTGCGGCGCGATGGTCTGCCCATCGTACGCGGCCCAGAAGTAGTGCAGCATGTCGGGCGCGTCGCGGTTGGTCGTCCGCTTCACCATCCGCAGCCCCAGCGCCGCCTCGTAGAAGTCGCCCGCCTGCCCCAGGTCCTGGGTGATGCCGCTGATGTGGTGGATACCGTGCAGCGCCATGTCCGGCGTGATCTGCGGCACGGGCTCCGGCCACGTCAGCGCCTCGATGGCCGCCTCGTCGCGGTGGCCCCGGACGATGCGCTGCGGGGGCAGCAGCAGCTCGCGGCCCAGCGCATCCGCCGGCTCGTCGATGTCGTAGCCGGGCCCCGCCGTGGCGATCTCCAGGATCTGCCCGTCGGGATCGCGAAAGTACAGGCTGGTGAAGTAGCCGCGGTCGTACGGCCCGCTGGTGTGCGCGCCCGCGTCCGTGAGCCGCCGCTTCCACTTGAGCAGCGCCTCGTCGCTCTCCACCCCCAGCGCCAGGTGGTGCACCCCGCCGATTCCCGGCTTGCCATGCGGCGAATCGCCCCACTCGAAGAAGGTCAGCAGGGTGCCCGGCCGCCCGCCGTCGTCGCCAAAGTACAGGTGGTACGCGCCGGGATCGTCGAAGTTGACGGTCTGCTTCACCAGCCCCAGCCCCAGCACGTCGCGGTAGAACGCCAGCGTGCGGCGCGCGTCGGCGGAGACCATGGTGATGTGGTGAAAGCCCTGCGTAACGAGCTGCATCCCGTCCTCCTTTTCGATCCGTTTTGGCGAGTGCCCCCATCCGCGTCCGTGCGGAAGGGGGCGCTCGCAAATCCGTCAGCCCCGCCGGGGTCAGGCCGCCTTCACGGCCTCGACCTCCAGGGTGATCTTGATGTCCGTGCCGATGACCACGCCGCCCGTCTCCAGCGCCTGGTTGTAGGTCAGGCCAAAGTCGCGCCGGTCGATCCTGGTCGTGGCGCTGAACCCGGCGCGCTGCCCGCCCCACGGGTCGCCGCCGCGGCCTTCGTCGCTCGTGTGCAGCACCACCTCGCGCGTCACGTCGCGGATGGTGAGGTTGCCGTACACGTCGAAGTGGTCGCCGTCGCGCTCGATGCGCGTGCTCTGGAACTTGATCGTGGGATACGTCTCCACGTCGAAGAAGTCCGGCGAGCGCAGGTGCGCGTCGCGCTGCTCCGTGCGCGTGTTCACGCTGGTGACGTCGATCTCGGCCGTCACGCTGGAGGCCAGCGGGTTCTGCTCGTCCAGCACGATGGTGCCCGTCACGCCGCCAAAGTGGCCGCGCACGGTGCTGATCATCAGGTGCTTGACGGAAAACTCCACGGTGGTGTGCGCCGGGTCGATGGTCCAGGTGGTCGTGCCCGTGGCGGTGGTCTCGGCGATGCTCATGGTCGGTCTCCGTGTTCGATTTCGTTCGCTGGGGCCCTCGTACTTCCGCGGCGTCCCGGGCCGGATGGTCCGCCGTGCAATCACACCTGTGTAATTCTTAGTTCTAAGATATATGATCCGTCAAGGCCTTCATTCGCCGCAGCACTTTGGCGTCTCCGCGGCGTAGCGGCCCAGGGCGCGCAGCAGCGTGATGGCCTGCTCCTTCTGCGCCGGCTCCAGCCCGCCGAGCGCCCGGTCGATGGCCGCCGCGTGCCGGGGAAAGATCTCGCGGATGAGCGCCTCGCCGTCAGGCGTGAGGGCGGCGTAGTAGGCGCGGCGGTCCTTTTCGCACCGGCGGCGCTCCACCAGCCCCTTGGCCGCCAGCCGGTCGATGAGGTACGTGACCCCGCCGCTGGTGACCAGGATCTTGCGCTGCACCTCGCCCAGCATGAGCGGACCCTTGTGGTACAGGGCTTCCATCACGCCGAACTCGGTGATCGTGAGCCCGTGGCGCGCGATGTCAGCGGCTGCGTGACCCTGCACCGCATCGAATGCCCGCGACAGCACCACCCACAGCTTCAGCGACTGCTCCACGTCCTTCTCGCTCACCGCGTCCTGCATCGAATGCCTCCCCTGTAACAATCTTAGAACTAAGGTAATTGGATCGGGTGCCCCGGTCAAGCCCTTGCGGCGAGGCTCACGCGGAGGCGCGGAGGCGCGGAGGCGCGGAGGCGCGGAGAAAAGATAAAAGAAATTGCTCACACAGAGGAACAGGGGTAACAGAGAACTGATTATCGTGTTTTTCCCCTCCCTCTGTTCCTCTGTTCCTCTGTGTGAGACAAATCCGTTCCGCAGTTCTCCGCGCCCTCCGCGCCTCCGCGCCTCCGCGTGAGACCGTAGTAGAAGCCATGGATTCGCGCGATGGCCGGCTTCGCGATACAATCCCGCGCATCCACCGGGCGACCCCGACGAAGCAGGAGCGAGCACGTGACGACGCAGGCGGAGCATCCCATCCTCTCCCACACCCGCGTGACGGCCAAGGACGCCACGCCCACGCTGTGGCTGCTGATGCTGCACGGCATCTACGGCAGCGGCCGCAACTGGGGCACCATCGCGCGGCGGCTGGTGGAGTCGCGGCCGGAGTGGGGCGTGCTGCTGGTGGACCTGCGCAACCACGGCGGCTCGCGCGGCTTCACGGGCCCGCACACGCTGCACGCCGCCGCGGCGGACGTGGAGCGGCTGGTGGCGCACCTGGACTTTCACGCCGCCGCGGTGATGGGGCACTCGTTCGGCGGCAAGGTGGCGCTCGTCTACGCGCAGCACCATGGGAACGAGCTGCGGCAGGTGTGGGTGATGGACAGCACCCCCGCCGTCCGCGAGCCGGAAGGGAGCGCGTGGGGGATGATCGAGCTCGTCCGCGGCCTGCCCCCGGAGTTCGCCTCGCGGACGGAGGCGCTGCAGGCCCTGCAGGACGCGGGGCTCAACGAGGGGCTGGCCCAGTGGATGGCCATCAACCTGGAGCCGCACGAGGGCCGCTACCGCTGGCGGATCGACTTCGACGTGATGGAGGAGATGCTGCACGACTTCTTCCGCACGGACCTGTGGGAGACGGTCGTGCATCCGCCGGAAGGCGTGGAGATCCACTTCGTCAAGGCGACGGAGAGCCGCACGCTGGACGACGAGTCCGCGAGCCGCGTGGGGATGGCCGGCGTGGCGAACGGCCGCGTGCACCTGCACCTGCTGGAAGGCGGGCACTGGATCAACACCGACAACCCCGAGGGCGTCATCGAGCTGCTGCGGAGCAACCTGCCGTAGGGGATTTCGAGACGCGCGGAGTTCGAGAATCCTGAAAAAAATTTGGCGTACAGAGGAACAGAGTCAGACAGAGGAAGATGAAAAAAGGCTGTTTCTGCTCCTCTGTCTGACTCTGTTCCTCTGTATTCCCAGGTGTTGTTTTCTCGGATTTTCCATCATTCCCAAAAGCGGAACCACCCCCGCTTTCTCTCCCCCTTGTCACGGAACGGGTGCGTGATGAGAATCTGCGCGTACTCGGCTCGCTTGCGATCTCCCCATTCCGGGCGAAGCTTGCTCAGCAGCTCCACGTCCTTGGCGAACCACTGGCGCCGCGAATCCTGGTTACGGCTCCGTCTCCGGGACGCAAGCTTGATCGCGATGCCGTGTGTCACATCACTGATCAACCAGTACAGGAGCTCATCTTCATCCTCCGCCGTACGACGCTGTAGCTCCCTGCCCCGCTCGGTGACCACGTACTCGTAGCGGCCGTTCACCAGCTCGACGTGTGGAGCGCCGTCGACCAGGGGACGCGTCTGGATCTGGTGCTGGTACGAGTACGCCGGAGCATGCCCCAGCTGCTCGCGGAGGTACCTGTATCGCTCGTGCAGGCGGCGCAGATCTTCGTCCATCGATCCACCCTTCGAGTCCAGTCCGTCGCCCGCGGGATGAGCTTCGAAACTCATTCGTCCGGCTCCCCCGCCGCGGGGTCCACCAGCACCAGCACGAGGTCGTTCACGTTCGTCCCCGTCGGGCCGGTGACGATCAGGTCGCCGGCGGCGCGAAGGAAGGGGTACGCGTCGTTGCGGCGCAGGGCCTCGCGCGCATCCAGCCCCGCCGCCTCGCCGCGCGCCACCGTCCCGCCGTCCGCGAAGGCGCCGGCCGCGTCCGTGGGCCCATCCGTCCCGTCCGTCCCCAGCGACGCGGCGAGCACACCGGGCAGCCCCTCGATCTCCATCGCCAGCGCGAGCGCCAGCTCCTGGTTGCGGCCGCCGCGCCCGCGCCCTTGCACCGTCACCGTCGTCTCGCCGCCCAGCAGCAGCGCCACGGGGCCGGCCGGCCGCTCCGCCAGCGTGCCGCGCACCAGCAGGCCCACCTGCTCGCCCACGCCGCGCGCCTCGCCCTCCACGTCGTCCGCCACGATGCGGGCCGCGTAGCCCAGCCGCTCCGCCCGGGCCGCGGCGCCCCGCAGCGCATCGCCGTTGCCCGCGATCACGTGGGCGGACGCACGGTGGAAGGCCGCGTCGAACGGCTTGGGCGTCTCCTCGATCTCCTCCGCGTCCCCCGCCTGCAGGTGCGCGCGGGCGGCGGGGACCTGAATGCCGTGCTCTGCCAGCACGTCCAGCGCGTCCGCATAGGTGGTGGGATCGGGGACGGTGGGGCCGCTGGCGATGACGTCCAGCGCGCCGCCCACCACGTCGCTCACGGCCAGCGTCACCACGCGCGCCGGGGCCGCCGCCCGCGCCAGCCACCCCCCGCCGATGCGCGACAGGTGCTTGCGGACGGTGTTCAGCTCACCGATGGTGGCGCCCGCGCGCAGCAGCCCGTCCGTCACCGCCTGCAGGTCCCCCAGCGCCACCCCCGGCGCGGGCGCCGCCCACAGCGCGGACGCGCCGCCGGAAAGCAGGCACAGCACCAGGTCCCGCGGCCCCGCGGCGCGCGCCATCCGCAGGGCGTCCGCCGCGCCCGCCATCCCCCGCGTGTCCGGGACGGGATGCGCGGCCTCCCACACCTCCATCCGCGGCAGGTCGCGGCCGTGCCCGTCCTTGGTGGTCAACGTGCCGCCGGCGATGCGGCCGCCCAGCACCTCCAGCGCCCCCGCCGCCATCCCGCACGCCGCCTTTCCCGCCCCGATCACCCACACCTTGTCGATCGCGGACAGGTCGATCTCCTCCGCGTCCGCCACCCGCAGCCGCTGCCCGTCCAGCGACAGCGCGCGGACGACGGCGGCGCGCGCGTCCGCCGCGGCCAGGGCAGCGTCCAGGACCTGCCGGGCGTGCTCGCGCGGGGGCGGTGTCATGGCCTCGGCGTCATGGAACGGGCGTAAGGGGCGGCTGGCCCGAAAGCACGGCGTGGGCGTTGCGCGCGGCCAGCATGGCCATGCGCGTGCGCGTCTCCCGCGTGGCCGAGCCGATGTGGGGGAGCAGCACCACGTTGGGCAGGTCGATGAGGCCGGGCGCCAGGGCGGGCTCGCGCTCGTACACGTCCAGCCCCGCGCCGGCGAGCGGGCCGTCGCGGAGCGCATCCACCAGCGCCGGCTCGTCCACCAGCGCGCCGCGGGCCGTGTTGATGAGGTACGATCCCGGCCGCATCCGCCGCAGCACGTCCGCGGAGATCACGTGGCGCGTCTCCGGCGTGAGCGGCGCGTGCAGGCTCAGGATGTCGCTGCGCGCGATCAATCCGTCGAAGTCCACCCACTCCGCCCCGAGCGCCGCCTCGTCCTCCGCGGACAGCCGGGACCGCGAGTGGTAGATGACGCGCATCCCGAACGGCGCCGCGCGCCGCGCCACCGCCTGCCCGATGCGCCCCATCCCGTAGATGCCCAGCGTGCGCCCGCCCGGGTCCGCGCCCAGGTAGTCCCAGAAGCCCCAGCCGTGAAACTCGCCCGCGCGCAGGCTGCGCTCGTCAGACGGAAGCCCGCGCAGCGCCGCGAGGACCAGGGCCAGCGTAAGGTCCGCCGTGGCCTCCGTCAGCACGTCCGGCGTGTTGGTGACGGCGATGCCGCGCGCCCGGCACGCCGCCGTGTCCACGTGCTCGTAGCCCACGACGGCATTGGCCACCACGCGCAGCCGCGGCGCCTGGTCGAGCAGCTCCGCGTCGATCCGGTCCGTCAGCAGGCAGAGCAGCGCCTCCGCGTCCCCCAGCGCCTCGCGCCACCCCTCCGGCCCGGCGATCGTGCCCAGCGGGCGCAGCAGCTCCAGCGCCTCGTCCGGCAGCGCGAACGTGGTGACGATGCGGGTCATCCGCCCACCGGCCGTTCCCACAGGCTCACGCCCACGCCGCCCAGCCCCAGCAGCGTGTGCTCGCGAATGCTCAGCTCCCGGAACCCGAACGCCTTCGCGATGGGGTGGACCGCGAGCCGCCGCCGCTGGAACGCCGTGCGCAGGGCCACGATCCCCTGCCCCCGCAGCCACACCTCCAGCGCGTCCAGCGCCTCGCGCGCCAGCCCCCGCAGCCGGTGCGCGGGGTGGATCATCAGCATTCCCAGCAGCGCGCGGTCCGGCTCCGGGTTGCCGCGCCACCAGCCGATGGCCCCCACGTCCTCCCCCGTCTCCGCCAGGGTGAGGACGGCCACCGCGCGCCCCGGCGTGGCGGCGCACGACGCCAGCTCCTGCGCGGCCGCGTCCGGGGCCACGCGCTGCCCCATGAGCACGGCGAAGTGGTCCGCGCAGGCCTCGAACACGCGCTGCAGCCGCGCCTCGTCGCCGGGGGCGAGGGTGTGCAGCAGCAGGCGGCCGGTCTCCAGCTCCAGGGGTGCGGCGTCCACCGTCATCCGTCTCGTTTCGTGGATTGCAAGGCGTGTCGCGGGGTCCGGCGCGCAAAGTTGCCCCGGGCGCACGGCGGGGTCAAGTTTGTTGGCGCCGCGCGGGACGCGGCGGCCAATCACCCCGCACCACGACGGAGACGGCGAACGATGCAGCTGGAGTCTGCCCACTACATGCGGACGGGCGACCTGGTTCGGCACGACGGGGGGCGCACGGGGAGCGTGGTGGAGGCGCTCGCCCTGTTCGCCCGCGTGCGCTGGGACGAGGACGGCGGGGAAGAGGAGGTGGACCAGCTGGACCCCCGCATCACCGTCATGGAGCGCGCCACGCGCGACTGAGCGCACCCGGACGGAGGAGACGATCTGCCCCGTGCTACCGTAGCAGAAAAATTAAGTGCCTTACGCGCTGGCGCGCAATGACTTGTGTGTATATCATGGAGGCAAGAGTTCCCCTCCGGAGGATACCCATGATCAAGCAGTACGAGCCGGCCCAGGAGCCGGCCCGCACGGTTCTCATCGTCGAGGACCAGATCGAGATGCGCGCCATCGCCAGCGCCTACCTGGAGCGCCAGGGCTACCGCGTGCTGGCCACCGACAACGGCGCCGACGCCGTCCGCAAGGCACGGGACGAGCACCCGGACCTTATCTTCATGGACATCTCCATCCCCGGGATGGACGGCATCCGCGCCACGGCCGAGCTCAAGCGCGACCCGGCCACCCGCGGCATTCCCGTGGTGATCCTTACGGCGCACCCGTACGGCTCCGTGGGCAAGCGCGCCGTGGATGCCGGGTGCGACGGCTGGCTCAACAAGCCCTGCGACCCGCGCCGCCTGCTGCAGGAGGTGCAGCGCCGCGTGGGCATGGCCCACTGACCCGCTTTCGCACGGGATGACGTACCACGACCCCAGCTGGTGCGCGCGGCTGCACGCGCGCCCGGCGCCCCCGCCGGACATCGCTCCCCCGCCCCAGCCGCCGCCCGTGGCGGACGCCCGCCCGTTCGTAAAGCGGGAGATCCCGTCCGTGCACGAGTGCGAGCTGTGCGGCACGACGATGTACGACCACAACTGCAAGATCGTCTGCCCCAACTGCGGCTACAAACGCGACTGCAGCGACCCGTGAGCTAGCAGTGCGGTGCAAGGCCCTGCTTCCGCTGCTGCCGGATGAGGAGTTCCGCTTCCGCGATGTATAGCCGTGAGCCGTTATGCAGCACCGCCGGAAAGGGGCACATCGCAGCGAGCGCCCGTTCCACGCCCGGGTTCAGATATCGCAGCGTCTCCAGAAGGTGCTCGTAATCCGCGCCCGGGTTCGAATCCCAGATCGCCTCGTGATGCGCCACCCGGTTTCGGAAGGAGCGAACGCCTTCGAACCGCGCTCGCAGGGCCGCTCGCGTGCGCTCCGGCCGAGGAATCCCATGGAACGCGCCGAGCGCCGTGGGCCACAAAGCCGGTCCGGATGCACGCCCCTGCTCATAGGATGCGTTCAGCAGGTTGACCCAGAAGCCAAAACTGAGCTTGGCCACGAGGTGGTCCGGCGTCATCGGTTTCCGCAGCTTTCGCAGACGATCCTTCGCCTCCTCCACCGCCTGCTGCTCGTTGAGGTACAACAGCGAAGGAATCGTATCCAGCCAGCAGTGAATATCGCGGAACGGGCGCCCCCGCGTATTCGCGACTTTCGCCGTGGCGTCGAAGACCGCGTTGCGAATGGTCACCTCGGCCAGGTGCAGCGCGGGGGCGAGCGCAGCCTGCAGGGCCATGTTCCACAGGTAGCGGGCGGTCGCCTCCACGTCACCGTCACCCGCTTCCTGGTCGTAGTACCTGCTGAACCGGGCAGCCGACAGGGCCTTCTCCACGGCCTTGATGGTCAGGACTTGTGCTGGCATCGGTACATTGTTTATTTTGAGGGACGTAATTCCTCGGGCAGTCCTACGCCAGTCAAACAGCCTTCGCGGCTTGGCGCGACTCCGAGGTAAAGGGCCCCGACGGCAGCAGCCGCCGGGGCTCTGCGTTTCCATCGGAACAGGTCAGCCATGCGCCTCGACTTCCCCCCTTTCGCACCAAGCGCGTGCCGGTAGGCCGGATTTCCATCAGCAGCATCCCCGGCGCGCGGAGAGCGCCGGCGGAAATCGGCGAGCAGCGGGTCTTGATCGTTGGGCGTCATCGTTGTACCGTTGTCGGCACGGTCCCCGGGCTATTCCTCTCCCGACCTTCGCGTCGGTGACGAACCCGGGGTCTTTTTTGTCCGTGTCAGCCCCGAAGGCGAGTACCGCCTCGGGGCTTTTCGTTCGCCATCACGCCGCGCGGCGTTCACCGCCGTTCAGCAGCTGCATGGCGAGCGGGCGGTACGCCGCGGGTCCGGCGGCGAGCACGCACGAGAACGAGTCCGCTGCCTGGACCGCCTGGGCCACGCGGGCGCTCATCCAGCCGAGCATCTCCAGGATGCGGGCGTACTCGGTCGCGAGGTCGCGGTCCCAGACCGGTGCGCAGTGGGCGATGCGGTTCCGCAGCTCGCGGATCTCGTGCAGGCGCCGGTAGACCATCTCGCGGTCGCCGTGGTCCGGCGCCAGCTTCCTGGAGCCGGGCGGCCAGCGGAACGGAAAGACGGAGGGCAGGCCGCGCGGCCACAGCCGGGGCCCGTCCGCGCGGTGCTCGCTGTACACGCGCGCCGTCAGCTGCACCCAGAATCCGAAGCTCAGCTTGGCGATCAGGTGTCCGGGCGTCCGGCGGCGAGGCTCCGCACCGAGGTACGTCTTTGCCCGCGCGACCTCCTCCGCTTCCTTGGCGTACAGCAGCGTGGAGTTTCTCGCATCCAGCCAGCACGGCACGTCCGGCATGTGCAGCCGGCTGGAGTCGACCAGCTTTACCGAGGTGGTGTAGATCGCGTTGCGGAGCGTGACCTCGAACACCTGCAGCACGGGATGCAGCGCGCTGGCAAGGCCCATGTTCCACAGGTAGCGCGCCAGCGTGTCCGCATCATCCACATCCGAGGCGTGCCGGTAGGCATCCAGACGCTGCTGCGAGAGTGCACGGTGCAGCACCGCCAGGGTGAGAAGCGGCCCTTGCGAAGGGGGCGTGGGGGGTGTTATCATGGTCGCACAATTCCTCGATACGTGGTCGGCCGCGCAGGCGGCCTCCGGGTCAGTGGTCCGATCATGCCGAGGTAGGAAGGCCACCCGTCAACGGCGGGTGGCCTTCTGCGTTTCTGCCCGGCGGCGGCCCCGTCGTGCCGCAACGGTAAACGGGTCGCACCCGCCCGGCAATCCGTTGCGGAGCGGGTCGAAAAACACCCCTCGGAGTCGCGTCCACATTCGGCCAGGTACGGTACAAATCGACCCGGATGCGCCAGCGCCCGCACGAGTTTTGTCGAGGCGCTTGACGGGGCGGCAGACGTCCATTTTACTTGCGGCGTTCCCGCCCGGCGCCGCCGTTCGCGCCCGCGATCGTCACCCACCCCCATCCGAGCGCGACCCATGGCCTCCGAGACGATTTCGACCGAACGCGGCACCGACGCGACCCATCCTCCCGACGCCCCCGAGGCCGTGCTGCGCGAGCAGTTCGGCCTGGGCGAGTTCCGGCCCGGGCAGCGCCACGTGATCGACTGCCTGCTGAACGGCGGCAGCGCGCTGGCCGTGTTCCCCACGGGCGGCGGCAAGTCGCTGTGCTACCAGCTCCCCGCCCTGCTGCTGGACGGCGTGACGGTGGTGGTGTCGCCGCTCATCGCCCTGATGAAGGACCAGATCGACTACCTGCGCGGCCGCGGCATCCAGGCGGCGCGGCTGGACAGCTCGCTTTCGCGCGAGGAGGCGCTGGAGGTGGAGCGCGGGCTGCGCGCGGGGACGCTCAAGCTGCTGTACGTGGCCCCGGAGCGCTTCAACAACGAGCGCTTCCTGGACCAGCTGGGGCGCGCCCACATCTCGCTGTTCGCCGTGGACGAGGCGCACTGCATCTCGCAGTGGGGCCACAACTTTCGCCCGGACTACCTCAAGCTGGCGGAGACGTCGCGCGCCGTGGGCGTGGAGCGGGTGCTGGCCCTGACGGCCACCGCCACGCCCGCCGTGGTGGAGGACATCTGCACCAGCTTCGGCATTCCGGCGGAGTGCGCGATCGTCACGGGCTTCCATCGTCCCAACCTCTTCCTTTCCACCCTGCCCACGGAGCTGGGGCGCCGCGAGCGCGTGCTGGTGGAGCGCATCCAGCGCCGCGACCCGGGTCCCGGCATCGTCTACGTGACGCTGCAGAAGACGGCGGAGCGGGTGGCGCAGGTGCTGGCGCAGGCGGGCATCCCCTCGCGCGCCTACCACGCGGGGATGGACACGGAGCAGCGCACGGCCGTGCAGGAGTGGTGGAAGGGCTCGGACCGGGCCGTGGTGGTGGCGACCATCGCCTTCGGGATGGGGATCGACAAGGCGGACGTGCGCTACGTCTACCACTTCAACCTTCCCAAGGGGCTGGAAAGCTACAGCCAGGAGATCGGCCGGGCGGGGCGCGACGGCCTGCCCTCCACGGTGGAGCTGCTGGGGAGCCTGGAGGACCTGGGGACGCTGGAAAATTTCGTCTTTGGCGATACGCCGGACCGCGACTCGCTGCGGGGGCTGGTGCAGGAGGTGGCGGACGCGGACGCCACCTTCGACGTGGCGCCGATGAGCCTGGGCAACCGCCACGACATCCGCCAGCTCGTGCTCCGCACGGCGCTCACCTACCTGGAGCTCACGGGCGTGCTGCGGCAGACCACGCCGTTCTACGCCGGCTACAAGCTGCGGGTGATGGTGCCCGTGCCGGAGATCGTCAGCCGCTTTCAGGGGGAGCGGGCGCGGTTCATCGACAGCATCTTCAAGCGCGCGAAGTTCGGCCGGACGTGGTACACGCTGGACCTGGACGGGCTGGAGCCGGAGGAGCGCAGCCGCACCGTGCGCGCGGTGGAGTGGCTGGGGGAGCAGGGACTGGCGGAGGTGCAGGCCAGCGACCTGCGCCTGCGCTACCACAAGCTGGTGGCGCGTCCGGACGTGGATGCCGTGACGGACGACCTGGTGGCGCGCTTTCACCGCAGCGAGGCGGCGGAGATCGGGCGCATCGGGATGGTGGCGGAGCTGGTGACGCGCGAGGGGTGCCAGACCAACTACCTGCTGGCGTACTTCGGCGAGCCGCACGACCTGCCCTGCGGCCACTGCACCTGGTGCGAGACGGAGCGCCGCACGGTGTTTCCGCCCCTGCCCCCGCCGCACCCCATCGAGGCGCGTATCGACGTGACGGCCTTTCGCCGCCTGTGCGCCACGCAGCCCGCGGTGCTGGGAACGCCGCGGCGGCAGGCGCGCTTTCTCTGCGGGTTGACCAGCCCCGCCTTCACCGCCGCCAAGCTCAGCCGCCACATGATGTTCGGCGCGCTGGAGGACCAGCGCTTCGCCGAGGTGCTGCTGTGGTGCCAGGAGCACGCGTGACCGGATCGCACGGTGCCGGTTCCTTGCGCACCGCAGAGAGAAATCACGCGGCGGACGCGGAGGGGTGAAGAGGAGGACGCGGAGAAACCACGTCTTTCTCCGCGTCCTCTCCGTTCGTCTGCGCGTCCTCCGCGTGATCCATCCGGATCCGTTGCGCACGGAGCTCCGCGACCGCAGGACGTGGAGGCCGCGCGGCGCGGATCGTCGCCTATCGTGCGGACGAAGCCGGATCAGGAACGATCCTGGTGGACACGGGTTCCATCCGGGTCCTCCGTGAAATCCCCTGAGCCCCTGCCGACCATGCGCTCCTTTCGCCGTGCCGTCCTGCCGTTCGCGCTCCTCGCCACCCTCCCCGCGTGCCAGCGATGGCACGGGACGCCGCTGCCGGGGGCGGGCCCGTCCGCACGGCAGGTGCCCTCGCCCGCGCGGGTGGTGCTGGCGGACGGGCGCACGGTGGTGGTGTGGCACGGCAACGTGGAGCGAGACAGCCTGATCGGGCTCACCGGTGAACTGAGCGCGGAGCGGACGCGCTTTGCCGTCCCCGTGTCGCAGGTGCGGCGGATGGACGGCCGCGGCGTGGACGCCGCGGCCACGGGCCTCACGGTCGCCGCGGTCCTGGCGGCGCTGGGCGGGGCGGTGGCGATGCTCCTGGCGAACGTGGGCGACTGGTAGCATCGCAGCGGTGCCGGACGCAGAACGGCCCCACCCGGCTCTCGGGTGGGGCCGTTCTGCGTCCGGCAGTCCCGATCTTCGGCAAACAAGTGGTGCCGGGATGGATGCCGGACCCGACCGCGTACGGAATCCGTACATCCCGCCCAAGCATCTGCCCGGCGGGCACTTAGGTCATCCCGTCCGGGCTTGCTGTCCGGAAATCGTACGGTTGCATCAGCCCTGTCCAGGGAGGCGGAATACACCCCCAAACCCCATCATCCGCAGTCACTTACGCACCTGATACGGGCTGGTACGTGTCTCGCCTTGAGGGAGGCCGTCCGCCGCATGGATGGCGGGCATCTGCCGGGGCAGTTCCCCGCGTCTAAATCCCTCCCCATCTCAAGGAAGTACTCTCATGAAGGCACGCAACGTCGCCGCCACGCTGGCCATCGCCGCCTCGGTGTTCGCCGCGAAGGACGCATCCGCGCAGACCGCCACGCAGACCGTGAGCTACGAGGTCGCGGCCGTGGACCAGATCAGCGTCTCGGGCTCGCCGTCGCTCGTCGTCAACACCGCCACCGCCGGCAGCGCGCTCACCTCGGCCACGGCGTCGGGCGCCTACGCGGTCACCACCAACGGCACCAACCGCAAGATCACGGCGTCGCTGGACAGCAACATGCCGTCGGGCGTTACGCTGACGGTGTCGCTGGGCGCGCCGTCGAATGCCGTGAGCGCCGGGACTGTGACCCTGAGCACCACCGCGCAGGACGTGGTGACGGGCATCAGCACCGTGAACGAGTCGGGCCTTTCCATCGGCTACGGGCTGAGCGCGACCGTGGCGGCCGGCGTGGTGCCCGCCGGCAACAAGACGGTGACGTACACCATCACGGCCGGCGCCTGAGCCTTTTGACGCAGTCCGGGGCGGGCGCCGGAGACGGCGCCCGCCCTCCCTTTCTTTCGTTCCCGCATTCACCCACCGCAGGACCATGAAGCCCTTCCGCATCCTCGCCTGCGCGGCCCTCGCCGCGCTTTCCACCCCGCTCGGCGCGCAGGTGAGCGTCATCAGCAGCACGCTGGAGGAGCGTCCGGCCGCCCCCGGCGAGCGCTACACCGGCACGGTGCGCGTGCGCAACACCAGCGGCGAGCCCCAGGTGGCGCGCATCTACCAGACGGACTACGGGTTCCTGGCGGACGGGCGCACGTTCTACGAGCAGCCCGGCACGGCCCCGCGCAGCAACGCGCCGTGGGTGCGCTTCAGCCCCGCGCAGCTCACGCTGGCGCCCGGTGAAGAGGCGGCCGTTGCGTACGAGGTCTCGGTGCCCGCCGGCGTCCTGGGCTCGTACTGGAGCGTGCTGATGGTGGAGACGGCGCGGCCCGAGCCCGTGCGCGCGGCCCAGCGCGGGGTGGGGATCACGCCCGGCATCCGCTACGCCGTGCAGCTGGCCACGCACGTGGGGCAGGCGGAGCGGCGCATCGCCCTGCAGGGGGCGCGGCTCACGGGCGAGACCGGGGGCAAGGCGCTGGAGGTGGACGTGGCCAACACCGGCGAGCAGGCGGACCGGCTGGAGCTGCGCGTGGACCTGTTCGACGCGGACGGCGCCCCCGCCGGGCGGCTGTCCAGCTCGCGCGGGCTGGTGTACCCGGGCACCTCCATCCACCAGCGCTTCGAGCTCCCGGCGCTCCCCGCGGGCACCTATCGCGCGCTGCTGGTGGTGGACACCGGCTCCGACGAGGTGTTCGGCGCGGAGTACACGCTCACGCTGTAGCGGCGGATGCGGTACCTCGCCCTGGTGGCACTGGTGCTGGGCCTCTGCGCGGCGGACCGCGCGGAGGCCCAGCTCGCGCGCGTGGAGCGGCGCGGCGCCGCGGAGGTCCCCGGCACGCCGGGGGAGCCGCTGACGCTCCCGTTTCGCGTGACCAACCTTGGCGGCGCCCCCGCGGCCCTCCCCGGCGAGGCGGCCGTCCCCGCCGGATGGCGGATCGCGGGGGGCGGCGCGCCCGGCACGCTGGCCCCGGGCCAAGCGGAGCTGCGCCTGGTGGGCGTCGGCGTGCCGGCGGGCACGGCGGCGGGGCGCCACGTGGTGCGCTACCGGGCCGGCGGCGCGGCGGACTCCGTCGTCGTCCTGGTCGCGGAGCGGCGCGCGATCGTGGCGGAGCCCGTGGACGGGGACGGGATGGCCATCGCGGGGAGCCCGTACGCCGTGCGCTTTCGGGTCGCGAACCGCGGCAACGCGGCGGAGCGGCTGGCCATCCGCGCGGAGGGCGACCAGGGGATCCGCCCCGCGGCGGATTCGTCCGCGCTCCTGCTCCCCCCCGGCGGCGAGGCGACGGTCACCGTGCGGGGCGAGACGGACGCACGCACGTCCGCCAGCCTGCGCCACCAGGTGACGCTGCACGCGGCCGGCACGGACTCGTCCGCCTCCGCCGTGGCGCGGACGATGGTGCGTGTGGTTCCGCGCGGCGGCGGCCGGGTGGCGCGCCCGCGGCTGCCGGCGGAGGTGCGCGTGCGCGCGGCGGACTCGCTCTCCGCCGCCTCCGTCTCGTTCTCCGCCCACGGCGCGCTGGACGCGGCGGGGCGGGTGCGGCTGGACGTGGAGGCGCGCACGGCGGACCCCGTGGGGACGCCGTTCGCGCGGCAGGACGAGTACCGGCTGCGGCTGGATGCCCCCGGCTTCGGCCTGCAGCTGGGGGACGGCGTCTATTCCCTGTCGCGGCTGACGGAGCCGGGGCGCTACGGATTCGGCGCGGGGGCGTCCGTCTCGCGGGGGATGCTGCACGCGGGGGGGATGGTGGCCCGCGACCGGCGCGGCGAGGGGCGCGGGGGCGTGGCGGGCGGCTTCGCGCGGCTGGGGACGGAGCGGATGCGCATCGGCCTGGCGTACGCGCGGCCGGACTCCGCCGCCGCGCGCTGGACGGTGCAGGGCGTGGCGGAGCCGCACCGCCTGCTGCGGGTGGAGGCGGAGGCCGCGCCCGCGTCGGGAGACTCCGTGCTGCCCCGCGCCCTTCACCTGCGGGGGAGCAGCCCCGTCCTGTCGTACGACGTGCTGCACCTGCGCGGCGGCCCGGCGTACCACGGCCTGGGGACCACGAATCAGGATTTCGCCTCCGCCACCCTGCGCCCGTTCGGCGCGCTGTCGCTGAGCGCGTCGGCCCGGCGCGGCGGCGACGTGGTGCTGGCGGCGGATTCCGTCATCTACCTCCGCGCCTTTCGCCGCGCGGGGCTGGCCTGGGGGAACTGGCTTCTCCTGGAGGCGCGCGAGGCGGCGGGCGACTCGGCGGCGCGGGGCGACTTCCGCTCGGTCTACGGGCGCATCGGCGTGCGGGTGATGCGCAACGGGTGGATCTACCCCGGCCTGGAGACCGGCACGGTGGTCGCCCTCCCCGGCGCCGCGCCCGAGCCGTACCGCGTCTACTCCCTGCAGTCCACCTTTTCCGGCCGCGGCGCCTCGCTGTGGGCCAACGTGCAGCTGCGCGACGGGGCGTCCGCGTACCAGGCCGGGGACCGCGAATGGTCCGGCGCGTTCTCGGCCCACGTGCCCGTGCTGCCGCGCACGGTGCTGCGCGTGGCCGGGCAGGGGCGGCGGATCGGGGACGGGGCCTTGGAGGGGTCGCTGGACGTGGCGGTGGAGCGGCGGCTGCCGGCGGACCACCGGGTGTCGCTCCGCGGCCTGGCCATGGCGCAGCCGCTGGGGGGATGGCGCCCGCGGATGTACGTGGAGTACGGCGTGCCACTGGGCATTCCCCTCCCCGCGCGTGGGCAGGAGCGCGTGGTGGTGCGCCTGTTCGATGCCAGGACGGGGCGCGCCATGGCCGGCGTGCTGGTGCGCGCGGGCGACCGCGTGGCCGTGACGGACCGGCGCGGCGTGGCGGTGTTCGCCAACCTGGGCCCCGGCACGCACCCGTTGCGGGTGGAGGCGGGCGCGGGCGCCGAGCTGGTGGCCGACCGCCCGCTCCCCGCGCCGCTGACGGACGGACGGGGCACGTCGCGCGTGGAGCTGGGGATGCAGGCCGCCGCGCGCTTGGAGGGCACGGTGCGGCGCATCGCGGCGGATTCCGCCGCGGCGCCCCTGGCCGGCGTGACCGTGCGGCTCACGGGCCCCGGCGGCGCGCACCGCGCCGTGACGGACGCGGAGGGCCGGTTCCGCGTGGCGGGGATGCGGCCCGGCTGGTGGCGGGTGCGGGTGGATGCCGCGTCGCTCCCCCGGCACCACGCGCTCAAGGCGGACCGGCACGTGCTGCTGCAGCCCGGCGGCAGCGGCGAGGCGCGGCTGGAGGTGGTGGAGAAGGAGCGGGCGATCCGGATGGTGGAGGGGGGAGAGCTGACGCTGCAGTGACGGGGACTGCGGGTTACGGGGGACAGGTTACAGGTCACAGGTTACAGGTTACGGCCCGCACTGCACGGGTAGGATGCGGAGCGATGGCATCCGTGCGATTCGTCGCGTGTGCAGAGGCACTGCAGTTACGCGGTTGAAGCCCCGTTCGGCGAGCGCAGCGAGCCGAGACGGGGCTTATGGATTTCCGAGCGGCGGGTTTACCCGCTCAGGCGGGGGCGGGCTCCCGGGCGGGAAACCGGATGCGAGACGGACTCCTCCCCTTTGCCGGGGAACCGGATGGTGGACAGCCTCCTCCCTTCGCCCGGGAACCGGATGAGGACGGATCCTTTCCTTCGCCGGGATCCAGGTGGAGGACGGACTCCTCCCGTCGCCGGGGAACCGGATGGAGACGGACTCCTCCCGGCCACCGCGATGCCCGTAGGAGGTGGTGCGCGGCGCGAAACTTTCAGCCGTCACCGGCGTACGGAACGCGCCGGACGGTTGTGCTCCACGTCCGCGCGTCGGATATTCATCGGTTCACCCGCACGGCCCGCCGGGGCGCTGTTTCCGCGCCCCTTCCGCACGTCTCCGCGCGGCCGGCCGTCCCAGATAGATCGCAGATCGTGGCCAAATCCCCCAGCCGCCCGGGCCAGCCCGGCACGCCCGCCGACCCCGCCCTCCCGGCGGACGCATCCACCGAGCCCGCGCGCGCCGACCGCAAGGAGCTGGTAGGCACCCTGCGCTCCAAGGAGCAGCTGCGCGCCCGCGACAAGGCGCGCGGCAAGAGCGCGCCGGCGGCGGACGCGGGCGGCACGGCGTGGGAGTGGATCAAGTCCATCGGCGCGGCCATCCTGCTCTTCTTCGTCATCCGCACGTTCCTCATCACGGCGTACTCCATCCCCTCGGAGAGCATGGAGGAAACGCTGCTGGTGGGCGACTACCTGATGGCCAACAACGCCCTGTTCGGCGCCACCATCCCGTTCACGGACGTAAAGCTCCCCGCCCTGCGCGACCCGCGGCGCGGCGAGATCGTCGTCTTCCGCCCCACGTACAACGAGCCGCAGATCGACGTGGTCAAGCGGGTGGTCGGCACGCCGGGCGACACGCTGCAGATGGCCAACGCCGTGCTGTTCCGCAACGGCCAGCGGGTGACCGAGCCGTACGCGCAGTACGAGCAGGGATACGACGAGCCCATCGAGATGGAAGGCTTCGGGGTGATGGACCCCAGCATCCGCCCCGAGGCGTACGGCGCCAAGAACCACCTGCCCATCCTGGCCGGGTCCGTGGACCCGCGGCAGTACCGCCCCTCGCGCAACAACTGGGGGCCTATCGTGGTGCCGGCCGGCCACTACTGGCTCATGGGCGACAACCGCGACCACTCGCTGGACTCGCGCTACATGGGGCCCATCCCCCGCCGCACCGTCCGCGGCAAGCCGCTGTTCATCTACTACTCGTACGACAAGCGCGACGCGGACGCCTCGTTCCCGCGCTTCATCACGGCCGCGCGGTGGGGCCGCATCGGCGAAGGCATCCGCTGACCGGCGGCCGATGAGCGTGGCACCGGAGGCCGCCCCGCCCGCCGCGGCCTCCCTTCCCGATCCGCCCGGCCCGCCGAAGGGACTGCTCCTGCGGAGGCTGATGGCGTTTCGCCGCGACGCGCCGGGCACCCTGCTGGGGCTGCAGCGCCGGTTCGGCGACGTGGCCCTGTTCCGCATGGGCAAGCGCCGCCTGTACCTGCTCAGCCACCCCGACCTGGTGCGCGACGTCCTCGTCACGCATCACCGCAACTTCATCAAGAGCTACGCCCTGCAGCGGGCCCGCGTGCTGCTGGGCCACGGCCTGCTCACGAGCGAGAACCCGCTGCACATGCGGCAGCGGCGCCTGGCCCAGCCCGCGTTCCACCGCGACCGCGTGGCCGCCCTGGCCCGGACCATGGTGCGCTACGCGGAAGACGCGGCGGAGCGCTGGCGGCCGGGGATGGAGGTGGATGCGGGCGCGGAGATGAACCGGCTCACGCTGGCCATCGCGGGCGAAACGCTGCTGGGTGCGGGGGTGGAGGACGAGGCGGACGAGATCCGCACGGCGCTCACGGACGCGCTGGGGCTCTTCAACCGGCTGCACAACCCGTTCGGCGAGCTGCTGGACCGCATCCCCGTCCCGGGGACCATCCGGATGCGCCGCGCCCGCGCGCGCTTGGACGCCACCATCTACCGCGCCATCGCCCAGCGCCGCGCGTCCGGCGCCGCGCACGACGACCTGCTGGGCATGCTGCTGGCCGCGCGCGACGAGGAGAACGACGGCGCGGGGATGACGGACGAGCAGCTGCGCGACGAGCTGCTGACCCTGTTCCTGGCCGGCCACGAGACGACGGCCAACGCGCTCGCCTGGACGTGGCACCTGCTGGCCCAGCACCCCGACGTGGAGGCGCGGCTGCACGACGAGCTGCGCGCGGTGCTCGGCGGGCGCGCGCCCTCCGCGGCGGACTACCCGTCGCTGCCGTTCACCCGCGCGGTGCTGGCGGAGTCCATGCGCATCCGGCCGCCAGCGTGGACCATCGGCCGGCAGCCGCTGGAGGACTTCGCGGCGGGCGGATACCGCATCCGCGCGGGGACCATCGTCCTCGTGAGCCCGTGGGTGGTGCACCGCGACCCGCGCTGGTGGACGGAGCCCGAGGCGTTCCGGCCGGAGCGGTGGATGGCGCCGGACTTCGAGGCGTCGCTCCCGCGCTTCGCCTACTTTCCCTTTGGCGGGGGGCCGCGCAAGTGCATCGGCGAGGGGTTCGCGTGGATGGAGGGCGTGCTCGCGCTCGCCACGCTGGCCCGCCGCTGGCGCCTGCGCCTGGCCCCCGGCGCGCAGGTCGTTCCCGAAGCGCGCATCACCCTGCGGCCGGTGGGGCTGCGGATGCGGGTGGAAGAAGTGCGTTAGTGCGGGAGTGCGAAAGTGCGAAAGTGCGAAAGTGCGAAAGTGCGAAAGTGCGAAAGTGCGAAAGTGCGAAAGTGTCGTGCGGATGCGTGGCGGTGGAGCGCGTGGCAGACAACCGGCTGATAGATGAGCGGATGAATCCGCCGCTGGGAAAGCCATAAGCCCCGTCTCGGCTCGCTACGCTCGCCGAATGGGGCTTCAACCACGGAACGGATCGAACAAAAATCCCGCGCGGCCAGCACCTGGGCCGCGCGGGATTTCGCATCCGCGGAGCCGGTCAGTACATCCGGCTCCCGGTACGGCCGTCGTCCTCGTCGCGGACGGCGCGCGGGCCCTGGAAATCTTCGTTGCCCAGCCGCTCGCCCTGGGACCGGTCACGCCGGGCGCGGTCGCCGGCATCCAGCTCGTTGCGCAGGCGGCGTCCCACCATGAAGGCCGCGGCCGCCATCGCCGCGACGCCGACGCCCATCATCACCCGCCCCATTCCGCCGCCCTCGCCGCCAGTCTCCTCCTCGCGGTCCGATTCGCTCCGCCCGCTGGACTCACCCTGTCCGCTGGATTCGCTGCGTCCGCTGGATTGGCTCCGGCCGCCGGTCTTCCGGGCGGACGACCCGCGGGAACCGCCCTGCTTGCCGGACGCACTCCGCTCGGCGGATCCGCCGCGGCTGGCGGAGGCACGCTGCCCGCCGGACTTGCCCCGGCTGCCGGATTCGTTGTCCCCGCCGGACTCGCCGGCGTGCTCCTCCATCCAGACGTGGGTGTGGTGGTGGATCTTTCCATCCTCACCACGATACTCGCGCTCCTTGAGCGAGTAGCGCTTCGTCTCGCGATCTTCGTCGGCCATCCTCGGCATCTCTCCTGGCTTGCTCCCGTGTTCCCGCCGCGTGCGGGGGCGGCACCGCCGTGCACGGTTGGTGCCGGGCAAGGAATAGGCGTGCGGCGGGACGGATGACGGCCGCCCGGATCGCGATCCCGCGATGCGCCGTTCCCTCCCGCGCGTCTATCCATCCAACCGCCCGCGCGCTAGTTTCCCGGCCCGAACCCCACTCGATCCGCACGATCCCGGAGGCTGAGCGGCACATGACGGACAAGCGTGTTTGCACCATGGCAGCCGGGCTCGTCGGCTCGGAGATCCTCAAGATCGCCGCGGACATCCGGGCCATGGTGGCCGAGGGCGCCGAGGTGTGCAACCTGACGGTCGGCGACTTTTCGCCCGCCGAGTTCCCCATCCCCCAGTTCCTGGAGCGCGAGATCGTCCAGGCGCTGCAGGCCGGCGAGACCAACTATCCCCCGTCCGACGGCGTGCCCCAGCTGCGGCAGGCCGTCGCGGCGTTCTACGAGCGCTGGCTGGGGCTCAGCTACCCGCTGGAGAGCATCCTGGTCACCGCCGGGTCGCGGCCGGGCATCTACTCCACGTTCACCGCCATCGTGGACCCGGGCGACACGGTCGTCTACCCGGCGCCGTCGTGGAACAACAACCACTACGTGCACATGGCCGGCGCGCGCGGCGTGGCCGTGGTGTGCGACGAGTCCACGTCGTTCCTGCCCACGCGCGCGGCGCTGGAGCCGGTCATCCGCGGCGCGCGGCTGCTGGCCATCAACTCGCCGCTCAACCCGTCCGGCACGGCGTTCACGGCCGAGGCGCTGGGCGAGATCTGCGACCTGGTGCTGGAGGAGAACGCGCGCCGCGGACCGGACGAGCGCCCGCTGTACGTAATGTACGACCAGGTGTACTGGATGCTCACGTTCCAGGGGACGAAGCACGTGGATCCCGTGTCGCTGCGGCCGGCCATGCGCGACTACACCATCTTCATCGACGGCATCTCCAAGGCGTTCGCGGCCACGGGCGTGCGCGTGGGCTGGACGGTGGGCCCGGCGGACGTGACCAAGCGGATGGCCAGCATCCTGGGCCACGTGGGTGCGTGGGCGCCCCGCGCGGAGCAGATCGCCACGGCCAGGCTGCTGGCCGAGACGGACGAGATCGAGCGCTACCACAAGGAGATGCTGGGCCAGGTGCAGGCGCGGCTCACGGCGCTGTACGACGGCATCACGGCGCTGGGCGACGGCGGCATCCCCGTGAGCGCCATCCCGCCCATGGGCGCCATCTACCTGAGCGCGCGCTTTGCCCTGCACGGCTGGCGCACGCCGGACGGCGCCGTGCTGCGGAGCAACGAGGAGATCCGGCGCTACCTGCTGGACGCGGCCGGGCTGGCGATCGTGCCGTTCCAGGCGTTCGGGATGCTGGAGGATACGGGGTGGTTCCGCCTGTCCGTGGGCGCCGTGTCGCTGGAGGCCATCGACGCCATGTTCGCGCGCCTTCGCCCCGCCCTCGAGGCCCTGCACCCCGCCGAAGCCGCCGCCGCCGCGCACTGAACGATCATTCGCGGACCGGCTGAAGCTGAGGCTGGCGCAGGAAATCTGGATGATGAAGGAAGCCCCGTCCGGCGCGCGTGCCGGACGGGGCTTCGTCGATTTCCTGCTCCGGCGTTTCCGACGGACTGCGCCGCGAGGAGGGGGGAGAACTGCGAAGCGAAGGGATGGATCGCGCCGGCAGCGGGCGGCCCTTCCCCCGGCCCCTCCCCGCTCGTTCCTCGCGGAGAGGGGAGAACCCCGTTCCGTGCGCGGGCTGCGGCCGGCGGCGTGGCACTCGCCCGTGACGGGCCGTCCGCGCAGGCGGACATCGTGTGGTCGTTGCGGCGAATTCATTCGCTCTGCCCGACGGCGGCCGCTACCCATCCAGGGACGTGGCCGTTATCCTTGGGGCACTGTCACGGAGCGCCCGCGTGGAGCGTTTGTTCCTGGCCAGCGTCCGTTTCACACCTCCGAACGCATCCCGTCCATGCGCATCAAACGCACCCTGCTCCTGCTCGCCACCACCCTGCTTGCCGCGTGTCCCGGCGTGACGGCCAGCGAAGGGGCGCAGCAGCAGACCTTCTACGTGGCCTCGTTCACCCGCACCTGCCAGGGGATGATCGAGATGCAGTGCATGCTGGTGAAGGAAGACCCGGCGGGCGAGTGGCAGAACTTCTACGATGCCATCGAGGGCTTTACCTACGAGCCTGGGTACGAGTACGTGCTGAAGGTGGGCTGGCGCGAGATCCCCAACCCGCCGCAGGACAGCGGCTCGCGCGCCTACTGGCTCATTGAGGTGGTCGAGAAGAAGCCCGCCGCCGCCCGGTAGTCACCGGGTGGCGGGACGGAATGACGGTCCCGCCGCGACGACGGCGAAGCCGTTGCCCTGACGCAGTTGAAGCCCTGTTCGGCGACGCGTCAGCGGCGTCGAGACAGGGCTTCCCGCTTTCCCAGCGGCGGATTCATCCGCTCAGGCCAGAGGCCTGGTGCACCCGCCGGCAGCCTCCATCCACCCGCGCACCCCATCCCGGCATCCAGCCCGGCATCCAGCCCGGCGAATGAATTCGCGGCTGTGAACCCGCAATGTCGGCCTGCGCCGACAGCCCGTGCCCGGCCGGCCGGTGTGCACCGGAGCGAAGTTCCGCAGGTGAAGCCCCACGCAGTTTGTGGGGCTTTCCGCTTTCGTTGCGGCGGCTTCAGCCGCTCCGTTCGGGCCCTATGCCCGCCCGCTGGATGCCCGCACTCCGTGACTTTCGCACTTTCGCACTTTCGCACTTTCGCACTTTCGCACTTTCGCACTTCCCGTCATGCCCCGATCCCCACCGCCTCCCGCGCCCCCGCCCGTCCCTGCGGCGTGAGCTCCAGCCGGTCGTCGCCGTCGCGGGCGATCAGGCCGCTGCCCTCCGCGCGGCGCACCACGCGGCGTGCGAACTCCGAGTCCCAGCGCAGGTGCTCGTGCAGGTGCGCCTCGCGGCACTCCTCCGCCGCCTCGGGCGAGCCCTCATGGTTGAGCAGGTGGATGGAGAGCATGGTCTGCGCGAACTCCCACCGCTGCCGCGCCCGCCGCCGCGCGATGGCCAGCAGCCCCCGCTCCGGCGCGAAGCAGAAGACGAGAAAGAACACCACGCCCGTCATCGTGGCCATCGACCCCGCGATGGACACGTCGAACAGGTAGCTCATCCAGTACCCCGCCAGGGCGCTCACCACCGCCAGCCCCATGCTGATCCCGATCATCCGCGGCAGCCGGTCCGTCAGCAGGTAGGCGCTGGCCGGCGGGGCGATCATCAGCGCCACCACCAGCACCGAGCCCACCGCGTCGAACGCGCCCACGGCCGTCACCGACACCAGCGTCATGAACAGGTAGTGGATGACACCCGGCGCAAACCCCAGCGCCCCCGCCAGCGCCGCATCGAACGTCGTCAGCTTCAATTCCTTGTAGAACGCGGCGATGAAGGCCGCGTTCAGCAGCAGCACGCCCACCATCAGCCACAGGATGCGCGGCCCCACGTCCGTGCCCCCGATCACCATCCGGTTGAACGGCGCAAAGGCCAGCTCCCCCAGCAGCACGGCGTCCACGTCCAGGTGCACGTTCCCCGCGAAGCGCGAGATGAGGATCACGCCCACGCTGAACAGCGCCGGGAACACCAGCCCGATGGCCGCGTCCTCGCGCACCAGCCGCGTGCGGTTCAGCATCTCCACCAGCGACACCGTCAGCACGCCCGTGAGCGCCGCGGCCAGGACGAGCAGGGGCGACGCGATGTTCTCCGTGACGAAGAACGCCAGCACGATGCCCAGCAGGATGGCGTGGCTGATGGCGTCGCTCATCAGCGACATCCGCCGCAGCACCAGGAACACGCCGGGAAGGGCGCACGCCGCGGCCGTGACCGCCGCGATCCACTGGATCTCCTGTTCCGGTCCCATCATCCGTTCTCCTCGTCCCCGCCCTCGCGGCGCTCCATCTCCGCGCGGCCGGAGGGGGTGATGCTCCAGCCGTCCGTCCCCGTGCGCCGCGCCCACCCGCGGTCCGACAGCGCCATCAGCTCGTGCCGCGCGCCGGGGTGCATGGCCTCGAGCACGGCGCTGGTGTGCACGTGCTCCTGCCCGCCGTGCTGCACGGCCAGGGCGTGCAGGTCGCGCAGCACGGAGTGCATGTGCAGCTGCCGGCGGTTGCGCGCCTGCCGCACGGACTCCCACACCAGGCCGCGGTTGGGCGCAAAGGCGAGGGAGAAGAGGACCAGGGCCGTCAGGCAGAGGACGATCGTGGGCCCCGTGGGCACGTGCTCCGCGAGGGAGCTGATGACGGCCCCGCTGACCCCCGCCAGCGCGCCGAAGAAGCCGGCCAGCACCACCATCGTCCCCATCCGGTCCGTCCACTGCCGCGCGGCGGCCGCCGGGGCGACGACCATGGCGCTCATGAGCACCACGCCCACCGTCTGCAGGCCGATGACGATGGAAAGGACGAGGACGGACGTGAGGAGGATGTCGATCCACTTCACGGGAAAGCCCAGGCTGGACGCGAAGTCCGGGTCGAACGAGAGGAGCTTGAACTCCTTCCAGAACAGCGCCGCGATCCCCAGCGCGATGCCGCCCAGGGTGGCGATCATCACCACGTCCCGCTGCAGCAGCGTGGCCGCCTGACCGAAGAGGAATCGGTCCAGCCCCGCCTGGCTGGCGTCCGGGCGCTTCTGGATGAACGTCAGCAGCACGAGCCCGAAGCCGAAGAAGACGGACAGGACGATGCCCAACGCGCTGTCTTCCTTCACCCGCGTCGTCCCCACGATGCGCATCACCACCAGCGTGCCGATCCACCCCGCCACGGCCGCGCCCAGGACGAGCACGAGGGGCGCCTTGCTCCCCGTGAGCAGGAACGCCAGCGCGATCCCCGGCAGGGCCGCGTGGCTGATGGCGTCGCCCAGCAGGCTCTGCTTGCGGAGCACGGCGTACGAGCCCAGCGCGCCGCTCGTGGCGCCCAGGGCCGCCGCGCCCAGGGCCACCGTCCGCAGCGTGTAGTCGTTGAAGAGGTCGGGGAGTGCCATGTCCGCCCCCCTCAGTCCGCCGCGAGCGGGAGGGACGGGTGGTCCACCGCCTCCACGTGCCCGTTGCGCCGCTGCAGAAAGGGGACGCGCCCCCCGTAGGTAAGGCGCAGGTTTTCTTCCGTGAACACGTCGTTCACGGGGCCGCTGGCGATGCGGCGCACGTTCAGCAGCAGCACCTGGTCGAAGTACTCCGGCACCGTCTCCAGGTCGTGGTGCACCACGACGACCGTCTTGCCCGCCTCGCGCAGCTGCTGCAGGACGGTGACGATGGCGCGCTCCGTCTTGGCGTCCACCCCCTGGAACGGCTCGTCCATCAGGTACAGCCGTGCGTCCTGGACGAGGGCGCGGGCCAGGAACACGCGCTGCTGCTGGCCGCCGCTCAGCTGCGAGATCTGCCGCTCGGCAAAGTCCTGCATCCCCACCTGCGCCAGGGCGGCCATGGCGGCCTCGCGCTCCCGGCGCCCCGGCCGCCGCAGCCACCCCAGCTTGCCGTAGCACCCCATCATCACCACGTCCAGCACGCTCGTGGGAAAGTCCCAGTCCACGCTGCCGCGCTGGGGCACGTACGCCACCAGCTTGCGCTGCTCCGCGTACGGCCGGCCGTGGACGAGAACCTGCCCCGCGGCGGCCCGGACGAGCCCCAGCGAGGCCTTGATGAGCGTGGACTTGCCCGCTCCGTTGGGGCCCACGATGGCCATCAGCACGCCGGCGGGGACGACCAGGTCCACGTCCCACAGCACCGGTTTTTCCCGATAGGCCACCGTGAGGTCGTTGACCTCGATGGCCGGCGTCGTTTCCGTCATCGTCCCGGTCTCTCGCATAAGGCTTCAGGGCTCGCGCAGCAGGGAGCCCACGATGGTGTCGATGTTGTGCCGTACCATGCCGATGTACGTCCCCTCCTCCGTCCCCGGGTTGCCCATGGCGTCGCTGAAGAGCGATCCGCCGATGCGCACGTCGTACCCCTGCGCGGCCACGGCTTCCTGCACGGCCTCGATGGTGCGGCGGGGGATGGACGATTCCACGAAGATGGCGGGGATGCGGCGGGTGGCGATGAACTGCGCCAGGGCCTGCACGTCCGCCGTCCCCGCCTCGGACGCCGTGCTGATGCCCTGCAGCCCGCGCACCTGGAAGCCGTACGCCCGCCCGAAGTAGTTGAAGGCGTCGTGCGCCGTGATGAGCACGCGGCGCTCGGCGGGGACGCGGGCGGCCTGCTCGCGCACGTAGCGATCCAGATCGGCCAGCTGTGCGCGGTAGCGTTCCGCGTTGGCCGCAAAGTCGCGCGCGTGGGCGGGATCGGCCTCGCTGAGGGTGCGCGCCACGACGTCTACCGTCATGGCCCACAGGCGCACGTCGAACCACACGTGGGGGTCGTACGCGCCCTCGAACTCGGGCGGGGAGAGCCGCTGGTCCGCGGGGATGACCTCGCTGACGGCGCGCACGCGGGTGCGGCCGCCCATCTCCGCCAGCACCTCGCCCATGCGGGCCTCCAGGTGCAGGCCGCCGTAGAAGACGATGTCCGCGCGGAACAGCCGCCGAACGTCGCCCTCGCTGGCCTTGTACAGGTGCGGGTCCACCCCGGGCCCCATGAGCCCCACGACGCGCACGTGCTCGCCGCCCACGTTCTGCACCACGTCGCGGATCATGCCGATGGTGGCGACCACGCTCAGCCGCCCCTCCTCGTCCGGCGGCTCCGGCGGCGCGCAGGCGCTCGCCAGCATTCCCGCCGCGAGCACCGCCAGCGCCGTCGCGAACCGCCGCATCCACCCCGGACCCCGCATATCCATCCGATCAGCTCGAAAGCGGATTTTAAACTCGCTTAAAACATCTTTGCGCAGAATACGTTGTTCCGGACGTGGCGTCAAGAGGCTGGTCCGCGACAGTCCCCAAGGGAGCGGGCGCTGCATCTCGGGGGGGAGGACCTCCGGCGGCATCGTTACGCGCGTATCACAAGCCCGTTGCGGGTCCGCCGCTGTTACCGCGTAGCGTGGACGAGCGGTGACGCGCCCGGACGGCGGGGCGTCAGACGAGCATCCCAGGCGAACAGAAGCACTCCCGGAGATCACATGCTGATGATGACCTTCGACGCCGCGGTCGCGGAGTACCTGCACCGCACCGACCATGCGCGGCCGTGGACGCGCCGCCAGGAAGAGGATGCGCTGGATGGATTGTCCGGCTGGCTGCAGGCCGCCGCCGCGCACCACGTGCCCGTGGCCGCGGTCACGCCGCAGGTGCTGTCCGCCTACGCCCTGGAGCGCGGCCTGAGCGCCGAGGAGCTGGACGACCTGCGCGGCACCGTGGCCGGCCTGCGCAGCTGGGCCCGCAGCGCCCAGCCGGTGGAGTGACTTCGGCGGAGGGCCGACGGACGGCGAACGATTGGTGGAAGCACGAAGCGCCCGGCCTGACGCCGGGCGCTTTGCGTTGGTGGGGATACGGGCGGCGGGAATCGGAATCCGCTTGCGGAGATCCGGCGGTGCAGAAAGCGGATGAGCTCGCGGCTGCAACAGTTCGCCCCAGCGGACACCACGGATGCACGTGGCACCCGCCCGTGACGCGCAGGTCCCGCGGTCAACTCGCCCCAGCAAGGTTTGTCCACGGACCGGGATCATTAACATGGGATCAGCAGCCGGTGCGCTGCCACCTCCCCTTGGCCGGAATGAATTTCCGGCGGGGAGCTCCCCCTCATCCCAGGAAAGAGCCATGCACAAGCTGAACCTGAGCCTCGACGACCTGCACGTCGAATCGTTCACCACGTCGGACGGAGCCGGGCCTCGCGGAACCGTCCAGGGGCATCAATATGACACCGCGGTCCTCACGTGCCATTTGACCGGGGGGTGCTGCGGCAGCGAATCGGACGGCTACGGAACCTGCAACTGCCCCACTCGCGACGGATGCCAGCGCCCCTCCACCAGCTGCGAATACAACCAGACCGTAGGCGAGTACTCCTGCTACTGCCTGTACGCGCGGACCGACGCCCGCGCCTGCTGCTCGGGAGCGGGGTGCAGCGGAATGTGCTGAGCTGAGCGCTGCACCCCCCAGTCTGCCTGGACCTGGCGGGGTGCAGCGCCGTTTCCTTTCCCCGTGAGCGGCTGAAAGCCGCCTTGGGAAACGCCAGAAGCCCCGTCCGGACGACGCTCACACGTCGCCGAGACGGGGCTTCAACCGTGCCGCGGCACTCGCCCGTGACGGGCAGTCCACGCAGGTGGACTTCGTGTCGTCGTTGCGGCGAATTCATTCGCTCTGCCCCGCCCGCGCCGATTAATATCATCCCCCGATTCTCCCTCTGCCCCCTACAGCCGCCGCAGGAACTCGATCCCGCCAACGCGCCGGCCCGTGAGGACGTCGAGCACGAGCGTGCCCTCCCCGGGATGCTCCAGCGTCAGGTTCTCCGCGAACTGCCACTCGGAGCCGGGCTGATTCGCATCCGCCGGATCCACGAAGCGCAGGTAGGCGCGCCCGTCCTCCGCCGCGCGCGTGCACCGCGCCAGCGCATCCGGCAGCCAGGGCAGGTCCGGCCGGTGCGCGCGCACCCAATCCACCAGCCACGTGGGGTCGTACGGCTTCCAGTCCATCGAATGGGCTCGGGTGAGGGGAGAGCGCGAGCGGATGAAGGATCGTGCACGGACCGGGCACGGGCGCGGAGGCGGATCACCTGCCGCGGGCGAGAAGATTCCTCACTCGTTCCTCGTTCGGAATGACAGTCTCTCCCGAGAAAGCAGGAAGGCGTGCGAGAGGATGATTCGGTGGCGCGGGGGAGGATGTCAATCTAGCTTCCGCCATCCTCCCCATCCGCCCCCCTTTCCGCCACGCCCGCCGATGAACATCGCGCAGAACCTGGAGCGCTCCGCCCGCCTGTTCGCCGACGCGCCCGCGCTGCGGTTCGAGGGGCGCGCGTACAGCTACGCGGAGCTGGAGGCGGAGGCCGGCCGCGCGGCGCACGCGCTGCTGGGGCTGGGCGTGGAGCGCGGCGACCGCGTCGCGCTCTTTCTGCCAAACGTGCCGGAATTCGCTATCGTCTACCTGGCCGCGCAGAAGATCGGCGCGATCGCGGTGTCGCTGAACGCGCTGCTGCGCACGGAGGAGATCCGCTTCATCCTGCAGGACAGCGGCGCGGGGGTGCTGTTCACCACGGCGGCGCTGCTCCCGGAGGCGGCGCCCCTGCGCGGGAGCGTGGACACGCTGCGCCACGTCATCGTCTGCGAGGGCGAGGCGCCGGGGGAGCGCACGCTGGCGGAGCTGACGGCGGACGCATCCCCCGTGTTCGCCGCGCGGGAGATGGAGCGCGACGATCCGGCCGCCATCCTCTACACCTCCGGCACCACGGGCAGGCAAAAGGGCGCCGTCCTGTCGCACGGCAACGTGATCTCCAACGCCCACGCCACCCGCCACTGCGTCGGATCGCGCCCGGGCGACCGGCATGCGCTCTTTCTCCCGCTCTTTCACTGCTTCGGGCAGAACTTCATCCTGAACGCGGCGCTCGCGTCCGGCGGAACCGTGCTGCTGCACCGCCGCTTCGACCCGGAGCGCACGCCGGCCGCGCTGCGCGAAGAAGGCGCCACGCACCTGTACGCCGTGCCGACCATCTACATCCACCTGCTGAACGCGGGCCTCACGCCAGCGGACCTGCCGGACGTGCGCTACTCGTTCAGCGCCGCGGCCACCATGCCCGTGGAGATCGCGCGGCGGTGGGAGGCGGCGTTCGGGATGGCGGTGCACGAGGGATACGGGCTCACGGAGACGTCGCCGTTCGCCGCGTACAACCACGAGTTCGCGCACCGGCCGGGGAGCGTGGGCACGCCCATCGAGAACGTGGAGATGCGGGTGGAGGCGCCGGATGGGCGCGTGCTGCCGGACGGCGAGTGGGGGGAGATCTGCATCCGCGGGCCCAACGTGATGCTGGGCTACTTCAACCGCCCGGACGATTCCGCCCAGGCGCTGCGCGGCGGATGGTTCCACAGCGGCGACGTAGGCTACCGCGACGCCGACGGCTTCTTCTTTCTCGTCGATCGCGTGAAGGACATGATCAACGCGGCCGGCTTCAAGGTGTGGCCGCGCGAGGTGGAGGAGGTGCTGTACCTGCATCCCGCCGTAAAGGAGTGCGCCGTCGTGGGCCTGCCGGACGAGCTCAAGGGGGAGATGGTGGCCGCGTTCGTCGTCTGCCAAGCGGGCGCGGGGGCGGACGGGGCGGAGATCGAGGCGTTCTGCCGCGCGCGGATGGCGGCGTACAAGGTGCCGCGCCGCATTGAGCTGGTGGATGCCATCCCCAAGAGCCCCACGGGCAAGATCCTCAAGCGCGTCCTGCGCGACGACGGCTGATCGGCCCCATCCGGTCCGCGATCGGCCGTCGCGGCGCAACGCTTGGGCGGACGGGCGCTGGGAGGCCGCCAGACCGGATGCTTGCGATCGTGACGACCGGATGCGGAGCGGACGGCGACCGGCAGGATACCACGGATCCTTGGTAGAGCGGCCGCTGCCGGCGAGGGGACGGCATCCGCGTTTTTTCGAAGGGGCAGGATCGCCGCAACGGAGATGGATGCCTGTCCTGGCACATCATCCACACGATCGCGATCGGTTAAGACTTTGCCCGCGCCGGAGAGTCGAATGAAGGCGTGATGGCTGCGTGGTTCTGCGGCACCTCAGCGGGAGGGATGGTCCGCGGCGCGACGCGGGAAGGGATCATCCGTGGTGCGACGCCGGCCACGGGAGAGGCCAATCCTTCGGATCCACTCGGCGCAGCAGAAGCGCACGGCTCGTCGTGCCTGGGCGTCCACAACCAAAGTTTGAACAGAGTTCTTGCGCCGCCCCAGCGCCGGGTCTATCTGTTCGTTACCACCTGAACGTTTTCTTTCCGGGCAGCATCCATCCGCGCCGCGTCCCCCGCGGCCTCCGCAAGCGGGCGGCCCACCTGATCGCACCCTCCCGATCATGTACGCAAACACCTCGTCGGCTGCGTTCCAGCGCGCCACACGCCGCGCGTTTTGCGCCGTGGCGCTCGCCCTCGGCGCCCTCTTCGCGCCCGGGCTGGCCGCGCAGAACGGCACCCTCACCGGCCGCGTGGCGGACGCGGGCGACAACACGCCGCTCCCCGGCGCCGTCGTGCGCCTGGCCGGCGGCGCGGCCACGGCCACGCGCGAGGACGGCACCTACACCCTGGCGGCGCCCCCGGGCACGTACGAGCTGGTGATCTCGCGCGTGGGCTACACGGCCGTGCGCGAGCAGGTGACGCTGGCGGCGGGCACCACCGTGACCCGCAACGTGCTGCTGGTGGAAGCCGCCGCCCTGCTGGAGACCGTCGTGGCCGTGGGCACGCGCCGCCCGGACCGCACGGCCACGGACGCGCCCGTTCCCGTGGACGTGCTCACGGCCGCGGACATCCAGGCCACCGGGCTCACGGAAACGGCGCAGATCATCCAGCGCCTGGCCCCGTCCGTGAACTTTCCCCGCGCCACGGTGGCGGACGGCACGGACCACGTGCGCCCGGCCACCCTGCGCGGCCTGGCGCCGGACCAGGTGCTGGTGCTGGTGAACGGCAAGCGCCGCCACAACAGCGCGCTCGTGAACGTCAACGGCACGGTGGGGCGCGGGTCCACGGCGGTGGACCTCAACGCCATCCCCGCTTCGGCCATCGAGCGCATCGAGATCCTGCGCGACGGCGCCGCGGCCCAGTACGGCAGCGACGCCATCGCCGGCGTGGTGAACATCGTCCTCAAGACGGGCGGCCGGCGCGAGGCCCTGGCCAGCGCCGGGCAGACGACGGCCGGCGACGGGCGGGTGCTGCAGGTGGCCGGCACGGGCGGCATCGACATCGGCGAGACGGGCTACGTGACGCTGAGCGCCGAGCTCCGCGACCGCGAGAACACCAACCGCTCGCTGCCGGACACACGCCCGCAGTACTTCGCCAACGACCCGCGCAACGGCAACCGCGCCCTCATCAACCACCGCCAGGGCGACAGCGACTCGCGGGACGTGGGCGCGTTCCTGAACGCCGCGCTCCCGCTGGCGCCGTGGGCCGAGGCGTACGCGTTCGGCGGCATCTCGCACCGCGACGGCGAGGCGGCGGGCTTCTTTCGCCGCGCCAACGACGCGCGGACGGTGCGGTCCCTCCACCCGGACGGCTACCTCCCCCTCATTGCCACGGAGATCGACGACGGGTCCGGCACGGCGGGGGTGCGGGGGAGCGTGGCGGGGTTCCGCTACGACCTGTCCGGCGTGTACGGCCGCAACGACTTCCGGTTCGACGTGCTGAACAGCAACAACGTGTCGATGGGCAACGCCAGCCCCACGGACTTCTACGCCGGCACGCTGCGCTTCGACCAGACCACGGCCAACCTGGACCTGTCGCGCGCGTTCGCCCTGGGGCTGGCGGAGACGGTGAACGTGGCGTTCGGCGCGGAGTACCGCCGCGACGGCTACGGCATCGAGGCGGGCGAGGAGGCGTCGTACGTCAACGGCGGCGTAACGGTGCTGGACGGGCCCAACGCCGGGCAGCTGGCCGCCGTGGGCGCGCAGGTGTTCCCCGGCTTTCGCCCGGCCGACGCCAAGGACGTGTCGCGCGACAGCCGCGCGGCGTACGTGGACGTGGAGCTGCCCCCCGTGCGGGGGCTGCTGCTGAACGTGGCCGGCCGCGTGGAGGACTACAGCGACTTCGGCAGCACGCAGGACGGCAAGCTGGCCGCCCGCTTCGAGCCCGTCCCGGGCTTCGCCCTCCGCGGCGCCGTGGGCACGGGCTTTCGCGCGCCGTCGCTGGGGCAGAGCTACTTCTCGTCCACGGCCACCAACTTCCTGGTGATCAACGGCGTCAACACCCCCGTGGACGTACGCACCTTTCCCGCGGAGAGCCCGGAGGCCGCCATCCTGGGCGCCACGCCCCTGCGCCCGGAAGAGTCCGTGAACTACAGCGCCGGGATCACGTGGCAGCCCCGGCGCGACGTCTCGCTCACGGTGGACGCGTACCGCATCGACATCGACGACCGCATCGTGTTCTCGGAGAACTTCACGGGCCCGGCCATCCGCCAGCTGTTCGTGAACGCGGGGCTGCCGGGGGTCACGGGCGGCCGCTTCTTCACCAACGCCATCGACACGCGCACCACGGGCGTGGACGTGGTGCTGCAGGTCCAGCGGCAGCTGGGCACGGGCATCCTGCGCTTTACGGGCGGCGGCAACCTCACGGAGACGGAGGTGCTCACGGACAGCGTCGTCACGCCGGTGCAGCTCCAGGGGCTGGGCGAGGTGCTGTTCGGCCGGGTGGAGCGCGGGCGGCTGGAGCGGGGGCAGCCCCGCAGCAGCCTGAACCTGGCGCTGAACTACGCCCTGGACCGGCTGGCCGTGAACCTGAACAACCGCCGCTTTGGCGAGGTGACCGTCTTTGGCAGCGCGCCGGCGGGGTCGCCCACCAACACGGACCAGACGTTCGGGGCGCGGTGGATCACGGACCTGGACCTCTCGTACCGCGTGGCGGACGCGTTCACGGTGGCCGCGGGCGCCAACAACCTGTTCGGCGTGATGCCGGAGCAGAACTTCCGCAGCCTGAGCGGCGCGGACAACTCCAACGCGGGGATCTTTCCGTACAACGGCATCAGCCCGTTCGGCTTCAACGGCGCGTTCTACTACGTCCGGCTGAGCTGGCAGGGGCTGTAGGTCCGGAGGGGCGGAATCGCGAGGCTCCCGGCGGATCGGGGGCTTCGCGGATGTTACAGGTACGGCGATTGCGCCTTGGCTGTAACGGGTACACCCTGACGAACCGGAGCGGAGACGACGATGGATATTCTGACCTGGCTGATCGTGGGACTCGTCGCGGGCGTGCTGGCGGCCATGCTGGTGGGGGGCGTGGGGCTCGTGGGCGACATCATCGTGGGGATCGTGGGCGCGTTCGTGGGCGGATGGATCTTTCGCCAGCTGGGCGTCACCACGCCGTTCAGCGGATTGGCGGGCACCATCTTCACGGCCTTCATCGGGGCGATCGTGCTGCTGGCCATCCTGCACCTGGTCCGCCGCGGGGGACGCCGGCGGCTCTGACCGCCGCGTTCGGCGGATGAAAAACGGAGGCGCGGAGAACCAGGTTCTTCGCGCCTCTCGTTTCATCGCCCCCCTCACACCAAATCCGAAAAACAACACTTGGGAATACAGAGGAACAGAGTCAGACAGAGTAGCAGAAACAAGCATCGTTGTTCATCTTCCTCTGTCTGACTCTGTTCCTCTGTACGCCAATTCTTTTTCAGGATCTGGTATCACAGCACGGCTTCTGGGCATGATTGGAAAGATCTCATGCCACGTATCCGATTTCATGTGTGCTGAAAGAAGAAAATCACGCGGAGGACGCGGAGGGATAAAAGAGAGGACGCGGAGAAAGCCTATCAGTTCTCCGCGTCCTCTCCGTTTGTCTCCGCGTCCTCCGCGTGATCCATCCCCTGATCCGAATGCACACGGAACTCTGAGATCTGGCTCAGGGCCGGAGCTGCGTCTGCTGGCTTCGCTCCCACTGGCGGTACTCCGACTCGAACTGCAGGCCCACGTGCAGCCACGCGGGCACGCGGCATCCGCCCACGACCACCGGCTCGTAGCGCGCGAAGCTCCACAGGTCGCGCAGACCGCGGTCCACGTCGCGGTTGCCCGTGGCCGGGTGCACGGCCGTGACCACGCCGTCCGCGCTCACCTCCAGCAGCGTCTGCGCGTCGCCGTCCACCTGCAGGCCGGCGTCGAGCAGGCGGTCGAGGTGCATCCGCCAGCGGCTCGAAAAGCGCTCATGGTTCACCAGCGCCGGCCGCTCCCGCTCCGACAGGATCTTGATCTGCGTCCCCTCCGGCAGCGTGCCGGCCTGCTGCAGCGCCTGCACGAGCTCTTCGCGCGTCTGCCCGGGCGGAACGGTGATGGCCAGCCGCGCGATGCCGCCCTCCGCGCACGCGGGGAGCGCGGTTTCGGCGGATGCCTGCGCGTGGAGGTCGGCGCCGCACAGCAGCAGCGCGGCGAGTGCGAGAATCGGTGTTTTCATGCGATGGGATGACGGGAGCGATGCCCCAAATGTTTCACCGATTCTCCGACTCCCGCAAGCAGGGATGGCCGCGGGCGCGGATCCATCCGGGCGACTCCACGTCTCCTGATCGCGGCCGATTACGCGGGGCCGATCGGCTTGCGGGCAAAGACGTAGGCGCGGCGGGTGGGATGCTCCACGTCCGGATACGGGTCGCGGACGATCGTCTCCACCTCGCCCAGCCCGGCCTCCCGCAGCGCCGCCTCTACCCGGTCCACGGGATGGAAGCGAAAGTCGACCGACGCACGCACGCCGAACAGCTCGTCCACGTGCACGGTCTCGTCGCCCACGTGGAACGAGACGAGCAGCGGCGCACCGGGCCGCAGCACGCGCCCCATCTCCGCCATCGCCGTCCGCAGCTGCTCCGGCCCGAAGTGGACGATGGCGTAGAAGGCCACGATCCCCGCCGCCGCGCCCTCCGGCAGCGGGAGCGCCAGCATGTCGCCCGTCTGGAAGCGGATCTGCGGATGCCGGCGCGCCGCCTCCGCCACGGCCTCCGGCGACAAATCCATCCCACGCACGTCCACGCCCCGCGCGTGCAGGAATGCCGTCGTATGTCCGCCGGATCCGCATCCCAGGTCGTACACGGGTCCGGCGCCGCCCACGTCTGCCGCGAACCGCTCCAGCAGCGCGCGGTCCAGCGGCTTGGCGTCCAGCTCGTCCGCCAGGTGCTCGGCGTACGCGCGCGCCACGGCATCGTAGAACGCGCGCACCTGCTCCGGCGCCGGACCGGCATCCTCCGCCGCAGCCGGATGCGGGTCAGCCGCGGATGGGTCGCTCATCGCCATCCGGTGGACGGGTTTCCGGTGCGCCCAGCGGCCGCGGCAGGACGATCACCGGACCGCCCGAAGATGCGCGCCAGCCCGGCGAGGGAGAGCAGGAGGACGAGCCCCCAGAGCCCGAACCACACCATCCGCCATCCGCCGTACGGGCTCACCGCAACGGGCGCCGCCGCCGGGACGTTCCACGGCCGCACGACGGACACCCACGCCAGGAACGCGTCCCCCACGGGCAGCCGCCCAAAGGCGTACGACCGGCGCCCCCGCCACTGCAGCGGCATCCCCAGCACCTCCGGTACGGCGCGCAGGTCCGCCGCCGCGCGATGGTGGCCCGTCATCCGCGCCGCCGCGATCCCCACGACGGACGCGGGGGCGCTCACCCCCAGGATCACGGGCCCGGAGTCGACGTCGCCGCCGGAGCCGGGGACGCCGTGCGGATACTCGCGCACGGCCGGCAGCAGCCCCCCGAAGCGCGTGGCGAAGGTCCGCACCATCCCCGCGTACTGGGCGGCCGCCACGGCGGGATCGATCTCGTGCACGAACCGGATCATCAGCGCCACGGACTCGCCGCGCGGATTCGGCAAGCCGGCGTCGTGCGGCAGCAGGCCCGTCGCCGGGTCGGTGTGCTGGAGCGCCGCGCGCAGCCACGCCTCCGCCGTCCGCGTGTAGCGCGGATGGAGCAGGGTGCCGCACGAGGCGAGCGCCGCCGCGCCGGCCGCGTTGTCCGCGGGCCACGCCATCCCCTCGTACGAATCCAGGAACGGCCCGCCACCGCCCCGGAACGCCGCGTCCAGGCGGTCGCACGCCGCGCGGAACGCCGTGTCCCGCGCCGCGCCGCCGCCCAGGTGCAGCGTGCACGCGCGCAGGTGCGCCGTCCATCCCTCGTAGAACATGCCGTGCGGAAGCCCGCCCGCCGGCCCGTAGCCGATTCGCGACGCGGGTGCCTCGGCCAGGGCGAGCGCCCGGCGCGCCTCCCCCAGCGCCCGCGCCCGCAGCGCCCCGTCCTCCGTTCCGCGCCACACGTCCACCCACGCCAGGCCGTACAGCGCGAGCGTGAAGACGCGCCCCTCGGGAAAGTGCTCCTGCATGGCGTTGGCGCGCGCCTCCAGCCCCGGCCGCAGGTGCGCGAGCTGCGCCAGCGCCACGCGCGTGCTCCCCGCGTCCGACGGGTCCGGCGCGCGCGCCACGCGCACGATGGCCAGCAGCGACAGCAGGACGCCGAACGCGCAGACCAGCGCCCGCACGACGCGCGATCGCCGCCGCCGCCGGGGCCGGTCGCGGCGCGTGTGGACGAGCGCGGACCGGGCCCGCTCGCCGGTGACTGTCAGATGTGCTCCAGCACGTGGCGCGTGCGCTCCGTCTCCACGTCGCCCGTGTGCTTGGTGGATGCGGGCTCGAAGAGCATCACGTGCACCTCTTCGTCCGCGCTGGGCCGGTGCTCCACGCCCCGCGGCACGATGATCATCTCGCCCTCGCCCAGCTCCACCGTGCGGTCGCGGAACTCCATCCGCAGCCGTCCCTTGAGCACCAGGAACAGCTCGTCCTCGTCCGCGTGGTCGTGCCACACGAACTCGCCCTGCAGCTTGGCCAGCTTTACCTGCTGCCCGTTCAGCTCCCCGATGATGCGCGGGTGCCAGTGGTCGCTGAACCGCGACAGCTTCTCGGCGAGGTTGATGGGATTCATGGCTGGCTCGGAGCAGAGGGGGACGGGGCGGCCGCGGGGAGAAAATCCGCGTCCGTGAGCCCCGTGTTGTGGCGGATGGACTGGAGTACGAACAGGATCCCTGCCCCGGGCTGCCCGTTGGTGATCTCCACGCGGTACGCCTCCAGCACGCCGTCCACGGGGCGAAAGTCGCTGTAGCGGATGAACATGCCGCCAGGAAGCTCGATGCGCAGCGGCAGCCGGCTCCGCGCGCCGAACAGCCACACGCGGCTGGCGCCGTCGCGGGCGAACTCCACCCGGTGCACCCGCTCGCCGTCCACGCTGTCGGCGCCGACGACGCGGGCCGCGATCCCCTGCTCCGCCAGCCCGACGAGGTGGCTCGCCTCCAGCGACGCCTGCAGCCGCGACTGCGCCACGCGGGCGCTGGAGGAGTCCACGGAAACCGAGCCGTCCGGGCGCCGGCGCCACACCAGCGCGGGGGTGGACACGTTCGCCGCGCCGTTTCCCAGCGCCTCGTGCAGCGAGCCCGGCGCCATCCGCATCGACACGGCCGATCCCGTCCGGCCGCCGGCTTCCGTGCGCCACTCCACCGTCACGTCGCGGATGGCCGCCAGCCGGTCCCGCCCGCCCGCCGCCTGGTAGTAGTCCGCCAGCACCTGCTCGGCGGACGGCAGCCCCGCATCTGGTCCGCCCGGCGCGTGCTCCTGCGCCGTCAGCGGGGCAGCGGCGAAGACGGGGAGGAGCAGCGGGAGGAGGATGGATCGCAGCGGGATTCCCATGGGGATCGCTCTCGTTGGATGGCGCTCCAGCACGTGTCTCGCGGAGCCCTGATCGAGCCCGCCAGTGCCGGGTGGATACGGCTCCAAATCTCGATACGTGCGGCTTCCCGTCGGCGGATGGCCGATACTCCGCGCCGACACCATGATTCGCCGCCTCTCGCGGATCTTCACGTCAGCCGCGGACGCCACCCGCTACCCGCGTCGTGGAGCATCAGACCTGGGCCACCGGACTCTCCGGTTCGCGCGTTTCGGTGCTCTGCAGGTCGATATACACCGTCTCGTCGGGGAAGCGCGCCACGAGGTACAGCTCTCCGCCCATGGCCTCGATCGCGTTGCGAAGCGTGCCGACCAGCATGTCGCTGCGGCGCTCCATCCGCGAGCACGCGCCCTGGTTGATGGACAGCCGGCTCGCAAGCTCCGCCTGCGACAGCTTTCGCGCCTCGCGCAGCTCCGGGAGCCGGGCTCGCAGCGGCGGTTTGGTGGGCGTCTGGCTCAGCAGCAACGCTTTGGCCCGCGCGTACGCCGCATCCACGTCCTCGTAGACCTCGTCGGGCTTGGCCCCGTAATCGTCCCGCGACGGCGTGGAGATACCAAAGCCGCGGTCCGGCCGCCACTCCACCACCACGACGTAGCCCTGGAGCTTGGCATCAAGGAACCAACTGCCCGTTGCCGTCTCCGCCGGATCGATGGCGAGTACGGCGTCGGGAAAACGGGCCGCCAGACGCTCCCGCAAACACTCGATGGCATCCATCACACTTTCCTCCTCCAATGCCAGGTCACTGCGGATCCTGATCCCAAACGTTGCGTCCGTCCGCGCCGGGCTTCCGCAACTCCACCGTACCGTCCTCGGAGACGATCTCGATGGCTCCATTGACAGCGATGTACGTGCTGTGCGCCAAGCTGCGGAACCGCGTTACCCCCGGATGCGCCAGGACCGCGCGCATGCTGTCCTGCTGCGGCGGGTAGATCCGCTCATCGTAGCGCCAGTTGCCTGGATCATTGGGGATGCCCGTCAACTCATCCTCGACCTCATCCAGAATGGTCGTCAGCTGGCTGAGCGCCTCATCGAAGTTCACCGCATCGGGTACTTTCATCAGCCGCCGGTAGAACTCTTGGAGCCGCTCCCTCTTTGGAATTCCCACCCTTGCCTCCCCCCGGAGAGAGGCATGCCTTGCAAGGCATTATCACCTTGAAGGCATGCATATGTCAACTGCGGCACACGCTGCCCGTCTCATTGGCCGTGAAGGGGGAAGCGCCTGCGTGAGGAAGCCAAGAGTATCCAGATCGATGGCGCTGTTCAAGTCGTTCACTTTTTCCGTCACCGCGGGAACGGCAACCATGCTTTTCCCGCCGCGCGGGTAGCACGCCCCGCTTGCGCGTCCGGCGGATCGTGGATATCCTGCATCCCATGCTGAACATCCGCGCCGCGCACATGTGCCGTTGTTGTTGGATGCGCTCCCAGACCACGGGGAGGGCAGGCCACGGCATTGGCGCGCGGACACGGGTCACGAGCTGACCTGAACCGGCCGGGACACGAACCCGGCAAAAACGCCAGAGACCGCCAAGCCGCGACTCCCCTCCAGGAGCCGCGGCTTTTGTTTTACCCACGACGCACCGGAGAACGCGTCCCATGTCCGTACCCGCAGACCGGCCCATCGGCATCTTCTACGAGCACCCGGAGTGGTTCAAGCCGCTCTTCGCGGAGCTGGACCGCCGCGGCACGCCGTACGTAAAGCTGCACGCCGACGAGCACGCCTTCGACCCCGCGGACGAGCCGGCGTACTCGCTGGTCTTCAACCGCATGAGCCCGTCCGCGTACCTGCGCGGCCGCGGCGACGCCATCTTCTACACGCAGGCCTTCCTGGCCCACCTGGAGCGCCGCGGCGTGCGGGTGGTGAACGGCGTGGAGGCGTTCACCAGCGAGATCTCCAAGGCCGCGCAGCTGTCGCTCCTGGACGACCTGGGCCTGCCCTACCCCCGCGCCCGCGTCATCCACCGCGCCGCGCAGGCCCCCGCCGCGGCGGAGGGGCTGCGCTGGCCCATCGCCGTAAAGCCCAACATCGGCGGCAGCGGCGCGGGCGTGCGCAAGTTCGACACGCCCGAAGCCCTGCGCGAGGCGGCGGAGAACGGGCTGGACCTGGGCATCGACAGCACGGCGCTCGTGCAGGAGTTCATCCCCCAGGAGGAAAGCCGCATCGTCCGGGTGGAGGTGCTGGGCGGCAAGTACCTGTACGGCATCCGCATCTACACGCCCGGCACCAGCTTCGACCTGTGCCCCGCGGACGTGTGCCAGCGCGTGGACGGCGCCGAGCTGGACGCGCAGATCTGCGCCGTGGACGCCCCCAAGCGCGGGCTGCGCGTGGAGGGCTACGAGCCGCCGCGCCACGTCATCGAGGCCGTGGAGCGCATCATGGCCGCGTCCGGGATCGAGGTGGGCGGCATCGAGTACATGATCGATTCGCGCGACGGGCAGCTGTACTACTACGACATCAACGCGCTCTCCAACTTCGTGGCGGACGCGCCCAACGTCATCGGCTTCGATCCGTTCGCGAGGCTGGCGGACTACCTGGAGCGCGAGGCCGCGGCCGCGGTGGCCGGCCGGGAGCGGGAGGCGGCCTGATGCGATTCGGATACTGGATGCCCGTCTTTGGCGGCTGGCTGCGCAACGTGGAGGACGAGCGGATGGAGGCCAGCTGGGCCTACACCAGGCGCCTCGCCCAGCGCAGCGAGCAGATCGGCTTCGACCTGACGCTCGTGGCCGAGCTCAACCTGAACGACATCAAGGGGATGGATGCGCCGTCGCTGGACGCGTGGAGCACCACGGCGGCGCTGGCGGCGGTCACGGAGCGGCTGGAGATCATGACGGCCGTGCGCCCCACCTTCCATCAGCCGGCGCTGCTGGCCAAGCAGGCGGCCAACATCGACCGCATCAGCGGCGGACGGCTGGCGCTGAACGTCGTCTCGTCGTGGTGGGCGACGGAGGCGAAAAAGTACGGCGTGCAGTTCGACCAGCACGACGACCGGTACGCGCGCACGTCGGAGTGGCTGGACGTGGTGGACGGGATGTGGAAGGAGCCGCGCTTCACCTACGCCGGCAGGTACTACGCGGTGGATGACGCCATCCTGGAGCCCAAGCCGGCCCGCCGCCCCCGCCCCGTGATCTACGCCGGCGGCGAGAGCCCCGCGGCCAAGGCGCTGATCGCGCAAAAGTGCGATGCGTGGCTCACCCACGGCGATCCGCCGGAGACCATCGGCGCCAAGGTGGCGGACATGCGGGCGCGCCGCGAGCAGCTGGCCCTGCCGCCCATGCACTTTGGCGCGGCGGGGTACGTCGTCGTCCGATCGACGGAGGAAGAGGCGCGGCGCGAGGTGGCGCGCATCACCGACGTGCAGCAGAGCGCCAAGGGCTACGCCAACTACCAGGACTGGATCGGCAACACGCAGCTGGAGCAGCGGGTGAGCCTGGAGGACTACTCCGTGAGCAACCGCGGCCTCAAGAGCGGGCTGGTGGGTACGCCGGAGCAGGTGGCGGAGCGGATCCTGGAGTTCGAGCGGGCGGGGCTTGACCTGCTGCTCCTGCAGTTCTCGCCCCAGCTGGAGGAGATGGAGCGCTTCGCGGAGGAGGTGATCCCCCTCGTGAACGGTTCTCGTCGGGAGGTGCTGTCCGCGGCCTGAGGCTGGCATCGCGCGAACGTTTCACGCAAGGACGCAGAGGCAGGGATGAGAGGCCGGTGCTGGACGGCTAATCGCGGTGCGGCACGGCGTGGATCTCGGGCTCGTCGAACGCCTTCTCCGTGGACGCGAGCGCCGGGAGGAGGTCGCCGGCCGCCATCTCGCGGGCGGCGCCGCGCACGCCGTCCGCCAGGTTGCCGGCCGCGATGCGCGCGCCCTCGCCCACGTTCCCCAGGCCGATCTCCGGCCCGCGCGCCTCGTTCAGGCCGCCCGCGAGCTTTACGCCCAGGCCGTGCTCGTACGACATCCGCCCGCCCACGTACGCGCTGTACCCCATGGCCCCCAGCGCGGCCAGCCCGACCGCCAGGTAGCCCAGGCCGGGCCGGTGCGTGCGCATCCGCCGGGCCGCCATGGCCGCCGTGACGCCCACGAGCCCCGCGTTGAGCGTGCGGTGCGTCACGAGCAGGTCGTGCGCCTGCCCCTCGGCGTGCACCGCCTGCTGCGCGATGAGCCCGAACGCCGCGGCCGTCACGGCGCTGGCGGCGGCCAGGGGCATGGTGCGGCGCCCCATCTCCAGCAGCGCGTAGTCGCCCGTGAGCCGGCCGAGCGCGTCCGCGCCCAGCGAAAGGGGAAGGAGCGCGATGGGAAAGTGGACCATCGCAGGGTGCATCTCCTGCAGTCCGATGGGCATGGCTCGCCTCCGTGGTTCCTGCCGTCCGTCCGTGGAGGCGGGGCACTGTGGCAGGATCGGTTCCAGCGGGAAGTCAGGCCGGCGGGGGGATGCGCAAAACCCCGCCGCTCGTCGTCGCGAGGGCGGGTGCGCCGCTTTGAATCAGGTCATGCGGCAGGCCGGGGCGGGCCCGCGATCCAGGCCCACCCGGTCCGTGCGCGCAGCCGCGGGCGGCTACCAGTCGTCGCCGCCGCCGTACTCGTCGCGGCGCCCGCCGCTGCCACGGCCCCAGCCGCCGTCACGCCCGCCGCCGCCGCTGTTGCCCCCGCGCCCGCCGCCACTGCCGCCGCCGCCGCGGTTGTATCCACCGCCGCCGCCGGCCCCGCCGCCGCTCCGGTTGCCGTACTCGCCGCCGCCGCCGTATCCCCCGCTGCTTCCGCTGCCGCCGCCATAGCTGTTGCCGCCGCGGGGCGCGGCGTAGCCGCCGCCCTGGCCCATGGGCGCCTCTTCCGCGCCGCCCTCGGGCGCGTTCATGCGCACCAGGTTGGCGGCCTTGAGGCCCTTGGGCTCCTCGATGACGTCGAACTCCACGGGCTCGCCCTGCTCCAGCGTCTTGAAGCCGCGGCCGGAGATGCCGCTGTGGTGGACAAAGATGTCGGTGCCGTCCTCACGCGTGACGAAACCGAAGCCCTTCTCCTGCGAGAACCACTTGACCGTTCCTGATGCGCGTTCCATGGGACTGTGTGTGGCTGGGGGACCGGGTGGGACTGAAAAATGGACCGGGGGTGGCCAGCCGCACGGATCGTTCCCGCCCCGGAGCACCATCGATGCAAGCAACCGCTTGCAGCCCCGCAGGTAAATGCCGGAGGCGCTGTTACAATCATTTGTAACGATTTTTTGCCCGGTGGAGACTCGCACCCAAGAGGCCGTAAGCAGATGAGCAGGCGGGGCGCGGCTGCCACGCTTCGCCCCACGGGCGCCACGCTGGCCGGGACGGGCCGCGACTGCTACACTCCGCCGTCGGCCGGCCCAGCGCCGCGCCCCGCACCCGTACCGGACTGGACCCCACGGGATGGATGGATCCCTGCTGTTCTGGCTGTCGGCGCTCACCGCCGCCCTGATGCTCGGCATGCTGGTGGAGCTGGCCCGGGGCGGCACCAGCCTGCGCCAGCTGCGCGACGTTCCGCCCGCGGAGGGGTCGGAGATGCCGTCCGTCTCCATCGTCATCGCCGCGCGCAACGAGGCGCGTGGAATCGAGCCGGCGCTGCGTTCCGTGCTCTCCCAGCAGGGTGGCGGCATGGAGGTCATCGTCGTGGACGACCGCTCGGACGACGGGACGGGCGCCATCCTGGACCGCATAGCCGCGGAGAACCCCAGGCTCCGCGTCGTCCACGTGGCGGAGCTGCCGGCGGGGTGGCTGGGCAAGAACCACGCGCTCTGGCTGGGCGCCGGGGCCGCGCGCGGTGAGCTGCTCCTGTTCACCGACGCCGACGTGGTGCTGGCGCCCGACACCGCCGCGCGCGCCGCCGGCTACCTGGTGCGCGAGGGCATCGACCACCTGACGCTGGCGCCGCGGGTGATCATGCCGGGCTCGCTGCTGCAGGCGTTCGGGGTGACGTTCGGCATCTTCTTCCTCCTCTTTACCCGGCCGTGGAAGGTGCGCGATCCGCGCAGCAAGCACCACGTGGGGATCGGGGCCTTCAACCTGGTGCGGGCGGATGCGTACCGGCGGATGGGCACGCACCAGGCCATCGCCATGCGCCCCGACGACGACGTGAAGCTGGGCAAGCTGGTCAAGAAGAACGGCTTTCGCAGCGACCTCGTCGTGGGCGCGGAGCACGTCTCTGTGGAGTGGTACCACACGCTGGCGGAGGTCGTGCGCGGGCTGCGGAAGAACGGGTTCGCGGGGGTGGACTACCGGCTGACCGTGGTGCTCTTCGCCACGGTGACGCACCTGCTCTTCTTCATCTGGCCGTTCGTGGCCGTGTTCGTCACCGACGGGTGGACGCGCGGGTTCTACGCGATCGCAGTGGGATTGATGCTGACGATGTACGCCGGCGCCGCCCGCGAGCAGCGCGCGCCCGCGTGGCACGCCCTGCTCTTTCCCGTGACGTGCGTGCTGTTCCTCGTCGTCATCTGGAACGCGACGATCTACGCCCTGTGGAACCAGGGGATCGAGTGGCGCGGCACGCACTATCCCCTGGACGAGCTGCGCGCGAACAAGATCTAAAAGCAGTGCGAAAGTGCGGGAGTGCGAAAGTGCGAAAGTTGGATCGCGCGCGCTGAGGGGTGCGGCGGATGGGGCGGGCTCCCGCCGCGCCCCCACCCGGGCTCGCATTACTCGCCCACCCTCCCCCAAAAACCCCTGGGGGAGGGTTGCGGCAGGGCGAGTCCCGTCGCGATGCGGGGCACGAGCGACGGCGGAGTGGATTCCTCGGTCGCGCACGAGGGGAGTGCACCAGTCCAGTGCCGTCGGGCGCTCCCTCGGAATGACAATCTGGTGCGCGCACGAAGCTCTCCCCCTCTCCCGTACGGGGCAGGCAATCGAGGGTGCCGACAGGTCGTGTACGGGAGAGGGGGCCGGGGGGTGAGGGCCCCGCGCGGACCCGGCGGACCGGGCTGTTGCCGTTGCGTGAGGGATGCGCGCCCGCAGGGCCGAGAACGCGGAGGGGCGGACACAGCAGTACCGTGTCCGCCCCTCCGTGGGCTCGGCGCCGTTGGGCACAGTCGTATCGTGCCCTACGGCGCGCGCAGCCCGGCCCCCGCTCGCGGGGGACACGCCCCAATCCGCCGTTCAATCCCCCTCATCCACCCCAGCGAGCCACGTCCGCGTCACCCGCCGCGCGCGGCCGGCCGCTCCCAGTCCTGCAGGTGGCCCAGCAGGTAGTCGATGCCGAACACGTGGCGCGAGCGGTCGTCGTCGGCGCGAAAGACGACGGCGGACCAGCCCTTCATCCCCGTGGGCGTAAAGCGGCGCCCGTGCATGGTCAGCTTTTGCCCGCTGATGGCGCGGATGAGCACCCGCTCGTAGCGCGACCGGCTCAGCTCGCTCTCGGGGAACAGGTTGTCCCAGGTGCACAGGCGGCCCACGTCCTCGTACTCCGGCGGCCGGTCGTCCAGGTCCAGCAGCGACGGCGCCCGCCCCCGCATCACCGAGCCGATGAGCCGGAAGGTCCACGGGTCGCTCACCCGGCGGATGGGGTGCCAGAAGTGCTTGACGATGAGCCCCGCGATGCTGCGCAGGCTCAGCTCCCGCCCGTCCGTGGTGGGCCACGTGGTGTCGTCGATGTCCGCGGCGAACGGGTCAGCCGGATAGCAGTCGTTGCGCGCCAGCCATCCCTTGCGCGACGTGTGCTTCATGGGCTTGTAGCCGTCGATGACGGGGATGCCCATCTTTTCCAGCATCTCCAGCTCGAACGAGGGCCACGTCATCACCTCGCGCACGATGCCCACGATGAGCGTGCCCGTGGCGATCATCAGCGACGCGCTGGGGGTGAAGTCGGCCGTGATCTCGATGCGGTCGCCGCGGGGCCGCACCCCCACGCCCGTGGAGCGCTTGTTCGTCGCCAGCAGCATCACCGGCGCGGGGAGGATGTACGACAGCAGCAGGGCCAGCTTGCGCACCGTGCGGTTCCGCCCCTGCTCGTGCGCGGGGAGCTCGAACGAGACGTTGTAGTGCGTGCTGAAGCCCGTGAGCCGGATGTCGCGCCCCGTGCGGCTTTCCCAGTGGTCCAGCTCCTCGCGCAGGTAGAGGATGCTTTCCCACAGCGAGCGCCCGGCGCGCGCGGCGGCGCCCCGGTCGATCTCGATGACGGGGGTGGCCACCTCGATGACCCCCGTGTCGAAGTACACGGCCCCGCCCGTGGGCAGGTGGTACGAGGTGCCCTGCCGGTGCATGAGGTTGCCGCGCACGAACGCCCGCGGGCTGCCGAAGATGTCCTCCGGCCGCGTGGGCTCGCCGTCCACCATTACCGAGAACTCCGCCTCCATCCCCATGGCGGCCAGCTCCAGGCGCCCGCCCGTGCGGGTTCCGGATCCGGAGCTCCCCTTTTTCGTCAAGTCCGCCATTCAGCCTTCATCGGTTTCGGTCTCGTCCTCGCCCCACAGCGGCTCCGCCTCGGCCACGTCGTTCTCGTCGCCCCCGCCGTGGGGGGCCACCACCGCGAACCCCACGTCCAGGTGCAGGTGGTCGTCCGTCTCGCCCACGCCGTGCCCGTACGGCCGCACCCACACGGCGGGGCTCAGGCCGCGGGCCAGCCGGCTGTAGCGGGTGATGGTGCGCTCGTCGTCCAGCCAGTCGTCGCCGATGCGGTAGATGTTGGCCGCCGTGCCCCACACGTGCGGCCCCGCGTGCGTCGTGAGCCGGTGCGAGGGGCTGCGGTAGCCCCCGTTGGCGGCGATGTGCACGTACGTCCCCGCGGCGCCGCGCAGCACCTCCAGCGCGGCGGCCAGCAGCCCCACGGCCAGGGGCAGGTAGCGCGGCCACTCCATGCGCTGCATCTGGTGCTCGCGCACGTCCACGTTCAGGAACTCCCACACCTTGAAGTGGGGGCTCAGGTCCGTTTCCAGCGCCGCCTCCCAGCTGGGCACCTCCAAGAACCAGCGGGGAAGCCGGCGGCGGCGCCCGTCGCGCCCCTCCATGAGCTCGCCGGGACGCAGGACGGCGCGGTGCGCGCGGTCCAGCTCCAGCCCGTCCACCACCCGCAGCGGATGCCTTCCCCGGCTAGGCATCGGTCTTCCCCGTCAGGTGCTGGTACACGGCGCGCGAGATGCTGGCGATGGTGTCGTGCCGCCCCGCCGTCTTCTGCGCGTCCCATTCCGTGAGCACCACCAGCGCGTACGGCTTGCGCCGGGGCAGGTATACGATTCCGGCGTCGTGGGCCACCGTGCTGATCTCCCCCGTCTTGTTCGCGACCCGCGCGTCGTCCGGCAGCCCGGCGGGGATGCCGCTGCGAAACTCCTGCGCGTGCAGGATCTCCAGCATCTGCTCCGACGCCTCGCGGCTGAAGGCGCGCCCCTCCTCGATCTTGCGCAGCACCCGCAGCATGCCGTCGGCCGTGCAGCGGTTGCTGATGCCGGCTTCGTACGCCCGCTCGTCCTCCACGCCGCGCCGCAACTCCACGCCGTCGTCCAGGTTCAGCTCCGCCAGGGTGCGCTGGATGGTGTCGATCCCCACCACCTCCACGAGCAGGTTGGTGGCCAGGTTGCTGCTGGTGGTGATCATGTGGTGCGCCAGCTCGTGCACCTTCATGGTCTTGCCGATGGCCTGCTGCACCTCGGCGTTGGCGTCGCGGGCCGAGCCCACGCGAAACGCGCTGCCGTCCGCCACGCTGATGAAGCGGTTGCGCACGTGCACCCGGGCGTTGAGCGCCAGGTCTCCCGTGTGGATGGCGCCAAAGACCCCGACGAGCGCGGGCACCTTGATGGTGCTGGCCGCGTGGAACCACTCGTCGCCGCGGTAGCTCCACGCCGTGCGGGTCTCGTAGTCGTGGTACGCCACGGCCACGTTGCGCGCGCCGTTCTTTTCGGCGATGCCGCGCACCTTTACGCGCAGGGGGTCTTCGACGTCCTCCTTCCGCTCCTTCTCTTTTCTGGATGCCATCTGGCGTGCGGCGTGTGTCCGGCGGGCGCGCGGCCCGTCATCGTCGTCCCATCCCCGTGCGCATCTCCCCGGGAGAGAGGCCGCATGCGTTGCAGGTTTGGCGCCAGCGGGGGAAGCAGCCGTTCTTCCTGGCGGAATGCGGTCCGGATGCGGCCGGATCGTTACGGAGGAGTGATGCGGACGGGATCGGATCGAGAGCGGAGAGCCCGGGTGATGGATGGGCCGCCTCGCCGGATTCGCGCCGGCAGCGGAGCGCCCCCCTCCCCGACCCTCCCCGCAAACGGCGCGGGGGAGGGAGAAATTCACGTCGGGCGGGCGGAGTAGATCCGGACGCCGGCTGCTACGGCCGTCGAAGACGGCTGAGACCCTCGTGTACCCCCCGGCACTCCCCCGTGCCGGACCTGTCGGCGAAGGCCGACATCACGTTTTCAGTGCCGCGAATTCATTCCCGGGTCCGGGTGCCCGCCTCCTGCCCCATCCTTATCTCCCACACGCCCCCCCGCACTTTCGCACTTTCGCACTTTCGCACTTTCGCACTTTCGCACTTTCGCACTTCCGCACTTCCGCACTTCCGCACTTCCGCACTTCCGCACTGAACGAAAGCCGGCCCGGACGCGCGAGGCATCCGGGCCGGCTCACCTGCATCCTGCGCGTGGGTTAGTAGGGGCAGGCCGCCGCGTTCGAGGATATGGTGATGGACGCGTTGTCGCTGGCGGTGGTGGAGCCGTCATTGACCGTGACCGACACGGTGAAGCTGGTGGAGCTCGCCACCGTGATCTCGTTGAGGTAGAAAGAGATGAGGCGGTTGGGCGTAGTGGTCCAGTAGTAGGTGTAGTTTCCCGTCCCGCCGGACGCATACGCCGTGAACGTGCAGTGCGTGCTCGGCTGGATGGGGCTCTGCGTCACGAGCACCACCGACAGCGGATCGCTGGTGGCGGCGGCAGGGTCCGCGGCCGCGCCGCTCGTCGCGGTCGCCGCCGTGATCAGGGCAGCCACGGCGAGCCCGGCCAGCATCTTCACGATCTTCATGGAAACCTCTTTGCCTGGGGTGGCGAGGGACATCCGGATGTTATCTATATAGTCTTTAAACGTGAGTTATCCAAGAGCCACGAGAAACCGCTCCCGGCCTCGTTCACCTTGCGGCCGTGGTGAACGAGGATGGCGCGATCAGGAAGCTTCGATCCGTATCGTCCGGATGGGCACGCCGGCTCCCGCAGCATAAGGCGCACGGTCGACGCCCCGGGCTCGCGGCGGGCGGAATGGCGAGGCCGCGCGCGGATTCGGCGGTGGAATGCGCGACGCGCCGGGACCAGGCCGGCGCGTCCTTGCGCCGCCGCTCCGTACGGCGCAACCTTCCGCATCTCACCTCCCCACGGGCCGCACGACCGGGCGCCCGGACCCATCCTTCACGAGATCCATCCATCATGCAGCACCCCGTCACCGCCGCGCCCGAGGCACGGCTCGTTCGCGCGCTGGGCGTGTGGGCGCTGGCCGCCGGCATCGTCAACGTCACCGTGGGCGGCGGCATCTTTCGCCTGCCGTCCGCCGCCGCGACGGCCCTGGGCGGCGCTGCGCCCGTGGCCTACCTGGTGTGCGCGGCGGCCATGGCGCTCATCGTCCTGTGCTTTGCCGAGGCGGGAAGCCGGGTGGACCTCACGGGCGGCCCGTACGCGTACGTGGAGGTGGCGTTCGGCCCGTTCGTGGGCTTTCTGGCCGGGGTGATGCTGTGGGTGGTGGGCACGCTCGCCCTTTCCGCCGTGACCACGCTGTTCGCCGACGCCGTGGGCGCGCTGGTGCCGGCGCTGGCGGGCGGCGCCGCGCGGGCGCTGCTGCTGGTGGTGGTGCTGGCCCTGTTCGCGGGGATCAACGTGGCCGGCGTGCGGCAGGGGAGCGCCGTGAACGCCGTCGCCACGGTGGCCAAGCTGCTGCCCCTGCTGCTGCTGGTGGCCGTGGGGGCGTTCGCCATCCGCGGCGGCAACCTGGCGTGGACGGACGCGCCCACCGCGGGCGGCGTGGCGCGCGCATCCGCCGTGCTCATCTTTGCCTTCGCGGGGATCGAGAGCGCGCTGGTGCCCAGCGGCGAGGTCAAGGACGTGGCGCGCACCGTTCCCCGGGCCATCTTTTTGGCCATGATCGGCATCACGGCGCTGTACCTGGGCATCCACCTGGTGACGCAGGGCGTGCTGGGCGGCGCGCTGGCCGGCCATCCCACGCCCCTGGCCGAGGCCGCGGGCCGGGTGATGGGCCCCGCGGGTCGCACGCTGCTGCTGGCGGGCGCCTCCATCTCCATGTTCGGCTACATCGGGGGGATGACGCTGGCCGTGCCCCGCGCCCTCTTTGCCCTGGGGCGCGACGGGTTCCTGCCGCGCGCGCTGGCCACCGTGCACCCGCGACACCACACGCCGCACGTGGCCATCGGCGCGCAGGCCGTCATCACCATGGCGCTGGCCCTCACGAGCGGGTTCGAGCGGCTGGCGATCCTGGCGAACCTGGCCACGCTGCTGCTGTACGCGGCGTGCTGCCTGGCCGCCTGGCAGCTGCGCCGCAAGGACGTGCGGGCGGGCGGCATCCCCTTCCGCGTTCCCGGCGGGGCCGTGGTGCCGTTCCTGGCCCTGGGCGCCATCGCGTACCTGCTGAGCTCCATCACGCTGGACGAGTGGGCCACGGCGGGCGCGGTGGTGGTCCTCTCCGCGCTGATCTACCTCGCCACCCGCGGCGCGCGCGCGGCGCGGGGACCGGCGGCTTCGTCCTGACCGCGGCCGCCGGAGACGCGAACGCCCCCCGGAGCCTGAGGCTCCGGGGGGCGTTTTTCGTTCGATGCGCTGCGTCAGACCAGGCAGGGCCCCGCGGTGGACGAGATCATTACGGGCTTGGTGGCGGTGTCCGTCTCGCTGCTGATGTTGTCGGTGACGGTGACCGTGATGTAGAAGATGCCGGACGCCGGCGTGGTGGCGGCGTACTGGTCAGTGCCGAAGGGCGTTCCGTTGATGCCCCCCGACCACGCCAGCGTGTAGTTGCCGGTGCCGCCGGTGACGTTCGCCTGCCAGGTGCACGGCACGTTCGCGCGCGCCTTTCCAGCCCCGCTGATGGTCACGGAAAGCGTTTCGGCGGCCGGCGGCGCGTAGCTGGCGCCGGTGAGAACGACGATTGCGGCGGCTGCGGCGACCCACTTGCCCAGGAAATGCATGGCTGCTCCGGATTCCAGGTTGCGTCCAGCTCCGGCTGAGCTGGCTCAACCAAGCTAGCGGCGCAAGCGCTTTTCCTCAACTCGTGGCGGGAAAGAGCAGCATCGTGGACTCGAGCAGTCCGTCTGGATCACTGCGGCCGGGGGACGGAAGGGGCGGATGGAGGCGATCATCCTGGTGGGGATCCAGGCGTCGGGAAAGTCGACGTTCTACCAGCAGCGGTTCTTCGATACGCACGTGCGCATCAGCCGCGACCTGCTGCGCACGCGCACCCGCGAGATGCTGCTGATGCGGGCGTGCCTGGAGGGCCGGCAGCCGTTCGTGGTGGACAACACCAGCGTGACGGTGGAGGAGCGTGCGCGGTACATCGTGCCCGCGCGCGCGGCGGGGTACCGGGTGACGGGCTACTTCTTTCGCACGGAGCCGCGCGCCGCCATCGCGCGCAACAAGCTGCGCACGGGCAAGGCCGTCATCCCCATCCCCGGCATCCTGGGCACGTACAAGAAGCTGGAGGAGCCGCACCCCGGCGAGGGCTTCGACGCGCTCTACACCGTCACCCTCACCCCCGCCAACGAGTTCGTCGTGGAGCCCTTTACCGCGGCAGGTCCACCGGCGGAATGAGCATCGGGTGACGGGCGCGGGCTACTCGCTCGTTCCGATCCGCTGAACCCGGCGCGTTGGGGTCATTGCCCTGCGATAGATTCGCTCCATCGGGATCTCCAGGCCGAGCGAGCCGAGCACGAGCACCGATTCCAGACCGGCGACCACGCTGGCGTGCCAGCGGTCTCCCTGGCGGACGTGCTGCTCCACGTGCGGTTCCTCGTGCGAGATCAGCACGTACTCGCGCAATGATTCGATCCGCCGATAGCAGTCGAACTTCTTCCGCCGATCGTACCCCTCCGTGGAGTCCGAGAGCACCTCGATGACCAGAACCGGGGTCAGAAGACTGTCGGAGGCCCGGTCTTCGAACTGCGGATCACACGAGACCGTGACGCTCGGGTACAGGTAGTCACCCGACGTGCTGACCTTTACGCGCATGTCGTTCGCGTACAGTTCGCATGCACTGTCCTTGAGCTGTCCCCCGATGTGACCGATGAGAGCGGACACGATCAGGTTGTGGGGGCGCGAGGCACCCTGCTCCATCGCGATGATGCGGCCATCGATGTACTCGCTCCGGAACTCGGCGTGGCGCTCGAGCGCGAGATACTCTTCCGGGGTGTAGCGGGTCAGGGCTGCCGTGGCCATGCTCTCCTCTCGGACCGGGGTGGGTCCGAGTGTAAACTTGCACATCGCAAACACACAAGTGGCTTGCGGTTGAGCGCAACGGATGCGCCAGCGCGGGAACGGTGCGATCCGCGCCCCAGCCGAATCCAGGATAGCAGCAACCGGGCGGAAAATGGAAGCGTCTCCTGCTCCCGCCCGGCTGCGGATGCACGATCCAGCGCGTGAAAGAGGCCGCGGACGAATCATCGTCCGCGGCCTCTCTTTGGCGGTTGGCCCGTTTCAGCGCGCGACCGGAACGCCGGTCAGGGACAGACGTTGATGTCCACGGTTTGCAGCTCATTGGGGCAGGTGCAGGTCCAGCCTTCGTACGTCCGCGTACAGCCGCAGCTGCAGGTGTAGCCGCACGTGTAGTCGCAGGTGTACTGGTTGCACGTATGCGCGGCCGTGGGAACCGGGCACACGTTGATGGAATCTTCCGGCGGCTGCTCCCCACAGCCGATCTCGAACGTGTGGTGGCGCCCCTGGACGGTGCCGCGGCTCCACGTCCCCGCACCCGTGTCGAACGTTTCCACCTGCAGCGCGTCCAACTCCAGCCGGATCTTCCTCATGTTCTCTCCACGCCTGCCAAGGAATCGGTTGCCACCTCTCATGCCAACAATTTGTGTCGTCAAACACAAATCCGCCAGCACGACATCAGCAGCTCGATCAGCAGCGGAATGCACCCGATCGCTCTCGGCCTCGGCAGCGGCCGGCTTGTTCAGCCGCCGTCTTCCTCATCCGCGCCGGGAAACTGCACGTCCGCGTAGATCTCGCGCAGCGTCAGCGTGCACCCGACCGATGACAGCTCAAGCGTGTCGTCGAGTTCAGTAGCAGCAGACAGCACCCAGAAATCTCCCTGCCTCGTGTATCTCTCCACGTTGATCTGCCGCGAATCAACCAGCACGTATTCCGAAAGCGATGGAATTGCGCGATACGCCTGGAACTTTTCTCCGCGGTCGTACCCCTCAGTCGAGTGCGACAGGACCTCGATGATGAGATTGGGGTTCGTGAGCGTGCGTGGTCTGGTGTCCAGAACCACCGGCTTTCCGCATACGGCCGTCACATCGGGATAGACGTATCCGGAAACCGAGGCGATGTGCGCACGAACGTCATTGACGAACACTCGGCATCCGCGCGGGCGTAGCCGGGTGCGGAGCTCGCTCCCGAGGTTGAGCACGATGTCCGCATGCTCCAAGCTGGCGCCCGTCATCGCGATGATGCGGCCGTTCAGGTACTCGTTCTTGAACTCGGCGTTGCGCTCGAGGGCGAGGTACTCTTCCGGGGTGTAGCGGGTCAGGGCTGCCGTGGCCATGCTCTCCTCTCGGACCAGGGGTGCGTCCGAGTGTAAACTTGTCTGCCGCAAACACACAAGTGGCCTGCGGTTGAGCGCAACGGATGCGCCAGCGTGGGAACGGTGCGATCCGCCCGCCGCCAGAATCAGCATAGCAGCAACGGCGCGGAGAACGGAAGAGGTTCGTCCGCGAGGTGCACCGAGTTCGCCTCCTGCACCGCGTGAAAGAGGCCGCGGACGACTCATCGTCCGCGGCCTCTCGCCATCCGCCGAACCGCCCGGATCTACACCCCCACGGTCTCCCCGACGGCGGGACGGGCGGGGTAGTGCGAATCCACGTAGTCGTCCAGGATGCGCTTGAACTCCTCGGCGATGTGGTCGCCCTTGAGGGTGACGGAGTGCTCGCCATCCACGTACACCGGCGCCTTGGGCTCCTCGAAGGTCCCCGGCAGGCTGATGCCCAGGTTGGCGTGCTTGCTCTCGCCGGGGCCGTTCACCACACACCCCATCACGGCCACCTTCATCTCCTCCACCCCCGGATGCGTCTCGCGCCACACGGGCATCTGGTCGCGCAGGTAGTCCTGGATGCTCTCCGCCAGCTGCTGAAAGTACGTGGACGTCGTACGCCCGCAGCCGGGGCAGCTGGTGACCTGGGGCGAGAACGAGCGGATCTCCAGCGACTGCAGGATCTGCTGCGCCACGTGCACCTCTTCCGTGCGGTCGCCGCCCGGCTTGGGGGTGAGCGAAACGCGGATGGTGTCGCCGATGCCCTCCTGCAGCAGGATGGACAGCCCGGCCGTGGACGCCACGACGCCCTTGGTGCCCATCCCCGCTTCCGTCAATCCCAGGTGCAGCGGATAGTCGCTCAGGGGCGCCAGCTTGCGGTACACGCGGACCAGGTCCTGCACGCCGCTGACCTTGGCGGAGAGGATGATGCGGTCGTGCGGCAGCCCGCACGCCTCGGCGAAGGCGGCGGAGCGCATGGCGCTCTCCGTCATCGCGTCCATCATCACCTCCTTGGCGTCCTTGCGCGCGGCCTCGGGAAGCAGCGCGTTGGCGTCCATCATCTCCGTGAGCAGCGCCTGGTCCAGCGAGCCCCAGTTCACGCCGATGCGCACGGGCTTGTTCCAGAGGATGGCCTGCTCCACGATGGCGCGAAAGTTCTCGTCGTGCCGCTTGGCGCCCACGTTGCCGGGGTTGATGCGGTACTTGGCGAGCGCCTGCGCCGTGTCGGGGTACTTCGTCAGCAGCAGGTGGCCGTTGTAGTGGAAGTCGCCCACGATGGGGACGTCCACGCCGCGGGCGCGCAGGAACTCCACGACGTAGGGAACGGCCCGCGCGGCCTCCTCGTTGTTCACCGTGACGCGCACGATCTGGCTGCCGGCGCGCCACAGGGCGGCCACCTGCCGGACGGTGCCCTCCACGTCGGCCGTGTCGGTGTTGGTCATGGACTGCACCACCACCGGGTGCGCGCTCCCCACGGGGACGCCGCCCACGTTCACGGAAACGGTGCGCCTGCGCTCGATCATCTGCATGTGCTTGTCTGCCGGTCGGTTGCGTTCTCGGCCCCTAATCTAACCTCGCGCGCCCCTGTCCGAAATCCGCCCCGCCGCGCGTCCGTGGGCCGCGCCCTCGGGGAACAAACGTGACCGGGACCGTGTCTCAGCGGCACGGCCCCACCTCGCAGCGCCTTCCGACACTCATCTCCCTCGTTTTGATCCATGACTTTCCGCACATCGCCGGTTCTCCGCGCCTCGTTCGCCCTGCTGCTGGCCTGCGGCCTGGCCGCCGCGCCCGCCGCCGCCCAGACGGACACGACCACCGCGCCGCAGCGCATGCAGGCCATCTCGTTCCTGCCCGTGCACGCCATCCTGGGCTTTTACGCCGGCGAGTACGAGCGGGTGGTGGGGCAGACCACCACGCTGGGCCTGGGCGGCAGCTACTTCGACCTGTCGGACTTCACCTACGCCACGGTGGAGGCCAAGCTGCGCTACTACCCGTCCGGCGATCCGCTGCAGGGGCTCTCGTTCGGAATGACGGCGGGGCCCACGTTCCTGTCCGAAAGCCTGGACGACGGCAGCGAGGACGACGAGACGACGGCCATCGGCGTGGGCGTGGAGATCGCACGCAGCCACATCCTGGGCGTGGACCGCCGCTTCTACTACGGCTACGGCGCGGGGGCCAAGCGCCTGTTCTTCAACGAAGACGAGGTGGACGCGGAAGTGGTGCTCCCCACCCTGCGGCTGTCCGTGGGCTACGCGTTCTGACCCGCGCGGCCGCTTGACGCGGCCCGCGGCGGCACGTAATAGAACGGCGGGAGGGCGCACGGGCGTCCTCCCGCCGTCTCCTTTTCCCCCGCCGAGCCATGCGCGTGGACACCGATCACCTCGTGCGCACCCTGGGCGAGCTGGTGCGCGTCGTCTCCATCAACCCCGCGTTCAGCGGCGGCACCACGGACGAGCGGCAAGTCGCGGTGTACGTGCGCAATGCGATGGATGCCATGGGGATGGAGACGCACACGCACGAGCCGGCGCCGGGCCGCGTGAGCGTCGTGGGGCGGCTGCGGGGGACGGGGGGCGACCGCTCGCTGATGCTGTACGCGCACCACGACACGGTGGGGATCGAGGGGATGCCCGATCCCTGGTCCGCCGAGGTGCGCGACGGGCGGATGTACGGCCGCGGCGCGTACGACATGAAGTGCGGATTGGCCGCGTCCCTCGCCGCGGCCAGGGCGGTCGCGGAGTCCGGCGCCCCCCTCGCCGGCGACCTGCTGATCGTCTCCGTGGCGGACGAGGAAGAGGCCAGCCTGGGGATGATGGACGTGCTGCGCCACCACACGGCCGACGCCGCCGTCGTCACGGAGCCCACGGAGCTGGCGATGGTGGTGGCGCACAAGGGGTTCTGCTGGATGGAGGTGGAGACGGAGGGCCGCGCGGCGCACGGCAGCGGATGGCAGGTGGGGATCGACGCCAACATGCGGATGGGCCGCGTGCTGGCCCGGCTGGAGGCGCTGGGCGCGCGGCTGGTCGCCTCCGATCCGCACCCCCTCGTAGGCCCGCCCTCGCTGCACGCGGCCACGCTGCAGGGCGGCACGGGCTGGAGCACCTACGCCGCGCGCTGCACCCTGCGCATCGAGCGCCGCACCGTCCCCGGCGAGACGGAGGCCAGCGTCGTCGCGCAGGTGCGGGAGATCCTGGATGCGCTCGCGGCGGAGGATCCCACCTTCCGCGCGACGGTCCGGCCCGTCCTCTCCCGCCCCCCGTGGGAAGCCCGCGCGGATTCCGCCATCACCGGCATCGTGGGCCGCGCGGCCGAGGCGGTGCTGGGGCGGGCGCCGGTGCGGACGGGCGCGCCGTACTGGATGGATACGGCGCTGCTGGGCGCGGCCGGCATCGACACGGTCGTCCTGGGCCCGGCGGGGGAGGGAGCGCACGCGGCGGTGGAGTGGGTGGACCTGGAGTCCGTTCGGCAGACGGCGGAGATCCTCGTCCGCACCGCGCGGGAGTTCTGCGGGTGAGGGGGATGAGGGCATGAGGGGATGAAGGGGGGATGAGCGGAGTTCGCCACTGAGCGGCTGAAGCCGCCGCAACAACTGCGGAAAGCCCCACGATACTGCTGTGGGGCTTCAACTGCTTCAACTACAGACTTCGCCGGTGGCGTGGCACTCGCCCGCGACGGAGAGTCCGCGCAGGCGGACTTCGTGTAGTCGTTGCGGCGAATTCATTCGCTCTGTCGCGGGCTCTGCTCCCCTATCCTGCCTCCGCCCTGTCTCCACCCTGCCTCCCACCAACCGCTCCCGGGAAACCCCTCACCTCCCCGCGGCGTATCATCCTCCCAGTCATCGCATCCGCATCCCCAGCACGCACGACCGGGCAATCCCATGAAGCGTTTCGTCCGCACCGCCGCCGCGGCGCTCCTCGCGGCCGGCTCACTGGCGCCGGCGTCCGACGCCGCGGCGCAGCAGCCGCGCAACCTGCTGTACCGCGTCGAGGGGCCCAGCGGCGCCACGGTATACATGCTGGGCTCCATCCACGTGCTCACGGCCGACGCATATCCCCTGTCCGCCTCCGTGGAGCGCGCGTACGGCGAGGCCGAGCGCGTGTTCTTCGAGGTAAACCTGGACAGCCTGCAGGCGCGCGGCGGTGAGATGGCCCCGCGCGGCGTGTGGCAGAACGGCCGGACCCTGCGCGACGCCATCCCCGCGGACCTGTACGCGCAGGTGGAGCAGGCATCCACGCGGTACCCGGACACCCGCATTGACATGTCGGTGCTGGACCGGCTGGAGCCGTGGATGGTGTCCATGCTGCTCAGCCAGCTGGAGTGGGCCAGGGCGGGCATGATGGCGCAGCACGGCGTGGACATGCACTTCGAGGCGCGGGCGCAGCGGGACGGCAAGGCGCTGGGCTCGCTGGAGTCGGTGGATTTTCAGCTGGGGCTGATGGACGGGTTCTCCCCGGCGCAGCAGGAGGAGATGCTTCGCCAGACGCTGGAGGACCTGCCGCGCACGGAGACGCTGATGCGCGACATTGTGGCCGCCTGGCGCGCGGGCGACGCCGCGCGGCTGGACGCGCTGGTGAACGGCTCCATGGGCCGTTATCCAAACGTCTACGACCGGATGCTCACGGACCGGAACGCCGCCTGGATCCCGCAGATCGAGCAGCTGCTGCGCGGCCGCGACGACGTGCTGGTGATCGTGGGCGCCGCGCACCTGGTGGGTGGCGAGAGCGTCGTGTCCATGCTCCGCGGCCGGGGGTATACGGTGGAGCAGATGTGAGGGGAACTGCGAAAATGCGTTAGTGCGGGAGTGCGTTAGTGCGAAAGTGCGAAAGTGCGAAAGTGCGAAAGTGCGAAAGTCACGGGAGCAGCATTGCGGCGTCTTCTTCGGTTTCGAGCGAGGGCGTCGATCCAAGGACGTCGATCCAGCGACAGGGGACGGGTTCAGTCGCGGGAGAGGACCAAGAGCGAATGAATTCGCGGCTACAACTTCACACTGTCGGCCTGCGCCGACACCGGCGCGGGCGGGGGAGGGAGCGAATCGCGGAAATCCATCCGCGGCAAGCAAAAGGCCTCGCGAGTCGCGAGGCCTTCGTCATTGGCGGACATTCGAGGCGGCACATCCCACTTTCGCACTTTCGCACTTTCGCACTTTCACTCACGCACTTTTCAAAACTTCCACGTCACCCCCAGCACGGGCACCAGTGGCAGCGTCGTGACGGCGCGGATAGCGTCGGTGGCGGGGGGATTTCCATTGTATCCGCCGGCCGGCGAGTTGGGGTTGGAGGTGCGCTGGCCGTCGTCGAAGTAGCGGTAGAACAAGCCGTCGCGGCTTTCCAGGGCGTTGATCACCCGCAGGTACGGCGTCACCTGCGTGCGGCGGCCGGCCAGGCGCGGGCTCCACGTGCGCGACACCTCCGCGTCGATGCGCAGGAACGGGGCGTCGCCGCTCAGCGGGGCATCCGTGTCCAGGTCCACGGTGCCGGTGTTCTCCGGCGTGGGGAGCGAGCCGCCGGACAGCGCCTCGTTGGGCAGGGTGAACCGCCCGGACGACGGCAGCCCCGCGCCGTAGGCGAACCGCAGCCCCAGCATGGTGCGGCGCCACGCCATGGCCCGCACGCCCGCGTTCAGCGTCTGCCGGCCGGCAAAGCGGCTGGCCGTGTCCGCCAGCACGGACGAGCTCCACGCCCACCCCAGCGAGTAGCCCAGCCACCCCGTCACCCGCCCCGCCGTGCGCCGCACCCACACGTCCACCCCGGAGTTGTGCGCCGTGTACGTGGACGAGTCGGGGAGGGGGCTGGGGTCCGGCAGCCCGTCGAAGCGCTTGTAGAACCCCTCCAGCCCCAGCTGCACGTCCGGCGTGACCTGCTGGTCCAGCGACAGCGACAGGTGCGTGGCCCCGCCCAGGGCCAGGTGCGTGGCCACGCGCATGGAGTCGGCGTAGTTGCGCAGGGGGCTGGAGCGCAGCGAGCGGGGCACGCGCAGGTACTGGTGGTAGCGCCCGCCCGCCAGCGTGAGCGCCGTGCCCTCCGCGATGAGCCAGGTGGCGGAGCCGCGCGGCGCCAGCACGGCCACCCCGCCCATGGAGAACCCGTCCGCCCGCACCCCGCCCCGCAGCACCAGCCGCGCGTTGGGCTGCCACTCCCCCTCCAGGTATCCGCCCGCCGACGCCGCGGTCTGCTCGGCGTACACCAGCAGGTGCGACGTCTCGGGCGCCACGGCCTCGTGCTCCACCCACGTCCGCTCGAACGAGCCGCCGTAGCGCACCCGCAGCGACCCGTGCTTGCGGGTAAAGTCCAGCCCGGCGCGGATGCGGTCGCTGCGGCTGGTGAGCAGGAACAGGCGCCCCCGGTTGCGCAGGGGAAGGTTGGCGTCGAAGCGGCCGCCGGCCAGCGTCATCTCCACGTCGGCGCCCTCGAAGCGGCCGCCGTAGCGCAGGCTGCCGGCCAGGTTGCCCCAGGTGGCGTACCCCTCGCCGCCCACCGTGTCCACGCGCACGCCCTCGTGGTTGCTGAACGCCGTGAGGGAGATGCCGCCCTCCGGAAGGGGCACGTCCAGCCGCAGCAGCCCGTCGCGGAACTCGTAGGGAAACGGCTCGCTCTCCAGCTGCGCGAAGTTGGCGCCGTGCACCGTGCGCCCGGAGACCAGGTACCGCGCGCCGCCCACCAGCGGCCCCTCCACCCGCCCCGTGGCCGACACCATGTCCACCGTGCCGCCGGCGGAGTGGCCGGCGCCGCTGCCGCTGCGGGTGGACAGGTCCATCACGTACGACAATCCGCCGTCGTAGCGGGCCGGGGCGCCGCCCAGGTACAGGTCCGCGCGCCCCACCACCTCCGGCTCGAAGCTCTCGATGAGCCCGCCCATGTGGAACGGCGCGTACACGGGCGCGCCGTCCAGCAGCACCAGCTGCAGGTTGGCGGCGGACCCGCGCACGTACAGGGCGTCGCCCGCGCCGCCGCCCTGCTCGCCGGGAACGGCCGAAAGGCCGGGGCTCAGCGCCTCGGCCAGCCCCACGTCCTCCGTGACGCGGCGGCCGATGAGCAGGTTGTACTCGGAGCGGGAGACGGCGACGCTGTCCGCGCCGGGGTCCATGGAGGGGCGCACGTCCACGGGCGCCAGGGCGATGGGGCGGTGCTGCAGCACCACGTCCAGGTCCAGGGCGCCGCCGGCGGGAACCAGCACCTCCATCTCGGTGGGGACGTGGTCCAGGTGCCGCACGCGCAGCACCTGCCGCCCGGCGCCCACCCGGAGCAGGTAGGCGCCCGTGCTGTCGGCCATGGCCAGCACGTTCTGCCGGCCGTCGTCGGCCTCCACCACCGCCTGGGCCACGGGAAGGCCCGTGGGCTCGCTCTGCACGCGTCCGTGAATGACCCCGCGCGCCGTGTCCTGTTGAAGGGGCGCGGCGGCGGCCATCACGGCAAGGGCGAGAGCAGTCAGCATGGCGAACGGTGTGCTGCGATAAAGATGAACCGGGCCGCGGGGGGAAACCCCGCGTCCGTCAGCGTCCGGCCCGGATCAGTTTCCCGCGCGGAACACGGGCTCCTCGGCGGAGCCGGCCACGCGCGGGGCCAGCGAGCGCAGCCCGCCGCCCTCCTTGGCGGCCACCACCCGGCCGTTCACCTCCACGAACGCCGCCTCGGCGCCGCGGGGCAGGTCCACCACCACCTCGCCGGGCCCGGCGCCCACGATCTCGATGCGCCCCGGCCCCGTGCGGAACCGCGCGGAGACGGCGGCCCCCGTGGCCGTGACCTGCGCCGCCGGCTCGTCGGAAAGCCGGGCGCGGACGCGGAGCTCCGCGGACGAGCCCGTGACGGACACCTGCACCTTGCCGTCCGACGGGAGGATGGACACGGCCTTGGGCGCCACGGACGGCGCCTCCACTTCCGGCGCCGGCGCGGGCGCGGGAAGGGCGGGCGCCGGGTCGCGGGCCTCCACCGTCACGCGCTGCACCCACTCGCGCACGGGCGAGCCGGGCACCACCGTCGCGGCGGCCGCGCCGGCCACGGCCAGCACCAGCACCGCTGCGCGGGGCAGCGCCCGCCGGGCGTGGGCCAGGGCCCCGCCCCCCCGGCGGTGCCGGGCAAAGTGGGCCTGCGCCGCCAGCACGGGCGGGGCGGCGTCCACCATCCCCATGAGCGCCGACGCGCGGGCGTTCAGGGTACGGAGCTCCGCCAGCTCGTCCGCGCACTCGCGGCAGGCGGCCAGGTGGGCGTCGGCCTCGGCCCGGGGGCCGGGTGCCAGCTCGCCGTCCAGCCATTCCTGCAGCGTTCCTTCACCGAGGTGTGTCATCCCTCCTCCAGTCGGGCATCATACACCGCCAGGAACCGCCGGGTTGCGCGGGCCAGCAGCGTGCCTACCGAGCCCGGGGCCACCGCGGCCACCTGGGCGATCTCGTCGTATCGAAACCCCTCCTCGCGCATCAGCAGCATCTGCCGGTCGCGGGCGGGGATCTGCTCCAGCGCCTTGCGCACGGAGGCCACCTTGCGGTCGCGCTCCAGCGATTCGTCGGGCGCGGGGAGCTGCGCCGGCTTCCACGGCGTGGCGCTCAGCAGCCGTTCGCGCCGGCGCGAGGTGCGCGCGCCGTCGCGAAACAGGTTGGTGGCCACGGTGAACAGCCACAGCCGCGCCTCGTTCTCCGGCATCGTGCGCCCCAGCAGGCGCACGAATGATTCCTGCGCGATGTCCTCGGCCGCGTCGTTGTCGCCGGTGAGGCGATGCAGGTAGCGGAACAGCGAGGGATATACGTCGCGAAAAAGAGCGTCGTAATCCGTGCTTCCGCTGGACTGCGCCTTCACGGGCCCACCGCCCGCGGGCGCTGCGTCGGCCTCCCGGACCGGGGGGCACTGCACGTGCGTGGTTTCCACGGTGTGTCGGTCATCGCGTGGGAGCGGATCGGAAGCTGCGGCCCGGGGGTATGCGCCCCGTGAGCCGGCAGTGATGGAAGAACGCCCGGGGGCGCAAATTGTGACAGCCGGGCCCCCGCGCCGCAAGCGGGGGGCGTGTCACGACCCGCGGCCCTGGCACGTTCTCCTGGCAGCCCGGCACCACGGCGAGGTGCCGCGGCGGCCGCTTGAAACGTATCGCTCTCGCCGTCTTTGCTCTACCCCGAACGATGAAGAACTTCGCGCGGCTCGCGCCAATCCTGCTGTGCCTGCTCCTGGGCGCCTGCTCGGATTCCGCCACGTCCGTGGTGTGTCCCGGCGACCTGGGACCCGCCGTCGTGGTGAACGTGGTGGACGGCCTGTCCGGCGCGTCGGTGACGCAGCAGGCCAGCGGCACCTGGACCAGCGGCACCCGGTCCGACTCCCTGCGCCACGTCGTCCAGGCCGACAGCACGGTGGTGCTGGCGGCCTACGGCCCGCCGGGCATCTATCAGGTGCGCGTGGTGCGCGCCGGCCACGTGGACTGGGTGAGCGGCGACGTGATGGTGCCCGAAGGGCGCTGCGGCCCCGCGCGCTCCAACGTCACCGCCACCCTCACGGTCATCAGCCCGGCCGTCATCCACTGAGCCTCGCCGTCCCACTCGCGTCCCGCGCCCCGTCCATGCGCCGCCTGACCGCTCCCCTGCTCGCGCTCGCCCTGTCCGCCTGCGACGGGGAGACCCTCGTGCAGTGCGACGTGCCCGCCAGCGCCTCCCTCGCCGCCCGGTCGCCCGCGGGCGCGCCGCGTGCGCTTTCGCAGGTGCCGCCCGTGGCCGTGTGGGTGACGGTGGTGGATTCCGCCACGGGGGTGGACCTGTCCGCCGGCGCGTCGGGCACGTACGTCCGCGGCGAGATCGCCGATTCGCTGCGCCACGACTTCACGGGCCTGCTCACGGCGTACGGCCCCAGCGGGCGCTACAGCCTGGTGGTGCAGCACCCCGGCTACGCGCCGTGGGGCTCGGACGAGGTGCGCGTTCCGGCGGACCAGTGCGGGCCGGAAAAGCAGGAGGTCACGGCCCGGCTGCGGCGCGCGGGGCAGCCATGACACAGCGGATGCCGACGACGGGGTGGACGCGGACGATGCGGATGATGCGGACGGCGCTCCCCGTCCCGGCGCTCGCGCTGCTGGCCGCGTGCGGCGGCGATTCCATGGGAGGCGCGATCTGCCCCGCGGTGGTGGTCCCGTCGCTGCGGGTGGAGGTGGTGGATGCGGCCACGGGCGCAAACCTGGCGTCCGGCGCCACGGGGTCGTGGGTCACGGGCGGCCGCACGGACGCGATGCAGAGCCTCGAGATTCCCCCCCGCTACCTGACGGCGTTCGGCCCCGCCGGGCGGTACAGCGTGTTCGTGCAGCACCCGGGCTACGCCGTCTGGGGCCGCGACAACGTGCAGGTGGCCCCCGGCCAGTGCGGTCCCCAGACCGTCACCCTCCGCGCGGAGTTGATGGCCGACGGCCGGCTGCCGGGCGCGGCCGCGATGCAGCCGGACCGCTGACGCATCCATCTCCGCGGAAGGACGCGTCGGCGTGAACGCCGCACAACTGTCATCCTGAGGGAGCGCGGGTCCGGAACCCGAACGTGCACAACGCTTTGCGCGCGACCGAAGGATCTGGCCGCGCCGCGCCGGCACTCGGCCCGGCACGAGCCCTACGGCACTCAGCGCGCGGTCAGGACCCTGCATCGTGGCAGCCACAATTCACGTCGAGGAACGGATCGAGCCGACGCCAGCCTGAACAGAACTCGCGGGCAGGATCGGCTCGCGGGAGCTGCCGTCGAGCACGGGACAGTAGATCCTTCGGTCGGCGCCAAAAGATCCGACACGGGAGAGATCCGCCGGGCGCCTCCCTCAGGAAATCAAGGCGCTTCCAGGATTTCCATGTCGGCGGCATGCGAAAGGGGCGCCCCCTCACCGGGGGCGCCCCTTCGTCGTTCTGTCGCGCGGCGTTCGATCAGCCGCGGCCGAGCACCTTCTTGGCGTAGCCGTTGTCCGGGTCGCCGCCGCGCTCCAGCACGCGGTCCACGGTGCCGGTGCCGCGGTTGTAGGCGGTGAGCGCCAACTCCACGTCGCCCTCGTACCGGTCGATCAGCTCGTTCAGGTAGCGAAAGCCGATCTCCAGGTTGGTCTCGCTGTCGCGCAGGTCCGCCACGGTGGCGTCGCGCTTGAACCAGCGGGCCGTGGGCACCATGAGCTGCGTAAGACCGATGGCGCCCACGTGGCTCGTCGCGTAGTCCTTGAACTCGCTCTCCGTGCGCACCAGCCCAAAGGCGATGCTCGGGTCGATCTCGTGTCGCACGGCGGCCTCGTAGATCTTGGCCGCCAAGTCGTCCGGCACCGTGTATCCCTTGGCGCGGTACTCCGCGGCCAGGGCGGCGGCATTCACCGGCGCCTGCGCCCGCACGGGCGACATCCGCAGCGCCACGTCCGAGATGGCGGACCGCACCACCCCGTGGCGGGTCTTGCCGTCGGCGCCCACCGGCCCGGTGCCGGTGGCCGTCACCACCACCTGTGCGACGGCCACGGAAAGCAGCAGCGCCTGCACGGGGCGGGACCGGGCCAGCGAACGGAAGTCATTTCGCAGCGGGGCGGCACGGCGCGTAACGCGGCGCGGCGAACGGCTCTCGTTGGGATCTACCATCTGTCTCCTGTCTTCGCAGTTCCGAGTGCGGCGGTACCCGATCCGCCGCGCCTTTCCTGCTCGGGGCATTCAACAAGCATATCCAAGATACGGGGCCTAACACGTTGTGTCAATTGAAGATGTGTGTTTTCCACATGTGTCCGTGCCCAAAACCCGCATGGTTGCTTGCATTCCGCTGCAAACAAACACGATGCGCGTTGCAGTGGCGCGTAGCAGATGAGATCGCATGTAAATCCAGGAACTTTCGTTCATTACATCCATGGAGTGCCATTGCGCCCCAGGGCCCGCAAATGGATCGCAGAGGGGGGTATGGAGGGGCGTGCGGAAGGATCGGAGCGCATCGGGGGAGCCTCCGGGGAGCGGATGATTTTCACTCCCGCCCCGGGTGCAGTCGTGGATCCTGCGCGCGATGGGCGTAGCCGGGCCTTCGACGGCTGGATGGCGGATGAGTGTCCACGGAGCGGGACACCGGGGAGGAGGGGGGCGGAGACGGGGAGGCGGGGTGGATGCCTCGTGTCGAACCGCGTCGGAGAGGGGACGAAAAGACACGGGGCGCGGACGTCCCACGAGGAGACATCCGCGCCCCGGGAAGCGGAGCGCCTGCGTCTGCGGGCCCGGAATTACATCCCGGCCGCGCGGAGCTGGTCCAGGTTCACGCTGGACGACGCGGGCAAGTGCTGCGGCCGCTTTTCGCCTTCCTGTGGCCGCGCCTCTTCTTCCTGGCGCTGCTTCACGACGGACAGGCTCGCCACGATGGCCGCGAGGGCAATCAAACCGACACCCAAGGTACGAATATGCGCCTCCCAGTACGGAGTTCGTGGCGCGCCGTCCGGTGCGACCTGCACCGCACATCAGCGATTTCCGTGCCCGAACGATCGTTCGTTCCCGCGGAGCATCGCGGGTGTCCCGACCCTCGGATGTAACTCGCCATCCCTGCTCGCCATCCATCCCTACAACGCACCATACGGCTGTTTCCTGACAGGCCGGAGATCACACGTTTGTAGAGGGCGGGTCACGGAACTCCCCGGCCGGATGTCCACCCCGGGGGACGCTGCTCCGCCGGCACGCCGCGGCGCCGTCTTGCCCCGCTTCAGGCGAGTCTGCACATTGGCCCGCCCCCACCGGAGTAGGAGTTACAGATGAGCGATGCGCAGCGAATCCGGGACCCGGACGGCCGCTTTACGCTGGTGCCGCCGCCGGGCTGGCAGCACGCCCCGGACGAGGACGACGGCGGCATGGAGATCTGGCACGAGAACGGCGCCGGCTCCCTGCACCTGATCTCGTTCGACGCGGGCGACGACTTCGCGGACCCGGCCGAGGAGCTCTACGCGTTCCTGGACGAGCGCGAGGTGGAGCTGGAGGAGGACGACGTGGACGACGTCCCCCTGGAAGACGGCGGCGAGCTCGCCCTTACCGAGTACGAGGCCGAAGACGAGGACGAGGGCGACGTCACCTTCTGGCTGGTGGGCGTGGCCACGGCGCCCGGCGTGCTGGTGTTCGCCACCTACCTGCGCCCCGGCGGCGCGGAGCACGAGCCCGAGGCGGAGCTGGTGCGCACGGCCCTGGGCACGCTGCGCCTGGCCGCGCCGTCCGCCTGACGGCCGGCGATCCATCCACCGACATCTCCGGAACGATCCGCGAATGGCGCTCAAGCAAGGCGATGCCGCTCCCGACGTGACGCTGCCCTCCAGCGAAGGCGCGCCGGTCTCGCTGGCGGGCGAGTGGGCGCAGGGGCCCGTGGTGCTGCTGTTCTTTCCCCTGGCGTTCACAGACACCTGCACGGACGAGCTGTGCGCCGTCCGCGACGACATCGGCTCGTACGCGGGGATGAACGCGCGCGTGCTGGCCGTGAGCGTGGACTCGCCGTGGGTGCTGGACCGCTACAAGAAGGAGATGGGGGCCGACTACACGTTCCTCTCGGACTTCAACCGCGAGGCCATCCAGGCGTACGACGTCGTCCGCAAGACGCCCGTGGGCCCCGGGCTGATGGGCGTGAGCGAGCGCGCGGCTTTCGTCATCGGCCGGGACGGGCGCATCCGCTACAGTTGGAGCAGCGTCACCCCGGGGTTGATTCCGCCGTTCGACGAGGTGAAGCAGGCGTTGGACGGAAGTGCGTGAGTGCGGAAGTGCGGAAGTGCGAAAGTGCGAAAGTGCGAAAGTGAAAGCGGGTGCGCGATGCGGAGGGTGGCCCTCACCCGGCCTCGCTCAGGCTCGTCCACCCTCTCCCACAAACTGCGTGGGAGAGGGTATAGACTTCAACGAGGTACGTGCCTCCGGGCGGACTTTCCGCGAGGCGGAGAAATGAGAAAACCCGCCGGCCGGCGGGTTTTCTTCGTTTGGCGGATGAGCGCGCCGACACCGGCACGGCCTCCGTTGAAGTGTATCCCCCCTCCCGCGCAGTTTGCGGGAGGGGGTGGCGGGCCCTAGGGCCTCGCCGGGGGAGGGCCCGCAGGCAGGCGCAGCACGGGGAGCTCGCGGCCGGCCGTGATCCACGCATCCATCCCGTTCCACGCGGCGAACCCGTCGTCGGAGCGCGGCTCCAGCAGGGTAAAGGCCAGGCGCGCCAGGGGCTGGTCCATCGGCACCATCAGCGTGCCGGGGGCGATGGGCCGCGCCGCGCGCTCCCACCGGCCCCAGATGCGGCGCTCCTGGTGGCCCTGGAAGGCGCGCGGCGCCACGGCGGTGGAATCCACCCGGAACGCCTCCACCTCGCGCGTGCCCGCATCCGCCGGCACCACGCGGATCCCGTGCATCCGCAGGCGCGCGACGAGGCTGTCGGCGCCGGGAGGGAGCAGGTAGGCGGCCGGGGCGGCCTCCACGTCCACGGGCTCGAACGCCTGCCACTCGGGCATCCGCTCCTCGCGGACGACATCGGCGCGGCGCAGCATCAGGTGGCCGTCCATGGGGCTCGGCTCCTCCACCACCTCGCCCATCAGGATCGCCGTCTCGCCCGTCTGCCGCAGGCGCGCGGTCAGGGCCAGGGGGCGGCCGCGCACGTCCTCGCGGTCCGCCGCTTCCGTCGTGCGGCGGATGCGGGCGGCGTGGGCGCGGGCCCATCCCAGCGTCTCGTCCACGAAGTCCTTCGTCACCCGCACGCGCTCCTCGAAGGTGAGGTAGGCGTACGCCTCGCTCAGGATGGCGAAGCGGTTGCGCAGCCCGGCGTACTGCGTACCGAAGCGCGGGCGGTGGTCGTAGCTGTACCAGCCGCGCGGCGTGGACGCGCTGCCGTCCTCCGCCGAGGGAACGTTGCCGTAGTGGTACATCAGCCACCCGTCGTCGCGCCGCAGCGACTCCGTCATGGCGGGGAGCCACTCGCGGCGCAGGATGCGGTCGATCTCCGCGGGCGTGTTGGGGTGCAGCGGCGGCGCGTACGTCAGGTGGTAGCCGTGGTACGTGCCGTTGGTGGTGTGCAGGTCCATGATGACGTGCGGATCGTACGCCGTAAGCATGGCCACCAGGCCGCGCGCCTCGGGGGACTCGAGCTTGGTGTGGTCGCGGTTCAGGTCCAGCCCCTGCGCGTTGGGGCGGATGCCCATCCCGCCCACGGGACCGTGCTGCCGGGGCCGGTTCTGCGGGTCGATGCGCTCGTTGCCGTCGGCGTTGTAGATGGGTGCGATGAGCAGCACGAGCGAATCCAGCAGGGCGTCGTGCCGGCCGCCGGCGATCTCGCGGAGAAGCATCTGCAGCGCCTCTTTTCCCTCCACCTCGCCCGCGTGGATGTTGCCCTGCAGGTACACGACGGTCTTGCCGCTGGCCCGCACCCCCTCCGGCGACGCGTCCGCCACGTGGCCCACGACGGCCAGGGGCAGCCGGCGGCCCTCGTTGGTGGTGGCGAACGTCGTCAGGTGGATGCGTGGCGAGGCGCGGTCCACGGCCTCCATGAACGCGACCACCTCGTCGAAGCGGCTGGTCTCGCGGTACTCCGTGCGCTCGGGGCGCGTGGTGAGCGAGTCGATCATGGCGGATGGGGAGGCGTCCGGCGCGAGGCGGCCCTGCGCACAGCCGGCGAGCAGGCCGGCGCCGAGCAGCGGCGCGATGAGAAAGAGGCGGCGGGGCATCGCGCGTCCGGGTTCGAGTTCGGGAGACGGGTGGTGCGTGACGGGCGACGGAGAAGGTAGGGGATGCGGAGCGGGGAGCAAGGCGGGGGCGGCGGGCGGGCGGCGGGCGGCGGGACGATGGGCCGATGCAGGAGCCCAGCTCGCGGCGCGGCAGCCGAGCGTCGCGCCGATGGGACGCGGTTTAGAGCGGTCTTCGAGTGGGTTCGTAGTTTCTCACCCGTGATGTCATTCTAAGGGAGCGCCCGCTCGGAACCCGAACGGTGCACCGGCTTTGCGGCGCGACCGAAGAATCTGGTCGCTACAGTGCACAGACTCGCCCGTGCGCCGTGGAAGGTCGTGCACGGATGGGTCTGTGCACCGGGGCAACCAGATTCTTCGGCCGGCGCCTTTTCGTCACGGGACGGATCCGGCCGGCGCCGACCTCAGAATGACACCACGGGCGGGCAAAAGAGACTGCAAACCGTCACGAAACCCGCTCTAGCCAGCGGAGACGCGGACGGGGGCGGGCCGCGGATCGTGCCGGCGCAGGCGGAGGATCATCCACCCGCCCAGGACGAGCGGCGCCGCGGGAAGGAGCAGGTTCATGGGCCATGCGATGCGCGGATCGCTGCGCGGCCCGCCGCCCGTGTCCGGCGTGTCCCGCGACACGGCCGCGCTCGGGAGCGCCAGCACCACCCACACGCCCATCACGCCGAGCAGCGCGCGCGTACGGGCCCGGCCGGTCCCGTGCAGCAGCAGGGCGGTCACCACCCCCAGGGGGAGCGCGTGGAGGTTCCAGGCGGTAAAGGCGTCCGGCAGGTAGCGGAACGCGAACCAGACCGCGTTCTCCTCGGCCAGCAGCATCCCGCCGGACGACATCAGCCACATCACGAGCAGCACCCCCCAGAGCAGCGCCAGCCCGCGCGCCCCGCCCAGCACCAGCGCGCCGAGCACGACCACGAACATCCCGGCCGCCGCGCCCACGATCTCCAGCACGGAGGGCCCGCCGTACAGGGACCACAGGATGTGCGCGACCAGCCCCTGGGCCAGCGCACCGGCCGCCGCAAGGACCACGGCGTCGCGCAGCCCCGCGCGCGAAACGTTCGCCATCGGCATCGTCGTCGTGGATTGGGGAGGGAGCTTCACTCGCGGCGATGAAAGACGCGCGGCAGGTCGGGGGGAATGCGGGCGGGTGCGTCCAGGCGGATCACCTCCTCCACCACGCGCACGTCCTCCGGCAGCGCGGCGATCACCTCCGTCCCCACGCAGGCGGCGGACTCACGGTCCTCGTCGCTGACCGGGCCGTCGAAGTAGAAGAGGATGCGCACCTCGCGGCCGTCCAGCCGGTACGCCACGCCCCGCAGCGCCGGTCCCACCTCGCCCAGGAGCGCCGTCTGCAGGACCGCGCGCAGCTCCAGGTCCGTCATGCGCCCGGTCCGGCCGCTTCGGGCTCGTACTCGGCGATCTCCGCGTCCGTCGTCGTCAGCTGGGTGAGCTTCATGAGCCACAGGTCCGCGAACCGGGGAGGCACGGAGATGTGGATGGAGACGCCGCCATCCGCCTGCCGGACGGCCTCGTAGAGGTCCGTGCACTCGCCCACCATGGGATACGCTTCGTCGGGCATGCGGAGGCCTCCGCGAACGGGGTGCTTCGGTGGATGGCGTCCGGGCCGTCAGCCGCGGACGGTGCGGGCGGTGGCGAGGCGGATGGCGAGGGGGTCGCTGACCAGGGTGCGCAGGGTGCGCATGTAGGCGTCCACGTCGAAGCGGTCGGGATCCATCACCACCTGCAGGGCGCACCCTTCGATGAAGCCCGCCGCCACCGCCGCCAGCCCGTCGCCGTCCACGCCCTCGTAGCGGTCGGGCTCGGCGTCCACCACGGCCTGGGCCAGGGGGCGAAACGCGTCGCGGTAGCGGTCCAGCGCCGCGCGGATCATCCGCTTTACGTCGCTGTGGCGCGTCCCCATCACCCAGAAGTCGAAGAACAATTCCACGCGGTCGCGCTGGCGGGGCAGGCGCTCCACGTCGCGGCGGATGGCGCTGAGCATCCGCTCGCCGGGGGTGCGGCCCTCCAGCAGCGCGGGGAGCTCCGGGCCCACGACGGTCACCTCCAGCAGCCACTCCAGCAACGCCACCAGCAGCCCGTCGCGGTCGCCGAAGTGAAAGAAGACGAGCCCGCTGCTCACCCCCGCCTCGGCGGCCACGGCGCGCCCCGTGAGCCCCGCCAGCCGCTCGCGCGCGGCCACGCGGTACGCCGCGCGAAGGATCTCCTCGCGGCGCTGCTCTTCCGGTGCTTTGCGTCCAGGCATGCTCTGCGGTGGTGCGGGAAGCGGAAAACGAATCGTGCGGCGGGAGCACGAATCACGCAGCCATCACAACGAACATAACAGCAAAAAAGTTCTCACGCAGAGGAACAGGGGCAACGGAGGAGGTTTTCCCCTGTTGCCCCTGTTCCTCCGTGTGAGCCGATCCTTGCCGTTCTCCGCGCCCTCCGCGTCTTCGCGCGTGGCCGCGGTTTTTCGTCAGGCCGGGCTCGGGTGCTGTACCAGGCGCAGGGCCACGGCCTCCATCACCAGCTGCCGGGCGCGCTCGGCGATGGCATCCAGCGACGGCGTCTGGGCCAGCGTGCGCTCGGCGTAGCAGCGCACCTCGTCGAGCGTGGGCACGTGCGGCAGCTCGATGCGGGCCAGCACGGCCGACGCGTGCGCGCCCGCCGCCTGCATCCGCGCCTGCAGCTCGTCCCAGTCCGGCCGGGCCGCCAGCGCGGCGGCCGCCTGCGCCGCGATGCGGTCCGCGGGGAACGAGGCGGCCAGCTGGCGGGCCACCTTCTCCACCACCTTGGCGCCCAGCCGCCGCTCGTTGGCCACCACGTCCGCCGGCGGCTCGCCCAGCTCCCACACCAGCCCCACCCACGACATCGCCTTGAGCGCGTAGTACGTGGGATCGACCTCGTACCAGCGGAAGCCCTGGCGCGTGGAGCGCTGGTAGGCGTGGTGGTTGTTGTGCCACCCCTCGCCCAGGGTGATGAGGGCCAGCCACCAGTTGTTGCGCGAGTCGTCGCCCGTGACGTAGCGCTGGTTGCCGTGCACGTGCGCCAGAGAGTTGATGAAGAACGTGCCGTGGTACAGCAGCACCGTGCTCCAGAAGAACCCCACGACGAGCATTCCCCATCCACCGAACGCGAAGCACGCCACGGCCAGGACCACGGCGGGGATCAGCTGATGCTTGTCCAGCCAGCGCATCTCCGGGTAGCGGGCCAGGTCCGGCACCGCTTCCACGTCCGTCGTCTCGTGCCGCCGGTCGAAGACCCAGCCCACGTGCGAGTACAGGAAGCCGCGGTGGCGGGGCGAGTGCACGTCTTCTTCCGTGTCGCTGTGCAGGTGGTGGTGGCGGTGCACGGCCGCCCACCACATCGCGCCCCGCTGCGCCGAGCTCTGCGCCAGCCACGCCAGCACGAACTGCCCCGCGCGGCTCGTCTTGAACGAGCGGTGGCTGAAGTAGCGGTGGTACCCCGCCGTCACGCCGAACATCCGCACCACGTACAAGACCGCGCAGACGACCAGCGCCTGCACCGTCACCCCCGTCCACAGCGCGCCCAGGCACGCCAGGTGGACGAGCACGAACGGAACGGTGTGCGGATAGATGATGTCGTCGTGGAACTCTTCTTCGTGCCCGGCGGCGTGGTTTGCCATGCGATTGGATACGGACGGTACGATGGCCCCGCGCGGGATGCGCGTTGACCGTGTGCTCAACAATAGCAGATGTTGATCCGTCGGTCAATGACGGGACGGCACGGCTGGCGGATCCCCCCAAGTCGTTTCACCGCAACGCACTCGCGCCGCGGGAGCGGATGGGATGGAGCTCCTCGGCCCATTCTCCGTTCTCCCCGCGGTCGGGCCCGGACGGGATGCGGCGGAGATTTCCTGCGTCAGCTTGGCTCGATGATCTCCATGCGCTTCGCGAGCGCGGCGTTGTACTCCGCCCTATCGGCCCCGTGGTGCACCCGGCGGTGGCAGTTGGGGCACAGGCCGATCACCCACTGTGGATGGTCGGGACCTCCATCCGCCAGCCGTTGGATGTGATGCGGTTCCAGGTACCGGTGGCCGGCCGGAGTGACGAACGGACCGGGGCTCCCGCACCCCTCGCAGGTCCCGTTCGCTCGCCGAAGCACGTACACGCGCAGGGCCTGGCTCCGCTCATGGACACGGCGGGTCCGCTCCCGGGGAGAGCTGCTCGACCGTGTCCCGCCGAGCACACGCGTGCGCAGGTCGGACAACGGAAGGCTCCACAGGGCACTCGTCGCCGCCGAAGGTTCCTCCACCACGTCCGGCAGGGTGCCGGCCTCGTCCGCGAGCGCGGCCAGCTCGGGCCGAAAGACGATCCAGTCGCGCGACGCATCCCAGCTGAATGCGGGGTGGAACTCGACGAACGCGGTCTCCTTGGCGACCGTTCTGATCTCCGTGGCCCGCCGTACCCGGCCTCCCGCCTCAAGAATGCGGCGAACGGCGAGATCCACCCGCTGCCGTGTGAGCTCGACCGGGTCGTTGGCGTCCAGGCGTTCGATCCGGATCCGGTCGGGCGCGATCGCCTGGACCTGGTAGCGCCTCCGCAGGACGGGGGACTCGAAGATGGTGCCTCCGGCCAGCGCGTCTCCCGCGCGCAGCAGAAGCCCCGCCCACCAGCGCGCGGACGTGTCCTCGTCCAGCTCCCCGAAAAGGTGTTCGGCAGGGGTCCGCGACTCCACGTATCGCAGTACGTCCAGCCGCAGCTGCCGGTGCAGCGCGGGACGGTCGGCGTACAGGATGTTCGCCTGGCCCAACCCGCCCGCGCCTCGCTTCGGGAGGAAGAAATCGCGATCCTGGGGGTCCAGGCGCACGGCATCATCCGCGCGCGCGGCAACGTAGTATCCGCAGTCCGCGTCCGCGCCGTCGTGGCGGCGTTCCGAGTGGGGCGGCGGGGGCTGCCATTCCCGGTAGACGGTTGCGTTCCTGTACCATCCCACGACGACGGCGCCGCCCCCTGGCGAAGGCGCTACCCAGATGCAGAGGATTCCGGGGACGGAGTGCGCGTCCGCCGGCGCGCCGAGCCGCCTCAGGTCGATCCGGGCTTCCTCCCACAGGGGTTTGCGGCCGCGGGGTGGCTGTACATAGCCGTACACCCTCCCCTCGAACGGCTGGAAGTTGAAGATCTCGTGGCCGAATCCGCGTTCGTCCACGTAGGCGCCGCCTCCGACGATCGTTGTCCCGTCGTCCATACCCTGATAACGGTCCATCCAGCCGACCCGGAGAAAGACCATCGGAACCGCGAAGGGGTCCATGCGCTCGTCCATCGTCGTCACGCCTGGTGAAGGCAAGGCACTGGCGCGCAGCATCGGCCCGGGACTGGAGCAGGGCGCGCGCCAGCCGATCGAGACGATGGCGATCCGGCAGATGGATCGCGTAAGATTCTCCGCGGAATCTCATCCATCCCATCCGAAGCGGCCATCCTGATGAGCAGCTACGACGCGGACGTGATCATCCTGGGGGCGGGGCTGGCCGGGCTGGTGGCGGCCGCGGAGGCGGCGGACGCCGGAAAGCGCGTCATCGTGCTGGACCAGGAGCCCGAGGCCTCGCTGGGCGGGCAGGCGTTCTGGAGCTTCGGGGGATTGTTCCTGGTGGATTCGCCCGAGCAGCGCCGGCTGGGCATCAAGGACTCGCGCGAGCTGGCCCTGCAGGACTGGCTGGGGAGCGCCGGCTTCGACCGGCCCGAGGACGCGTGGCCCCGCAAGTGGGCCGAGGCGTACGTGGACTTTGCCGCGGGAGAGAAGCGGTCGTGGCTGTACCAGCAGGGGATGCGCTGGTTTCCCGTCGTCGGCTGGGCGGAGCGGGGCGGATACCTGGCCACGGGGCACGGCAACAGCGTCCCGCGCTTTCACGTCACCTGGGGCACGGGACCGGCCGTCGTGGAGCCGTTCATCCGCCGCGTGCGCGAGGCGGCGGCGCGCGGGCGCATCGACCTGCGCTTTCGGCACCGCGTCACGGCGCTCACGCAGACGGGCGGCGCCATCGACGGCGTTCGGGGCGAGGTCCTGGAGGCGAGCACCGTCGTCCGCGGCGCATCCAGCTCCCGCACCGTCACGGGCGACTTCGCGCTGCGGGCGCAGGCGGTCGTGGTGACGTCCGGCGGCATCGGCGGCAACCACGAGCTGGTGCGCCGCAACTGGCCGCCGCGGATGGGCCCCGCGCCCAAACGGATGCTCAGCGGCGTCCCCGCACACGTGGACGGGCAGATGCTGGAGGTGGTGTACGGCAGCGGGGGCAGCGTCATCAACCCCGACCGCATGTGGCACTACACGGAGGGGATCCAGAACTGGGATCCCATCTGGCCCATGCACGGCATCCGCATCCTCCCGGGCCCGTCGTCGCTGTGGCTGGATGCGCTGGGCCGGCGTCTCCCCGCGCCGCTCTTTCCCGGCTTCGACACGCTGGGCACGCTCGAGCACATCATGCAGACCGGGTACGACTACACCTGGTTCGTGCTGACCCAGAAGATCATCGAAAAGGAGTTCGCCCTCAGCGGCAGCGAGCAGAACCCCGACCTCACGGGCAAGGACATCCGCATGGTGCTGGGCCGCGCGCTCCCCGGCGCCCCCGCCCCCGTGGAAGCCTTCAAGCAGAAGGGCGCGGATTTCGTCGTGGCCAGGACGCTGCCGGAGCTGGTGCGGGGGATGAACGCGCTGACGGACGAGCCGCTGCTGGACGCCGCCGCCGTGGAGCGCGAGATCGTCGCGCGCGATTCGCAGCTCACGAACCCGTTCGGCAAGGACGCGCAGATCACGGCCATCCGCGGCGCGCGCGCCTACGTGGGCGACAAGCTCATCCGCGTCGCCAGGCCGCACGCCATCCTGGATCCCAAGGCGGGCCCGCTCATCGCCGTGCGGCTGAACATCCTCACCCGCAAGACGCTCGGCGGCCTGCACACCGACCTCTCCGCCCGCGTGCTGAACGCGGAGGGCCAGCCGCTGCCGGGGCTGTACGCGGCTGGCGAGGTGGCCGGGTTCGGCGGCGGAGGGATGCACGGCTACCGCGCGCTGGAGGGCACCTTCCTGGGCGGCTGCATCTTCTCCGGCCGCACGGCGGGACGGGCGGCGGCCGCGGCCGTGGCGTAGCACGACGGCACCCCCACATCGAAGTCGAAGAGGCGCGGAGAACACCGGTTCTCCGCGCCTCTTCGCGTGTTTCTCCCCTTTCCCCTGCGGAGCGGGGGAAGGGGCCGGGGGAGAGGGGGCTCTCCGCTGCCGGCGCGAACCCCGCCACCGCGACGGACGTCAGGTCTCCCCTCTCCGCGCGCAGTTTGCGCGGGGAGGGGCCGGGTGAGGGGCGGCGTGCCCGCGGAAGGCATCCCGCCACCCCCGGCGAAATCCCGCCTTTCGCCTCCCCCAGACGATCGGCGTGCCGCTTGCCCCATCACACCGTCATCAGAGCGTCGAAACCGGCCCGCCGCGCATCCCGCCCGGCCCTGCCGATCGCCGCTCCCGGGCCCATCGAAGCCCGCGCGCCTTCCGCGCCAAGCCCGTAAAACGCAATCACTTCCGCAGCATCCGCAGTCCACCCTCAGCCCTGGTGGCCGATGCGCATCCGCCCGTTCCGCAGGTCCCTGTATCCCGCGTCGCCGCGCCGGGAGCGCGTCGCGGCGTGTTCCGGCGCAGCACAGCCCCGGGCCGCGTGTGTCTCATATCGCTACAGCGAGGGCGGCCGATGATCGCGCCCGCGCAGGCACCGGCCGCCGATCCCGCGGAGATCCTCGTCGCGCACTCGTACTACCTGCTGGACGACCCCAAGCAGGTGGAGAAGATGCGCCCGTACTCGCCCCTGGCCACGCTCATCACGGCGGCGGTGCTGCGCGAGCGCGGGCACGGCGTGGCGCTGTTCGATGCCATGCTGGCGCCGGGGACGGACGCGTTCGTGGAGATGCTGGATGCGGTGCGGCCGCGCATCGTGGCGCTGGTGGAGGACAGCTTCAACTTCCTCACCAAGATGTGCACGCTGCGGATGCGGGAATCCGCACTGGCCATGGTCCGCGCCGCGCACGCCGCCGGCTGCCGCGTGGTGGTGAACGGAAGCGATGCATCCGACCACCCCGCGCTGTACCTGGCCGCCGGCGCGGACGCCGTGCTCCTGGGCGACCCGGAGAGCGGCGTGCCGGAGCTGGCGGAGCTGTGGCTGCGCGATCCGGCCGCGCCCCTGGACGGAGTCGCGGGCCTCGCGCTCCCGGCGGATTCGGCGCCCCGGGGCCGGCTGACGGTGCTGGGGGGCGGATGCGAGCCGCGCGGCGACGCCACCGTCCGCCGCACCGTGCCGCGCGCCGCCGTCCGCGACCTGGACGCCCTCCCCCTCCCCGCGTGGGACCTCGTGGACGCGGAGGCGTACCGCCGCGCGTGGACGGGCGCGCACGGCCGGTTGTCGTGGAACGTGGTGACGTCGCGCGGCTGCCCGTACGGCTGCAACTGGTGCGCAAAGCCGCTCTTCGGGCGGCGCTACGACCAGCGCTCGCCGCAGGACGTCGCCGCGGAGATCCGCCTGCTGAAGGAAACCGTGGCCCCCGACCACCTGTGGTTCGCGGACGACATCTTCGGATTGACCGCGGAGTGGATCCAGGCGTTCGCGGACGAGGTCACGCGGCTGCACGCCCGCACGCCCTTCATGATGCAGACGCGCGTCAACCTCATGCGCCCGGCCACGGTGGCCGCGCTGGCGGCGGCGGGCGCGGAAGAGGTGTGGCTGGGCGTGGAGAGCGGATCGCAGAAGATCCTGGACGCCATGGAGAAGGGATCGCGCGTCGACCAGGTCCGCACGGCCACGCGGACGCTGCAGGCGCACGGCATCCGCGCCTGCTGGTTCATCCAGCTGGGCTACCTGGGCGAGGAATGGGAGGACGTGCTGATGACGCGCGACCTGATCCGCGAGGAGCGCCCGGACGACATCGGCGTCAGCGTCTCGTATCCGCTGCCGGGGACCAAATTCCACGCCGCCGTGCAGGCGCAGCTGGGTGCCAAGCAGAACTGGGCGGACACGGACGACCTGGCGATGCTCTTTCACGGCACCTTCGGCACCGCGTTCTACAAACAGCTCCGCGACGTGCTGCACCAGGAAGCCCGCCCGGACGCGGACCGCGCCGCGCTCGACCTGCGCTGGGCCGAGCTCGCCGCCGAGGCCGCCGCCCAGACCGAATCGAAAGTCGTCAAAGTGGTCGCACCCGACCCCAACGTAGCCGAGGCAGATTTCGCGGGGGCCGTCGCGTGAGCACGATGGACGTCGCCCCCGCCCCGTCCCTGGCAGACGTGTCCGCCGGCCTCCCGCCGGCCGCAGCCGCGTTCGACACCGTGGCGCCGCGCTTCGACGAGCGGTTCGGCGCGTGGCGCAGCGTGGCGGCCCAGCGCCGCGCCGTCCGCCGCCGGCTGCTGGATGCGTTTCCGCCGGGCGCGCGCGTGCTGGAACTGGGCGGCGGCACGGGCGAGGACGCCGCGTTCCTGGCGGATGCCGGCCGCTCCGTGCTGCTGACGGATGCGTCTCCGGCGATGGTCGACGTCGCGCGCCGCAAGCTGGCCGGCCGCGCAGCCGCCGAAGTCTGCGCGGCGGAGGCGATGGAAGCGCTCGCGGCCGATCGCGAGGCCGCCGGCGCGCCGCCGTTCGACGGCGCGTTCAGCAACTTCGCGGCGCTCAACTGCGTGGCGGACCTGCGGCCGGTTGCGCGCGGCCTCGCGCGGATGCTGCGGCCGGGCGCGCCCGCGCTGCTCGTGCTCTTTGGCCCGCTGCCCCCGGGGGAGATCGTCGTGGAGACGCTGCGGGGCCGGCCTCGCTCCGCCTTCCGCCGGCTGGCCCGCGGCGACGTGGATGCGCGGCTGGGCGGGCGCGCGTTCACCGTGCGCTACCATCGCCCGACGGACGTGCGGACGGCGTTCGCACCCTCGTTCCGGCTGGAGCGGACGCGCGGCATCGGCGTCTTCGTCCCACCGAGCGCCGCGGAGCCGACCATCTCGCGCTTTCCCCGCGTTGTCCGCGCGCTGGAGATGATCGACCGCATCGTCGAAACACCGCTCGCGCTGCTGGGCGACCACGTCCTGTATCACCTGGTGCGCACGGACGCGCCGATGCCGTCCACGGAGGCCGGATGAGCGCCGCGACCGCATCCGCCGAAGCCCGCGCCCGCTTTCGCGCGGAGTACGGTGCCCACCGCGCGGCGGAGGGGCGCGGCGCGGGCGGCACGGCGGAATTGCTCGCTCTCCCGTATCTCACCACCGGTCCCACGGCCGCGCAGTGGCGCATCCGCGCGCGCACCTACGACGCGTTCGCCGCGCGCGTGCTGGCGCCCATGGCCCGCGAGGCCGGCCGCCCGCTGCGCATCCTGGACCTGGGCGCGGGGAACGGCTGGCTGTGCTACCGCGCGGCGCTGCTCGGGCACGATGCCACGGCCGTGGACGTGCGCGACGACGCGGTGGATGGGCTGGGCGCGGCGGCCGGGTACGACGCGCACCTGCCGCGCCCGTTCGGCCGCATCGCCGCCAGCTTCGACGACCTGCCGCTGGCGGACGGATCGCAGGACGTGGCCGTCTTCAACGCCGCGCTGCACTACGCGTTCGACCTGGATGCGACCCTGCGCGAGGCCGTGCGCGTGGTCCGCGGCGGCGGGCGCATCGTCATCCTGGACTCGCCGTTCTACCGCCGCGCGCGCGACGGCCACGCCATGGTTGCCGAGAAGCACCGCCACGCCGCCGCGCGCTTCGGCGGGAGGGCGGATGCGCTCACGGCCCTGCCCTTCATCGAGTTCCTTACGCCGGACGGGCTGGCGGATGCGTCCGCGCCGCTGGGGCTTCGCTGGTGCCGGCACCGCGTCCGCTATCCGCTGGCCTACGAGGCCCGTCCGCTGATCGCCTTCATCAAGCGCCGGCGCCCGCCATCGCGCTTTGACCTCTGGGAATCCACGGTCCCATGATCCTGTTCGTGAACCCGCGCGCCACGCGCCCCAAGAACCGGCGCTTTCCCCTCTCGCTGATGGCCGTCGGCGCCGCGCTGCCGGACGAGATCGAGTGGGAGATCATCGACGGCAACCGCCCCACGGTCGATCCGCTGGCGGAGATCGCCGCGCACGTGGAATCGCGGCGCGGCACGGCGGATCCCGTGCGCATCGTTGCGTTCACCGTCATGCCCGGCCCGCAGCTGGTGAGCGCCGTGCCCCTGACCAGGGCGGTCAAGGCGCGCTTTCCCGAGGTGCAGACGGTGTGGGGCGGCAACTTCGGCAGCCTGTATCCCACGCCCGTGCTCAATGCGCCGTACGTGGACTGGGTGGTGCGCGGCCAGGGCGAGCACGCCTTCCGCGAGCTGCTGGAGGTGATGGATGGCCATCGCGATCCCAAGTCCGTCTCCGGGCTCGCGTGGCGCGACGCGGACGGGCGGCAGCGCATCAACCCCGAGCGCCCCTGGCTGGGCCCGGACGAGCTCCCCGCGCCGCCGTACCACAAGATCCCGGTGGACGACTATCTACATCCCACCTTCCTGGGGCGGCGCAGCGGCGTGTACCAGGCGTCCATCGGGTGCCCGTTCGGCTGCAAGTTCTGCGGGGTGATCGCCGTCTTCGGCAGCCGGGAGAAGCAGGGCGCGGCGGCGCGGACGGTGGAGCACCTGTCGCATCTCGCGAAGAACCACGGGATGGACAGCGTGCACTTCTACGACAACAACTTCTTCCTGCGCGAGGAGCACGCGCGCGAGTTCGCGGAGCGCGTCACGCCGCTGGGGCTGCGCTGGTGGTGCGAGGCCCGCATCGACCTCATGCTGCGCTTTTCGGACGACACGTGGCGGATGCTGAAGAAATCCGGCCTGACCATGGTCTTCTACGGCGCCGAGTCCGGCTCGGACGAGGTGCTGAAGAAGATGAACAAGACGCTGACCATCGCGCAGACGATGGAGCTGGCCGCAAAGACGCGCGAGCACGGCATCATCCCCGAGTTCAGCTTCGTCCTCGGCGGCCCGGACGACCCGGCGGGGGAGATCGAGACGACGCTGCAGTTCATCCGCCGGCTGAAGGGGATCAACCCGGCGATGGAGCTCATCACCTACTACTACACGCCCACCCCGCAGCGCCGCGGCACGTACGGCGACGTGGATGCGCTGGCCGGCACGCCCGAGACGCTGGAGGAGTGGACGGAGCCGCAGTGGGTGCAGTGGATGACGCACGAGGATCCGCGCGTGCCGTGGATGGACCGCGGGCTGCGCGCGCGCGTGGAGGATTTCCGGATGGTGATGGAGAGCCGCTTCCCGTCGCTGCACGACACGCGGACGCGCGGCTGGGGCAAGGCGCTGGGGCGGATTTTGGCCCGCGGCCGCTGGGCGCGCGGCGACTTCAGCGATCCCGCGCTGCTGCGGACGGTGCGGCGCCTGGCCCAGCTCCGCCCGGACGATACCCAGGCGTACGGCCACCTGCGCCCGCCCACGCCCGTGCCCGCGGAGCCGGCATCCGCGACGTCCGCGCTGGCAGAGAAGGCGGCGGCATGAAGACGGGAATCGTGGCGGATCGACCGGCGTTCTCGTCAGAGCTGAGACCGGCGCCGCGACACGTGATGAAGCCTGAGACCATGCGAATGAATTCGCCGCAACGAACACACGAAGTCCGCCTGCGCGGACTCTCCGGCACGGGACAGTGCCTCGCGAGAACGAAGTTCAACCTCCCCCAGGGTTTTTTGGGGGAGGTCGCGAGGAACGAGCGGGTGGGGGCGCGGTTGGATGCTTGCCGGAGTGCACACCGCGGAGGTGGCCGATGAAGGTCGCTCCCCCGCCGTCGCTGGCCGTCGCGCCGGCCAAGCCAGCGCGGACGCTGCCGCCGCGCGAGGCGTATCGCCTGTGGGCGCCCGTGTACGAGGGCGAAACGGCCGTGAGCTTCGTGGATGACCGGCTGGTGGCCGCGCTTACGCCGCCGCTCGCGGGCAAGCGCCTGCTGGATGCCGGATGCGGCACCGGCCGCCGCCTGCGCCAGGTCGCCGATGCCGAGCGCGTCGCCGGCGCTGACCTCACGTGGGAGATGCTGGCCGCCGGCCGCGCCGCCGGGGCTCCGCAGCCCGCGCTGGCCGCGGCGGACGTGCGCGCGCTGCCCTTCGCGGCGGATGCGTTCGACGTGGTGTGGTGCCGGCTGGTCGTGGGGCACATCCCCACGCTCGCGGAGGTCTACGGCGAGTTGGCGCGCGTCTGCCGGCCGGGCGGGATGGTGATCGTCACGGACTTCCATCCCGAGGCCGCGCGCGCCGGCCACACCCGCTCCTTCCGCGACGCGGGCGGGCGCCTGCACCACGTGGAGCACCACGTCCACCTCCCCGCGCACCACCTGCGCGTGGCCAAGTCGGCCGGGCTGGAGCCGCAGTGCCGGCGCGAGGGCGGCGTCGGGCCCGAGCTGCGCCCGTTCTACCAGCGCGCCGGCCGCATGGACCGCTACCAGGCCGATGCCGGCCTCCCCATCGTCCTCGCCCTCTCCTTTCGCCGCGCGGGGTGAGGCCGGCTGCACTTCGCCCTGGATGATGCGCATCCGGATCGAGGCCGCCAACGCGGCCGTGCGCGTGGAGGACGGCCTCATCGTGGCGCCGGACGGCCCCGTCGACGTCACGCTGCGCATCCCCGACGGCAACGTGCGGCCGGGGCTCATCAACGCGCACGAGCACCTGCACCGCAACCACTACGGCCGCCTGGGCACGCCGCCGTACGACAACGCCTACGCCTGGGGCCGCGACATCCACGCTCGCGATGCCGACCGGATCGCGGAAGGCCGTGCCCTCCCCCGGCGCGAGGCCCTGCTGCGCGGCGCGTGCAAGAACCTGTTCGCCGGCGTCACCACCGTCGTGCACCACGACGCGTGGGAGCCGGACTTCGAGCGCGGCTTCCCCCTCCGCCTGGCCCGCGTACGACCCATCCACTCGCTCGGCTTCGAGCCCGAAATCGCAAGGGCCGCCGCGGCGGATGCGGATCCGTCGCCGTGGCCCCTCTCCGTGCACCTGGCCGAGGGCGTCGACGCGCTCTCCGCCCGCGAAGTGCGCGAGCTGGATGGCCTCGGGCTGCTGGACGAGCGGCTGATCGCCGTGCACGTCGTGGGGCCGGATGCGGACGGCATCGCCCGGCTGCGCGCGTCCGGGGCGGCCGTGGCGTGGTGCCCCACGAGCAACCTGTTTCTCTTCGGCCGGACGGCGCCCGCGGAGCTGCTGGCAGATGGGATGGACGTGCTGATCGGCAGCGATTCGCTGCTCACGGGCGACGGCGACCTGCTGGACGAGCTTCGCGCCGCCCGCCGACTGGGTCTGCTGGACGATGGGCGCCTGCTGGATGCCGTGGGCGCGACCGCGGCCCGCCGCCTGTCGGTCCCGGCGCCGTCGCTGGAACCCGGCGCGCCCGCGGACCTCGCCGTCTTCCGATGCCCCGTGCTGGACGCCACCGCCGCCGACGTCGCGCTGGTGATGGTGGACGGCCGCGTCCGCCTCGCCGACCCCGCGCTGGGCCCCCCGCTCGACGCGCTCGGAGTGAAGTTGGAGCCGATGACGGTGGGCAGCGTCACGCGCCGCGTCTCCGCGGCGTAGCCGCGAGTCCGCCGATCCCCCCCACTGCTCATCCACCTCGGTTCGAGCCACCCGGCGCCCCGGCCCACCCTGTCATTCCGAGCGAGGAACGAGCGAGGAATCTTCTCGCCCGTGGTAGGTGGCCGCGTACGCTGCGACCCTCACCCACGCACGACCTCTCCAGCCGGAATCCCGCATTTCCGTCGCTCTCGCAGCCGTCTGACCTTCCCCGGCCGCGCAGGAGACCGTGAGCCGGTCCGGCATCCGCATCGCCCGGCGATCCCGTCCCGCACGCAATCCTTGTGTGAATCCTTCCCCGCCACCAGCTTAGAAACCCGCTCGCTGCAACAGGATGGCGTTGCAGAATTTGTCTCTTCTCCGTCTCTGGTACAGGCTCCCGTGCAGGCACCCGCCCGCCGCCCTGCCCGCCGAAACTCCCGCGCGCGGATCCTCCTCCGCCGTGCGCTGCTGGCGCTGGTGCTGCTGGCCGGATGGCGCTGCGCCGATGCCGAGGCGGCGTCGCTCTCCCCCCTCCTGCGCGACTTGGCGCGGGGCGCGGGCGAGTACCGCCCCATCGGCCCGCGCCTGACCATCTCCCGCGGCTATGCGCCCTGCCGCGAAACGCCGCCGCCCCCCGACGGCACCGTCACGGGCGCCGCGTGCCCCGCCGTCCCCGCCAACGCCGCGTCATCGCGGCCCATCCGGCGCGTCACCCGCGCGGCGAAGGAGGCGGGCGTGGAGCCGGCCGCGCTGCACGCCACGGCGCTCATCGACCTGCTGTGGGGCGGATCGGGGAGCGCGCTGGACCGTGGAATCCAGACGCTGCACACCGCCGCGCGCCTGTCCGACGATCGCGCGCCGCTGCTGGCGGACCTCGCCGCCGCGTACCTGCTGCGCGCCGAGCGCATGCAGACGCCCGGCGACCTGGACCGCGCGCTGGAGGCCGCCGAAGAGGCGGTGGAGCTGGATTCCGCCAGCCTCGCCGCGCTCTACAACCGGGGCCTGGCCCTGGAGCGCATCGGCCTCGCGGAGGCAGCGGACGAGGCGTGGACGGCCTACCTCCGCGCAGACGACGAACCCGGGTGGGCGGACGAAGCCCGCGCCTGGCTGCGCCACACCGTCACCATGGACGTTGCCCCGCCGGCCAATCCCACGCCCGCCTCCGCCGCGGAGTTCGCCCGCCGCGCGCCCCAGCAGGCGAACACGTGGGGATGGGAGGTGCTGCTCCCTGCGTGGGCCGCCGCGCACCAGTCCGGCAACGCCGCCGCCGCGGATTCCGCGCTCCGCCTGGCCGAGTCCGTGGGCGCCGCGCTCGTCACCGCCCGCCGCGACGCCACCCTCGCCGATGCCGTCGCCGCCATCCGCGCCGCCGATCCCATGACGGTCGTCCGCCTGGCGCGTGCGCATCGGACGTACGCCGAAGCGCGGAGGCTGTACGAGGCAGGTGACCGTCCCACCGCGGAGCCGTTGTTCGCGCGCGCGGGGGCGGATGCCAGCGGCTCACCCGCGCTCCAGTCGTGGGCGCGGCTCTTCCGGGGCGCGACGCTGGCTTACGTCGATCCGAAGAATCCGACGGGCGAGGCGGCGGCACGGGCCGTGGTAGTGCAGGCAGATTCAACCCGCTATCCCGCCTTGGCCGGGAGAGCACGATGGATCGTGGGGCTGATCGTCGCCCGCCGCGGTAGATATGAGGAGGGGCGAAGCTGGCTCCTGCGGGCTGAATTGCTGTTGGAGCATGCGGGTGAGGACGAGCACCGGGGATCCGTAGAGTACCTTGCCGCCGACATCCAGCACCGGTTGGGCAGTGCTGAGGCCGCGGACCAAGAGCGTCATCGCGCCATGCTTCGGCTAGAGGCTTTTCCCCGCTCCGTGTGGCGACACAACCTGCTGATGGGCGCCGGAGATCGCGCGGCTGGTGCCGGGCTCCCCCGCGCCGCACTGCACTACCACGCCGACGACGTGCGCGGCACCACAGGGGGGCGCCTGCCGCTCTACGAGGTGGAGGCACGCCTTGCACGCGCCCGGTTGCTGGCATCTCTCGACCAGCAACACCTAGCACTTGCTGATGTGCGCGCGGCGCTACCGTTGTTGGGCTCCCTTGACGCGGAATTCGCACAGGAATGGTCCCGACACGATCTGCTGTTCGCGGATGCCGAGATCCAGCGACACACCAACCCCGCACGCGCGGCAGCAGCCTTAAGCGATGTCATCACCTACTTCGAAAGCCAGTCCCGTCTCGAAAAGCTGCTTCCGGCTCTGCTCACCCGGGCCGATGCCGTGCTGGCCACGGGCGATGGTGCGGCGGCGCAATCAGATCTCCGCGCTGCAGCCGACCTCATTCTTAAACTGGGAGTCAGCGTTCAGGGCATCCCACAACGGGCGACGTTGTTCCAGCAGGCCCGGCATATTTTTGACCGCCTCGCGCTCTCACTCGTTGCAGCAGGTCGGAACCGCGAAGCCTTAGAGCATTTGGAGCAAGCACGGGTCACGTTTTCGTTGTTCCCGCGGCCAAGCCCGCCGGAGTTGCAGGTCGCTGAGGGGGAGGTTGGAGTCGAATACGCGTTTATAGGCGATACGCTCCTGATTTGGACCGTTTTAGTGGATTCCGTGGAGATGGTACGACGGACCGTGGACCGTGCTGCGATCCTGCGGATGGTAGAACGAGTAAGCTCATCCTTGGAATTGCGACGGGTGGATCAGGAGACGCACCGGGAACTCGGAGAACTTTACGACCTGCTTATTGGACCTGTTGACGCCCGTAAGGGAACGGAGCAGCGCCTGCTGACGATCGTTGCTGATGGCGCGTTGGCAGCAGTGCCATTCGCCAGCCTGTACAACAGGCGGAGCCGCCATTATCTGGTTCAGGACCGCGCGATAAGCTTGGTAAACGCGCTTTCAGCTCCTACGCGCACACGGAAATCGCGCGGCAAACTTACTCGGGTGCTGCTCGTGGCGAACCCCGCATTCAATGCGCAGGCGAATCCGGGCTACTCGCCACTCCCAGGCGCAGCGGACGAGGTCACCGCTATTGCCTCGTTGTATTCTGCACCACAACGGCTGGTTGGACGGGATGCTGATCGAGCACAACTAGTTTCCGCCGCCCAACAGGCGGAGTTGATTCACTTCGCCGGTCACGCAGTGCTGGATGATGTCCGGCCCGAGCGGTCGTATTTACTGTTAGCTGGCGCGCCGGAGGAGAGTCGAATGACAGCGGAGGACGTCCTTGCCATGGATTTGCGCGGAGTTCGTCTTGTTGTGCTCTCAGCCTGCCAAACCGCGCGAGGTCCAGGCAGCAGATCCAGCGGATTCACTGGGCTTTCGGCAGCAATGGGAGCCGCGGGTGCCGAGGGGGTTCTGGGTAGCCTGTGGCGAGTGGACGACCATCTCACGCGCCCACTAATGATTGAGTTCCACCGAGCCTATCTCGTTAGCGGGAACGCGCCCGAGGCTCTTCGGGCTGCGCAACTGAGCCTGCTCCACTCGCCCGACCGCCACCTACGGTCGCCTGCGGCTTGGGCAGGTTTCAGCTTTGTCGTAGGCTAACTAGACACCCACCACGGAGAGAAACATGATATACACTCTCGAGATGACATTCACCGGGCTCTTTTTGTTCGTTCCGGACCGCGCGAACAGCAAGTTGCATGTCCTACTGCCGACGACGGAGCACGGCGGCCACAGCATTGACCAGCATAAGTGGTGCTTACACCACGAGAACACCCAGACACAAATCATGGATGGGTTCATCGACCTCACCGAAATTCCCGCCTCAACTACTTGGCGGCCCCTCCCAGAGACCATCGCGGATGCTGGGGATCTTGTGGGAAAGACGGTGAAGCACTCGCAGCTGGAGAGTGCCGCAGACGCAGGAATTAAAGGCCGAATTCGTCTTTCCGCGCCCAGAATACTCGCGAGCGGAGAGACAGCGCTGTGGGAATTACGACGAGACGAATACGTATTCCTTACAAATCGCCTCCGTCTCGGATGGAGAGTCGACGGTACTTCGTTGAAGATCAAGATCGCATCCAGCGCCGACACCGTTGTTAAGGAACTACGGCCGGATAGCGATGGCTTGCTTCGGGTGCATTTCACCCACTTGCCGGATGATGACGAGGAGATCGGGATTGGGGAGGAAGCGGAGCATTTTAATGCATATTATCACGTGTTTGGGGGGATCCGCGGTCCTAAGCCCAAGCTACGCGAGCGTCCGCGCAAAGCACGATTCGAACCGCGGGACAAAGAAGAATTCGTTGAGAGAAAGTGGGCGCTGAGCACTTTCACCTGTATGGTAGCCCAAGCACAGGTGGAATAGAATCGGGCGAACCCTTGGGCGCGCGAGGCTTGGCTGACGGGCTCTCGGTGAGCAACGCACTCTGCGCCTTACAGCCATGGTGGCCCCAAACCTCTCGATCCACTGGGCCTGCCCCAGTGGATCGGGATCGACGCGCCGCGCCGCGACTTAAGCCACGGCGCGCATCAACTCGTCGAGCCCCCCGTCGAGCTCCGGCCACAGGACCGACTCGGCCTCCAAAGCGGCGCGGATCGCAGAGAGCGCGGTCCGCGCCTCCTCGTTGTCCCCCACCAGCGCCTCCGCGCTCTCCAGCGTGCGGCGGGTGCGACCCTCGCGAAAGAACCCGGCGTCGCGCCGGGCAGCGGCGAGGAGCGCGGCCTCGGCCCAGGCGCCCAGCGCGTAGCGGTCGGGGTCCACGGCGTCCGCAGCGGCGTCGCCGGCGGCTTTCACCAGGGGCAGCAGTTCGGCCGCCGGGGCGCCGGCGCGGTCCGCAACCTCGTTGAGCCGCGCCGCCGCCATGGTACCGGCGGTGCTCGCCTCCGTCAGGTTGAGCGCAACGCGTTGCGCGAGTGACCGCGTCCTCTCCGCGTCTCCGGCGCGGGCGGCAATCTCGATGTCGACCATGTATGCGCCCGTTCGCACGGCCAGCCCGGCCTCGGTCGTCACTTCGCCGCGGCTGCGCGTACGCGACCAGGGACGGTCATCGTCCCACCCGGCCGGCAGACCCGCGGACGGGTTCTCCAGCATGGCCACGGCGTGCGACGGCTCCCGCACGGCGCCGCCCTGGCTGGCGCGCCACGCAAGGGGAACCAGCGCCACGCCCGCGACCATGGCGGCCGCCGCCACCCAGCGCCGGTCCAGCACGCGCGCGGGCCGCGCCGGGCGGCGCAGGGGAATCACGCCGGGCTCCGGGGCGCGGGGATGATCCGCATCCTCCACGTCCTCGTCGTGCACCCGGCCATCCTCCGCCTCCAGCTCGCGCTGAATGGCGGCGGCCTCGGCGAACAGCGCCAGGTCGTCGTCCTCATGGGCCAGGCGGACCAGCAGCGCCTCGCGGTCCGCCTCGCCCAGGCGGCCGTCCAGCAGCGCGGCCAGCCGCTCGGGATCCGCGGCGCCGTCGGGCGGCGCCGCGGACCAGGCGGGATCGTTCGGTCGTCCGGTCACACGGTTATCTCCTCTTCCTGCCTTAGATGGGCACGCGGTCTCGATGTCCCGCCGGGGCGCGGCTCAGGCCGCGCGGTCGTCCAGCATGCGGCGCACGTCTTCGCGGGTGATGCCGGCGCCCTCCATCTGCTCGCGCAATCGCCCAAAGATGCGCTCCAATCTTCGGTACAGCGGCTTCTGGGGCACGTTCAGGGCCCGCGCGATGTCGGCCACGCTCAGCCCCTCCCACACCCGCATCCGCACGATCACGCGGTCCTCCACCGGCAGCCCCTCCAGGGCGCTCCGCAGGGCGCCCTCGGCCGCGCGGCGCTCGCCGTCGGCCTCTTCGGCCACCACGTGCTCGTCGGCGGCCTGGGCGGAGGGGAGCGTTTGCAGCGGCTCGTCGCCCACGGGCACGGGGCGCGTGCCCTCGCGGGGCGGCAGGGTGGCCAGCAGGCGCACCAGCTCGCGGTCCGGCAGGTCCGTGTGGCCCGCGGCGCGCAGCATCTCGCCCGCCTGGTCCACGCGGTAGCCGTCGCGGTACACGAGCGTTTCCAGCCGCACGGCCAGGTCGCCCCCGCGCTTGGCGGCGGCGGACGGGCGCCAGCGGCCCCACAGGCTCACGCGGTAGTCGCGAAAGAGCATCGTCACCACCACGGTCAGGTACGTGGTGATGGCGCTGTCGCCGCGGAACTTGCGCAGCACGGCGTAGTCGTCCTCCACCAGCCGCATCCGCGCCCACGCGGCGAACTCGTCGCTCTCGTCCGGGTTCAGCCCGTGGCGGCGGCACACCGATGCCGCCACCCGATCCACCCATCCCAGGTTGTTCGTGAGCAGGGCCTCGAGCTCGCTGCGGTCGGGCATCGACGTGGGTGGGGGGTCCGTGTGGGCCGGTGCATGCATCGCGATTCGCCCCAAAGTACGCGTTGTCACGCCCCGCTACAACGGTTCCGCCGCCACGCGCGCACGACGGACGAGGGGCGCCCCCCTCGGGAGGCGCCCCTGCGTACGCTTTCACCTGATACGGAGTTCCGGGACTCACTTCACGTCACAGCACGACCGGCGCCGCGGCATCTGCACCGATCGGCCGGAGCGGTGTGGCGCGCAGGGGATCACCGTGGATCCGGTTGCCGGCGGCTTGCCCTCGACATGACGCCTCGCTCCATCCCGGCGGTGTGCAACAGGTAGAGGATGCCGAGCACCACGCCTCCGGCAAGCGCCGCGACCGGGGCAAGGTCGCGAAGGAGATCGGGGAGCGTATGGCCGCCGCACAGGACGATCATCCTCATCTCCGCCATGCCGTCTCCGACCTGCGGGACTGCTTCCAGCGATGCGATTCTCCCAGCGCAAATCATGTTGTTCCCGTGCGGATAAAGGGTGGAAGATGATCCGGGATGGCGATCGCGCGTGGCGATCCCGCTAATCCCTGTGGTGATCTCTACGAGGCGGGTGCGCCCCCGGTTTCGCCGGATTGAGCCGATCGGATGCCCGTGCCGCACGTCGCCAGACTCAACCCCTCCTCGACGATTTCGTCATCCTGAGGGAGCCGCCGCCCGGACCCCGCCCGTGCACTGGCCATGGCGGCGACCGAAGGATCTTGCCCGCCCGCCGAGAGCCCTGCCCCTCTGCACCATCGTGGCGTTCGTGCCCCCGCGGAGAAGATCCTTCGGGCGCGCCCGGGTGAGGTGCATCAACGGGTTTCGTGCGGCGCGCCCTCAGGATGACGAGCGTGGGCGCGATCCCGACTGATCCATCGTCTACGCCACGTGCGGCAGCGCCGGCCGGTCCGCCGGGGCACGGTCCGCGGTGAGCGCCGTGATGGGCGTCGCGTCGTCCGGGGCGGCGTCCAGCGCGCCGTCCGGCACCGTCTGGCCCAGCAGGCGGCTGGTGACGGCGCCCGCGGTCAGGCTGCCGCTCACGTTCACGGCCGTGCGCCCCATGTCGATCAGCGGCTCGATGGAGATGAGCAGCCCCGCCAGCGCCACGGGCAGGTTCAGCGTGGAAAGCACCAGGATGGCCGCGAACGTGGCACCGCCGCCCACCCCCGCGATGCCGAACGAGCCCAGCGTCACCACCAGCACCAGCGTGGCCAGGAACGGGATGCTCCCCGGGTCGATGCCCACCGTGGGCGCAATCATCACGGCCAGCATGGCGGGATACAGCCCCGCGCACCCGTTCTGCCCGATGGTGGCGCCGAAGCTCGCCGCGAAGTTGGCGATGGCGGGGGGCACGCCCAGCCGGCTCGTCTGCGCCTCCACGTTCAGGGGGATGGTGGCCGCGCTGGAGCGGGAGGTGAACGCGAACGTCAGCACGGGCCACACGCGGTGGAAGTGCTTGAGCGGATTGATCCCCGTCAGGGCCAGCAGCGCCCCGTGCGCAACGAGGATGAGCGCCAGTCCCAGGTACGATGCCAGGACGAAGCGCATCAATCCCAGGATGTCGGTGGGATTGGACGTGGCGACCACGCGCGTCATGAGCGCCAGCACCCCGTACGGCGTCAGGCGGATGACCATCCGCACCAGCCGCGTCACCAGCGCCTGCACGTCGGCGATGGCGCCGATCACGCGGCCGCCCGTCTCCGGGTTCTCGCGCCGCAGGGCCAGCGCCGCGATCCCCAGGAGCGACGCAAAGACGACGACGGCGATGAGCGACGTGGGGCGAGAGCCGGCCAGGTCCGCGAACGGGTTCGTGGGGAGGAAGGAGAGCAGCAGGTCCGGCACGTCCAGCCCCGCCAACTCCCCCGCGCTGGTCTCGATGGCCGTGCCGCGCTCCAGCTCGCGCGCGCCCCGCACCAGCCCCTCCGCCGAGAGCCCGAACGCCCGCGCCACGCCGATGCCGATCACGGCGGAGACGGCCGTCGTGAGCATCAGCGTCCCCAGCACCCCCGCGCTGATGCGGCCCAGCGACCGCGCGTCGTCCAGGCGGGTGACGGCGGAAAGGATGGAGACGAGCACGAGCGGCGTGACGATCATCTGCAGCAGCCGCACGTATCCGCCGCCCACCAGGTTGATCCAGTGCACGGTGCCCGTCACGGTGGGGTCGCCGTGGCCGTAGATGCCCTGCAGCGCGCCGCCCAGCACGACGCCCAGCAGCAGCGCGACCAGCACGGTGCTGGAGAGCGTGGCGCCGCGCTTGAGCCTCCGCGCGAGCCAGGCCAGCGCCAGCGCAAAGACGGCCAGGTTGGCGATCGACGAGAAATCCATGGGTCCTCCAGGCACGGCCGTCCGCCGCGCCGCATGGGGTAGACAAGAAAAGCCGGCTCTCTCGGTGGGGAGAGAGCCGGCGTTCCAGCGGCCGGCGCGAGGGCCGGTCCGGTCGGAAATCAGGTACGCGCGCCCGTGGACACGCGCACCCGGGCATCTCCCGGGGGCGGGTGGCATCCACGACAACAGGCCAGCGCGGCGGTCACGAACATCGGTCTCGGCGAATCAGGAATCGAAGGATCCGGATACGAAAAAGGCCCTCCCGAGCAGGGGAGGGCCGGATGGGACGCGGGCGAGTGCTTTCGCCCGGTCTATGCGCTCGCCACCACGCGCGCGCGTCCCTCCGGCTCTCCCTGGGGAGAGTCGCAGCGACAGCAACACGTGGCGGTGGACAGGGCGCGCATCGGTCTCGTTCCGGGCGTTCGCGGGAGCGCCGGGAAACGGCTCCCGGCGCTCCTCGGAGGTTAAACGCGCGCCCGGGAAGCTGTCAAGAGCCGGTGGCGGGCTTCGAGGGGTTGTACTGGCGCGAGCCGTCGCAGCCACTGCGGCGGAACTCACGGCCCGTCGGCGTCCAGGCGCCGTTCTCCAGTTTCCACTCCTGGAAGGGATAATAGTTCGACCACTGCCGGTCGCACGAAAAACCCCACGGGTTGCCGTAGTCCGGCCCGAACGCGTAGGCCCAGATCGCGGGGCCGTCGAAGCGCGCCCCGGACGTCGTCGTCGTATACCCGGCGTTGGCTTCGCGCGCCTCGGCGTGGAACCAGAACTCCACGTCGCTTTCGTGCGGGGTGTACGAGTAGCTGGTCAGGTTCCACCCCTCCGCCACCGGCCAGAGCTCGCCGCATTCGATCCACACGTCCGGGTTCTGCGGGACGTGCGTGCACCACCGCATGGACCAGTAGATGTAGTAGTTGCCGGGGACGGAGAACTGGGCCGTCATGGTGATGGGCACGCCGGCCGTGGTGGGCGGCTGGCGGTCGTCCAGCAGGGTCATGGCGATGGGGTCCTGCTGGGATGTCCAGTTGTAGCTGGGGCCAAAAGGGTTGGCCAGCTTGCCGGAGGGGTCTGCCGCCGTCGTGCTTCCTGCGTCGGCGCAGGCCGCCGCGGCCGAGACGAGCGCTGCACTCACCAACAGGGATCTCAGAATGCCCATGCTCTACCTCACCGATAGGGGTTGTATGAGGCACACAAGTGCATTCCACTTTCGCACGATGGCGTAAAGTACGCAACGGCGAAAGTGCGAAAGTGCGAAAGTGCGAAAGTGCGAAAGTGCGAAAGTGCGAGCTGCCGTTGCTCACGCACTCCCGCACTAACGCACTCACGCACTGCCGTTCACGTCAGCGTCAGCAGGCTCTGGCCACCGGGGTGGGCGATGCGGAGCACCGTGTCGCGGCCGTCCGTGCCGCGCAGCACGGCCACGTCCGTCGGCTGGCGAATGCTGTGCGTGAGGTGCGCGCCCATCCGCTCGCCGTCGTCCAGCATGATCTCGATGCGCCCGTTGCGCGGGTCCAGCCCCACGCCCCGCAGCGTGAGCGCCACCTCCTGCCACTGCGCGCCCAGCTCGTCGTGGTCGATCTCCAGCCGCGTCGTGCGGCCGGCGTTGCGCCGCGAAAACTCCCGGAGGCTCGCCTCCCACGCATTCGTCATGATTGTGGCGCTCACGGGTCCTCCTTGTGCCGCCCTGGTGCTCGGGATTCGCGGCGCGGCCAACCGGGCTTCGCGCCGAACGTGCTACCAAGATGGCCCCGCCCGGCACCCGGGTCTGTCGGGACGGGGGACCCGGCGTGTGGGAGTACGCCGAATCCTCTTGTAGGGAATCCCTGGACGCCGGGCCCTTCCCCGCCGGGAGGGCGCGTTTTACGTTGCAGCCCCCACATCGAACCACCAGGTGAAGCAAAGGCCGGGATTTACCGAATGAGCGGCGCGCCCCCCACCGATGCGATGTCCCGGCTGCTGCTGGACTGCGTGCGCGACGAGGCCATCTTTGCCCTCGACGCGCAGGGCCGGGTGGCCAGCTGGAACCCGGGCGCGCGCGCCGTGCTGGGATACGCGGACGAGGAGATCATCGGCCGCCACGTCTCCGTCTTCTATCCCCCGGAAGACGTGCAGCTGGGCCGCCCCGAGCGCGAGCTGCGGCTGGCGCAGGCGGGGCGGTTCGAGGTGGAGGGATGGCGGTACCGGGCCGACCGCACGCGGGTGCTGGCGCACGTCATCCTGTCGCCGCTGGAGACGGACGAGGGCCGGCGGCTTCCCGGCTTCGCCATGATCCTGCGCGACATCACCGAGCGCATCCGCGCCGAAGAGGCCCTGCGCGCCTCCGAGGCCAAGTTCAGCGGCATCATCTCCATCTCCAGCGACGCCATCGTCTCCGTGGACGAGGCCCAGCGCATCGTGCACTTCAACAAGGGCGCCGAGACCGTGTTCGGTTGGAAGGAGCACGAGATCATCGGGCAGCCGCTGGACGTCTTGATCCCCGCGGACGTTCGCGACCGCCACGGCGAGCACCTGCGCCGCTTTGCCGGCGGCCCCGTGGTGGCCAAGCGCATGGGCGAGCGGCAGGAGATCTTCGGCGTGCGCAAGAACGGCGAGCGCTTTCCCGCCGAGGCCAGCATCTCCCGGCTGGAGCTGGGCGCACAGCGGCTGTTCACGGCCGTGCTGCGCGACGTAACGGAGCGCAAGGAGGCGGAGCTGGCCCTGGCGCAGGCGCTGGACCAGGCGCGCGAGGCCACCGCCGCCGCGCAGGCCGCCGTGCACGCCCGCGACGACGTGCTGCACGTGGTGTCGCACGACCTGGGCAACTCGCTCAGCGCCATCGTGGTCAACACCAGCGTGCTCCTCAAGACGCTCCCGGCGGAGCAGGACGACGTCCGCCAGCGCGTGGCCAGCGTGCGCGACCTCGCCCGGCGCATGCAGCGGCTGCGGCAGGACCTGCTGGACGTGGCCACCATCGAGCAGGGCGGCCTTTCCATCGAGTGGGACAGCTGGCACCCCGCCTCGGTGGTGACGGAGGCGCTGGAGGCGTTCGCGCCCCTGGCGGCGGAAAAGGGGATCGCGCTGGCGGGCGAGGTGGAGGACGGCGTGCCGGAGGTGGAGGGCGACCGCGAGCGCGTGATCCAGGTGCTGGCCAACCTGCTGGGCAACGCCGTCAAGTTCACCCCCGCCGGCGGCCGCGTGGAGCTGCGCGTGCAGGCCGCGCCGGACGAGGTGCGCTTCGCCGTGCGCGACACGGGGCCGGGGATCGCGCCGGAGAACCAGGCGCACGTGTGGGACCGGTTCTGGAAGTCGCGCACCAGCAACCGCCACGGCGCCGGCCTGGGTCTGGCCATCGCCCGGGGGATCGTGGAGGCGCACGGCGGCCGCATCGGGCTGGAGAGCGCCGTAGGCGAAGGAAGCACCTTCACGTTCACCCTCCCCCTCCATCCCCCGCCCCCGGACGACGACGAGGAGTAGCGGAGCGGGGAAAAGGAAGGATCACGCGGAGGACGCAGAGGCAAACGGACGAAGACGCGGAGAAAACTTCGCCGTTCCCTCCGCGTCCTTGTTCAGCTCCTCCGCGTCCTCCGCGTGATTCTACGCATCCGCGGTCCTATACAAACCCTGGATGGGGAGCCGACCGCGGACGGACCCGTCTGCACGCTAGCGTACCGGACCGTGGGCACCAGAAAAACCAGCAATTCCGTGAGTCGTGGCTGGTATGCTTCGTGCCAAGTTCCTGCGGCCGTTGGGCGGGTCTCCTCATGCCCGCGGGAACTTGAGCGAGGATGAATGATGCTGTACCAGGGGAATGAGCAGAACGCGCGCATGGGCGATCCCGCGCGCACCAACGCCGGCGAGCGCCGTGCGTTTCCGCGCCGCATCGACTGTGACGATGCGGGGCGCACCCGGCGGGCCGTGAACCCGGCCGCGGACCTTTCCGGCACGCGCTACGCGCAGCAGGCATCGCACGCCCGCCGGCGGCTGGACATCGACTGAGCTCGCCGCCACCGGACGTTCTCCGGAACCCAGATCCACACCCCATGAACCAGGTGATCCGCGATCCGCTCTCGTCCGGGGTCCAGTTCGACCCCGACGACCTGCGAGTCACGCGCCTGCGCGCCGTGCGCGGCCCCAACTTCTGGCGCCTGGCGCCCGTCATCGCCTGCGACCTCACGCTGGGGTCGCTGGAAGACGTTCCCAGCACCGACATCCCCGGCTTCAACGACCGGCTGATGTCCATGCTCCCCACCCTGCGCGACCACCCGTGCTCGCGGGGCACGGAGGGCGGCTTCGTGGAGCGGCTGATGGAGGGCACGCACCTGCCCCACATCATGGAGCACGTCGTCCTGGAGCTGCAGACGCTCGCGGGGACGGACGTGGCGTTCGGCCGCGTGGTGGCGTCCGGCGACCCCGGCGTGCGCTGGCTGATCGTGGCGTACGAGGAAGAAGAGGTGGGGCTGCAGGCCATGCGCGAGACGGTGCGCCTGGTGCGGGCCTGCATCACGGGCGAGCCCATCGACGTGCAGGAGATCGTGGAGCACCTGCACGACCTGTTCGAGAGCACCCGGCTGGGCCCCTCCACGGGCGCCATCGTGGAAGAGGCGCGCCGCCGCGGCATTCCCGTGCGCCGGCTGAACAGCCACTCGCTGGTGCAGCTGGGGCTGGGCGCCAACCTGCGCCGCGTGCAGGCCGCCATGAGCGACTACACCAGCGCCATCGCCGTGGAGATCGCCCAGGACAAGGACGACACCCGCCGCGTCCTGGGCGCCATCGGCCTCCCCGTGCCGGAGGGGATGACGGCGCGCAGCGTGGACGCCGCCCTGGAAGCGGCGCGCGAGCTGGGGTGGCCGGTTCTGCTCAAGCCCCTGGACGCCAGCCACGGCCGCGGCATCTCCGGCTCCATCACGGACGAGGAGGGCGTGCGCGCCGCCTTCGAGGTGGCCAACGCCTTTTCGCGCCGCGTGGTGGTGGAGCAGTTCGTCACGGGGCGCGACCACCGCGTGCTGGTGGTGGACGGGCGCGTGATCGCCGTGGCCGAGCGCGTCCCCGCGCACGTGATCGGCGACGGGGTCCACACCATCTCCGAGCTCATCCGGACGGCCAACCAGGACCCGCGGCGCGGCAAGGGGCACTCGCGCACCCTCACCCGCCTGCCGGACGACGCGGCCACGGAAAAGTACCTGGCCACCCAGGGGCTCACCTGCGAGAGCGTGCCGGCGGAGGGGCAGCAGGTGTTCCTGCGCTCCACGGCCAACCTGTCCACGGGGGGCACGGCCATCGACCGCACGGACGAGATGCACCCCGACAACGTGACGGCGTGCGAGATGGCCGCCGGCGTCGTGGGGCTGGACATCGCGGGGATCGACGTGCTGTCGCCGGACATCACCGTCCCCTTCCGCGAGAACGGGGCGGTCATCATCGAGGTGAACGCCGCGCCCGGGCTGCGGATGCACACGCATCCCACGGAGGGCATGCCCCGCAACGTGGGCGCGCCCGTCATCGAGATGCTGTATCCGCCCGGGCAGCCGTACACCATTCCCGTCATCGCCATCACGGGGACCAACGGCAAGACCACGACGACGCGGCTCACGGCGCACCTCTTCCGGCAGACCGGGAAGACGGTGGGCTTCACGACCACGGACGGCGTGTACCTGCAGGACCGGATGGTGATGGAGGGCGACATGACGGGGCCGTTCTCCGCCAACATCATCCTCTCCAACCCCACGGTGGAGGTGGCGGTGCTGGAGACGGCGCGCGGCGGCATCATCCGCGCGGGG
>JAESFL010000039.1_pt1 | contig 181170 bp, 156 predicted proteins | sample 9269401 | NCBI WGS metagenome assembly JAESFL01 (sample SAMN14506025, study PRJNA617098) | algae metagenome | isolation source: Gloeocapsa sp. UFS-A4-WI-NPMV-4B04 and co-occurring heterotrophs from desert... | place: USA: Utah | collected 2006-10-01 | reverse complement strand
CAAGCCGTTCAAGGTCGCCATGGTCGCTTGCCTGCGCAGATTGCTCGTGATTCTGAACACGATGGCGCGCACCAACACGCCCTGGAATTCGGCTCTGGGAGCTACCGCTTAACACAGTTGCTGAGGGCGCGCGTCCGGACCCTGATCGCGGCACCCTCTCCGCGCGCCCGAAGAATCTGGTCGCGCCGCGACGGCACTCGCCCGTGCACGTCCCGAGAACTCAGCCACCGGTCGGGTCCCTGTCCCGTGGCAAAACCGTCCGATTCACCGAGTTCCACCGCGGGCACACGCGCAACCGATCGCGATCAGGTGGATGATGTGCCACGACAGGCATCCTCCTCCGCCGCCGCCATCATCCCTCTCCCCAAAAAACGCGGATGCCGTCCCCTCGCCGGCAGCAGCCGATCTACCAAGGATCCGCACACCCTGCCGTTCGCCGTCCGCATCGCGTCCGGTCGTCACGATCGCAAACATCCAGTGAAGCCGGCCTCGAAAAGCCGCACGCGCGGGATGGATGCGCCGCGATGGCCGATCGCGGACCGGATGGCCGCAACCGGAAGCTCGCGTTCCTTGGCAGAGACGCCGCGGCCGGCGGGGGACGGCATCCGCGTTTTTTCCAAAGCAGGATATCAGCGCCACGGGCGAATGCCTGCCCGGGCACAGACCCACCTGATCGCGATCCGTAAGGCCAGCCCTGTCCGGAAGGCCGTCCATCGGAGCCAGGTTGGCCCTCGGCAAGATCACCGGTGCGGCGCGGTGGAGGCCGCCGTCGTGCACGGGATGGCAGATCCTTCGGCCGGCGCCGGGATTGCGGCACGGGATGGACTCGGCGGCGCCTGCCGCCGGACATCGAAGCGGCGCATCGGGATACAAGAAAGCGGAGCCGCGGAGATGATTCTCCGCGGCTCCGCTTTCCTGCATCCAACCAGCGCGAGGTTATCCGCCGATCCAGTACGACGCCTTGATGAGGAAGACGTTGTGGGACGGACCGTCGAAGATGGCGCGTGTGTCGCGGTCGAAGTCGAAGTCGCCCAGCGGCTCGAACCCGCTGCGCTCCTGCTGCCACACGAAGAACAGCGTGCTCCCGGGACGGTACTCCCAGCGCAGCACCGCGTTGCCCCGCAGCGACCGCACGTTGAAGGCCGGGTCGCCAAAGCGGACCACGAAGTTCGGATCGGTCGACGCCGGCAGCGCCGCGGGACAGTCGCGCACGGCCACGGGATCGGCCACGTACACGCCGTCGATGCGGCAGAGCGTGCCGCGGCCGTCGCCGTAGCGCGCAAAGGCGAACTCGCCCGGCGTCGTGAGCTCCTTGAAGCCCGAGTACCGGCCCGCCGAGACGAACGGCTGCGCGTACAGCTGCAGCGACAGGCGCGGCGTGAACGTCCAGTCCAGGCGCGTCTCCAGCGAGACCGTGGTCTGGTCCAGGTTGCCGAAGACGTAGCGCGCCCCGTAGGTGTCCGTGGCCCGCGCGTCCGCAGTGGTGCGGACGTACTGCGCCGTGTAGTCGTTGTGCGAGAAGCGGGGCCCCAGCTGCACCCGCACGGCCGAGCTGGGCCGCAGGGTGGACCACGCCGCAAAGCCGCGCTCCCGCAGCCCCGACGCGTCCTGCCGGTACGACGCCTCCGTGCCGAAGAACACCCGCTTGCGCGAGTCCGTCTCCACCCAGCCGCTGGCGTTCCACTGCGCCGGCTGCCTGCTCAGGGGCCCGCCGCGCGTAAGCCGGTCGTTCACGTACTCCGGCCGCGCGCCCACCTGCAGCCCCGCGCCCCAGAAGTTGGTGAAGCTGGCGTTGGCGCTGGCCGCGCCGCCGTCCAGGATCTTGTCGCCGCCGTAGTTCCACACCCGGAAATGCCAGGCGCTGTAGCTGTGGCTGCGCAGTAAGCCCATCTGCTTGTTGACGCTGCGCCCCAGGAACGTTGCCACGCTGCGCGCGTCGGACCGCGTCTGGAATCCGATGTCGTTGATCTCGAACCCGGGGCTCACCTGCTTGAGCTGCAGGGACGCATCCCACGAGCCGCCGTGGGCGATGGCCAGCTCGCTGATGTGGCCGCCCAGCGACGTGCGGTCCGGATCCACCTCCACGTAGTCCGCGTCCGGCCGCTGAAAGTAGCGCGCGGAGCTCCGCTGGCTGCCCAGCAGGGCGTCAGCGCTGCCGCTCACCCGGCTGGCGGCCGCGTAGCCGCTCACGCTCCACGCCCGGTTGCCCCAGGTGTGAAGGAAGTCCACCCCGCCCAGGTAGGCGTCGCGGTTCAGCAGCCCCCGCAGGGTCTCGTCGTCCAGGTTGCGGTGCGTGGCCGTCCCCAGCACGCCCACCTGCGAGGCGCCCCCGTTCAGGTCCTTGCGGGCGCGGCCCACGAAGTAGTTGCTCAGGGGCTCCACCTGCGCCCGCTCCTCGCGCGCGCCCGCGCCCGCGGGAAGAAAGCGCGCGCTCTCACGCCCCGTGACCGCGTCCATCAGCCCGATGCTCCAGCCGCCCGGCGTGCGCCCGCTGACCTTGGCGGCGCCCAGGATGCGCGTCTGCTGCGGCGCATCCACGAACAGGTACGAGGACCCCTGCAGCACCCGCGACGGCGAGCGGCCCACCCGGCGCGAGTAGAAGTACTCCTGCGACCCGTACTTGTTGAACGCGCGCGTGGCGCCGAACTGAAAGACGTCCGCCCCCTCCGTAAAGAACGGGCGCCGCTCGCTGAAGAACGTCTCGAACGCCGACAGGTTCACCTCCGCCGGGTCCGCCTCCACCTGCCCGAAGTCGGGGTTGATGGTGGCCGAGAGCGTAAGGCCGGCCGGCAGCCCCAGGCGCAGGTCCGCGCCCGCGTCCAGCCCCGGCTCGCTCTCGCGGAAGAAGGGGTCCGCCGCGTCGCCCGGCGCGCGCGTCAGGCGGGCACTGGCGTAGGGCATGATCTCCAGCGTGCGCGGCGCCGGCACCCCCGTGAGCCCCGTGAGCGTGCCGAAGCGCGACACGAAGCCGGCGTCGTTGCGCGTCCACGGCGACCACGATGCGCGCTCCCCCCGCCGGGCGATGTCGCGCATGAGCTGGAACCCCCAGGTGCGCACGTCGGACGCCTGCCCGCCAAAGCGCAGCTGGCTCATGGGGATGCGGTACTCCGCCACCCACCCCAGCGAGTCCACGGTGGTGGCCACGTCCCACACGGCATCCCACGAGCCGTCCTCGTTGTTGTCGTCGAAGGTGTAGACGTCGCGCTGCAGGGCGCGGGGATTGGTGGTGAACCGGAACGCGCTGCGGCGGTCGGCACGGCTGTCCACGATCACGTGCAGCCACTCGCTGTAGATCCCCACCGCGTCGCGCCGGGCCAGGGGCGCCGCGATGGAGTCCGGCGACGGGTCGTACATCCGCACGCCCACGTACAGGTTCTCGTCGTCGTACAGCACCCGCGCCTCGGTGCGCAGGGTGGGCGCGGCGCCCACGTCCGGGTAGCTCTGCGTGAAGTCGTCCGTGGCGGGCGCGGCGGCCCACGCGGCGTCGTCCAGGCGGCCGTCCAGGAGTACCTCGCCCTGCAGCCGCGTGGCCTGCAGCGTGGCCGGACCGCGCGGGGCGGGCGCCGGCGCCGCCGCCTGGGTCTGCGCCCGCGCGGGGGCGGCGTTCAGCACCAGCGCGGAGAGCGCGGCGGCGGCGGAGTACCGGAGGAGAGACATCACGAATGCAGCAGCTGGATGGAGGAGAGCCCGTGGGGCGTGCCGGCTTCCCAGCACGTGCTGAATATTCAGCACGTGGCCGGCCATGTCAAGCGCCGCGATGGGGCGGGCGGAACGATCCTGGGATGCCGGCGGGGGCGAAAAGGTTTATCCCGTGCACGCTCGCCGCACCCATCCGCCCAGCCCGTCTTTTTCATCCGCCGCGTTTGCCGCCGGAAGCAGCGAAACATCAGGGCCGTATCCTTCCCGCATGCAGGATCGTGGAAGATGACGAGCTGCCGCAGTCCGTTGAGAACAGCCGGATCAGATGCATTCCGAATCCGCCTTCAAGCCCCTGTAGCAGTTTTAGCCCGACCCTGGCGCCTGATGAAAATCGTCCGCTTACAGGGCATGCCCCTTGCCCAGGAGGGCCCCGGAAGGCCCGATTTCCCATCGTTCGGAGGTGCCCCATGATCCCTGCATCTGAACATGTCCGCACGTTCGTCCGGGCAGTCTCCGTCGTAAAAACCCTCCCTCAGACGTTTGTCCTGCTGTGGCTGAGCGTGATCGGCCTGATGTGCTTGCTCGTTCGCCCCGCCGTGATCAAGACCTTGGGGGCGCAGTACTGGGTGATGACGATTGGCCCTCTGTACATCCTGCTGTTCCTGATGTGGATCAGCTTCGTCATCCTGATGCGGAATCCACCGCGCGGTTTCTCGACCCGCAAGTGAACCCCCCGCTGGCCCTCCAGCCCTTGCCCATCGTTCAATAAATCTGTTTTCCTCCATAGCCGCGTACCTTCTGACGATACAGCCCGGATGGCGCCGCGGCACGCGCCGAATGCGACTTCGCAAAAACGGGTGGATTGTTCGCGCGCGCGCGGTTCGCTAACTTGCTCGTCTCACCCCCTGCGTCACGCCGCCGTTCCCCGCCGACGGGGACCGTCCGACGCGCCGGACACCCCCCCCGCGGGCCCTGAATGGACCTTCGCGACACCGTCATCCGTCTGTACGAGAGCGGCGACCCCGCCACCGCGCTGCGCGCGCTGGCGGAGACGGTCGCGCCCGGACGGTGCGCGGTGTGGGTGGATTCCGGCGGGGCCGTGGCCGCCGCGCACCCCCAGGGCGCCGCCGTGTCCCCCCGCCTGTCCGCCGAGGCGCTGCGGGCGGCGGCCCCCGCGCTCCATCCGCTCAGCCCCCGCTTTCCCGACGACGCCGCGCAGCATCCCGGCGCGCACGCCCTGCTGCTCCCCCTGCGCAACGGCGCGGGGCCGGGCCGCGGGGCCGTGGTCGTCATCGGCGGCGAGGCCAAGCCGGACGCGGACGCGTGGAAGCGGGTGGCCGACGCGCTGGTGTTCGTGGGCGAGCAGGCGGAGCGGGTGCGGGCCCTGGAGCAGGAGCGCGACACCCTGCGCCGCCGCGCGGAGGAGAGCGAGGCCCTGCACGTGCTGGGGCTGGCCGCCAACCGCACGCTGGACACGGACGAGGTGCTGCAGATGGTGGCGCGCTTCACCCGCACCCTCCTCGGCGCGCACTACGTCACCGTCAGCGCCACCTCCGACGGGGAGATCCGCACCCTGGCCTCCGCGGGCCTGCGCGCCTCGGGCGGCGCCGTGGACGACCCGTTCGCCGCGCGCGTGGCCGGGGCCGGCAAGCCGCTCACCCTGGAGACGGGCGAGGACGGCTCCGTCCCCGAGCCGTTCCACGCGGCGGAGGGGATGCGCGTGGGGCTGGGCGTGCCCCTGGCCCTGTTCGGCGAGACCTTTGGCGCCCTGGTGATCGGGTACCGGCGGCCGTACGAGGTCACGCCCCGCGACGTGCGCCTGGCGCTCACCCTGGCCGGCCACGCGGCCGTGGCCATCAGCAACGCGCGGCTGCACGGCGCCCTGGCCGACCGCTCCGGCGAGCTGGAGCGCGCCAACGAGGAGCTGCGGTGGAGCGCGGCGGCCAAGGACCGCTTCTTCGCCTCCGTGAGCCACGAGCTGCGCACCCCCCTGAACGCCATCCTGGGCTACAACGCCCTGCTGCTGGACGGCGTGGTGGGCCAGCTTCCCCCGGAGTCCACGGCGTTCCTGCGGCGCGCCCAGCGCGCCACGGAGAACCTGCTGTACCTGGTGAACGACGTGCTGGACCTGTCCAAGATGGAGGCGGGCAAGCTGGAGCTGGTGATCCAGCCCTTCGAGCCGTACGCCGCCATCGTGGACGCCGTGCAGACGGTGGAGCCGCTGGCGCGCGAAAAGGGACTGGCCATCGCCGTCACGCCCCCCATGCCCCTTCCCGGGATGGACAGCGACGCCGACCGGGTGCGGCAGATCCTGCTCAACCTGCTGAGCAACGCCGTCAAGTTCACGGACCGCGGCACGGTGAGCGTGGCGCTGGCGCCCGTGGACGCCGTGGAGGGCGAGGACGGCGTGCGCCGCCACTGGGTGGAGGTGCGCGTGAACGACACGGGCCCCGGCATCGCGCCGGAGGACCAGGAGCGCATCTTCCACGAGTTCGAGCAGGTGTCCGGGGCCGGCGCGCGGGGCGGCACGGGGCTGGGGCTTCCCATCTCCCGCAAGCTGGCCCGCCTGCTGGGAGGCGAGCTGCGGGTGGAGAGCGCGCCGGGGCGCGGGTCCACCTTCATCCTGCGCCTGCCCGCCCATGAGTAGCGCCACGCTGTCCCCCTCCGTGGTCGACGCCCGCGCCCTGGCCCACCGCGCCGGCGAGGCCGAGGGGCTGGGCCACTGGGACGCCGCCGCCCGCCTGTACGCGCTGGCCTTCCGCGCCTCCGTGCTGGACCGGGGCATCGCGGCGGCCGCGGACGCCCTGCGGGGGCAGGCGCGGGTGCGCAACCACCAGCGCCGCTTCGACGAGGCCGAGGAGCTGGCGCAGCTCAGCCTGGCCATCGCCGAGGCCAGCGAGCTGCACCAGTGCGCCGCCCGCGCCGTGAACGTGCTGGGGCTCATCCTCCTGGCCCGGGGCGACTGGGAGGGGGCGGGCCGCTTCTTTCCCCTGGCGCTGGAGATGGCGCTGGACCTGGGCGACGACGACCTGGCCGGGCTGGCGTGCCAGAACGCGGGGGTCATCGCCAACGCCATGGGCGAGTTCCGCGAGGCCCGCACGCTGTTCCTGGAGAGCATCGGCTCGTTCGTGCGCTCGGGGAACAGCATGCACGCCATGTCCGCGTACAACAACCTGGGCCTCGCGAGCTCGGAGCTGCGCGAGTGGATGGACGCGGAGGTCTACTTCAGCCGGGGGATCGAGATCGGCGAGCGGCTGTCGCACTCGCCCATGCTTGCCAAGCTGTACTGCAACCGCGCCGAGCCGCTCATCCAGGTGGGGGAGATCTCCCGGGCCCGCGACACCCTGGACCGCGCCCAGCAGGCCGCCGAAACGGTGGGCGACCGCGCCACCCTGGCCGAGACGGCGCGGTACCGCGGCGTGATCGCCGTGCTGGATGGGCACCCTGGCGAAGCGGAGGGGTACCTCCAGCAGGCCCTCTCCATCGCGGACGACGTGAGCCTTGCCCTGGAGCGCGCCCGCGCCACCCGGGAGATGGGCGTGCTGCGGGCGCGGCAGGGCGCGGCGGAGGAATCCCGCCGGTTCTTCGCACTCGCGGCCGAGCTGTTCCGGTCCCTGGGAGCAGATGCGCACGTCCACGAGGTGCGTGAGCGGATGATGGAGCTTGGCACTTGAGTAGTCTTCATGGGAGCGCTACAATTGTCGCGTACCGATTGTCGGACCACCGGGGGGAGTGCGGGATCATCCTCGCCCGGCGTGTGGACGTCCTTGCCGTTTCGTGGGACGCACACGGCACGCCCCTTGCCCAACAGCACGGCGGAACCATGAACTAGCAAGGAGGCCCCATGAGCCGGACGTCACGTCTCATTCCCGCGTTTCTGCTCGCCTGTGCACTGGCTGCATGCGGCGAGGCGGGCAACACGCCAGTCGGTCCGGACGGTCCCAGCCTGGATAGCGGTGTCGGGTCTGCGGGGGGCAACAAGGATGGTGGAACGCCGCCGCCGCCGGAGCCTACGGCGACCGCCCAGGGCGACAGCACGGTCGTGGTCGGGGGAGTGGGCTCCGCAGGGGGCAACTGAGAGGGCTGGACCAGCCGGAGTCGGAACGCAGCAGGGGCCATCGGATACGAATCCGGCGGCCCCTTCGCTTTTGCAGCACTTCACCAAATCAGTGCAACGGCCCTGCACTACATTGTGCAAACAGTGCACGCCACGGGTGGTCTCGTATCGCCGGAAGCCGCTGACCCCCGCGCGTTCGTCACACCACAAGGAAATCGCCAGACAGTGTCACACGCCTGCGGATCTCGCGTCCCCGGAACGTGCGGGGAACGATGCGCCGAGGGGGGGCACCTTCCGCCCGCACTGGACACAACGCAAAGACGTCGTATAATGATCAGGATCGTCCCTGCCGACTGGACGGGCGAACCTGCGGTCATCTTTTCCAACGAGGCGAATCCCATGCGCAACAAGTCCCTCCGGAGCGGGTTGTTCGCGGCGGCCCTGGCGGCATCGCTCGGCTTCGGTGCGTCGCAGGTGATGGCTTCGCCGGCGGCGGCGAGCACGGCCCGCGCCTGCTCGCCCCTCGAGTGCACCGGCTACTGCGTGAACCAGGGCGGAGACGGCGGCGTGTGCACCGAGATGAACAAGTGCATCTGCTTCTGACCGCACGCTGAAGGCAGGAACGGACGAGGGCCACCCGCGGGTGGCCCTCGTTTGCGTGAAACGCCGTCTCCTGGATCGGCGGACGTCCGCGGCGGCCGCGGCTCCGGCGCATTGCGAACGCGCTCAGGAAAAGGACGGGGCGGCTTCGGGGGGGAGGGTAAAGGAAAAGACGCTGCCCACACCCGGCTCGCTGCTGGCGGAGATGCGGCCGCCGTGCGCCTCCACGATGCCGCGGGCGATGGGCAAGCCCAGCCCCACGCCCCGCCGGTCCGCGTCGCCCACCTGGCGGAACGGGTCGAAGACGTGCTCCAGCTCGTCCGCCGCGATGCCGATCCCCGTGTCCCGGACCGTCACCCGCGCCACCCCGTTCGCCGACTCCACCACCACGCCGATGCGCCCGCCGGCGGGGGTGAACTTGAGCGCGTTGCCCACCACGTTGCTCAGCACCTGCAGCACGCGGTCGCCGTCCACGTGCACGGGGACGGGCTCCCCGGGCAGGGCCACCTCCAGCGCCAGGCCGCGGTCCTCCGCCAGGGGGCGAAGCATGCGCTCGGCGCGCGCGGCCAGGTCGCGCAGGTCGTGCCGGGCGCGGATGAGGGTGATGCCGCCGTTGGCCACCCGCGACACGTCCAGCAGGTCCTCGATGAGCCGGTTGCTCTGCTCCACCAGGGCGATGGTCTGGCGCAGGCTGTCCGCCACCCAGGGATCCAGGGCGCCGGGCGCGCTCAGCTCCAGCACCGTGCTGGTGTTGAGGAGGATGGAGGCCAGCGGGTTGCGCAGGTCGTGGCCCACCACGGCCAGCACGCCCTCGCGCGCCCGGACGGCCTGCTGCGCCTGCCCGTACAGCCGCGCGTTGTCGATGGCCAGGGCCGCGCGGCGGGCCATCTCCTCCGCCAGGGACAGCTCCGCGGGGCCGTAGCGCCGGCCGCTGTCGCTGAAGGCCAGGGTGATGAGCCCCAGCACCCGCCCCCGCGCCACCAGCGGCACGATCATGAAGCTGTGGAGCTTGAGCACCTCCGTGAGGATCACCCGGTGCGCGGCGTCGTGGGCGATGGTGTCGATGACCTCGTCCGTGCACTCGCCCACCAGCACGCTCTGCCCCCGGCCGATCACCTTCATCACCGGGTGATGGTCCGGGTCCGCCTCGGGGGGATGGCGCACGCGGTCCCAGAGCACCTTCTGCTTCTCGGTGTCCACGTGGGCGCGGGCAATGCGCCGGGTGCCGCCGTCCGCCTCCATCTCGTCGATCAGGCAGTAGTCCGCCAGCCGGGGGATGGTGAGCTGCACGAGCTTGCGGAACGCCGTCTCGTAGTCCAGCGCGTCGTCCAGCACCATCCCCACCTCGGCCAGGAACGCGGCGCGGCGCTCCGCCTGCTCGGCGGCCGCGCGGGCCTCGCGCTCGCGGCGCAGCAGCTCGCCGTTGGCCGCCTGGGCCGTGCGGCTGTCGGCGTCCCTTCGCCGCCAGGCCAGCTCCACGGCCGCCAGCGCCGCCAGCTCCTCCAGCAGGGCGCGCTGGTCCGCGGGCTCGTCGCGCCCCGGGCGGTCCAGCACCACCAGGCTGCCCACCGGGGGGCCGTCCCCGCCCGCGATGGGCACCGTGGCCACGGGGTGCAGGCCGTCACCGTCCGCGCCCTCGCGCCACTCCGCGTCCACGCCGTGCGACGCCAGCAGCCCGTGCCCGTCGTCGCCGAACTCGAAGAGCAGGGCGGCGGGGGCGTCCAGCAGCGCGCACGCCAGCCGGGCGATGCGGGCAAAGGTCTCGGGCGGCGCGGGCGATTGCACGGACAAGGCGATCCTGCGTGGAAGTACGGCGGGCACGGCGCGAAGGACGCGCCACCCCCCGAAGGCGGCGAACGCGTCCCTGACGGAACATGGAGCGGAAACGGTTGCGCTGCAAGCCGGTACCGCTGATGGATGTACCCCGCTGCGCGCGATTCCCTCCGCCGCGCACCCGCCATCCACCCTCGGCGTTTCTCCGCCGCCCATGGATTCACCGCGGCGGGGGCCGGGAGCGAATGAATTCGCGGCTACAACTTCACACTGTCGGCCTCCGCCGACACCACCGCAGCGACGGTCCGCGCGGCAGGGACCGGCACCGGTGGTCCCGGAAGACAGGACGGCGGCAGGCGCTTCCATCGCGCCCGCCGCCGTTTTTCATCCATCCCCACGTCGATTTCATGAGGGAGCCGCCGCGGTCACTCGCCGGCGAGACCAGCCACGGCGGCGACCGAAGGATCTCGCCCGCCGCGCATGAAGCCGGCGCCCGTGCATTACCGCCGGCGCACGCGGAATCCGGGCGGAGAAAACCGGCGTCGATCGCGGTCGGGTAGATCCTTCGGTCGGCGACGGAGGACGCGGCACGGGATGGATCCGGCGCGCCTCCCTCAGGAAATCGAGTCTCCGTGCGGACTCCGGATCACGTATCCGCGAGAAGCGGCGCGGCGGCCAGGTAGCCGCGGGCGACGGCCTCGTCCAGCAGCCGCTCCACGAGGGGCCACAGGGTGGGCGCGCCTTCGCGGATGGGGGCCATCCGCACCATCACGCGGTCGTGCGAGACGGCGTGGTGCCGCCAGCTGCCGCCCTGCCCGTTGAAGTTCAGCAGCAGGGGCTGCAGGCGGTCCAGCGCCACGGCGAAGCGCGCATCCGGCGTCGCGCCCTCCTCGAACTCCATCCACAGCGCCCGCAGGTCGTCCGCCACGTCGTCGGGCAGCAGGCCGAAGATCCGCTCCGCCGCCAGCCGCTCGCGCTCCTCCTTGCCCACGTTCACGGACGCGTCGTAGGCGAACGCATCGCCCGCGTCGATCTCCACCACGTCGTGCACGAGGACCATGCGGAGCACGCGCAGCAGGTCCGTGCCGGGGGGCGCGTGCTCGGACAGCACCATGGCGCACAGGGCCAGGTGCCAGGAGTGCTCGGCGCTGTTCTCCTGCCGCGCGCCGTCCAGCACGCGCGTCTGCCGCAGCACGCCCTTGAGCCGGTCCAGCTCCTGGATGAAGGCGAGCTGCCGCTCCAGGCGCGGGTCGATGCCGTCGATCATCCCGCCGCCTCCTCGCGGTCGCCCTCCGCCTGCTCGGACTCGCGGCGGGCGCGGCGGCGCAGGGCCGCGGCGTGCAGGCGGCGGTCCTCGTCCGTCTCCAGGATGAGCGGCGGCACGGGGTGCGGATGGCCATTGAGGTGGTCCAGCGCCACGTACGTCAGGTAGCACACGTTGGTGGTGCGCCGCTCGCCGGTCTCCACCTGCTCGGCCTCCACCCGGATCATCACCTCCATGGACGTGCGGCCCACGTACACCAGCCGCCCGTGCGCCTCCACGTAGTCGTTGGCGTAGATGGGCTCGCGGAACTCCACGCGGTCCACCATGACCGTCACCACGGGCAGGCGGGCGTGCCGGCGCGCCACCACGCCGCCGCACTTGTCGATCAGGGCCAGGATCTCGCCCCCGAAGACGTTGCCGTGGTGGTTCAGCTGGTCCGGCATCATGCTCTCGGAGAGCGTGGACGCGGACTCGCGCGGGGTCTTGCCCTGCGGCGGCGGAACGGGGGTGTCGCTCATGGTCGGTCCGGGCGTTCGGTGGATGAATTGCGGCGGAGAAGCTACGCCGCGCGGCGTTCCGCGAACAGGCCGTGCGCGGGTGATGCGGAGCATCCGCGCAGGCGAAGCGCCCCCCTCCCCGACCCTCCCCCACAAACTGCGCTACCCATTACCCACATCTAGCGGTGAGCCGCGCAGGCGCCGCAACGCGTGGGTGAAGTCCATCAGGCGCCGGAAGCCGGTCCAGATCGCCTGGATGCCAGGCTCCTTGTCACCCTTGCGTCCGAGGAAGCCGCCAAGCGCAGCCACCATGCGCACCGCCTCGTGAACACTCGGCACCTGCTCCGGCAACGGGCGTGGCCGCTTTGAGCCGACGACGAACAGCGCCTTCCATTCGTCGTCCTCCAGCACCGCCGTGCAGGGCAGGTCCGGCGCCACCCGCGCAACGTAGGTCATGTAGAGCAGCCGCCACGCTACGATGTTGTAGATCGACAGCGCCCGCTCGATCCGATCCGCGCTCTCCAATTGCAGCTTTTCGACCCCGCAGCCGCTCTTGAGCACGTAGTGGTAGCGCTCGATCTTCCAGCGCTGCGCATACGCTTCGATCACTTCCACGGCCCGCCCCAGGCTGTAGACCGGCAGTGTGGTGATGATCATCCACTCGATCGGCTCCTCGCCCTCCGGCGTGGTTTCCACCTCACGCACCCGCACCACGCTCACCGGCACGGGCGACATCTCCCCCCGGTCCAGGTGGTTGCGCGGCGGCGCGAGCTTGAGCGTGCAGGCCTGGACCTGCAGCTTTCCCGTGCGCTCCTTGCGCTTGCGCGAGCGCGGCACCGACACCTCCATCTCGCCCAGCACAGGCGCGTTCTCGACCGCTTGGCGAAGGTACTGCGCCTCCTCGCTCTCCACCTTCCGGTCGTGCTCGGCGCGGATGACCAGGTGCAGCCGTGCCCGCCGCGGCATCGCGAACAGCTCGAAGATGTCTGCCTCACGGTCGCCCGACACCCAGACCTCCAGGTCATGCGGCAGCAGCGACTCGACCGCGTCCACCATCTCCAGCCAGCGAAAGCTCTCCTTCTCCTCGATCGGCCGCTGCCGCCGCGTGCCCCGCTTCCGCTCGTCCTCAGCGCGCGCCCATACCTGCTGGTGGATGACTCCCAGCGGCAGTCCCTCCGGCGTGACCACCATCCCCGAATGGACGAACAGCCCGCGCGTGCCGTCCTTCCCCACCGGACCCAGCCCTTCCGTTCCCACGAGGGTGGGAAAGCTCAGCACCATCGTGTCCTGCGGCACCAGCACCCGCTTGCACGCACGGGCCCGTTCCGCCGTCTCCCGCGCGTGCGCCAAGCGGATCTCCTCGGCCAGGATATCTTCCGAGCCCAGCGCGCGGTACGCAGCCTTCGTTGCCGCGTCGCTTGCACACGCCTTGGGGATCGAGGCCTCCGGATTCGCCGAGAACTGCTTGATCATCTGGATCACCCGCCGCACTCGCCGGGGATCCCCCAGGTCCAGCGTCCGCATCTCCGCCTCGATCCACTCCGCTCCCATCCCCTCTCCCGTGTGTCTGGACGCTTTGTTCAACTCTGCGCCATTATACAAGACATTTGTGGGGAATGGGTAGCAAACTGCGTGGGGGAGGGAGATGGGGACGGACCGGTGCAGTCGCAGGGCGCTTCTGCCGGGAATGAAGCTCTCCCTCCTGCGCGCGAAGCGGGGGAGACGGCCCTCTGCGGAGCACAACCGCCCGCTGATGCACCGAGAACGGACTTGGTTTCCCGGAAACATGAGCCGCCACCGCTCGAACGCATTTGCGGGCCGTTGACATGATCGTTATCATATTATGATCGTCATCCAACGCAGCCCAACCGGGGGAGGAAGCAGATGGGCGAGGCATACATCATCGACGCGGTGCGCACGCCGCGCGGGCGGGGCAAGCGGGGCAAGGGCTCGCTGACGGAGATCCATCCGCAGGAGCTGCTGGCCCAGACGCTGAACGAGCTGGCGCGCCGCACGGGCATCGACACGGCGGACGTGGACGACGTGGTGGTGGGCGCCGTGTCGCAGGTGGGCGAGCAGGGCGCGAACATCGCCCGCAACGCCGTGCTGGCGGCGGACTGGCCCGTGCACGTGTCCGGCGTGTCGCTCAACCGCTTTTGCGGCTCGGGGCTGCAGGCCGTGAACTTCGCGGCCATGGGCGTGATGAGCGGCACGCAGGGGCTGGTGGTGGGCGGCGGCGTGGAGAGCATGTCGCGGGTACTCATGGGTAGCGACGGCAGCGAGAACGACGGCATCAACCCGCACCTGCGCCGCAAGCACTTCCAGGTGCCGCAGGGGATCAGCGCGGACCTCATCGCCACGCTGGAGGGCTTCTCGCGCGAGGAGCTGGACGCGTTCGCCCTGCGCTCGCAACGGCTTTCGGCACAGGCCCAGGCCGAGTGCCGCTTTGGCCGCGCGCTCTTTGCCGTGCGCGACCCGGAGACGGGCGAGGTCGCGCTGGAGAAGGACGAGTTCCTGCGCCCGGAGACGACCGCGGAGGGGCTGGCCGGGCTCCCCGCCGCGTTCGAGAAGGCGGGCGCCACTGCCGCGGGGCCGGACGGCGAGACGCTGGACGAGATCGCGCTGGCCCGCTGGCCCCAGGCGGAGCGCGTGAGCCACGTGCACACGGCCGGCAACTCCAGCGGCATCGTGGACGGCGCCGCGGCGGTGCTGCTGGCCACGCCGGAGTACGCGCAGGCGCACGGCCTGAAGCCCCGCGCCCGCATCCGCGCCATGGCCACGCTGGCCGAGGACCCGGTGATCATGCTCACGGCCCCGGCGGAGACGGCGCGCAAGGCGCTGCGGCAGGCGGGGATGCAGGTGGCCGACATCGACCTGTGGGAGATCAACGAGGCCTTTGCCGCCGTGCCCCTGCAGGTGATCCGGCGCCTGGAGCTGGATCCCGAGCGCGTGAACGTGAACGGCGGCGCCATCGCGCTGGGGCATCCGCTGGGTGCCACGGGCGCCATGCTGCTGGGCACGGCGCTGGACGAGCTGGAGCGCCGCGGCCTGGCTACGGCCCTGGTGACGCTCTGCATTGCCGGCGGCCAGGGAATCGCGACGGTGATCGAGCGGGTGTAGAATTGCCCTCCCCCGGCCTCGCCCAGGCTCGTCCACCCCCTCCCGCAAACTGCGCGGGAGGGGGGATACACCCCAGCTTGTGCCGGATGGCGGGCTTCCGCCGGATTGCAGTTCTCCCCCTCTCCGCGAGGAACGAGCGGGGAGGGGGCCGGGGGGGAGGGGCCCCCCGCCGGTGCACGGAGCCCGCTTCAGTGCACGGGCCGCAGTTCAACCTCCCCCAGGGGTTTTTGGGGGAGGTGCGAGCCTGGGCGAGCGGTGGGGGCGCCCTCTCGGAGCCCGCCTCCGCGCCCTGACCTGTCCGATCCACGTCCACCCGTCGTCATCCACCATGACCGATACCACCGCCCCGCCCGCAGAGCCTGCCGCGTCCGTCGGCCCCGATGCGTCCGCCCAATCCGCCGCGCCTGAGCCGACGACGATGCTGGCGCAGCTGCGGCGCATGCTCGCGGGCGACATCCCGGCACCGCCGGCGGCCAGGCTGATCGGGTTCACGATGGATTCCATCGAGCCCGGCCGGGCCGTGTTCAGCATGCAGGCGGACGAGCGGCACGCGAATCCCATGGGGACGCTGCACGGCGGCATCCTGTGCGACATCGCCGACGCGGCCATGGGCTGCGCGTGGGGCTCCACGCTGGGTCCAGGCGAGAGCTACACGACCGTGGAGCTCAAGATCAACTTCATGCGTCCCGTTTGGCGCGCCGCGCTCACGGCCGAGGGGCGCGTGATCGGCGGCCGGCGCACGGTGGGGCTCACGGAGTGCCGCATCACGGACGAGCAGGGACGGCTGGTGGCCCACGCCACCAGCACGCTGCTCACCCTGCGCGGCGACGCGGCGCAGGGCCGGTAACCAAAGTCAGGGCAAGGAGCTGCGGACGTGGTGCGCTATCCCAGGGGACACAAGGAAAAGACCCGCGACCAGATCGTGGACACGGCCGCGCGGGCGTTTCGCGAGGAGGGCGTGGCGGGGGTGGGAATCGGCGAGCTGATGGGGCGCGCGGGGCTCACGCACGGCGGCTTCTACGCTCACTTTCCCAGCAAGGACGCGCTGGTGGCCGAGGCGTGCAGCCGCGCCGTGGAGGATTCGTGGGCGCAGATGAACGAGCTGGTGGCCCAGGCTCCGCCCGGGGAGGAGCTGGCGACGTTCATCCGCGGATACGTGAGCCGCACGCACCGCGACGATCCCGGCGGCGGCTGCATGATGCCCACGCTGGGCGCCGAGATGCCGCGCCAGGTGCCGGAGGTGCGCGCGGCGTTCACGGCGCAGATCCGCCGGGTGATGGACAACCTGATGGCGCTGCTCCCCGACACGCCCGATCGCGAGGACCGCGCGATCACGCTGCTGTCGGGGATGGCGGGCGCGGTGATGGTGGCCCGCGCCGTGGACGATCCCGCGCTCAGCGATCGCGTTCTCAAGGTGTGCCGCGGGTTCTGGACGGACGCGTTCGCGGGCGGCGCGCCCGGTGCGCCGCCCGCGGCGTAAGCCGACCGCCAGGCGCGGTTCAGGACCCGGGAGAACGCGTGGTGATGACGATGACTCCGTTCGCCGCGCGCTCTCCGTAAGGGGCGGCCTCAGCACCCCGCACCACTCGGATCTGGTCGATGTCGGACGCGCGGAGCCAGGTCGGCAGACCCGCCTGCACTGCCCCATCCACGACGTACAGCGGCTCTCCGCCGCCCTGCGGAACCCGTGCGGCCCGGTCCGCGCTCTTTCCCGTGGATGGGTGCGCCGCGATCGTGGGCTCGGGCGCGGTCCTCGGGGGAGTGGCCTGGCTGGCGCAGGCGGCCGTACCCAGGAGGAACAGGGCCGCGATCGGACGAGACGTCTTGCGCATGATCATCGCCTCCAGTGTGAGATGTGACCGCTGAATTCCGTCCCTGAAGCGCCGCAGCATAGGGTGTGCCGGGTGCGCCGCCCGCGGCGTGATCGTGATACCAGATCCACCAATCCAATGGGTCTCACGCAGAGACGCAGAGGCGCGGAGAGAAACAACGGGAGAAAGAGGAGCAGAAGCCGCCGCTCCTCTTGTTCTCTACTCTCTGCGTCTCCGCGTCTCCGCGTCTCTGCGTGAGGCGGTCATCTTCTCTGATTGGTATGATTCGTCTGAATGCCTGGATCCATAAGAATGGCTTGACGGGCAGGGCCGTTGACAGCATGATGTGAATGGCGGTTCACTTATTCCCACCCGAGACGCAGAGGCCAGGATGTCCCCGCGCCCCCGCACGACTTCGGACGAGACGATATTGGATGCCGTGTCGCGCGTGCTGTCGCGCGTGGGGCCGGGGACGCTCACGCTCGCGGACGTGGCGGAAGAGGCGGGGCACTCGCCGGCGGGGCTGGTGCAGCGCTTCGGGAGCAAGCGCGGGCTCATGCTGGCGCTGGCCCGGCAGCGCGCGGGGGACGTGCACGCCGAGTTCGCGGGCGGGCGCGCACGGCATCCATCGCCCACGGACGCGCTGATGGAGACGCTGGCGGCGATGACGCACCACGCGGACACGCCCGACGCGCTTTCGCATCACCTGGCGTTCGCGCTGATGGACCTGCACGACGCCGAGTTCCACCGCGCCGCGTTCGACCATGCGCGCGCCATGCTCGACGAGATCGGCGCGGCGCTGTACGCCATGGTGGCCGCGGGCGAGCTGGCGGAGTGCGACACCGCGAGCGTCGCCCGCACCGTTCAGACGGCGTACAACGGCGCGCTCGTCACCTGGGCCGTCTACCGCCAGGGCACCCTGTCCGAGTGGCTGCGCGGCGAGATCGAGGCCGTGCTGGAGCCCTGGCTCCCGCCGCTGGCCGACGATGACGGCGTGCCGGCGTAATCCACCGTCAGGCCGGGTCGCGGTGCACGGAATCCGGCGAGAACGCGGGCAGGCACACGGCCACGTACTCGGCCCCGCCTTCTTCCGGCGTGCTGTAGCGCACCCACTCGCCCGGCTGCTGCACCACGGCCTGCCCCGCGCGCACCTCCAGCGCGCCGCCCTCGTGCTCCACGCACAGCATTCCCTTCAGCACCACGGTGATCTCCAGGAACTCCGGCCGCTGCCCCGGCTCTACCCAGCCGTGCGGCGACTGCATGCGCGCCACGCTCACCTGGTCGTGGCCGCTGTTCACGCGGCCGGCGTATTCCTCGATGCGCTTGGGCTTGTTGCCCGCGGCTTCGATGATGGTGGGGGCGGGGATGAGGGTGGGCATGGGCGGCTGAGGGAATAGGTAATAGGGAATAGGGAATAGCCTGCAACTGCGGGGGACAGGTTACAGGTTACAGGGGACGGCGGGCAACCACGGGTTGGAGCGGGGCGGATGGATGCCAGGCGGCGAGCCTCCGAACCCGGCGATTGAAATCGCGGCACCGAGAACGTGATGTCGGCCTTCGCCGACGGGTCGGGGCACGGCGGAGTACCGGGGGTGGTGCAGGGTCCCGGCGCCGCAGGGGCGCGTCGCGCTTGGTGCAGTTGAAGCCTCGTTCGGCGAGCGCAGCGAGCCGAGACGGGGCTTATCGCTGTCCCAGCGGCGGCTTCAGCCGCTCAGGGCGGACGTGCGCTCCTCCGGGCAATCCCCTGCCCCGCATCGACTTGCATCCATCTTCCCCATCTCCCCGAAAATCTCTTTTCACACGGCCCTTGCACCTCACGTAGCGTGAGGGATTACCCTTTTGCCGTGGCCACAACGGCAGGCGAACCACGGAGGCATCCATGCGGATCTGGAAGGTGGGAGAGCTGGCGAAGCAGACGGGCATGACCGTCCGCACGCTTCACCACTACGACGAGATCGGGCTGCTCACGCCGTCGCACCGGACGGCGGCGGGACACCGGCTCTACGCGGAAGGCGACGTTGCGCGGCTGCAGCAAATCGCCTCGCTGCGCAGCCTGGGCTTTCCCCTGGACGAGATTCGCGACGTGCTGAACCAGGAACGCCTGTCGCCCCTGGACATCGTGCGGATGCACGCCGACCGCATGCGGCAGCAGGTACGGTCGCAGCAACGGCTGGTGGAGCGGCTGGACGCGCTCGCCGCCGGGCTGGACGGCGCGCAGGACGTATCCGCCGAGCAGCTCATCGCAACTATCGAGGAGATCAACATGTTCGACAAATACTACTCGCCCGAGCAGATGGACTACCTGGCCCAGCGCCGCGAAGAGGTGGGCGAGGCGCGCATCACGGAGGTGGAGGCCGAGTGGCCCCGCCTGATGGCCGCGGTGCAGGCCGAGATGGACCGCGGCACCGATCCCTGCGACCCGCGGGTACAGGAGCTGGCCGGCCGCTGGAAGGGCCTCGTGGAGGAGTTCACGGGTGGCAACGCGGGCATCCGCCAGAGCCTGAGCAACCTTTACCAGAACGAGGACAACGTCCGCGGAATGGACATGGCGGCCATGCGCCCCATGATGGAGTACGTGGGCCGCGCCTGGGCCTGCAACGGCCAGGGTGCGTAGTCCCCGCGGTACGAAGAGCCGCCCGCGCGAAGACGTTCGCGCGGGCGGCTCTTCGCATCCACCATCAGCGGCTGCGTGACGGGGAGCCTTTCGCGGGCAGCCCGCGGCTGGTGTGGATGAGGATCAACCTCGGCCCGTGGATTCCCCTGAACTCCTTGCTCCCCCTGAGGATCATGATCGATACGACGGAATCCGGGCCGAACTCCAGCGCACGGAACGCGCTGTCCGTGTGCTGAACGCCATCTACCAGGTAGATGAGACCCCTCCGCGGCTTTAGATGCGTGAAGATGGCGGAAGCCGCCAGCGCCGTGGCCGGCTGCGCGAGCACGTGGCCCGCGGCAGCATCCGCCGGCGGCACGGCGGCGGATAGGCGGTACCGGAAGCACATCCGGACAGGACGAGCAGCAAAAGGACACGATTGACCATTGGACCGCCTCCGTGGATCGACGGTGTTCATCGATTCCCATCCAAACGCGCGAACAGACGGCGGATGCACAAAACAGACGAGGCGCGAGGCCGGGTGGCCTCGCGCCTCATCGCGCTATGGGATCAGGTGCCGTTCAGCGGGCCGGCTTGTGCCGCCAGTCGGCGAGGCCGGGGACGCGGTCGTCCTGGGGAACCAGCATCAGGGCAGACAGCACGGTGCGCATCACGGTCATGTATTTCGGGGCGAGCATGGCTCGAGCTCCAGTCAAGTTAGGGTTGTCCATCTCCTGCGTGTTACCCTACGCGGGGTGCGGCGGCAGAGTTTCAGCCGCGCGTTGTGGGCGCGCGCATCCCCCGCTATCCTCCCGCCCATGCATCCTCCCGACGCCCCCGCCGCCCCCGTCCCGCTGCGCACCGCCGCGCGTACGTGGGCCCGCATCGGCGCGCTGGGATTCGGCGGGCCGGCGGGGCAGATCGCCGTGATGCACCGCGTGCTGGTGGATGAAAAGCGGTGGGTGGACGAGCCCCGCTTTCTGCACGCGCTGAACTTCTGCATGCTGCTGCCGGGGCCCGAGGCGCAGCAGCTGGCCACGTACGTGGGGTGGATGATGCACGGCGCCCGCGGCGGCCTCGTCGCCGGGCTGCTGTTCGTCCTCCCCGGCTTTGCGACCATGCTGGCGCTGAGCGCGCTCTACGCCGCGTTCCAGCAGACGGCGCTGGTCGCGGCGCTCTTCTTTGGCCTCAAGCCCGCCATCATCGCCGTCGTCGTGGAGGCGCTGCTGCGGATCGGGCGGCGCGCGCTGGCGGGGCGCGTCTCCGTCGTCATCGCCGCGCTGGCGTTCGGGGCCGTCTTCTTTCTGGCCATCCCCTTCCCTCTCGTCGTCCTCGGCGCGGGGACCGTGGGATGGATGGCAGCGCCTGGGCGGGGCGACGGGCATCCATCGCATCCATCCATCGAACCCCCCGCGCGGATCCCGTGGACGCGGACGGCGCGGACGGTGGCGCTGTGGCTGGCGATCTGGTGGATGCCGGTGGCGCTGGCGGCGGCGGCGTTCGGCACGGGGAGCGTGTTCGCGGCGCAGGGGTGGTTCTTTGGCCACGCGGCCGCGGTGACGTTCGGCGGGGCGTACGCGGTGCTGGCGTACGTGGCGCAGCAGGCCGTGGAGCGCTTTGGGTGGCTGAGCGCGGGGGAGATGCTGGACGGGCTGGGGATGGCCGAGACCACGCCCGGCCCGCTGATCCTCGTCGTGCAGTTCGTGGCGTTCCTGGGCGCGTGGCGCGATCCGGGCGGGCTGCCGCCCCTGCTGGCCGGCGTGCTGGGGGCCACCATCACGGCGTGGGTGACGTTCGCGCCGTCGTTCCTGTGGATCTTTGCCGGCGCGCCCTACGTGGAGCGGCTGCGCGGCAACCGGGCGCTGGCGGCGGCGCTCGCGGGGATCACGGCGGCCGTGGTGGGGGTCATCCTGAACCTGGCCGTGTGGTTTGCCCTGCACGTGCTCTTTGCCCGCGTGGACGAGGTCCGCGCCGGCCCCCTGCACCTGCTGGTCCCCGACTGGCGCACGCTGGACGTGGCGTCGCTGCTCATCGCCCTCGGCGCGGCCGTCGCCATGTTCCGCCTGAAGTGGGGGATGCTGCCCACCCTCGCCGCCGCCGCGCTGGCCGGCGTAGCCCTGCGGATGCTGGGATAGCGACGGTCGCAGGAGAGACGAGATGGAGCGGAGATCCGGCGGACGCCCCCACCCGCTCGATAGCTCGCGACCTCCCCCAAAACCCCTGGGGGAGGTTGTCCCACCCGGGCTCCGTGCCGGCGTGGCACTCCCCCGTGCCGGACCGTCCGCGCAGGCGGACATCGTGTGTTCGTTGCGGCGAATTCATTCGCTCTGCCCATCTTCGCGCGACGGACACGACTGCCCCATGCCGAGCAGACACGACGAAGGCCCGGCGCTCGCGGAGAGTGCCGGGCCTTTGTTTCGTCCCGCATCCAGGATGACCTGGACGGGTGATGCCCTACCGCGCGGGCGCGTCGACGATCTTCTGCGCCTCGGCGCGCATGGAGGGCAGCCCCTGCATGTGCTCCGTGTACTCGGGGAGGTTGCGGGCGATCTGCGTGGCGTATCCATCCAGGAACCGCTGGAACAGCACCTTGGCCTCCGCCGTGTTGCCGCGCGTCTGCTCCGCGTTGGCCGCGCCGAACAGGCCGAACAGGTGCTGCGGATCCGCCGCCAGGATGGTGTCGGCCTGGGCGCGCGCGGCGTTCACGTCGCCCTTGGCGCGGTACAGCTCGCCCAGGTGGTAGTGCAGGTCGGCGTTGCGCTCGGGCACCTGGCCGTACGCCTGGATGGCCATGTCGGTAAAGAAGGCGATGCGCGTGGTGTCGCCGCCGGACATCCCTTCCATCACCCGGTTGAACAGCCGGTCCGCACGCTCGCGCGGCGTCATGCTGGCCAGGTCCACCTGGCTGGGATCCATGGCGCCCGGGGCCGCCGGCGCGCCGGGCGCACCCTGCGGGGCCACGGCGGCGACCGGAGGCTGCGTGGGCTCCGGCGACAGCCGTGGGATGATGGCCACGGCGGCCAGCGCCACCACGGCCACACCGGCGATGGCCCACGGCAGCACCGGCGACTTGCCGGCCGCGGCGGCGGCGGGCGGCGCGGCCACGGTCACGCCGCACTCGTTGCAAAAGCGCGCGCCCGTGGGCAGCGGGTTCTGGCACTCGCGGCAGGTGGCATCGATCGCCACGCCGCACTGGGGGCAAAAACGTCCGGAGGCCTCGGCCGCGCAGGACGGACAGGTCTGGCTCATGGCACCGCCGTAGAAAGACAGGAGGGTGTTGAGCCCGCAAATCTATTCGCCGCACCCGCTTCCCTCAAGGCGCGCCTTTGGGCACCTCCAGTGAGCCGGGTGGTGAAGCAGAGCCGGCCCGCACCAGGCGGGCCGGCTCTTTGGATGTCGACGAGGACGGGCTGACGGTTTCGTCCCGAGGCGGGCACTCGGCACGGGCAAGGGCCCCCTCCCCCCGGCCCCCTCCCCCGCTTCGCGGGCAGGAGGGGGAGAACTTCAAGCCCGATCGGGCTCGGTGCCGGCGTGGCACCCGCCCGTGGCGGACAGTCCGCGCAGGCGGACTTCGTGTGGTTGATGCGGTGGGGTGGCCGTGCGAACCTCGGCGCTCCTCGTAAGTGCTTGCACCGCGACATCTTACATCTGTGTTGCCTCCCTCGCCTGAAAGGCAAGGTGTCAACGGTTGGCGTCAAAGACCCTTTCAAGCTATTCTGTGTGCCTGCTGGAGCTACGCCAGTTCGGTACACACCGGGGGTTGGGCGCCCCCGATCCACGTCCACGGGGCACGATTGCAGAGCCGGGGCGATCCCTTCCGGCCCGAGCTGGAGTGCGCGATTGCCCCCGCTCTGTTGGCGCGCTCCCGTTCCCTGTCCACACCTGAGCGGAGTAAAGGAGGACCCGGCGCGGCAGGTCCATCAAGTGAGCATCCCTTGCGGTTTCGCCCAGTCACGATTAACCGATGTGAGGTGTGCCATGCAGTTGAGATCGCGCCGATTTCTTGCCGTGCTCCTGTCGCTCTTTGTAGTGGCGGCGTGCACGGATTCTCCGACCGCACCCACCCTTGGCACCGAGGGGAGCCGCGCGAGCGAGCACGTCACGTATTATCCGGGCACCGGCGAGTGCGACCCGTGGATGAACCTCGATTGGTGCGAAGGCCGCGACCCCGGCGAATGCATGACGTCGGACCCGTCAACGGGGGAGCGGGAGGAGTACGTGGGCGTACAGGGATGCGGCCCCGGTGGCGGGGGTCCGGGTGGCGGTGGAACTCCGACCGACCCGCCCGCAGCGGATACCTGCAATACCGGCGACCCCATCGTGGACGACCCACAGGTTTCGGAAGGGCTTGCCTCGCTCTGGGCGCAGAGCAACCCGGACGCGAACCTGTACTCGCGTGTCGAAAAGGCCGGGTGGATCGTTGAGTACCCGGCGGGCCAGTTCAGCATCATGCAGTTTACCGGGACGGAGCGGTTCGGTTGCGGGGACTACAGAAACGTTCCGCTTCCCACGCAAGGAACCGTTGTCGGGTTCGTGCACACGCATCCCTACCAGGTGGGCGAAGCCATCGTGGATTGCAACCTGCGCAACGTGCAGACGTATGATGGCACCCCCAGCGAAGTGGATCGGAAAACGTCCGTCGCCCTCGGGAGTCACTTGGGCCTCGGTCGGCCGTTGCCCGGCTACATCATCGACAAGGACGGCTACTACCGCTACGACGGCCAGGACAACACCGCCACGCCCCGGCGTGCGCGCTGCGGCTACTGAACGGCCTCCCCTTCCTTCAACTGACAAGGTGGACCAATGTTCAGCATCCGGAAGCTTCTGATCGCCTGCTGTGGCATCCTGCTCTCCAATCCGCCGGGAGCCGCCGCGCAATGCACTGCGGAAACCGAGACCGGGCGCCGTCTGGCCGTGAACTTTGCAACGCAGTACACGAACGCGCGGCCAAGCGGGGTGCCCGTGGTAACCGCCTCACAAGTTCGGGCGCTGGCAAATCCCGGAGACAGCGGGGTCTGTCAACAGCTCTTTTACGTCTGGTGGGCGCAGTGGAACGAACCGGAAGAGGCCAAGCCGGGTTGGGCATGGACGTACTATCAGGTGGGGGACCTGTACTACGTCGTGGCGCACAGGACGACCGAACCGGTGAGCCGGAACCCCGATGGGACGTTCAACATCTCCCTCAACTGGAGCCCGATCTTCATCCTCAATGGGAGCTACCAACTGATAGCGACCGTAGCGCGGTGATGCGCCGGAGCGAGTTCCGGCGGAAGTGAAAACGGCCTCTCCCGCAAGCTGCTGCGCGGGAGAGGCCGTTAGCCCTCATGGGGGGCGGGAGGCGCCCCCTGACGGCGGGGCTGTGATGTTTCCACCTCCGGCGGGCGAGTGGGGGGGTTGTCCCCCCCGTGCCCGCGTTCCGACGTGCGGTCGCTGAAAAACCGTTCTCGCGCCTGCATCTTGCTTTCTGACAGGGTAGGCTCACACGCCGTGTGGTCGTTGCGGCGAATTCATTCGCTCTGTCCCCGACCCGGCGTGCAGGAGCGGAAGAGCCGCGCGTTAGGATGCCCGCTCTTCGACGATCTCCATCGACCGAACGAGGTGGTCCTCGATGAGGTACAGGTGCTGCACCCGGTGGTCCGCCAGCACCTTTCCTTCCCTGTCCTTGACGACCGCCTGCACGTCCACGGCGATGCGGCCGTCCGCCATCGTGGAGAATCCCAGCGGCTCCACGTGCGGGTCGATGAGCGTCCACTGGCGCGTCCAGTACTCGCGCACGCCCTGGTGGCCCGCCACCGTGCCGCCCTCCATCCCGTTGGCCCACACCACGTCCGAATGCATGGTGGCCAGCGCCGCGTCGATGTTGCGCGCGTTGAAGGCGGCGTAGGCGTAGCGAAGCAGCTCCCGGTCGTCCATCATCCGTCCGCTCCGTCCACCGTGCGGGGCGCGTCCGGCACCACGTCGAAGTCCACCTGGTCGTCCTTCCACGGCGAGGTGGTGATGACGTGCCGGATCTCCTCGATGCGCTCGTCGCCCATCACGGCGTGCGCCACGCGGACGGCCTCCATCCCCATCTCCTGGTAGAACTCCGCCCGGTACTCCTCGCGGGGATCGAAGATCATGGCCGTAAGCCACGGCTCCCCCCGGCGGTACAGCGTCTGCGCCACCACGCGGTGCGGCGTCTCGGCCGCTTCCTTGTTCTTGACGAGGCCGGCCCGGACCTCGGGATTCTCGGCGTCCAGGATCAGGAACTCGGTGGCCATCTCGCCGCCGCTCAGCAGCTCCCACACGGGGCCGCCGGCGTGCTCGTTGAGCGCGGCGAGCACCCGCCGGCCCATCTCGGGCCCGTCGAAGCCGGCCGCCCTGCGCCGCGCCGCCTCACCCATGGAGGGCTCCCGTCCGGCGGGCGAGGTGATTCCGTTCGATCCGCATGCGAGCTCCAGTCAAAAGGGGTCAGGGACAGGAGAATGGACGCCCGCGCGCTACCCCGCAAGCTCCGGCAGGCGGTCGCGGTAGCGGCGGCTGAGCATGAGCTCGCGGCCGTCGCGCAGCACGATCATCCAGTCGCCGTGGCTCCACGGGTGCAGCTCGCGGATGCTGCCCAGGTTCACCACGTGCGAGCGGTGCACGCGGACGAACTTCGCGGGATCCAGCCGCTCCTCCAGCCCCGCCAGCGTGCCGCGCACCAGGTGCGACTCGCGGCCGGCGTGCACGCGCACGTAGTTCTCCTCCGCCTCCAGCCAGTCGATCTCGTCCGTGCGCAGGAACACGGCGCGGTCGCCCGTGCGCACCAGCACGCGGTCCAGGTACGCGGGCGGCGTGCGCACGTCCGCCAGGGCGCGGCGGATGCGCTGCTCCAGGTCGTCCGCCGCGGGCCGGGCGCGCACCCGCTCCTTGGCCCGCGCCAGCGCCGTGCGAAAGCGGTCCGTATCGAACGGCTTGAGCAGGTAGTCCACCGCGTGCACCTCGAACGCCCGCAGCGCGTACTCGTCGTACGCCGTGACGAACACGACGTGCGGCATCGCCTCCCCATCCAGGGCGCCCAGCACGCCGAATCCGTCCGCGCCCGGCATCTGGATGTCGAGAAAGACCAGGTCCGGGCGCATGCGCTGGATGGCATCCACCGCCTCGGGCCCGCTCCCCGCCTCGCCCACGACGTCGACCTCCGGATCGGCGGCGAGAAAGCGGCGCACCTTGGCGCGCGCCGGCGGCTCGTCGTCCACGATCAGGACGCGGACAGGCTCCACGCTTCCTCCACGGCCGGGGTGGGCGCGGCGCGGTACGGCATCCGCATCCGCACGGCCAGTCCGCCGCCCGGCGCGTCCGCGAACTCCAGCGACTGCGCGTCTCCGTACAGCGCGCGCAGCCGGTCCGCCGTGTTGGTGAGCCCCACGCCGCGCCCCAGCGGGTCGCCGCGCAGCCCCGGCCCGTTGTCGCGCACCTCCAGCACGAGCCCGTCCCCGTCCCGCGACGCGCGGATCATGATGCGGGCGGGCTCCGGCGGGGGCGGCGCGCCGTGCTGCATGGCGTTCTCCACGATGGGCTGCAGCACCATCGCGGGGACCAGCGCGCTCCGCAGCTCCTCGTCCACCGCGACCTCCACGGCCAGGCGGTCGCCAAAGCGGGCGCGCATGAGCTCCAGGTAGCGGTCCAGCACGGACAGCTCCTCCGCCAGGGGAATCTGCTGCGACCGCGAGGCGCGCAGGCTGGCCCGCAGCAGCTCCGACAGGCTGCTGATCATGCGGTCCGCGCGCGCCACGTCGTCGTACATCACGGACGAGATGGTGTTGAGCGCGTTGAACAGAAAGTGGGGCTGCAGCTGGGCGTGCAGGTTCTGCAGCTGGGCGCGGGCCAGGCTCCCCTCCAGGTGCGCCACCCGCAGCGCCCGCTCGCGCCCCTCGCGGTACCGGTCGAACAGGGTGACGAACGCCAGGAGGATGAGGTAGACGATGGCCGCCTTGGGCAGCTCCATCAGGTAGCGCAGCGGCATGCGCCCGTAGTCGTACGCGCCCAGCCCCAGCAGGGGAAAGAGGACGGCGCGCGAGCCCCAGTTCCACGTGGTGGCCGCCACGGAGATCCCCAGCAGCCCCGCGACGTGCGCCAGCATGCTCGCGTGCAGCCGCGGGGGAAAGCGGCGGGCGATGCGGATTCCGGCGGGCCCCAGCACCAGCAGCCCCCACATCCCCGTCACCTCCTCCACCAGCGTCTCCAGCACCGGCGCGTCGTAGCCGCGCACCACGTCGTCCAGCGCGTAGTACGCGGCCGAGAGCAGCCCCAGCAGCGTCGTGAGCGCGAACGCGGCCGGCCAGCTCCACAGGTCGTCGCGCGGTGCGGGCCTGGTCATGGGCGGGGGCCCTCACCCGGGTTCGTAAACCTCACCCACCCTCTCCCACAAACTGCGTGGGAGAGGGTATACACTTCCACGGGCCGACGGGCGCGGCGCGGATGGACGAGCACGGGCGGGCTCGACGGCGCGCAGCGCCGGGCACGGACCCCCGCCCCGGTGCACACCGGCCGCATCCCGCGAGGGGGCAGTCCGCGCAGGCGGACTTCGTGTGGTCGTTGCGGCGAATTCATTCGCTCTGGCTCATCGCCGGCCTCCGTGCGGTGGCCACGGCAAGCGGCGGCGCGGGGACGGACCGGGGGGCGCGGGGCGGATTCTTCATCCCGAACAGGAAGCGGGTGATGCGGAACGGGCGCACGGCAAAGTCGTAGATCGCCACGGTGAGCAGCCCCGAGACGATGCTGGTGAACCAGAACTTGGCCCACACCGCGTCCGGCGCGCGGATCACGTAAAAGGCGATGATCACGATGACCGTCTGGTGCAGCACGTAGAAGGGATAGATGCCCTCGCTCGCGTAGTCCAGCACCCGGTTTCGAAACGACAGCAGCCGCCGCCCCCATCCCAGGATGGCCAGCACCCAGAACCACGCGTTGAACGCCTGCAGCATCAGCATGGCGGCGGTCCCGGCGTTGTATCCCCAGGCGGGCTCCAGGTCGTTCCAGCGCAGGTAGTTGATGGCGACGATGCTCCCGACCGCCAGGGCCAGCGAGGTGCGCCGCCGCGCCTCCATCCACCGCCACGCCCCCTCCGCCTCCGCCAGCAGGTACCCAAAGAGGAAGAAGAGAAAGTAGTACACCAGGCGGCCCCAGTCGTCCTTGATGTTCTCGGGGCCGCTCCAGCGAACGTACAGCGTGGCCAGCGCCAGGCCCAGGGGAACGCCCAGCGCGTACAGGGCCGGCCCCGCCAGCCGCCGCTCGATCGCCGCGCGCGCGCGCCACCCGCCCGCCGAGCGCATCCACAGGAACAGCGGCAGCGCGGCCACGGAATACAGGAACAGGTAGGCGATGAACCACAGGTGATGCCAGCTGAACTCCCCCTGGGGATACGCCTCGAAGCGCAGCACCCGCGGCCAGAACTCCAGGTACCCGTACGTGGCGCCGTTCGCCAGCCGCTCCATGTAGATCTGCGGCGGCACGATCACGAAGATGCCGAACGCCAGCGGCACCAGCAGCCGCCGCGCCCGCTCGCGCACGTAGCCCGCCGCAGGGCGAAATCCCAGCGCGTACGCCGTCCCCACGCCGCTGATCAGGAACAGCAGCGCCATCCGCCAGCGGCTCAGGAAGTAGGTGGCTTCCTTCATCAGCGGGCTGGTTTCCGGGTTCTGCAGGTGCCAGTCCGTCTCCGCCACGTACGGCATGGCGGAATGGAAGAAGAGGAGCAGGATGATGGCGATCACCCGCAGCCAGTCCAGGTCGTGCCGCCGCGGCCGTGCCGCACCCGGTGCGTTCATGTTCGGTTCCGTCCGTCCGCCGAGGTTTTCGCGTCGCGCCGGGCCCATCCCGGGTCGGCGACGTGAATCTCGCCGCGACGGAGTGCCGCGCGTGAACGCCGCGTGACGAGCGGGACGGGCGCGCGGCGAGCGGGACGGAGGGATGATGAGCGGGAGGCGTGGCGGCGCGGGGGACACGGAGAACTGCGGAAAGACAACCGATTGAATCACACAGAGGAACAGGGGGAACAGAGGAACCTCCGCCGTCCTCTGTTCCCCCTGTTCCTCTGTGTGCGATTGCCGTTGTTGTTCTCATTTTGTTCTCCGCACCTTCCGCGTGAGCCCATCTTTGAAGCCGGAGTGCATGATCATCTCGGATATCTCGTATGTGAATCGGCTGTGGCGGCGAAGTTCGTGCAGATCCGTGTGCGGGAGCGGTCGATGCTGACCCGTGGACGCGAGCGATGTTAGAAATACCTGACATCCGCGACGATGTCAGGTATTTCTAACGTCAAGCGAGCACAACCCGAAGCAGGAGAAGACGTTGCCGTTGCCGAGACACACCGCATGGATGACGATCGCCGCGGCCGCCGTGCTGGCCGCCTGCACCGCGAACCCGGCGCCGCGGGAGACGCCGGCGGCGCAGCCCGTGCCGCCCGTGGCCGGATGGCCGGGCACGTCGGGCGGGCCGCCGGAACTCCCGCCGCAGACGCCGGCGCCGGATGCGCGGCTGGTGCGCCTCCGCGCCGAGCCGCTGAACGGGCGCGGCTATGCGCAGCTGGGCCTGAGCGGCACCAACAAGCCGAACGGGCTGGAGTACCGGCTGCGGCAGGCGGTGCCGTCGCGCCGACCGGCGTACGTACGGGCGGAGCTGGATGGCCTGCAGCTGTTCATCGCCGACAGCACGGCGGACGGGTGGATGGCGTTCTACCGCGGCCCGCTGGGCGGCGCCCCCAACGGCGGGAACGTGGCCTACCGCGCCGTGATGTACGGCGCCGATGGCAGCCGCGCGTGGGATACGAACCTGAACCGCTTCCTGTCGCGCACGGACCACTTGGAGGTACAGGACGTCCGCTACGCCGGCCGGCGGCTGTACTTCAACGAGGCGTGCCAGTCGTACGCGCGCGAGGCGGGCGGCGCGTGCTCGTCGCTGCTGGCCGTGGATCCCGTGGCGGGCACCGTGGAGTGGCGCACGCCGCCGCTCACGTCCAACGACGTGATCCTGCTGCACGGCCCGTACATCGTGGCCGGCTACGGCTTTACGGCCGAGGCGGACAGCCTGTTCCTGGTGGACCGCGCCACGGGCCGCATCCTGGACCACCAGCCGCTGGACAGCGCGCAGTCGTACCTGGAGATGACCGGCAACGAGCTGGTGGTGGTCACGACCAACCAGGTCTACCGCTTCGCCATCCAGCCGCGGTAGAGCGCACCGCGGCCGCCGAGCACGTACCACGTCCATCCTCCGCCCCATGGCGTGGTGCGGGCGCGACGGCGCGCTCCCGGCCGGAGCGAATGAATTCGCCGCTGGAAAGTCGCGAAGTCCGCCTGCGCGGACTGCCCCGGTGGGGCCGCCCCCGGTGCACCGAAGCGAGGTAACGCAGTTGAAGCCCTGTTCGCGCCGCGCCTCGGCGCGAGACAGGGCTTACCGCAGTCCCAGCGGCGGGTTTACCCGCTCAGGACGGAGCCCGGCTCCCGCGCCCACGACTCCAGCGCCTTCGGACGTGGTCTCATCCCTGGCGATAAAAACACGAAGGCGCGGAGAGCAGCTCTCCGCGCCTTCGTCTTCATCGTCGATCGAGACGATCAGAGCGTGTGGAAGCGCTCCTTGATCTCGTTCACCAGCTGCACGTAGCCAGGCAGCGTGCGGATGTCGGGGCGCCACGCCAGGCCCCGCTCCAGCAGGTCGATCTGGTCCACGATGCGCGCGCCGGGCACCACGTTGCCCGCCGCGTCGCGGTCGCGGCCCATCAGCCAGATGGTGTCGCACACGGCCACCGCGGCCGACACGTCGTGCGTCACCACGATGAGCGTGTTGTGCTCGTGCGTCTGGCTCACCTCCAGGATGAGCTTCTGCACGTTCTCCTGCTGCAGCACGTCCAGCCCCGAGAACGGCTCGTCCATCACCAGGTACAGCTCCGAGCACAGCAGCTGCTGCGCGATGGCCACCCGCTGCCGCTGCCCGCCCGACAGCTGCATGGGGTACTTTTCCGCGTGCTCCGCCAGCCCGAACCGCTGCAGGTACGCCATGGACGCCTCACGCGCCTTGGCCGGGGCCATCCCCGCCTGCCGCGCCGCGATCACCAGGTTGCCCAGCACGGACCGGTGCTCAAAGAGCACGTAGTTCTGCGCCACCACGCCCACAAGGCCCGGGCTCGCCGGCACGCCCTTCTCGCCGATCTTGATGGTGCCCGTGTCCGGCCGCAGCAGCCCCGCCAGCACGTGGAACAGCGTCGTCTTGCCAATCCCCGACGGGCCCAGCAGCCCCACCACCTGCCCCTGCGAAAACCCCGGCCGCACCACGTCGCGCACCTGCGCCGAAAGGTCGCGCAGCACGGGCACGCCCCCGCGCGTCACGCTCACCCCCTGCAGGTCCAGCAGCACGCCCCGGCGCTCGTATTCCATCGACACGCTCATGGCCCCTACCTCCGCACGGTGGTGAGGGCGGCGTGCGGCACCACCGTGGCCTTGAGCCAGGCCAGGAACGCGTCCTGTAGAAAGCCCGCCAGCAGGAACACCAGCTGCACGGCCAGGATGGCCGCCAGGTTGAAGTGCTTGTTCTGGTCCATCAGCAGGGCGCCGATGCCCCCCTCGCTGCGGCTGATGCCCTCCACCATCGTGAGCATCATCCACCCGATGGCGGCGTTCTGGCGCATGGCGTCCAGCGCGGGGCCCATCTGCCCCAGCACGATCACCTCCCACACCACCCGCCACTCGCCCATGCGCAGGGTGCGCGCGTGGTCCAGCTTTTCGCGCGGCACGGCCGCCACCACGTCCACCATGGAGGTGAGAAAGAAGGCGCTGATGCCGAACACCAGCAGCGACACCTTGAGCGGGTGCCCGCCGTCCACCGCCATGGTGAAGATGAAGGTGAGCCCCACCAGGCTCAGGAACCGCGCCCGCGTCAGGGCCAGGATGAGCGGGCGCACGGCCGCCACCACCGTCAGGTACGCCAGCCCCATGGAAAGGACGGTCGCGATGAGCAGCGACTCCGCGAACAGGAACAGGCTCGTGGACAGCTCGCCGATGAGCCCCTGCTGCGACGTGAGCGCGCGCAGGGCCGTGAGCACGCGGCCGGGCGAGGGAAAGAACGAGGGCGCCAGGAACCACGCGGCAAGGGCCACGAGGGTCCACAGCCCCACGAGCATCGCGTACGAGCGCGCCGGCACCCACTGGTTGGGGCGCAGCGCCGGACCGAGAGCGGCCATGCCTCTAGGGATCGAGTGTGGATGGGGAGACGGAGACGAATCCAGCCCGCCGCGGCGGGCCGGGCAGGGAGCGGCGCCCCCTGCCCGTGCATCCGTCAGCTGCCGATGACGATCTCCACGCGGCGGTTGGCCGCGCGTCCCGTGTCGGTGCGGTTGCTCTCCACCGGCTGCGTGGAGCCGTGCGCGAACACCCGCAGGCGCCCCGGGGGGAAGGTGGCGGCCGAGCGGCGCTCCAGCCACTGCTTCACGGCCAGGGCCCGGTCCTCGGACAGCTGCTGGTTGGCGCCCGCGTCGCCCACGTTGTCCGTGTGGCCGTGCACCTCCACCGCCAGCGAGTTGATGGACAGCACGTCGAACAGTTCCTGCAGCTGCTTCTCCGTCTCCGGCGTCACGTCCGCCGAGCCCGTGGCGAAGGTGATGTTGTAGTTGCGGCGGCCCACCACGCGGGTGACGGGGCCCTCGGCCGCGTACGTCTGCGTCTCGGCCGCGCCGCCCGCCGTGCCCGTGCTCGCGGCGCGCGAGGCCAGGTTCCGCAGGTAGCTCACGTCAACGATGCTGTCGTACGCGGGGACGGACGGCACCAGGTCCGGGTACTGCTGCGTGACGATCTTGCCGAACACCGTGTACGTGGCGCGAAAGCGGCTCGTCTCCGGCGACGTGCCCTGCGCCAGGCCAAAGAGGAGCAGGTTGTCCGCCAGGTTGTTGGCCTTGCTGCCGCCCAGCTCCACCTGCAGCCCCTGCTTGTCGGGCTCCGTCACGCCGCGGTAGTACTTCTCCCAGTACGCCGCGTCGGCGCCCTTTTCCTGGTAGATCTCCTGGCTCACCTCGGCCGCGCGGGTGAGCGCCTGGGGGTGCGCCAGCACCTGGTCGCCGCCCTCCAGGAACGCCTGCAGCACCTTCTCCACCGTGGCGCGGTTGTCCTGGTTCCACTTGCGGATGCCGATGAGCACGTGGGGCATCTGCGAGCTGTACTCCTTGGTGCTCACCACGGAGACCAGGCCGCCCTTTTCACGGGCCGCCGTCACGTCCGCCGGCGTCCAGGTGACGATGCCGTCCACGCACACGCGCTTGGTCTCGCCCGTGCGGCGCCCTTCCTCGACGACCGGGCGCTCCTCGCAGTAGCCGGACACGTACTTCTCCGCCGCGTCCGTGTAGCTGCTGGTGTTCACCCAGTTCACGGCCGTGGGATCGTAGGTACGCTCGTCGGGGTTGTTGGGGATGTTGTTGTCGCCCATGAAGCGCTGGGCGATGTTCCAGTCGCCGTCGCGCAGCACGCCCGCCACCACGGCGCCCCGCATGCTCTGCGGGTTGTCGCGCCAGCGCTGCGGCCCCATCAGCTTGTCCTCGCCGCGCGAGTACCCGCACGAGCCCACCACCTCGGCCCGGTACTCCGGCCCGAAGCTCTCCGTGAGCTGGGTGTTGAGCGCGGCCAAAAAGGCCCCCGCCCCGTCGCCCATGATGCCGATGAAGTGGATGCCGTCGCGCGGCTGGGCCTGCCCGTCGTGCAGCCCCTTGGCCAGCTTGGTGAGCTCCGCCATCAGCTGGCTGTTGTCGTCCTGCCGGCTGATGAGCACCTTGACGCCCTGCTTGGCCATGAGCGAGCCCTCGGTGGTCACCGGGCCGCCGTTGGCGTACAGGCACCCCATCTGGGAGTTCCACGCCCAGAAGTTGATGCGCACCTCCGGCGCGCCCGGGAGCGCCGCCGGACGGTCGGAGGGGAGCCCGGCGAACGAGGCCGTGCTGGCGCTCTTTTCCGTGGCCGCGTCCAGCCCCTCCACCTTTTCGGGGACGAACGAGCGCAGGATGCCGCGGCCGTAGCCGTTCTTGGCCATGTAGCGCAGGCCGGCGCCCGCGCCCAGGATGATGAGCAGTCCGGCGAGCACGCGGACGGTCTTTTGACCCGTCGAGGTCAATCGCATGGTCAGGGGGTCGGGGTAAAGGGTCGGGAGGCCGGCCGCGCGGGGTGCCGCGGCCGGTTCATGGTGTCTGGATCAGCCCTGCTGGCCGCGGCGGATCTTGCCGCGCCAGCGGTCCTCGGCCGTGGCCCCCATGGGGGTGCCGCCCGGCAGGTTGGTGCTGAAGCCGCCCAGCGGATCGCCGGAGCCCAGGCTGCGCGGCAGCACGGGGTCGGCCTGCTCCACGGCGGTGACCTTCTTCTCCGCCTCGGCCAGCTGGGCCAGGCCGTCCTGGCGAAAGGCCATCTGGTTCAGGTCCACGGCGTGGTCGAAGTCCGTCATGTCGATGAGCACCTGCAGCTCGCCCAGGCGCTTTTCGTAGTCGTCGCGAATGCGGTCCGCGGCCATGTCGCGCACCTCGGCCAGGTCCGAGTCGGCGAAGATGCCCTGCGCGGCCGTCGTCGCGGCGCCCACGGCGGCCGTGATGGTGTGCTTGTCGGCCAGCTGGTGCGCCTCGTCCTCGGCCGTCTGGATGTGGTAGTCGGCCCGGCGAAGCACGCGCTGAAGGAGGGCCTCGATGTTCTCGATCTGCCCCTTCATGGCGCTGTACTCCTCGATGTCGCGCACCCGGCGGGCGGCGATCTCGGCGTGCGCGTTGAGCCCGTCCTCGTCGCCCGTGCCCTTGGCGGCGGCGGCCAGGCGCAGGGCCTGCTGCCGCTCCTTTTCGCTCTTGGCCACCTTGGCCTCCACCATCCGGCGCACGCCCACGATGCGGCCCAGGCGGTCCTGGATCACCTCGCGGCGCTTCTTCATCTGCCGCACGAACGACTTGAGGATGGCGACCGGGTCCAGCTCCACGAAGTTGCCCGTGACCCAGCGCGAGATCATCTGCAGGGCGTAGAACAGCAGGGTGCGGGGGCGGTCCCACACGAACACCATGCAGTACACCAGCGCCAGCGCGCCCAGCAGGAACGCCAGGTACAGCGTGTTCTCGGCGATGGCGATGAGCTGGGGGAGCACCTTGACGAAGCCCCACGCCAGCGCCACGCCCATGGCGGCCAGGATGCCCGCGCCCACCTTGCCCTCGGGGCGCTGCCAGAAGCTGCGCTTGCCGGGGCGGGCGGAGGGGGCGTTGGAAAGGTCGCTCATCGGTCGGTACCGGGCGTTGGGGTGATGAACGGGGCGATGCGCGCGCGCTCGGCGGCGAGCTCCGCCTCGACCACGGCGTACGAGGCGGCAAACCGCGCCGCGTTGGCGTCCAGGGCGGCGCGGGCCTCGCCCATGCTCTTTTCCAGCTCGGCGCGGCGGGCCTCCAGCTGGCGGATCTCCTCCGCCTTTTTGGCGATGGCGGCCCTGGCGGCGTCGATCTCCTTCTGCGTGCCGCCCACCGTGCTGTCCGTCTCCACCTGCACGGCCTTGTCGAACGCCTGGCGCTCGCCGGCCAGAATGCGAAGGCGGTCCTCGATGGCCTCGGCCACCTGCTTGGCCGTCACGCCGTGGCTGGCCTGCACGGCCGAGAGCGCCAGCTGCGTGCGCTGCGCGTCGTCGGCCACGGCGCCCAGCGCGCCGAACAGGGTGCGGAACTGCGTGTAGGCCGGCTTGGCGCTCCCCTGCACCGCCCCGTGCAGCTGCTGCACGAACTCCGGGTCCACCGTGGCCGACGCCACGGCCGCGGGGATGGCCGGGGCCGGGGCGCCCGGGGCGCTGGATGCGGCGGTCGCGGCCGGATGGCCGGGCGCGGCGGCGCGGGGCTGGGCGCCGGCGGGGGCCTGGGCGTCGGGGTCGGACTCGTCGAACTCCACGAAGGTGCCCAGGGCGTCCTTGCCCACGTCCTTGATCTTGTCGAGGATGTCCTTCATCGGTGTCTTCGCCGGCTCGCGTGCCGGCGGGGGCCGGCGGCGCGGGGCCGCTCCTGAGGGTGAGGGGTGCGTGCAGTGTCGCGGTATCGTCCGCCGTTCCGCCCCGTCCGCACCGCCGCCCTCCGGTTGTCCGGACGGCTGCAACGCGTTGGGTGGTTACGAGTTGCGTGCGATGGAAGTTTCGGGTCCGCGGGTCCGCGGGTGCGCGAAAGGGAAGCTGTGCGCCCGGGCCGCGGGGCGCTGATATCCGGTTGGGGAGTTGGATCGGGAGTGGGTGCGCGCCGCGCCGGCAGGGCGACAACGCGGAGCCCCGGCCGTCCGGGCCCGCGAGGGGGCCGGGGACCGGAGCGGATAAGTGGTGTGGCGGGTGGATTTTAAATGTCCGCAAGCCCCGTGGCAACCCCGTTGTCACGCCGGGTCCCGTTTTCATCGCCCCGATTCGGGACGGGCCGGACGTCGTGCCCTGATGCGATCCGTCTCCATCGCCGCCCCGGGGCCGAGCGAATGAATTCGCCGCAACAACGACACGAAGTCCGCCTGCGCGGACTCCCTGCGCGGCGGGGTGCCGTGGGACCGGGCGGGGCGCTTTCCGGGGGCGGACATACCAGAGGCAGCCATTCTGGGGGCGGCCATTGCGGAGGCGAACCGGATCGACAGAGGCCGAGCTCGCTCCAAGCGAATGAATTCGCCGCTGGAAATTCGCGAAGTCCGCCTTCGCGGACTGCCCCGTCGCAAACCGTCCCGGTGCACCGGGGCGAAGGTACGCAGTTGAAGCCCTGTTCGTGTCGCGCCTCGCGCGAGACAGGGCTTACCGCTGTCCCAGCGGCGGGTTTACCCGCTCAGGCCCAATGCCCGCCCCCCCTGCACCACAACCCATCCCCCGCACTTTCGCACTTTCGCACTTTCGCACTTTCGCACTTTCGCACTTTCGCACTACCGCACTTCCCTCCTCCCCTCCCCCGTCTGCACCCGCCACAGCGCCGCGTACATCCCGCCGGCGGCCAGCAGGTCGTCGTGGGTGCCGTGCTCCACGATGCGGCCTTGCTCCATCACGTAGATGTGGTGCGCGTTGCGGACGGTGCTGAGCCGGTGCGCGATGGCGATGGTGGTGCGGTCGCGGGTGATGTGGTCCAGCGAGCGCTGGATGGCCGCCTCCGTCTCGTTGTCCACGGCGGACGTGGCCTCGTCCAGCACCAGGATGGGCGGGTCCTTGAGGATGGCCCGCGCGATGGCGATGCGCTGCCGCTGCCCGCCGCTGAGCTTCACCCCCCGCTCGCCCACGAGCGTCTCGTATCCCTCCGGCAGCGACGTCACGAACTCGTGCGCCTCGGCCAGCCGCGCGGCGCGCTCCACCTGCTCGGCCGTGGCGCCGAAGGATCCGTACGCGATGTTCTCGGCCACCGTGCCGGAGAACAGGAACACGTCCTGGCTCACCAGCCCGATGGCGCGGCGCAGGTCGCCCAGGCGGACGGTGCGGATGTCCGTGCCGTCCAGCAGGATCTCCCCCGCGTCCAGCTCGTACAGGCGCAGCAGCAGCTTTACGAGCGTGCTCTTGCCCGAGCCCGTGGGGCCCACGACGGCCACCGTCTCCCCGGGCGCGATGCGCAGCGAAAAGTCCTGCAGCACGGGGTCGCGGCCGCGGTAGGCAAAGGTCACGGCGCGCATCTCCACGCCCCCGCGCACCGTCCCCGCCGGCAGCGCGAGGTCGCCGGGGTGCGCTTCCACGGGCGTGTCCAGCATGCCGAAGATGCGGCGCGTGCTCGCCATTGCCCGCTGGTACTGGTCCAGCGTCTCGCCCAGGCGCGTGAGCGGCCACAGCAGGCGCTGGCTGATGTAGACGAGGAACGAGTACGTGCCCACGGCCAGTTCCCCGTCCAGCACCTGGAACCCCCCGAACACGAGCGTCCCCGTGAACCCGACGAGGATGAGGATGCGCACGAGCGGCACGAACGCGGCGCTGTAGGCGATGGCCTGGCGGTTGGCCTGCCGGTACGCCTGGCTGTCCGCCGCGACCCGCGCCGTCTCGTGCGCCTCGGCCGCGTAGGCCTTGATGGTGGTCATGCCACCCAGGTTGCTGGCCAGCCGCGCGTTCACGGCGCCCGCCCTTTCGCGCACGGCGGCGTACAGCGGCTGCAGACGGTGCTGATAGCGGAGGGAGCCCCAGATCACGAACGGCATGGGCAGCATGGCCATCCACGCCACCTCCGGCGCCATCACGAAGAACGTCCCGCCGACCACGAGCAGCGTCGTGGCCATCTGGATCATCTCGTTGGGGCCCGTGTCCAGGAACCGCTCCAGCTGGTTCACGTCGTCGCCCAGGACGGACATCATCCCGCCCGTGCTGCGCTCCTCGAAGTAGGCCAGATCCAGGTCCTGCAGGTGCGCGTAGCCCTGCACGCGCAGCTCGTGCTGTACCGTCTGCGCCAGGTTGCGCCACAGCACGCCGTACAGGTACTGAAAGAGCGACTCCAGCACCCACACCACGAAGGTGATGGCGGCCAGGACCACGAGCTGGTGCCGCGGATCGGGATAGCCCAGGGCGGCGATGACGGACTGCCGCCCGCGCACCACCACGTCCACCGCCACGCCGATCAGCGCCTCGGGGGCCAGGTCGAAGAGCTTGTTCAGGGCGGAGCACGCCGACGCCGCCCACGTCTGCCGGCGGTGCGGGCGCGCGTAGCGGATGAGCCGGCGCAGCGGGTGCAGCGGCTGCGCGGGGTGGGGAGAATGCGAAACGGGCACGCGTTTGCCAGGGAGAAGGAGCCCGCGCCGGGTGCGGGTGCCGCATTCTACCGCCGGTCCGCGTTCCGTAACAATGCCGGCGCGGATGGCTTCCCTGCACACACAAACGCCGGGCTCCCGGTTGGGAGCCCGGCGTTCTCACCACGTGGGCCGGATCAGCCGCAGCAGCGGATGTGGTCCGTGGCGCCGCTCGGCGCGATGCACGCCTCGGTGCAGTTCAACGCCTGCGACGGACAGTCGATCTGTGTCCCACACCCGCAGGTGCAGCCGTAGAGCGTGGGTCCGGTGCTGTTGGCCGGCAGGTCGTGGCCCTCGTCGCTCGCGGTCGCGAACGACTCCACGCTCAGGTTTTCGAGGGAAAGGGTGATCGCCATGGGTGAGTCTCCAGGGAGGGGGTTTCGCTTGCGTGCCGCCACGCCGCTCTTAAACAGCCATCATGCGAGTGCGAGGCGGCGGGTTGTGACGTAACCGGTGTGGAGCCGGCTCCGCAGAAACGCCGGGCTCCCGTTGGGAGCCCGGCGTTGTCACCACGTGGGCAGGATCAGCCGCAGCACTGGATGTCGTTCGTTTTGCCGCTCGGCGCGATGCACCGTTCGGTGCAGCCCAGATCCTGCGACGGGCAGTCGATCTGTGTACACCACGAGTCGAAGGTGTTGCTCGAGAGCGTATCGCCGAGCTCCGTCGAGAAGCTCTCCACCTGCAGGTCGTCCACGTTCAGCGTCTTCATGGTCCAACTCCTGGGTAGGGAAGGAAAAAATGGGGTCGCTATATAGATGACGTGAAAGAAGCGTTTGCACAAGACCTTCGATCGTGTATCACGAAACGAATCGGCCATGACAGGGGACTATCTTCCCTGCCAAAGGCCCATTCGGGATGGTTTTTCCACGTCGCACGCGGTGCGCCGGCGATCCTAAGCCAGGGTCCGGCAGGCAGTTACGGGAGAACCGTAACGAATTGGCCAGCATAGGGGAGGGTTTTACCTGCAAAGGCGCATTAGGGATCCAGATCCACGCAGATCTGGATCAGGTTCGGCTGGCTGCGGCATTGGCGCCGCGTCCCGCCATCCCCCTGCCCCCCGGACCGGGCCAGGGTCGCGCGGCTGGACGTGTCGATTGCACACCAGCGTCTACGAAAGCGGACACTCGGGCTCGGCGGAGGGAGGGGTGGAACGCAGCGGATGGGGCCGTGGCATCGCGTCCTGCCGCACCGTTGCGGGCCGAAACAACGATCCGGCGCGGCGGGTACGCGGATTGCCCTTGATGATCCGCGAAAGCACCGTGATCCGGCTCACCCGAAGTCCCGCAGCATCATGCACAGCATAGAGTTCCTCCGCCGCGCAGGCACGCTGGCGTTCGCGGCGGCCGCGCTGGCCTGGGGCGCCGCGCCGCAGCTGGACGCGCAGTCCTCGCGTACGCGGCCGTCCACCGGCCCGCGCACGCAGGCCCGACCGCCCGCGCAGCGTCCGGCCGACGCGCGCCCGTCGCAGACGCGGCCGGCGGCGCAGGCGCAGCGCACGCAGCCGTCCAACCCGCTGGCCCGCGTGCGCTCGGCGGCGCTGGCGCGGGGCGGGTACGCCGTGGTGGTGGACCTGGACTACAACCGCCTGTACTTCGCCAAGGGGCGGCGGGTGCTGTGGTCGGCGCCGGTGGGCACGGGGACGGGCATGCGGCTGGAGCACGGCGCCGGCGAGTGGGACTTCGCCACGCCCAACGGCACCTTCCACGTCACGTACAAGGAGATCGAGCCGGACTGGATCGCGCCGGACTGGTACTTCATCGAAAAGGGGCTGCGCGTTCCGGCGCGCAACTCCGACGCGCGCCGCTTTCCCCGCGGGCTGGGCTCGGCGGCCGTGTTCATCGGGCAGGGGCTGGCCATCCACGGCACCGACAAGCCGGAGCTGCTGGGGCAGCGCGTGTCGCACGGGTGCATCCGCCTGTCCAACGCCGACGCCCTGCGCCTGTTCCACAACGTGCAGGTGGGCACGGAGATCGTGATCGTGGGCGGGCGCGACCCGCAGCCCGTGGAGCGCCCCGCGCAGACGGCGTCCACCGCGTCGCGCCGCCGCGAGGGCGAGCCGCCGCCGCGCGACCCGCTCATCGTGGCGCTGGAAGGCGAGAGCACGCCGGAGCTGCTGGACCGGCTGGACGACGAGCTGTTCAGCTCCTCCGCGGTCGCCGGCACGCGGTCGCGCTGGCACCAGGTCGCGAGCGTGCTGCTGCTGCGCGGCGTGAAGGAGGATGACGACGAGGCGCTGGCCGGCCTGCTGTCGCGCCAGGCGGAGCTGGGGAGCGGCGCCCTGCGCGACGAGTACGCCACCTTCCTTTCCGACGCGTACATCCAGGGCGCGCTGCGGGTGCTGGACGTGATGGCCGGGCTGGACCGCGACACGCGCCAGGTGGTGGCCGAGGCCATCGTGGCGAGCAGCATCGGGCTGTATCCGGGCGATCCCAACAGCGTGTCCGCGCCCTGGCCCACCCGCCGCGCGCCGCGGACGGCCGTGCGCCGCACCGCCCAGCGCGCCTGGGACACCCTGCAGACCGCCGAGGACGACCACCGCGAGCGCATCGGCCTCGCGGTGCGGTAGGGCAGAGGCAGAGGAAGGCAGGGCCCGGGACCCCTATTCGGAGCGGCCGCCAAGCTGTCATTCCGAACGAGGAACGAGTGAGGAATCTACTCGCCCGTGGCAGGTGGGCCGGCCCTTCGGACCGAGCCGGCCGATGTACATCCGCTTCTTGCCGGGGACGGGACCTGATCCAGGAAGGCGGAGTCGAGCACCCGGCGATTGAAGTCGCGGCACCGAAAACGTGATGTCGGCCTTCGCCGACGGGTCCGGCACGGGCGAGTGCCGCGGCCAGGATCGAGGATCGAGACGAGAAAAGCCCCGCCGCTGGCGGGGCTTTTCTCGTTTCGTCGACAAGGCACATCATCACGCCCGGCGTGAAATCCTCCCCGTGAGCTGCCGGTCCGGTCTCCGTTAACAAATGCACGCGCTGTCCATCGTGCCGGGGCAGGCGACGGGACCGCAGCTGTAGCCGGAGCACGGGCGCCCCAGGGCCGAGACCGCATGCCCCTGCACCGTGCCGCGCTCGGCGGACGTGTCAGCGACGACGAACGACTCGACGCGCAGAATGCGGAGGTCCAGCTGGATCTTCCGCATGAGCAACTCCTGGATGGGGGGAAAGCGTTCGGCAGGCCGCCCGGCCGGAGTGGGGGCGCACGCCTGGTTCGCGCCGGAACGTAAAAGAAGCACAGGGAGACGGGATGAGGCAACTCCCCTCGACGAATGGGGACGGAGGGGTGGCACGGCCCGGGACCCGGCGACTGAAGTCGCGGCACCGAAAACGTGATGCCGGCCTTCGCCGACGGGTCCGGCACGGGCGAGTGCCGCGGCCAGGAGGGAGGATCGAGACGAGAAAAGTCCCCCGATGCGGGGCTTTTCGCTTATCGGGGAGATTTTCGCCGTGGTGTCCGCGGAGGCGGACAGCGTGAAGTTGTAGCCGCGATTTCAATCGCTCTGGCTTCGCCGCGCCGGGAACTCGTCCGTGTCCAGGGCGGCCGCTCCGGGTGCTGCGAGTTTGCGCCGGACGATTTTCCTGTGCGGAACACGCATGCCGCCGTAACTTGGACCATCCTGATCCACGGCGATCCCGCCGACGTTTACCCTCGCCGAGAGAAGTCCGATGAAAAAGCTCCGTCTGAAGGTCGATGAGCTCACCGTCGAGTCGTATGAGACCAGCGCAGTGGCGGCCTTCTGGGAGAGAGGGACGGTGAAGGGGCAGGGCGGCGAGGGGGGCTCGATGGCAAAGTGCACCGAAACCCAGTGCGACGGCCACACGCCCGATGGCAACTGTCTGTACCACACCGTGGAGTGCTCGTTCGCGGCCTGCCTGAACGACTGATCGCCCGGTGAACACCCCGGGCGCTTCCCTGCATCGTGAGGGTGGCGCCCCGTCATTCTCTGCAGTTCTCCGCCTCCGCCTGAGACGGCGGCAGAACCTGGATGCAAACGAACGACGCCCGCGGCGATCCATCCTCGCCGCGGGCGTTCGTCATCATCCGATTCCGTCGTGCCCGGCCGGTCCGCATCCTTCGCGGACCGGCCGATCCACATCCCCCGTCAGCTCTCGGCGGACTGCACGGAGGGAACGGTGCGCAGGTAGAGCCAGATGGCGTGCAGCTCGTCTTCCGTGTGGCCCGTCATGGAGCGCCAGGGCATGAAGTCCTTGAGCTTGCTGCCGTCCGGCCGCGTGCCCGTGCGGATGGCGCGGATGAAGTCCGCCTCGCTCCACTGCCCGATGGGGCCCGCGGGGGTGATGTTGGCCGCCGGCGGCGCGCCCGGCTCCGCGCTGGGACCGCCCACCAGGTTGGGGCCGTGGCAGCCGCGGCATCCGCCCACGTTCACCAGGTACTGCCCGTACGCGCGCGTGGGCCCCGCCGGGGGCGCCACCTTCGCGGCCAGCGTGTGGTCCATGCGCTCCGCGGGGATGGCGGGCAGCTTGCCCGCGGCGTACAGCGCGCGCCCCAGCGGCCCCAGGTACGACCGGCCCTGCTCGCGGTCCACCGGCGGCAGCGAGCGCAGGTACGCGATGATGGCCGATACGTCCTCGTTGCTCAGCCCCTGGTACTCGTCGCTGGGCATGATCATGATGCCGCGGCCGTCGGGGCGAATGCCGTGGCGGATGGCGGCCTCCAGCTGCGCGTCGGTGTAGCGGGCCAGCGCGCCGCCCCGGCCGCCGGTCAGGTTGCTGGCGTAGATGGTGCCCAGCGGGCCGCCGTCGATGAACTTCTTGCCGCCCAGGTCCGCCGTGTGGCAGTCCGTGCACTTGGCCACGGCCGTTGCCAGGTGCTTGCCGCGGGCGATCTGGGCCGGGTCCCGGGTCACCTGCAGCCCCGTGGCGGCGGCCACGTCGTACGTCTTGCGCAGGCGCACCTCGCTCACGCCGTACACCACGGCCAGCAGCAGCACGACGACGGCAATCACCCCCAGGACGAGGGTCTTGATCAGCTTCATCTCGAAAGTCTCTGTGGAAGAGTACCGCGGGCGGGAGGTGCCGCTCGGCGAAGGCCGGGGCACCGCGTGCGGGGGTCGCGGCGGGGCGAGGATCAGCTGCCGCGCGGCGAGGAGCACAGGGTAAACGCAATCGTACCGCCCGTCAAGATTGTTCTGACGGGATCGGGCCCACGCCGGTTTCATTGCGTGCGCAAGGCGCCGTCGCAATCATTCCCCAGGGCATTTTCCTGTACAAACACTGGGCATGGCGCAGGTGGGTGACGGCGGCACCCGCACCGGGCGCGGCGTTTGCTCGCGACGGTACCGCCACTCGCTTGCTCAGCCTTTCGAACGGGGCGCTGGAACGGCCGCGGATCCACTCTCTCGGCGCTCGATGACGACAGAACTCTCTCGCTCCGGCGCAGGTTCGCCCGGAACGGACCCCGTCTCCCTCCCCGCGCCCGTGCCGGTGCCGGACGGCGTCGCGCCGGGGGCCGTGCAGCGCGCCGTCGTGGCCGTCGCGGCCGTGGCGGCGGCGCTGGCGCTCGTGTTCGTGCTCAGGACGTGGCTGGCCGAACGGCCGTTCGCCCTGTTCTTCGGGGCCGTGTTCGTGGCCGCGTGGTACGGCGGCCTGTGGCCGGGGCTGCTGGCCACGGGGCTGAGCTTCGTCGCCCTGCAGCTGTTCATCGTGCCGCCGCTCGGGAGGATCGCGTTTCCGGGCGCCGGCGACCTGGTGCAGAGCCTCACCTTCCTGGGCGTGAGCGGGATGGCGAGCGTGCTCGCGGGGCAGATGCACCAGGCCCGGGCCCGCGCCCTGGCCGCGGCGGAGGAGAACGCCCTGCTCGCCATGCGGCTGCAGGAGCAGGCCGTGGAGCTGGAGGCGCAGGCGGAAGAGGCGCAGGGGCTCAACGAGGAGCTGGAGGAGCAGATCGAGGCCTCGTCGCTGCTGCGCGTGGAGGTGGAGCGCGCCAACCACCGGCTCACGGCCATCCTGGACACGCTCACGGAGGCCGTGGTGCTCGCGGGGCCGGACGGGGCCGTGACCTTTGCCAACCCCGCCGCGCAGCGCCTGCTGGAGCGCCTTCCGGCGGACCAGGGCCCCCTGCGCTACGACGGCCGCGCGCTGGACCTGTCGCAGCCCACGCCCCTGGCCCGCGTGCTGCGCGAGGGCGAGCGCCTGGCCCAGGCGGAGCTGTCCGTCCCCGCGGCGGATGGGCCCGCCGCCGTGCGGGTGAACGCGGCCCCCCTGCACGACTGCGACGGGGCGCCGCTGGGGGTGGTGGCGTCCTTTTACGACGTGACGGGGCAGCGCGAGGCGCAGAACGCCCTCATCGAGAGCGAGATCCGCTTTCGCACCCTGGCCGACACGGCCCCCGTGCTCATCTGGATGGCGGGGACGGACGCGCTGTGCAACTTCTTCAACCGCGCGTGGCTGGACTTCACGGGGCGCACGATGGAGCAGGAGATGGGCAACGGCTGGGCGGAGGGCGTGCACCCGGACGACTACCAGCGCTGCCTGGACATCTACCTCTCCAACTTCCAGGCGCGCCGGCCGTTCAGCATGGAGTACCGCCTGCGCCGGGCGGACGGCGAGTACCGCTGGCTGCTGGACAACGGCGTGCCGCGCTTCGATGCGGACGGGGGGTTCGCGGGGTTCATCGGCTCGTGCATCGACATCAACGAGCGCCGCGAGAACGAGGAGGGGCTCCGCTTTCTGGCCGAGGCGGGGGGCGTGCTGGCGTCGTCGCTGGACTACGAGGAGACGCTGTGCCGCGTGTGCCGGCTGGCCGTGCCCGTGATGGCGGACTTCTGCGTGGTGGACCTGCTGGAGGACGGCGTCATCCGCCGCGTGGAGGCCGCCCACGCGGATCCCGCCGCGACGGACATCGTGGAGCAGGCCATGCGCCATCCGCCCACGCTGGACCACCCCGTGCACCCCGTGCCCGTGGTGCTGCGCACGGGCCAGACGCAGCACTACAACGGCATCGTCCCCGCGATGACGGACGGCAGCGCCGAGCACGCGGGGCTGCTGGACCGGTTGGCCCCCACGGCGTACCTGGTGGTGCCGCTGCGGGCGGGAGCGCAGGTGCTGGGGGCCCTGTCGCTGCTCATCACCACCTCCGGCCGGGCGTACGACGCGGCGGACGTGCGCCGGGCCGAGGAGCTGGGCGTGCGCGCGGGGTACGCCATCGAGAACGCGCGCCTGTACGCCCGCATGGCCGAGGCGAACCGCGCCAAGAGCGACTTTTTGGCCGTGATGTCGCACGAGCTGCGGACGCCGCTGAACGCCATCCTGGGATACACGGACCTGTTCCTGGCCGGCATCCCCGAGCCCCTGCCCAACGCCATGGTGCCGCAGGTGGAGCGGGTGGCGGGCGCGGGCCGCCACCTGCGCGACCTGATCGAGGAGATCCTCTCGTTCGCGCGGCTGGAGGGCGGGCGCGAGGAGGTGGTGATGGAGCCCGCGGACTTGGCGGAGCTGGCGCGCGAGACGGCGGCGCTGGCGGAGCCGCTGGCGCTGGAGGCCGGGCTGGCCTTTCGCCTGGAGGTGCCGCCGGGGCCCGTGCCCCTGCGTACGGATGCCCGCAAGGTGCGGCAGATCCTGCTGAACCTGCTGGGGAACGCGTCCAAGTTCACGCGCCAGGGCGAGGTGGTGCTCGCGCTGGAGGATGCGGGCGCCGAGGCCGTGCTGCGGGTGCGCGACACGGGACCGGGCATCGCGCCGGGGGACCTGGAGCGCGTGTTCGAGCCCTTCTGGCAGGCGAACCAGGGCCTGGCGCGCGAGCACGGCGGGTCCGGCCTGGGCTTGGCCGTCGCGCGCCAGCTGGCCCGCCTGCTCGGCGGCGACCTGACGGCGCAGAGCGAGGTGGGGGTCGGGAGCACGTTCACGCTGCGGCTTCCGAAGAGTGCGTGAGTGCGGGAGTGCGTCAGTGCGGGAGTGGGTCCGTGCGGGGGGAGGGGTGTGGGCGCGGCGGCGGAGTCCCGTACCGGGCGACTGAAGTCGCGGCACCGAAAACGTGATGTCGGCCTTCGCCGACGGGTCCGGCACGGGCGAGTGCCGGGGTCCGCGCGGACATCTCGCCGTTGGTGCCCGCACGAGCGGACCGTGTGCCGTTGCAGCCGCGAATTCGCTCCCGGCCCCCGCCGCGCCCCGGTAGCCGACGCCCGAAGTACGTTCGCAGTTCTCCCCCTCCTGCCCGCGAAGCGGGGGAGGGGGCCCTCCGCCGGTGCACGAGCTTCCCCACGTGCACGACCCCGACCCCGCCATCTGTTACTTTCGCACTTTCGCACTTTCGCACTTTCGCACTTTCGCACTTTCGCACTCCCGCACTCCCGCACTCCCGCACTGCCTTGAACCGAGCCAACCAGCTGATCCGCGAGCTGAACCTCCAGCCGCATCCCGAAGGCGGCCATTACCGCGAGATCCACCGCTCCACGCTCGGCGTGCACCCGGACGACGGGCGGCCGGCGCGCAGCGCGCTCACGCTCATCTACTTCCTGCTGGACGCGTCGGGGCACAGCCGCTGGCACCGCGTGGCCTCGGACGAGACGTGGCAGTACGTGGAAGGGGCGCCCCTGGAGCTGTTCCGCATCGACCCCGCGCTGCAGGAGATGGAGACGATGCGCGTCGGCGGGCTGGCGGACGCGGCCCATCCGGTGCGCATCATCCCCGCGTACCACTGGCAGGCGGCGCGCAGCACGGGCGCGTACACGCTCGTGTCCTGCGCCGTGGGCCCCGGCTTCGACTTCGCGGACTTCGCCATGCTCGCCGGCCACCCGCGCGAAGCCGACCTCGTCCGCCGCCACTTTCCCGACGCCGCGCCGCTCGTCTAGCCCACGGCACGGGATGGGCGATGGGTGGATGCGATTTCGTCTCACCTCCCCCAGGGGTTTTTGGGGGAGGTCGCGAGGAACGAGCGGGTGGGGGCGCCCGGCCGGGACTCCGCCTCCGCGCCACGAGCTTTCCCCGCGCACAGCGCTGTCTCTGCGCGGGCTGCACATATACGACGGGAGACACGATGACCGACAGCACGAGCTCCACCACTCCTCCCGGGTCCGCCGGGCCCATGCGGATCGCCGTCACGGGCGCGTCGGGGCTCATCGGCTCGGCGCTGGTGGAGCGGCTGCGGGCGGAGGGGCACACCGTCGCCCGGCTGGTGCGCGACCCGGCCAAGGCCGCGCCTGGCGACGTGGTGTGGGACCCGGAGGCCGGCACCATCGACAAGGCCGCGCTGGAGGGGATCGGCGCGGCGGTGCACCTGGCCGGGGAGAACGTGGGCGTGCGCTGGACGGAGGAAGTCAAGCGCCGCATCATGGACAGCCGCATCAAGGGCACCCGCCTGCTCGCCCAGACCCTGGCGCACCTGGCCCATCCGCCGCGCACGCTGGTGCAGGCCTCGGCCGTGGGCATCTACGGCGACCGCGGGGACGAGACGATCACGGAAGAGTCCGCGTCCGGCACGGGGTTCCTGGCGGAGGTGGGGCGCGCGTGGGAAGGCGCGTCGGCCATGGCCGAGGAGGTGGGGATCCGCGTGGTGAAGCTGCGCCTGGGCGTCGTGCTGAGCGCAAAGGGCGGCGCGCTGGACAAGCTGCTGCTCCCCTTCCAGATGGGCGTCGGCGGCAAGATTGGCACGGGGCGGCAGTGGATGCCGTGGATCACGCTGGACGACACGGTGGAGGTCATCCTCCGCGCCCTTCGCGACGACCGGCTGCGCGGCCCGGTGAACACGGTCGCGGGCTCCGTGCGCAATTCCGAGTTCACGGACGCGCTGGGCCGCGCCCTTCACCGCCCCACGCTCATCCCGGTGCCGGGATTCGGCCTGCGCGCGCTCTTCGGGCAGATGGCGGACGAGGCGCTGCTCGCGGGCCAGCGCGTGGAGCCGGCGAAGCTGCAGGCCCTCGGCCACCAGTTCCACCATCCCACCCTGGACGTGGCCCTGGCCGCCGCGCTCAAGAACTGATCGGAGCGCCGGAGCGCGTCCAGAAACGCCCCGCGACGTCATCCTGGGGCGCGCCGCGTTCAGAAAACTGACCGGTCCGGAGCATGTTCAGAAACGCCGCGATGTCATCCTGAGGGCGCGCCGCCCATAGCTCGATTGGGCCAAAGCTCTGGCGCGCCCGAAGGATCTTGTGTGCGAAGCCGGAAGGCAGACCCGGTGCACGGGAGCCGGGTTCTCGCTGGAGCGGGCAAGATCCTTCGGTCGCCGCCATGGATCGTGCACCGGCAGGGACTGGGCGGCGGCTCCCTCAGGATGACAGCGGCGCGTTCTACACGATCGAACGATCCGGGAACGGCGTGTTTCCAACGCAGGACAGATGAGGACGCAGAGAACCGGCACGGGGCTCTCTGCGTCCTCATCTTTTTGACTCTGCGAACCATGCGTCGAAAACTCGCCGATCCTCCGCGCGGAGCTGAACCGCAAGCCGCGTTTGGACTTCCATCTCTGGCCCGTCCCGCGCCGCACGATGCTACAACCTTCGGCACAGCCGATGCAGCGCGGCCCCCTCCCTGCTCCTGGCCGGTCTGCTCCCGGCCAGCAGCCGCGTTTCGCCGTGCGCATCCGCGCGGAAGAACGCCGGGACCGCGGCGCGTGGAGTGCGCGCGCCCGGAGGGAACCACCGCGCGGGGAGGACGCGTGAAGATGCGGACCATGGGGCGGGCCGGCCTGCTGTGCCTGCTCGCGGCGGGGCTGTCCGGGTGCAACTACGTGCGGCTGCTGCGGCCCAGCGTGCTCAAGCAGCTCAACCCGCGCGTGGTGGATATGGTGAACTACCTGCCCCGCGTGGACGACCAGAACGAGGCCATCATCGGGCGCCTGTTCGCCCACGGCGGCCTGAGCCACGCCGAGCGCGGCGCCGACGGCGTGTTCCGCCAGCAGGTGCGCATCCCGCCCGGCGAGTACATCTGGCAGCCGGCCATCATCGTCATGCCGGCGGGGGGCGAGCTGGAGCTGGACTTCAGCAACCACGACCCGTTCTCGTACCACGCCGTCATCCTTCCCCACTCCGGCAACCGCCAGGCGATGACGCTGCCCATCGGCACCCGCGGCACGGCGCGCATTCGCCTGGACGCGCCGGGCTACTACTGGTTCGGCTGCCCCGTGGCCAACCACGCCACGCGCGGCATGCTGGGCCTGGTGCTGGTGGAAGGCGAAGTCCCGGCGGAAGCGAAGCTCGACCGTCCCCGCCAGCGCCGGGGGAACTGACCCATGCGCATCCATCGTCCGCTCCTCCTCGCCGCGCTCGCCCTGGCGGCCTGCGCGCCCAACCGCCCGAGCTATCCCGTCACGCGCACCGCATCCCCCCTCCCCGCGCTCAACGAGGCGGCCCGCGGCAGCGCGCCCAACGTCACGGCGGGGGTCACGGGCGAGCGCATTGCCCGCGCGCGCAGCGAGCCGCAGAACTGGATGACGTACTACGGCGCGTACGACGGCCAGCGCTTCAGCTCGCTGGACCAGGTCAACACGGGCAACGTGCGCCGGCTGCGCCCCGCGTGGAACTTCCAGTTCGCGCCCATCGGCCTCATCGCCACGCCCGGCACCTACTCGTTCGAGGCGGCGCCCATCGTGGTGGACGGGGTGATGTTCGTTAGCGGATGGGACGGCTACCTGTGGGCGCTGGATGCCCGCACGGGGCAGCTCCTGTGGCAGTACCAGCACGCCATCCCCCTGGACGTGCCGCTCTGCTGCGGCAACGTGAACCGCGGCGTGGCCGTGGCCGGCGGGCGCGTCTACATGGCCACGCAGAACGCGCATCTCGTGGCGCTCGACGCCACCACGGGGCAAAAGGTGTGGGAGCAGGTGTGGGGCGACGTGCGCGCGGGCGAGAGCGCCACCATGGCCCCGCTGGTGGTCAAGGACCTGGTGATCGTGGGGAGCAGCGGCGCGGAGTTCGGCGTGCGCGGCCACATCGACGCGTTCGACCTGCAGACGGGCGCGCGGCGGTGGCGGCGCTACAACGTGCCGCGCCCCGGCGAGCCCGGCTCGGAGACGTGGGCGGGAGATGCGTGGGAGCGGGGCGGCGGCACGGCGTGGATCACGGGAACGTACGATCCCGAGCTGGACCTGCTGTACTGGGGCACGGGCAACCCCGGCCCCGTGTTCGACGGGCGCGAGCGGCCGGGCGCCAACCTGTACACGAGCTCCGTTGTCGCCATCGACCCGGACGACGGCACCACGCGCTGGCACTACCAGTGGACGCCCAACGACGTGTGGGACTACGACGGGGTGAACGAGAACATCCTGTTCGAGCGGGACGGCCGCCGGCTGCTGGCCCACTTCGACCGCAACGGGTACTTCTTCGTGCTGGACCGCACGGACGGCAAGCTGGTGACCGTGGCGCCCTTTGCCCGCGCCACCTGGGGCGAGATCGGCCGCGACGGCGCCGTCACGCCGCGGCTGCGGCCCACGGCGGAGGGGACGGAGATCTGCCCCGGCCCCGCGGGGGCCAAGGAGTGGCCGCACGCCGCGTACAACCCGGGCACGGGGCTGCTGTACACGTCCTACATCGAGGCCTGCGCCACCTTCCGGCTGCGCCCCACGGAGTTCCGCGAGGGATTGTACTACCTGGGCGGCGAGGCCGAGGTCACGGGCGAGCAGTGGGGCGGGGTCAAGGCCATCGACCCCATGACGGGGCGCGAGGCGTGGCACTGGCGGGGCGAGCACCCCATGGTGGCCTCCGTGCTCACGACCGCCGGCGGCCTGGTGTTCACGGGCGAGCCCAACGGCTACTTCAACGCGTGGGATGCGCGGACGGGGGAGGTGCTGTGGCGCTACCAGACGGGCAACGGCATCCACAGCAACCCCGTGACCTACTCGGTGGATGGGGTGCAGTACATCGCCGTCCCCACCGGCTGGGGCGGCTGGCTGGAGGGATTCGCCCCCGAGATGTTCGGCGCCCCGCGCGGCAGCTCGCTCTTCGTCTTTGCCCTGGCGGATGCGGAGCGGGGAAGTGGGGGAGTGCGTTAGTGCGGGAGTGCGTCAGTGCGGGAGTAGATCGGAGCGGCGAGGGGATGGATCGCGCCGGCAGCGGCGCGCCCCCCATCCCCGGCCCTTCCCCCACAAACTGCGTGGGGGAAGGGAGAACGGCAGTCGGTGCACGGGGCGGAGTGGGATACGGGGCGGAGGGGGTGCGGCGGGTGCGGCGGGAGTGGGATACGGCGGAGGGGTGGAGTGGGTGCGGCGGGCGAGGGGAGCGAATGAATTCGCGGCTACAACTTCACACTGTCCGCCTGCGCGGACACCAGCGGCGGGCACCCTGCCCTCCCGCACGGCACTCGCCCGTGCCGGACCCGTCGGCGAAGGCCGACATCACGTTTTCGGTGCCGCGACTTCAGTCGCCGGGTCCCGGGCTCCGCCTCCCCGGCTAATCCTCCGCCGTCTCCGCCCGCTACGCCACGTCCACCCGTCCCTCGGCACTCACACCGCCGCCCGCGGCGGCCTCCATCCCCTCCCCCGCCCGGCGCCCCCACCACCAGAACACGCCGCCGATGAGCACCACGCCCGCGAACACGGCCGTCCCCGCCTGCAGCGACGCCGCCGTGGCGCCCACCGCCGCGTAGGCCAGCGCCGCGGGCACGGTGCCCGCCAGGGCGGCCAGCATGGCCCGGCCCCACGGCATGGGCGAGGCGCCGGCCAGGATCATCACCGTCTCCGCCAGCATGGGCACGGGGCGCGACGCCACGATGGCCAGCGCCCCCCACCGGGCCAGCATCCGCCCCGCCCGGTCGTGCTCCTCGGGCGTCACCAGGCGCCGGATCCAGTCGTTCCCCGCCCGCCCCAGCCAGAACCCCACCGCCGCCGCCCCGATGGAGCCCACGAGGGAGAGCGCCGCGCCCGTCCACAGGCCAAAGAGCAGGCCGTGCAGCATCATCACCCCGCTGCTGGGCACGGGGAGCGCCACGTCCACCACCAGCAGCGTCACGCCCACGGCCGCCGCCCCCGCGCCCCCCCGGCCCATCCACGGACGCGCATCCTCCACCGGCATCCCCAGCGCCGCCGCCGCGCCGAAGAGGACCAGGAAAAGGAGGATAAATCCGCCCAGCAGCATCCAGTAGCGTCGCATGGGAAACGTCCGCAGGTCGTTGTGGATGAGGAAGATGCGTGCGCCCGACGGCGCGGCGGGAGCGAGGTGCGGACGGCAAACCGCCATAAGTTTGCTTGTCTCGCGATCGCCTGCTACATAATATGGCGGCAGACATCGCGGGCAAGACGTCCCCCGGCTGCGTCCCCTCCCCACCCGGACGCAGCCTCGCCCGCGCACCGGCGCCGCGCCTTCCGCGGTCCCGCCCGAGCTTCGTCCCCTCCCCCGCACCCGGAGCGATACCCCATGGCCGCGGTCCACCCCCGCACCCTTCGCGCGGCCGCACCCGCGCTGCTCGCCCTTGCCCTGGCCGCGTGCGGCGGCGACGGCGGCGACACGGCCCAGGCCGCGCCCCAGGCGCCCGCGCCCGCGTCCGGCGGCGGTGTGACCACGGGGCCCGTCCCCGCGCTCCCCCCCGGACTGCCCGCGCCGTACCTGTCCGGCGTGATCCCCACGCTGGTGCCGCCGCGCCCGGACACGGCCAGCGGCTCGCCCACCACGTCGCGCCCCTGGTTCGACGTGTTCTCGTGGCAGTCGTTCATCGCCCTCAACTGGCCCGCCGACAGCACGCGGCGCGGCACCGCCCTGGCCCCCGGCGACTCGTCCGCGTTCCTGAACGCGGGCAACGGCGGGCTGGTGGTGTGGGGGAGCTACAAGGAGAGCTGGGAATTGTTCGGGCAGGGCAACCAGCGCCCCACGGCGTTCACGGACTGGAGCTCGCCCGTGGAGCCGTGCGGCGGCCTGCAGCCGGGGCAAAAGGCCTTCACGTTCACCTCCAAGGGCAACTCGCTCTTCAACGACGCCACGCAGTCGTTCTCGTTTCCCCTCATCGACCAGCGCGGCGGCTACGCCCGCTACGAAGTCCGCTACAACCAGGCGCAGTACGATACCATCCGCGGCGCGGACGGCAACCCGGCGTCGTGGATGTACCTGTCCAACAACCTGGGCACGTCGTACCCCTTCTTCATGCCCGCCAGCGACTCGTCGGGCACCGTGGGCAGCATGATGATCAAGGCGGCCTGGCGCCCCCTCACGCCCCAGGACGACAGCAGCAAGTTCTACCACGTGACGGCGCTGGTGGACACGGCCCAGGGCGGCGCGCAGCAGAAGTGCGCCCCCGTGCCCATGGGGCTGGTGGGGCTGCACATCGCCCAGAAGCAGGTGGGCTTTCCGCAGTGGATCTGGAGCAGCTTCGAGCACGTGAGCAACGTGCCGGGCACGGGCGCGCGCACGCAGGGCAACCCCGCGGGATACTCGTTCAACAACGGCCTCGACACGCCGCAGTCCGTCAACGGCTATTCGTACAAGCCGGACAGCACGGGCGTGCTCGCGCTGCAGGCCGGCCAGCCCCCCGTGCAGGTGACGCGGGTGAACGACATCCCCAACACGCCGCAGGGGTCGTCCACGCAGGACATCAACCGCATCTACCAGAGCTATCTGCAGAACACCGTCTGGGCCAACTACCAGCTGGTGATCACCCAGTGGCCCTCGGTCCCCGGCAACTTCGTGCTCACGGACAGCGGCGGCGTGTACCCGGCCAACTCGGGGGCGGCGTTTCCCGCGTGGGGCGCCGTGAACACGTCCATGGAAACCTTCTTCCAGTCGCGCGGCGACGCGGCGCCCGCCGGCGGCAACTCGTGCATGAGCTGCCACTACCAGGCGGGCAAGACGGACTACTCGTGGGGGCTCATCCGCCGCGCCCACCTGAACACGCCGGCCTCGCGCTGAGGCGCCGGCCCACCGCACACGCACCCCGAGCACGGGAGAGATCCAGATGGCGGCGAGCGACACCCCCACGGGCTGGTGGATGTACCAGGGCGGCGCGGCCCACGGCGGCTACGTGACGGACACGCCCATCAACTCCGGCAACGCCGGCACGCTGTACGCGCTGCACACGCTGCAGGTGGGCGGCCCCATCCTTTCCGTCCCGGCCGTGACGGACGGATACGCGTACGTGGGCGTGGCCAACGCAGCGGCGGCGCCGGGCAACAACGGCGGCGGGCTGTTCAAGGTGAACCTGGCCACGGGCGTCACGGAAGCCTCGTTCGTGTGGCCCGTGGACCTGTCGCAGCGCGACAGCCACGGCTTTACGGGCATGGGGTGCACCCCCGCCGTGGCCAACGGCCGCGTGTACTTCAGCGCCTTTGACGGGTACTTCTACTGCCTGCACCAGGCGGACCTGACGCTGGCGTGGAAGACCAACCTGCGGCAGGCCGACGTGGCGCAGAACCAGCCCGTGACCAACGACTTTCCGCCCCCCACCAACACCCCGCCCGACCTGGCGCCCACGTTCTACCCCCCCGCGGCCGGCTGGTCGTCGCCGGTGGTGGAGGGCAACATGGTGTACGTGGGGATGGGCGAGGGCGAGAACCCCCAGCTGTACGGCTTCGTCTACGCCATGGCGGCCGACACGGGGCGCGTGCAGTGGATCTTCTGCACGGACCAGCTCGTCTCGGGGCAGGACAACCAGCCCAACCAGATCCCCGCCGCCGGGGTGGTGCCGGGGCAGGCGCCGCTCCCCGGCTTTACCCCCATCCCCGGCGACAACCAGCCGCGGGGCGCGTCGGTGTGGAGCGGCATCGCGCTGGACAGCGGGACGCTGTACGTGACCACGGGCAACCCCGTGAACAACAACCCCCTGGACGGGGGGCTGGACCGCGGCTTTCCCCTGCCCTCGCCGGACTGGAAGGACCCGTTCCTCCCCGCCGGGTGCACGCAGCCGCTGGGGCTGCTGGACGTTCCCCTCTACTCGTACTCCGTGCTGGCCCTGGACGCGGCCACGGGAACGCTCAAGGGCCGCTTCACCCCCACGCAGGACACCAGCTACCGCCCGTCGGACGGCGACATCGACTTCGGCGGCTCGGCGGCGGTGTTCACGCAGAACGGGCGGCGGGTGGTGGCCGTCGCCAACAAGAACGGCACGCTCTTCCTGCTGGACGCGGGCGACCTGTCCGTCATCAAGACGCGCCAGCTCCTGCCGTACGACGTGAACGGCCAGCGCATCCCCTCGGTGGATCCGCATCCCAACAGCACGGCCGTGGAGCCGTCCATCCCCTCCAACTGCGTCTCCGACAGCACGTGGGCCGAGAACTACTCCGGGGTGTTCGGCGCGCCAGCGGTGGACACGGCCAACGGGCTCATCTTCGTGGGGATCGGCGGGCCCAACTACCACGCCGCGTCGCCGGGCATCGACTACCAGAGCACGCCTTTCATGCGGGCGGTCAGGTGGGACACGCTGGAGGACGCGTGGCCCATGGAGCCGTTCACCTTTACGCCCGGCAACAACCTGGCGCCCGTGACGGTGATGCGGTACACGGCCACGGGAACGGGCCCGGCCATGTACCAGAACCCCGGCGAGGCCAGCGTGGGCTCCCCCGCCGTGGCCAACGACGTGGTGTTCGTGGGGACGCACAACGTGTCGCTGTACGGCTTCAACGCCGTCACGGGCGCGCTGCTGTGGAGCGACGACCTGGGAATGGCCACGCAGGGGCTCAACGGCGGCTACGGATACTGCATGGGACCGGCCGTCTGGCAGCAGTACGTGGTGGCCGGCGGCCTGGTGCAGGGGCGGGACGGCGGCGTGCTCAAGATCTACACCCTGCGGCCGACGGGCGGCGCCGGCACGGCCCCCGCCGGGGGCGGCGCGTGATGCTGGAGGTGGCCGCGTTCGGCATCCTGGCCGGGCTGGACAACCTGCAGGTGTCCGCCGCCCTGGGCGTGAGCCGGCCGCGGCGGGGGCGGCTGATCGGGCTGGCCGCCGCGTTCGCCGCGTGCGAGGCGTTCATGCCCCTGGCGGGCCTGGCCCTGGGCGGCGCGCTGCGGCGGGCGCTCCCCGCGCTGGAGACGGCGGGGCCCGTGGTCCTGCTGCTGTGCGGCGCGGCCATCCTGCTGCACGCCCTGCGCGAGGGCGACGCGCGCGAGGTGGTGGAGGGCCGCTGGATCCTGGGATTGCCCATCACCCTGAGCCTGGACAACCTCTTCGCGGGGGTGGGGCTGGGCAGCGCGGGATACCCCGTGCTGGCCTCGGCGCTCATCGTGGGCGCCATCAGCGGGGGGATGTGCCTGGCGGGGCTCTTCGCGGGCGCGTGGCTGCGGCGCTGGGTGCCGGCGCGCGCGGAGGTGTGGAGCGGCGCCTTCCTGGTCGTCGTCGCCCTGGTCTCCCTGGCGCGGGGGGCCGCGTGAGCGTGCTGGCGGAGGCGGATGGCGCCACGGCGGAGCGCGTGGCCACGGGACTGCACTTTCCCACCAGCCTGGCGTTCGACGACGAGGGCCGCGCGTACGTGGCGGAGAGCGGGCTCTCCTTTGGCGGGTCGCCGGCGGGAGGGCGCGTGCTGCGCCTGCGGGACGACGGCGGGGCGGACGTGGTGGCGGAGGGGCTGCGCGCCCCCGTCAACGGCCTGGTGTGGCACGACGGCGGCTTCTACGTCTCCGAGGGGGGCTTTCCCGGCCGCATCAGCCGGCTCACGCCGGACGGTGAGCGGACGACGGTGATCGACGGGCTTCCCGGCCGCGGCAACTACCACACGAACACGGTGGCGGTGGGGCCGGACGGGATGCTGTACTGGGGGCAGGGCGCCATGACCAACCTGGGAATCGTGGGGCTGGACGCCTACGACCTCGCCTGGCTCAAGCAGCTCCCTCATCCCCACGACGTCCCGGGTTGGGACGTGGTGCTCACGGGGGTGAACGCCGAGACGGCGGACCCCCTGGAGGGGCCGGACGCGCGCGCCGTGACGGGCGCCTTCGCCCCCTTCGGCGCGCCGACGGAGGCGGGGCAGCGCGTCCCCGCGGGGCTGCCGTGCACGGCAGCCGTGCTGCGCTGCCGGGCGGACGGCTCGGGACTGCAGCTGGTGGCGTGGGGCATCCGCAACGCGTTCGGGCTGGGCTTTCTTCCAGACGGGCGCCTGATCGCTACGGACCAGGGGAGCGACGACCGCGGCAGCCGCCCCATCGCCGGCGTCCCCGAGCTCGTCTTCGAGGTAAAGCAGGGCGCCTGGTACGGATGGCCGGACTTCGTGGGCGGGGTGCCCGTGACGGACGCGCGCTTCACCCCGCGCCGGGGGCCCGCGCCCGCCTTTCTGCTGGCCAGCCACGACGCGCTGCCGCCGCCGGAGCGCCCGCTGATGTCGCTGCCCGTCAACGCCTCCGCGTGCAAGTTCGACGTGATGCCGGGGGACTCGCCCTGGGCCGGGCACCTGCTGATGGCGCTGTTCGGCGACGAGGTACCCATGACGGCGCCCACGGGCCCGCGCAGCGGCCGCACCGTTGTGCGCATCGACACCGGGGCGTGGACGGCGCACCCGGTGCGGGGGCTGCCGCCGCTGCACCGCCCCATCGACGTGCGCGTTCACCCGCGCACGGGCGAGGCGTGGGTGCTGGACTTTGGCGAGTTCGAGCTGCAGCCGCGGGGCATGCACGCCGTCCCGGGCTCCGGCGCCGTGTGGCGGTCGCAGCCGGCGTAGCGGCGTTCATCCATCCACCGAATCCTGGACGGGGGCCCCGGCCTCCTCCTTTCTCCCGCACACAAGCGAGGCCCCCGATGGCCGACGGAACCGCGGTCGCCAATCCCGTGTGGCAGGACATTCAGGGCATCTTTTCGCCGTTCGCGTCGCAGATGATGTGGCGGTTGGACCTCAACAGCTACGAAGACGTCAAGGCCAACGCGCAGATCATCCTGCTGCGGATCAAGTCGCCGGGGATGATCATGCCTCCGCCTCCCTTTCCGCCCCTGACGGAGGGGCAGATCCAGACGTTCGCCAACTGGGTCAAGGCGAAGTGCCCGCAGACGGCCTCCACCGGCCCCGTGTCCGTTTCCGCGGCCGCCCCCGCGGCGGCGGCGCCCCCGCCGGAGAGCCCCTTCCGCTTCCCGTAGCCGGCCCGTCCGGCACCGCGGCGCCCCGCCGGACGGACCGGCGGGGCGCTTCGGCATCGTACCCGTCTCAACACTCTGGCACCGCCGCCCGTCCTGGGTAACGACGGCGCAACGGCAGGGAGGTTGCAGCGGCCTCCGCCCCGCCGGCGCCGTCGCGTTCCGGTGGATGGAGACGTTCCCCTGCAGTGGAGGTGCGGAATGAAGACGATGCTGAAGATGGTGATGCTGCTGGCCCTGGCCACGCTCCCCGCGGGGTGCCTGGCGGCGGCCGCGGCGGCGGGGGCCGGGGGTGCCATCGCCTACAACGAGCGGGGCGCCAGCTCGCAGGTGAACGGCTCCGTGGCCGACGTGGCGGCCGATGCCCGCGCCGTGCTCACGGCCATGGGCATCACCCCCGACGGCGAGGATGCCGGCGACCGCGGGGAGAACGACGTGACGGTGAGCGGCACGCGCGGCGAGATGCGCGTCCGCGTGGAGATCGAGCGCCAGAGCGCCACGACCTCCGAGGTGATGGTGACGGCGCGCGAGGGGACGCTGGAGTACGACCGCGACATGGCCCGCGACATCCTGAGCCGCATCATGGCCCGCAGCTGATCCGCGCTTCAGGAAGGAAGACGGAACGGCGGCCGGCGGATTGATCTCCGCCGGCCGCCGCTTCTTTATCTCGCATCAAACCAGCGATCGTTTTCCTGAGGGAGGCGCCGACGAATCCCGCCCGTCCCGCATTCTCCGGCGCCGACCGAAGGATCTACTCGCCCGTGCAACGACCCACGCCCGGCGACCCCATCCCACCCCCGCCGACACGCGGTTCCGCCGATCGCGTCCGACCCCCGCGGCGTTGGTGTCGGCAGGCCGACAGTGCGGTTCGTAGTTTCCCACCCGTGATGTCATTCTGAGGAAGCGCCCGCCCGGAGCCCGAACGGTGCACCGGCTTTGCGGCGCGACCGAAGAATCTGGTTGCGACCGTACCGGGACCCGCCCGTGGCCGTAAAAGGTCGTGCACGGGTGGGTCTGTGCACCGGCGCAACCAGATTCTTCGGCCGGCGCCTTCTCGTCACGGGACGGATCCGCCCGGCGCCGACCTCAGAATGACACCACGGGCGGGGGCAAAAGAAACTGCAAACGCATGTGAAACCCGCTCTAGCCGCGGCTCCGGGTCCCCTCTCACACCGTGTCCCGGTCGATGGCCGCCGCGGCCGCGGTTCCCAGGGCGCGCACCACGTGCCCCAGCGCGGCGAAGCGCGGATCGGGCGCCTTGCCGGCCAGGTGCCGCACGTAGATCTGCTGCGCGATGCCGGCCACCTTCACCAACCCGTACACGTACAGCAGCACGGCATCCGGGATGTCCATCCCCGTCCGCGCCTGGTACCGCGCGACGACCTCGCGGCGGCGCAGGGAGCCGGGGTGGATGGACATCGTGGGCGGGATGATGCACCGCAGCGCCTCGGGATCGTCCGCATCCACCCAGTAGCCCAGCGTGGTCCCCAGGTCCAGCAGCGGGTCGCCGATGGTGGCCATCTCCCAGTCCAGCACGGCCAGGATGCGCGACGGGTCCGCCGCGTCCAGCACCAGGTTGTCGAACTTGAAGTCGTTGTGCACCAGCGACGGCCCGTGGTCCGGCGCCGCGCCCGCCGCCACGCGCCCCTCCAGCCACGCGATGGCGCCCTCCAGCGGCGGCACGTCGTCCGTGCGGGCCGCGTGGTAGCGCCGGATCCACCCCGTGATCCCCCGCGCCGCGTACCCGGGCCCCCGGTCCAGGTCCGCCAGCCCCGCGGCGCGCCAGTCCACCTGGTGGATGCCCGCCAGCGCGTCCACCAGCGTCTCGCTCAGCCCCCGCGCCTCGGCGTCCGAGAGCGCCGCCACCTCGTCCGGCCGGCCGCGCAGGATCACGCCGCGCACCCGCTCCATCACGTAGAACGGCGCGCCAGGCACGGCCGGGTCTCCGCAGAACGCCAGCGGCCGCGGCACGCGCCCGTAGACCGGATGCAGGCCGCGGAGGATGCGGTACTCGCGTTCCATGTCGTGCGCCACGCCGCCCGGCGCGCCGAGGGGCGCCTTGCGCAGCACGACCTCCGCCGCGTCCGGCCCCTCGCCGCCGCGCAGCAGGTAAGTGAGGTTGCTGTATCCGCCCCCGAACTGCTCGATGGACAGCGCCCCCGCCGACGCGAACCCCGGCACCTCCGCCGCCAGGAACGCCGTCAGCGCCTCCGCGTCCAGCTCCTGCCCCGCGCGTACGGCCCGCGCGCGGTCGACTTCGAGCGTCGTGTTCATCGGGATCGGCCGACGGGAGGTGGAGGTGGATGGATGAGGGTCGATGGAGCGAGACTTCGGCCGAGCGAATGAATTCGCCGCAACGACAACACGAAGTCCGCCTGCGCGGACTGTCCGTCACGGGCGAGTGCCACGCACCGGCACAGCCCGCGGTTGATGCTTTTGAAGCCCTGTTCGCAGAGCGCGTCAGCGCGAGACAGGGCTTACCGCTGTCCCAGCGGCGGGTTTACCTGCTCAGGACGGGAGCCGGCATTTCGCTCCCACCCCCGCCGCCCGCGCGGACTGCCACAATCAGGTATCCGCACCGGCCTGGGTGCCGCAGACGGCGGGTTGCAGTGCAGTCCGCGAAGGCGGACTTCGCGATTTTCCAGCGGCGAATTCATTCGCTCCGGACGGAGCCCGGCCCTGGTGGTCGATGCCAACCCCGCCGCCCGCCATCCGCCGAGAATCGTCCCTGGCGCGCGTCAGCCCCGCCGGCGCGGCATCCCATACCGCTGCAGGATGCGGCTGCCCAGCGCGGCCTTGTGCACCTCATCGGGGCCGTCGTAGATGCGGGCCGCGCGCTCGTGGCTGTACCAGAAGGCCAGCGGCGTCTCGTTCGTCATCCCCAGGGCACCGTGGACCTGGATGGCGCGGTCCAGCACGCGCCCCAGCACCCTCGCCACGTGGAACTTGATGGCGGAGACGGAATCCCGCGCGGCCTGCTGCCCCTCCGCCTCGATGCGCTCCGCCGTGTGCAGCACCAGCAGCCGCGCCGCGTCGATCTCCGCGCGCGACTCCGCCACCCAGAACTGCACCGCCTGCTGCCGTCCCAGCGGCTCCCCCGGCGACAGCTCGCGATGGGCCGCCCGCGCGCACATCAGGTCGAACGCGCGCTCGCAGATGCCGATCCACCGCATGCAGTGGTGGATGCGCCCCGGCCCCAGCCGCTCCTGCGCCAGGGCGAACCCCGCGCCCTCCGCGCCGAGTCGGTTCTCCGCCGGCACCCGCACGTCGTGAAAGCGCACCTCCGCGTGCGAGGCCCAGCCGCCGCCCGCCTCCCCCATCACGGGCAGGTTGCGGACGAGCTCCACCCCCGGCGCGTCCATGGGCACCAGCAGCATGCTCGCGCGCTCGTGCGGCCGCGCGGCCTCGGGATTCGTCACCGCCATGGTGATGGCGAACGCCGCCCCGTCCGCGGAGCTCGTGAACCACTTGTGGCCGCGCAGGACGTAGTCGTCCCCCTCGCGCTTGGCCGACGTCGACAGCACGACGGGATTGCTCCCCGCGTGCTCGGGCTCCGTCATGGCGAAGCAGCTGCGCACCTGGCCGGCCGCCAGCGGGCGCAGCCACTGCTCGCGCTGCGCGTCCGTGCCGTGGGAAAGGAGCAGCTCCATGTTGCCCATGTCCGGCGCCTGTACGCCGAACACGTAGTGCCCGAACATCCAGCGCCCCAGCTCCTCGCTGATGCGCGCGAACGCCGGCAGGGGCAGCCCCATCCCGCCCCACGCCCGCGGCAGCGCCGGCGCCCAGAGCCCCGCCGCCTGGACGTCTCGGCGCAGCGCGTCCAGCTCCGGCTCCGCGGCCTTCCACCCCTCCGCCAGCACCCACCGCTCCAGCGCGGGCCCGCGCGCGTCCAGGAACGCCCGCACGCGCGAGACCGGGTCGTCCCCGTGCGGATGGCCGACGGAGACGGGGGGCGGGGATGGCGCGGAGGCGGACGGGTTCATCGACATGGGAGGATGGAAGGAGAGCGGGCCGAACGCCGTTCGGAGACCACGGCCACGCTACACTTGCTGCGCGATCCGCGCCGGAGGCGCGTGACATCGTCCGGCGGGAGCAGTACTAAGATCAAGAAAGAAGCTGCACCAAATCCCGCCGGAGATCCTCGATTACCTCTGCCTCCCCTTGATCATCTACCATCTTCGAAACGTCGATGCTCATGCAGGCCAAATGCCGGGTGAGGCCGACTCCCGGCAATTCCCACCGTAACGGCGCAGCCGGAACGCCTTCAATTCGCGGATAGACCAATATGGCCTGTTTAGCCGCGATCGCCCGACCACCCGCAATTACCTGATATGCGTCTGCCGCAGAAGGGCTTCCATCTGCTCGCCAGAGCTTGTACTTGGCATCCAGAAGCACGGCGGAGTAGCCGGGCCGCCTGAGCACGAAATCTGGAAATGCGGTAAGAGATGGGCCTGTCCTGCGGAGTGTTGCATCGGATCGGCCGATAGTCACTGCCGGCGCATCGAAGTCCCAGGACTTCTCATCGCAGATCCGGCGGAGCAGGTGCCCTACAAGGCGTTGGAAAACTTCGGAGGATTTCCACAGGAATCCATGAGCCGCTGACTCATCCGGCGTGTGCTGTAGAACGCGTGCGCGAAGGAGGAGCAGCGCGGTCTGATATGCCGGAAGGAGATACTCGTGTTGGATCGGCAGGCGAAGCGCCTCCGCCTCCACGATGCCCGGCGGCTCAGGGTCCACGTCGGCGAAGAGCGGGATGGTTTCGGTCAGCGCCTGTGCAAGCGTCTGCGATACCACGGTGCTGGCCAACGTACGGCAGGCCCAGAAAAATAGTCGATTGACAGGCGCGTTTGTCGTGTATTCATCGAAGATGCAGGGCACCAACCCGATATGTGCCCACCAGTGCTGCAGCGCGGACGTGTCGAGCCTGCCTCTGAGCACCGGCTCCCAGCCGCGCCGCTCGGCCCACCCGCGTGGGAGTCCTTCGAGTGCAGCTCGAGAGAGGCCGTCCAGCAGTACCCAGCCGAGCACGTCCGGTAGGCTCAGGTCCTCCGTTGCTTGCGCTGGCGCCAAGGCTCCGAGTGTTGGGCTGTCGTCGACGAGGACCAGAATTCGCCAGAGTGCCTGTCGCCAATTGCGCCCACCCTGCGCGAGGAACTTGGGCCGTACGTCGACAGTGACACCCGCGACGTGGATATACCCGGTCACGCCCTGTGCACGCACAAGCGGAAGCGAGCGCGGGCGGTACGTCACAGCGAACGGCTCGCGGTTCAGCCCAAGCGCAGACTTCCACCGGGCTGATTCAAGGACCAGAGCGCGTAGGGCCTCGTGCCCCGCGGTCCAGGGCACTGGGTTGCCATACTCGACGAGCTCCACCTCACCCCTCGATGCCAGCGAGATATTTGAGGCTGAACTCCAGGTCTGCGTACCGGTGGCTGGCTGCTGCTTCGAATGACGGCACCTCCATCGGCGATCGTGGGGCTGCCGTTCCTTTAGCAATTCCGAGTGCTTTGGGACGAAGCCGGATTAAGTAGCGAGCCGGCCCGCCGGTACGGTCCAAGCGCAGCACTCGCATCAACTCGTCAGGCCGGTTTGCCAAACGTTCGCGCAACTGTGGGTAAAGAGCCTGATCCCAGGCGCGAGCCAGCGCGGTGTACGCTTTCTCCTCCCCGTTTTCAAGGGCCGAGGCGACTGGTCGGAGGTAGGCATGCCCCAGCTCGAAGTCCGGCCCGAGGAGCGCCGCCAGGTAGAAATTCAGGCGATAGAGCAGCAAGAAGGCTGTAGCGGCAACCCCGTGTACCGGCGCGGCCTCTTCCTCGGCTTCATCCTCTGCTTCAGGGGCTTCCTCTACCGGCACAGCCTCTGCCGCGGCAGCGGTAGCGGCCGTATCATTGGGCAGGAGGTTTCCCCACTCAGCCAAGCCGAGCCAGCTCGCGAGTTGATCCAGGTCTGGTCCGACCTCGATACGTGCGAAACGTCGAGCAAGGGCAGTATCGAGTGGTGCAACGGCGCGGTCCACGGAGTTCATGCTGGCGAGCATGAATACGCTCTGCGGGAAATGCCATGGGAGCGGGAGGCGAACGTCGGCACCCCGCTCACGCGCGATGGGCTCCGAGAGCCCGGCGTCCTGCGCGCGGACGGCCGTGAGCGGCACCGGCAGGGGCGTGGTTCCGGGGCCCGCACGGTAGTCTCGATCCATGAACGTGATGAACTCGCCGAAGATGCGTGACACATTTCCGCGGTTCACCTCGTCCACGAAGACGATTGCTGAGCGGGCCTGCAGATCGGCCGCTTGTGTAACTGCAGGATCCACCGATACCGCTGCATCGAGCAGAGTGCCAAGCCGAGGCTTGAGGGTGAAGCCGCCTCCCTGAATCGGCTCGGGACGGAGCGCGAGGATAAAGTTCTCGTAGCTGTAGTTCTGATGGAACGTGGTCCACTCACGACGGGCGGGACGATCGAACGGCAGTTCGATGCCCCTGACCAGGAAAGGCGTATCCGCGTTCTGGTCATCCAGGCAAAGTGCTTCAAGAGGCGCATCTCCCCTGATGAGGTCCCACGCGAACTGCATCGCGTGGGTCTTGCCCGTGCCGGGAGGGCCGTAGAGGAGCACGTTGGGGGAATGTCGCCAGGCGTCGAGGATCCGGTTCACCAGTTCAGGCGCTTCGGGAACACGAGGCCTTGAGTAATCGACCACTTGGCTGCCAGCCGTGAAAAGGCTCTCCAGCCCGACGCCATGTGGCCAATCGTCGGGGATCGCAGCCGAATTGATGAAGCCGGCGAAGTAGCTGCCTTCAACGGTTTTCACCACGTAAATCTTGAGATGCGCGATGTTCGGAAGCCTGGGATCGGCTTTGTCTCCGATGTCGTTGGGAGCCTCGGGGAAGCCACGTGCCCCGGTCCACGCGGGGTGGCGGTTCCCGCTTGGCGCTTGGCGGTTTTGATTGGCGATGCGGTACCTCGCGTTGCCACCGCGCCTCAGCAGGAACTGGAGAGGGGCGGTAACTGCAGGTGCTCCGATCGCTGCAACCTCGATCGTAGTTTCCGGCCAAGTGGCCATGTCGTTGGGATCACCGGCTGGGATGCCCAAGAAGCCCCAGAGCCTAGGAAGCGGCAACTCGCCGCGAACGGGCACGTCGATGTAGAGCTGGCCGCGGCCTGTGCCCGTGCCGGCTCCAGCAGTGGGTGCGCGCTCGATGTTGACGAAATCGCCCGGCGTGATCTTCCGCACGAAGATGGAGTCGACCTGGTGTTCGGCCATAAAACGTCAGTTCCGTCTAAGGTAAAAGAGATACTCACGGAGTTGCCGGCCGAGCGGGCTGTTGTTGCTGCGGAACCGCTGATAGCTGAACTCCCTGCATTCAACCCGGCCAAAGCGGCTGAGGGTCTCTAGCATGTCGTCCTTCGAGAGCAGACCATCCTCGCTGTAGCTGACGAGAAACACCGGGCAGTCCATCCGCTCGATGATCTGAGCAAAGGCGTCGCGGATCCTGAGCTTGGAGCAGAAATCGGAATACTGGTCCCGCCACGGCCGGAGACCGCTCACGCCCACCGCCTCGGGCTCATCGCCCCGCGCGAGGGTCTCGATCAGATGGTAATTCGCCGCATACTGGCGTTTCATGTACGGCGGGTCCAAGTAGCATACGTCAGCACTCACATGCGCCGCCAGATCTTCGGCCCTCCCCTGCAGGACCTGATGGTCGGTCCGGCACAGCGGAACGATGTCCGCCGGCTGCAGCTGCAGGGGGACCAATGCGGCATCGTTCCACTTCGATCGGAAGTGGCCATAGGTGCCTGCGATGTTTGCGACCCGGTTGGCCGCGAGCACGAGATCGTGCCGGAGGAGTGATGCCTCCACCTCCGTGAGGTTGCCGTTCGTCTCCCACTCGCCGACCCGCAGGCGTATAGCGTCTATGCGCCTTGCGTTCTCGGGACTGAAGTATGCCCGCGGATCATGCCCGGAGAGCGGAGTACCCGCTGGGCTGTATTCGCGGAAGATGAGGCCTTCAACCCCGGGCAACCGGTTGAGCTCGCATTGCACTTCAAAGTATGAGCGGCCTCCCAACTGCGTGAACGCAGGCGGGGCGTCCAGGAGGAGGCGGACGCGCGCGTGATGGACCGCGAAGGTCATCAGGTCTGAAGCGATGACACGGTATCCGGCGCACCTGAGCGCTTCGCTCACTGTAGCCGTTCCGCACATCACGTCAGCTACGATGGCACCTGATGGCGCGACGTGCCGCAACTCGCGGAGGAGTTGCGGCACGAGGCGGCTCTTATTTCCGATGTATCTGTAGGACATTCAGCAGGGCAGCACCATCTAGATTCGGACGGGGGTGAATCGCGCGCCTGTGGGAAGCCGCAACGAGCGGATGGGTTCCAGCCCCTGGGTTTCTTCTAGCACCCGGAGCACCCATGCGCAATCCTCCGTGTGCAAACCATACAGGCCGGCAACAAGGCTCTCCACTTGGAGGTCCTCCTCGCAGTCATGGGAAACTCTGGCTCGGCGCCGTGCGACGGCGGCCGCAATTGCCTGCGCTTGGGCCCAGTTCGGCTGCCCCTCGTCGATCTCAGGGATCGGCAGACGGCCTATCACCGCTTGCGTGATGTAAGGGTGCGACCGCCATTCGGCCTCGCCGCCCCCCTTCAGATGAAATGCCAATAGCACTCGGGAGCAGAGGACTCCGAGCAGGTACTCCAAGTAGAATTGCGGAACTGAGCTGTCGGGGACATAGTGGAAAACGACCTGATTCGTGTACGCTCCTGTGTCGTCAATGGCAGCTTTTAGCCCGATGCCCGTTTTGCGGATCAGGAGCTTCCGTCGTGCGAAAGTCTCGGGTTCCTTGTAGTTGATACCCTGCAATCCCGTCCGGATCAACCGAGAGGGGGTGCAGCGGTAACGATCTACATCCTCACCCACGATGAGGCGTTCCCACCCTGCTGGGATGCTTTCGCTCATGGGTTTGATGATGGTTTCTTCCCTTGGGGCCGCTGAGGAGTGTCCGCCACCGCAAGCTTGGCAAAACCCGGGTGCCGCGGCCCGGGGGCGGGCACGCGCCTCTCCGCAGTTCGCGCACACCAGCACGGCACCGGACTTGGAAAGCTCCACGCCCCGACCGGAGCGGACAGCTCGCGACCAAGCTCCGCCGGCGGCCGCGATCTTCGTGAAAGCCCCAGACTCGCTGACCCGTACGTCGATGTCAAAGGCCTGCTCGGGATCCGCAGCAAACCGGCTCTGCGGCACCAGATGCGCTAAGGCGGCTTTGGAATCTTCGTAGGAGCACTCGCCGGCCAGTATCCGCTGCCGCCAAGGCTTCGTGAGGCGAAGGCACTCGACCTGATGCTCTGGCCCGGCGATGCCCCGAGTGACGACTAGAACCACGGTTCCGCGAAAGACACCGGGAAAGATCCCCTCTCCCAGCCGCGCCACGAGTTCGAGCCGCGTGGTGTTCAGCAGCATCTCGCGAAGCGGGCGATGTTGGGGCAGGAAAATCGAATCAGGGATGATGAAGCCCATGGTAGCGCCTTCAGGCATCAGCGCTACGCACAGCTCGATGAAGAGTTCGTACGTGTCGAACTGACCAGACGCGAGCTGGTAGCCCAAATCCCGGAGACCTCCGGCCGTCTTGATGGTATTAGCTCCCCAAGGCGGGTTCGCCACGATACCGGAGAGCGCTCCCGCTCCGAGAATTCCTTCCCAGGCGACTACCGGCGATGTCGAACCTGCACCGGGCGCGAGCGCATCCACGTGGAGCAGCATCGCGTCCCGCGGCAACTGCGTGCGCGCGGACGCAAGTGCATGCGCGTCCAAGTCACCCCCGATCAAGTGGACCTTGCGGCCCGACTCTTCAGAGAGGGCTCGCAGGAGAGCCCCGTCACCGCAGGCGGGGTCCAGAACCCGAATGGGCTGTTTGGCCGGCATCCGCGCGAGCACCTCGCGTGCAAGCCACCGGGCCAGGTGGGCGGGTGTGTAAACCGCTCCAAGGCTCTGAAGCTCGGACTCCCGATTGGGAGTAGTGCTCGCTGCTGCCTTTCCCAGGGCACCAAGCGCCTGGGCTGCACGTCCCAGCGTTGCTCGTCGTGTCATCCTGCTTTCCTCTGGGGGCCGCGTTGCATTGCATCCAGGCGCATCAGGCTCCGATAGCTCTCCGGCCCCATCACTTCCCCTGCACCGGCGGCGACTTCAAGCATGGCTGCAACCGCGGCGCGGCAGGCTCGGGTGCGTACCGGTAAGCTGAGAGTCGCCAAGTCACGGATGACGGTTTGCACCTGCATCTCGGGTGCAGCCGGCAACTCCGTCTCTGCGTCCGTGTGGACGAGTATCGGCCAGAAGTTGAGTTGCTGGTTTCCGGCCCCGTCGATCAGCCACCCAGCGCGAACATCTAGAGCCAGAGCAACCCTCTCCAAAGTCTTCCGCCGCATTGCATCAGTCCGGCGCTCTGCATCCTTATAGTAGAGTACAAAACGCGCGAGCGTGGTCGGCTGGATCTTTGCGGCTCCGCAACGGCCTTTATCGTTGCGGGAGTGACTTCCCCGTGCAGGTCTCTGATTCGATCGCAGATTCGGCGACGAATTGCACCACTGGTGTTATGCATTGCACAATGGATGCGCGACCGGTTTCAGGCATGTATTCTCTTATCAGTAGTATAGTCAGAATACAGATTGAGAGGAAGACTATTCGTGCAATGCAAAAGATGAAAGAAAGAGCGGCCGGTGGCGCTCTGTTCCGGGGGGTACATGCGTAGCGGATTCCGTCTGTGTAAACCTGGTTTGCGTAATTGGTGCAACCGCATCGCCACAACTACCAAGAGAAGCTACGGGTGGCGATCGTGAACATCCACAATGCGCTGATGCCAGAGTAGCGCGGTGGCGCGCATCATGGTGGCCGCGGTCCAGCGCCTTGAAGCTCATCCGCACCTCGTTGGCAAGCATGTAGCGCAGTAGCTGCGGCAGGTACTACGCGTTGAGCCCGATCTCCAGCGGCTCGCCGTCGTACGCCCCCGCGCTCTCGCTGTTGCGCGCAAGCGGGTGGAGGCCGGGCTACGCTTCCCCAGTCAGGCGCTCCGCCGCCTTCTCCGCCTCGATCAGCGCCTGCTTGGGGGTGCGGCCGCCCAGCCGGGAATGCGGCGTGCTTTCCCACTGGCGCTGCCGGCCGGTCAGGATGTCGCGGATGTCGTCCGTGTCCGTGATGCCGCCGCCCACCAGCTCGTCGTGCCAGGCGAGCCAGGTTCGGTGCAGCTCATGCCGCAGGAGGGCCAATTCCTCGTCGAAGATCATGGACCACCCGGCCCGCGTTCCCGCCACCTCGCCCATGGGCCGCAGCGCCCGCATGCTCACGTCCATCGCCAGCGCGGGGGCAAGCTCCTCCAGCACGTCCCGAACGTCGCCGGCATCCGCCGCCAGTGCGTCCAGCTCGTCGAGCACGGCCTGGGCCCACGGGTATTCGATGCCCTCGTGCGCCGCGTAGAACGCAAAGAGCCGGGCCAGCGAGCGCGTCAGGTGCTTGGCAACGGGCTTGGGCGGACGGTCGTCCACCACGTGGTGGTACAGAAAGAAGCGCAGGTCGTACTCCGTCGCGGACTCCGCGGGCACACCGTACCCAATCAGCATCTCCCCCCACATCTTTGCCGTCCGCGCGACGCGTTCGCCGGCGGACACGGAGACCTTCTGCTTCGCCAGCCAGCCGAGGAACCGGAGATGGCGCGCGGATTCGCGCGCGGCGCTCGCCTCCCACTCGTCGCGGAGAACGGTCTGCGGAGCCGCGTTCTTTCCCGCGGCGCCCACCCGGTGCGATTCCGTAAGGCGCGGCCAGGGAAGCCCAAGGTCATCCGGCCCCGTCCCGTCGTCTTCGTCGTCATAGAGAAAATCGACGTGGACGCCCGTGGCCGGGTCGCGCCAGGGGATCTCGTCCGGGGCGGCCTGGACGAACGCGGCCACGGCGCGGCAGGCCATCCCCGTGCGCCGCACCAGGTTCGCCGTCATGCGCCGGCCGGGAACGCCGATCCCCATCAGGGACGGATACGCATCCGGCCCCGCCAGCTCCCACCCCGCCGACGCGACCTCCCGCCGCAGGGGCCGGGGCACTTCCCCCCCGCGGTCGTAGCTCATGCTCAGGGTGACCCCGCGCATCCCGCGCACGCGCTCGTCCGTATCCATCTCGCCGTCCTGGAACACGGACTCGAAGTCCGCCTGCGCCGAGTAGAGCGCCAGTCCCACGTGAATGCCGGCTCCCCCCATCACGCTGGCGAACCACGGCTCCGCTTCGCCGGGAAAGTGCAGCACCAGGGGCTCGCCGTCACCGATGACGCGCCAGGGCGCCGCCCGGTGATAGGCCGCGGCGGCTGCATGGAACTCCGCCAGCGCCTCCGGCGAGGCTTCCGTCTCTGCCCACGTGTCGGGCTGGGACGCCGCGCCCCCCGTCACGGACTGCATGAGGTGCGCGAGCGCGTCGTCCAGGATTGCGTCCAGCTCGGGCAGGGGCGCGCACACGGACGCCATCCCGCGCGCCTCCGCCTCGGTGCGCAGGGCGTCCGCCAGCGCTTCGTCGCGCACGTGCAGATGGGCGGGGAACACGCCCGCCCTGCGCGCGCCCGCGGAGACGGCATCCAGCACGGCGCGGGCACGGGCCTGCACCCCCGCCGGGCGCCGGGGGAGCACGTCCGTTACCAGGATCATCCCGCCGGCGGCCACCATGGCGATGGCGCCCGACTCCCCCGTATCCTGGAACGCGCCCATCAGCGGCGCCACGTCCGCCTCCCAGAACGGCGCGCGGCGGGCCGCCTCCGCCGCCTGCTCCTCGGCCAGCGCCACGACCCCCGGTCCCAGCACCCGCTCCGCCCGCGCGGCCGCCTGGTCGCCAGGCATGTGGCAGGCCTTGTACTTCTTGCCCGAGCCGCAGGGGCACGGGTCGTTGCGCGATGCGCTCATCATCCTCGCGGTTGGATGGACGCCGACGGGGGGAAACGCGGGCGACGCTATTCTCCCGCGGCGTGCAGTGCTTCCATCAGCGCGCGCTGGTCCGTCCCGAGATACGGCTCGGAGCTCGTCCAGGCGCGGACGACCTCCGCCGGCGTCCGCCCCTCGTACGCGGGGTGCGGCGTGTTCTCCCACTCCACCTGCCGCGCCACCAGCGCCGCTTCCAGCGCATCGAAATCGTCCGTCCCCTGCCGCACGGCCTCGTCGTACCATAACAGCCACCGGCGCTGGAGCTCGCGGTCCAGCTGGGCGACGTCCCCGTTCATCATCCCCGGCCACTGCACCACGCCACCCAGCTCCTCGCGCCTGTGCAGCATGGCACGGGCATTCAGGTCGTCGTAGAGGTCGCCGCCGAGCTCCGCCAGCATCTCCTCCAGCTCGATCCCCGCCTCGCGCCCCCGCAGCTCGTTGTCCCGCAGCTCCGCCAGCACGGACCCGGCGAACGGGTAGCGGATCCCCTCCTCCTCTTCCAGGAACCGAACGATCCACGGCAGCAGCTGCGGCATCCTGCGGATCGCCGTCTTCGTCGCGCCCGACTTGCGGACGTACAGGTCGTAGATGAACAGCCGCAGGTCGTACTCCGTGAGGGCACCCGCGGGAACGCCCGTCCCCACCAGGTGGTCCGTCCAGTGCCGCGCGTTCTGCCGGTCCACCTCGCGCACCGTCTGGAGGGCGGTGGGCAGCCAAGCCTGGAACCGTGCGTGGCGACCTTCCTCCGCCGCCTCGAGCGCCGCGCGGTCGTCCCAGCCACGCAGGGCCGCCGCGGGATCGGCACCGGGCCCCTCGGGGCAGATAGGCGCCGCCGCGTCAGGGAGACGGAAGGTCAGGGGACGATCGTCCGCATCATCATCGAAGTCATCCTCCGTGAAGCCGTCATCGTCCAGCAACTCACCGGGGAGCGGAAACAGCAGCACCTGCACGCCCACTGCGGCTTCGGGGTCGCCGTCGGCCGCGAACACGTTCAGGCCCCGCAGCGCGAGCGTCGCGTTGCGGACGTGCGCCGCCGTTACCCTGCCCTCGTCCGTGTTCAGGGCGAACAGGCGGGGATACGCGCGCGGCCCCGCGACCGGCCACCCCGCCGCCGTGATCTCGCGCTGCATGACGGCGGTGAGCGCGTCGCGGCGGTCGAAGTCCACGGTGAGCCCGTACCCCAGCATCCTCGGCATCCGCCCGATCTCCGGGGCCGCCATCAGGGACAGCAGGTCCAGCGGATCGGAGTACAGGGCCAGGCCGAACGCCACCCCGGCGTCGCCCATCACGCTGGCCCCCCACGCCCGCTCCTCGCCGGGAAGCCGCACCAGATACGGGATGTGCATCTCCGGGTCCTTCCACGGCGCCAGGCGGTAGAACTCCGCGGCCGCGCCATGAAAGTCCGCCAGCTCGCCGGCCGTCGCCTCCGTCTCGCGCCACGTGTCCGGGGAAAGGATGCGCGAAGCAAGGGACGCCCCCTCCAGCTGGCCCATGAGCGACTGCATCGCCTCGTCCAGCTCCGGGAGAGGCATCGCGAACACCTCCACCCCCCGCAGCTGCGGCCGTGCCCCCAGCAGCGCGGCGACGTCCCCGTCCCGCACGTGCAGGCGCTCGGGAAGCCGGCCCGCCGCCCGGGCGGCCACGGCAAGCCCCTGGGCGATCACGGCCGCGCGCTCCTCCGCCGTGGACGCATGATAGGGGACGGCTTCGGCGTTGACGACCAGCTCTCCCGCCGTGACGATCATCATCGAGGCGGCTTCCGCCGTGGCGGAGCGCGGCAGGGGGAGCACGTCCGCCTGCCACACCGTCTGCTCTTCGACCGCCTGCCACGTGGCCGCGTCCACGGCGTCGAACGCCTCGTCGCCCACGGCGGCCCGGACGCGCTCGCGGGCCACGTCGCGGGCCATGCAGCACGCCTTGTACTTCTTTCCCGAGCCGCAGGGGCACGGATCGTTGCGGGATGTCTTCATTGTCCTCGCGGTGGCCTGATCGTACTGGTGGTGGAAAAGCGAGCGGGGGAAGGCCGCCGTGGCCCTCCCCCGCTCGTATCCGCCGAAGCGAAGATCCGTCTCATCCGTCCCGTCAGCTCAGCAGGCGCAGGGGCATGACCAGGCACAGGTAGTCCGGCGTGTCCTCGTTGCCGATGGGGTTCATGGTGGCCGCGCGCTCCGGCGCCTTGAAGCTCATCCGCACCTCGCTGGTGGGCATGTACTTGAGCAGCTCCAGCAGGTACTGCGCGTTGAAGCCGATCTCCAGCGGCTCGCCGTCGTACTCCACCTGCAGCTCTTCCGTGGCCGTGCCCACGTCGGGCGTTTCCACGGCAAAGCGCAGCATGGGGCCGCCCAGGGACAGGCGGATGCGGTGCGTCTGGTCGCTGGCCACGATGGCCATGCGCCGCACGGCCTTGGTGAGCGCGTCCTTGTCGCACACCATGTGCTTGTCGTTGTCGCGCGGAATGACCTGCTCGTAGTTGGGATACGGCCCCTCGATGAGGCGCGTGAAGATCTGCACGTCGCTGCCGCGGAAGCCGATGTGGTTCTCCGAGCGGCCCACCTCCACCGTTTCGTCGCCGCGGAACAGGCGCTGCACCTGCGACAGGGCGCGGGGGTGGACGATGAAGTCGCCCGGGGGCACGGAGCCGTCCGCGCTTTCCACGGGGAGCGTCATCTTGGCCAGGCGGTGGCCGTTGGTGGCCACCATCCGCATCTCGCCCTCGTTCAGCTGCCAGAGCACGCCGTTCAGGATGGGGCGCGTCTCTTCGGTGGACGCGGCGAACGAGACGGAGCTGATGAGGCGCTGCAGGTCCGTGCCCGTAACGCGCCAGCTCTCCGCGAAGTCCACCTTGGGGAACGCGGGGAACTCGTCGCGGGGCAGCCCGTTGAGCCGGTACTTGGTGCGGCCGCTGGCGATGTTGATGGCGTCGCCCTGCGTGGTGAACTCCACGGCGCCGGGGAGCTCGCGGGCGATCTCCTGGAGCTTCTTGGCGGGCGCGGTGATGGCGCCGGGCTCGCCCACGTCCGCGGCCACGCGCACCGACACGGCCGTGTCCAGGTCCGTGCCGCTCATGCGGACGGCGCCGTCCTCGGCCTCGATCAGGATGTTGGAGAGCACGGGCAGGGTGGTGCGGCTGGGAATGCTGCCCGCCACCGCGCCCAGACCCTGCTGCAGGTTCTCACGCGTGATCGTGAATCGCATACGGTTCGGTTCCGCGCATCGCCTGGAGTTGGCCCCGTTTCTCCACGGGGAAGAGTACTACCAGAGTATTAGATATAAATCTTAGTTACAGTAGTAGAGACTGTGGGAACCGTGTACAACCCGTTCCGCACCCCCTCCAACCCACTGTCCCGCAATCACCTGCACCACCGGCCGCCCCTGGGGATAACGCCTGTGGAGAACACCGGTTCTCCCCACCCGCTCCACGTTCCCACACCCCCGCGGGGTTCCCCACAACTTGTCCCGGGATTTCCACACCGGTTGTCCACGCCGCGGCCGGGCGCATTTCCACCCCGCATGTACCCCGTGCGGAGTGTGCTGTCAAGGACTCGCCCCCATTGGGCCAGCCACGGCACGGCGGATTCGTCGCGCTCGGCCACGCTTCCACCGCCGGCGCTCCACGGTCCGGTCCCCGACGCAACGTGAACAATGTGCACCCGCGGGACCCCTCCCGCCAAGCCATGCATCGGAGCCGGCGGAAGATGTGCGCCCGCAGGTCTGCCCGATGTCTGGCGGCCACCCACCGGCCAAGCGGAGAATCTGCAGCCGCCGGAGCCTGTCTGGTGCCTGGGCAGCCTCTTCCCCGGCGGTGCGGACGATGTGCAGCCGCGGGGCCCATTGGATGCCTGGGCAGCCGATTCTCCGGCGATGCGGACAATGTGCACCCGCGGAGCCTGCCCGGCGAATGAATTCGCGGCAATGACCCCGCGATGTCGGCCTTCGCCGACAGGTCCGGCACGGGACGGTGCCGGGGGCGTGGCGGGCATTCGGGACCCTGGACCGGGCCCCGGTCTGCCTGCCGTTGCCGTTGAAGCCTCACGCAGTTTGTGAGGCTTTCCGCAGTCGTTGCGGCGGCTTCAGCCGCTCAGGCCCGGGCTTCGCCACTCCCGGCGGATCTCCTTCATTCAGGCCCGGGCTTCGCGTTCCCGGCGGATCCACTCCCGCACTCACGCACTTCCGCACTCACGCACTTTCCTGCCCTACCGCAGCAGCTCCCGCAGCTCCTCCACGCGCCGACGGAACGCGGGGTCGGCGGTGATGTCCTCTTCCACCTTGGCGATGGAGTGGATCACCGTGCTGTGGTCGCGGCCGCCGAACAGCTTGCCGATCTCCACCAGCGACAGGTCGAACATCTCCTTCACCAGGTACATGGCCACCTGGCGGGGGATGGTCAGGTCCTTGGTGCGCTTCTTGGACTGCAGTGCCTCGGACGTCGTGCCCCACGCGTGCGCCACCTTGTCGCGCACCCGCTGCGGGGTGATGCCGCCCGCCGACACGCCGCCGCCGCCATCCACCTGCGGCCCCACGCCCAGCGCCTCGCGGGCCAGCGACAGGTCGATGGGGCGGCGCGTAAGGCTGCTGTAGGCCAGCAGCTTGATCATGGCCCCCTCGATCTCGCGGACGGACGACGTGCGGTGCTTGGCGATGAACGACAGCACCTCGTCGGCGTCGTGGATCACCAGGGCGTCCTCTTCCACCTTGCGGCGCAGGATGGCCACGCGCGTCTCGAAGTCGGGGGCCTTGATGTCGGCCACCATCCCCCACTCGAAGCGCGACACGAGCCGGTCCTCCAGCCCCGTGGCGCTGGGCGGGCGGTCGCTCGTGAGCACGATCTGCCGCTGGCTGTCGTGCAGCGCGTTGAAGGTGTGGAAGAACTCCTCCTGCGTGCGCTCCTTGCCTTCCAGGAACTGGATGTCGTCCACCAGCAGCAGGTCGCAGGCGCGGTACTGGCGCCGGAACTCGGCCATGGAGCCGTCCTGGATGGCGCTCACCAGCTCGTTGGTGAACCGCTCCGACGACAGGTACATCACCCGCTTGCCCGGGTCGCGCTCCAGCATGGCGTGCCCGATGGCGTGCATCAGGTGCGTCTTGCCCAGCCCCACGCCGCCGTAGATGAACAGCGGGTTGTACAGCCGCGCGGGCGCCTCGGCCACGCCGTGCGCCGCCGCGGCCGCCAGCTGGTTGTTGTTGCCGACGACGAACCGGTCGAAGATGTAGCGCGGGTTCAGCGGCGCCAGGATGGGGCGCGTGTCCGCCGCCGCCACGGGGGCGTGCGTGTGCATGTGCACGGCCGGCGCCTCCATGCGGGAGGAGGTCGGCATCGCGGCGGACGGGGGTGCGGCCAGGTCGATGGAGGCGGGCACGGAAGCAGCCTTGCCGTTTCCCTGGTACTGGACGGAGAGGGTAAAGCGGCGCCCGAACAGGTGCTCACCAATGCTGGTGAGCAGCGAGGCGTACTTGTCCTCCACCCAGTCCACGGCGAACGGATTGGGGGTAGCGACCACCAGCAGGTCGTTGGAGATGGCGACCGCCTGCGTGGGAGCGAGCCAGGTGCGAAACGCCTGCTCCGGTAGCGCGGTCTTGGCGCTCTCCAGGATGCGCGACCAGATTTCCCCGGCTGTAAGCTCCATCAACACTTCAAGCGGCGGCAAGACGGACGGCAGAACACGTTGAGTGGCACGGGGGCAACCTAGAAACGCACTGTGGAAAAGTCAAGAAACCCCGTAAGTGCATGTATTTAGCCCCTTTGATGAGCCACTTGCGCGAGCGCGAAAACGTACTTCGTAACGACGTGCCTGCGGATGTGGCAGAGTTCCGAAATCCACCCGAAGACCCCGCCGTGGACGATGGTTGGATTGTCCCATCCAGGGGTGGCAGCCCCCCCTGACTGCTACTGCCGCGGGGCTGATACGAAGCGCCTCGGCACACCGGAATCTCTACACGCTGGACATCTATGATGCACGCGGATCGATGCGACGGACGCGAGCCGCCGATCGCTCGACTGCCGTTCCACGGAGGCCGCGGATGAGCCGGCCGTGGGTGGCGGAGCGGGAGGTGCCGCCGGGGCTCGCGCTCGCGCTGATCCGGGAGCAGTTCCCGGAGCTGGGCGCGAGCGGGATCCAGCCGCTGGGCAGCGGGTGGGACAACACGGCGTACGTGGTGGATGGCGCGGCCGTCTTCCGCTTTCCCCGCAAGGCGAGCACGGTGGCGCTGCTGGAGCGGGAGACGCGGGTGGTGCCGCACCTGGCCGGCCGCCTTCCCCTCGCCGTCCCCCATCCGCGGTGGATCGGCCGGGCGACGGAGCGCTTTCCCTGGATGTTCGCCGGCTACCCGCACCTTGCCGGCATCTCCGCGTGCGCGGCGGCGCTGACGGAGGAGGAGCGGATCGCCGCCGCGGCGCCGCTGGGTGCCTTCCTGGCCGCCCTGCACGCGACCCCGGCGGACGGCCTGGACCTGCCGCCGGACGAGATCGGGCGGACGGCGTTCGCGCGGCGGATGCCGGAGCTGCAGGCGCGCCTGGCCTTCTCCGCGAACGCGGCCACATCGCCGACCCCGCGCCCTGGCTGCGCCTGTTCGACGGCGGCTTCCCCGCTCCGCCGCCCGCGTCCGTGGTCGTCCACGGCGACGTGTACGTCCGGCACCTGCTGGTGGACGATGCCCGCCGCGTCTCCGGCGCGATGGACTGGGGCGACGTGCACGCGGGCGACCCGGCCGTGGACCTGTCGGTGGCGTACGCGTTCCTTCCCCCACGCGCGCGGGACGCGTTCGCGCGTGCGTACGGGCCCATGGACGCGCGTACGCGCCGCACCGCGCGCCTGCGCGCCGCCTTTCACTCCACCGCGCTCGCCTGGTTCGCGGACGACATCGGCGACGCCGCCCTCCTGCGCGAGGGCCTGACGGGCATGCGCCACGCGCTCGAGGAGGACTGAGCCCGCGGAAACGAGCTTCTCCCCTCTCCGCGCCGCCGTTGCGAGGGAGGGGCGCCGTTCGAAGTTGCGTGAGGGATGCGCGCCCGCAGGGCCGAGACGCCGGAGCGGCAGGGCAACAGCAGTATCGTTGCCCTGGTGCGGAGGGGGCTCGGCGCAGTTGGGCACAGTTGTATCGTGCCCTACTGCGCGCGCAGCCCGACCCGGAGCGCAGCGCAGGGGCACGCCCCAATCCGTCGTCTCCGTTGCCGTTTTCCTCCCGTCCCCGATGAGGAGCTCCAGCACACCCGCGTAACTCTCCATCCCCCCTCCGGTTGACGGAACCGCGAAAGCTGCTTACATTCACGGTCTTTGCCGCGAGCCTTACACCCGAAGGGGTTCTGACCGATGAAGCCGAGTTACCGTCCGCGCAACCGCAAGCGGATCAACAAGCATGGGTTCCGCGCCCGGATGGCCACCAAGGGCGGCCGCGCGGTGCTGAACAGCCGTCGCCGCAAGGGCCGTCACAAGCTGGCCGTCAGCGTCCCGAGCAAGTACTGATCTCCGGCGCCGCGCCTCCACGCGTGGAGCCCGCCGGCGACCGCGCGCACGAGGGGTTCGGCCTGCCACGGCGGGCCCGGATCACCGTGTCGGACGAGATCCGGACGCTGTTCAGACGGGGGAAGAGGAGCAAGACGCGCCACCTGGACGCGTTCGTCTCCCCTTCCCCCGCTCCGTTTGCCCGTCTGGGCGTGGTGGTGCCCAAGCACAAGCGCACCATCGTGGAGCGCAACCGGGTCAAGCGCCGGCTGCGCGAGCTGGGCCGCACGGTGCTGCTGCCGGGGCTCGGAAACAACGGGGCCGCGTTCGACGTACTGCTGCGTGCCCGTCCCGAAGCCTACACCGCCTCGTTCGCCGACCTGCGCGACGAGGTGACCACGCTTACGGAGGAACTGTGCTCGCGCGCGCGATGATCGCGGCGATCCGCTTCTATCGGAAGGGGATCTCGCCGCTCAAGCCACCGGTGTGCCGCTTTACCCCCACCTGCTCGGCGTACGGGCTGGAGGCGGTGGAGCGGTACGGCGCCGCGCGCGGCGGCTGGCTCCTGGTCAAGCGCCTGGCGCGCTGCCAGCCGTTCAGCAAGGGCGGCTACGACCCCGTGCCCTGAATGGTGCACGGGGCTTACTCCATCTTCCGGCCACGGTTGGATTCGTTCTGATGGACCAGACCCGCAGGCTCGTCCTGTTTCTCGCCGCGTCGGCGGTGGTGCTCTTTGCGTGGAATCTGCTCTTTCCGCCCGAGCCCCTGCCCATGCGCCCCGCCGGCGCCGACTCGGCCGCGGCCGTCGTCCGCCCCGGCACGGCCCGCCCGTCCACCGGCACCCCCGCCGCGCTGGCGCCCGGGGCCATGACGGGCACCGCGCCCGAGCGGCTGGTGATCGTGCGCTCGCCCCTGTACGAGTACCGCTTCAGCACGCGCGGCGCGGCCCTGAACGCGGCCACGCTGCTGCGCTTCGAGAGCTACGTGCAGCCCGGCGGCAGCGTGCAGCTGGTGCCCCGCAGCGCCCGCGACGTGCTGGCGCACCGGGTGGTGGCGGGGCGCGACACGCTGGACTTTCGCAACGTCACCTTCGCCCCCAGCACCAATCGCATCGACCTGCGGGCGGGCGACCAGCCGGCGCAGCTGCGCTTCGTCTCCACCAATCCCGGCCCGCGCGCGGAGGTCACGTACACCTTTCGCCCGGACGGATACCTGGTGGACGTGCAGGGGCGCATCACGGGCGTGCCCGCCGGCGCGCAGCTGGTGACGGAGCTGGGCACGGGGCTGGCCCCGCACGACTCCCGCGACCACGGCAGCAAGGCCGAGCTGGCGTTCGTGGGGTGGAACCGGGAGCGCATCGAGCGGACGGCCATCTCCAAGGTCAAGGCGCCGGACACCATCCCCGGGCCGCTGGTGTGGGCGGGGATCAAGGACCGCTACTTCCTGGTGGCCCTGCTGAACCCCGGCCAGGGGCGCTTCAGCCAGATGCTGATGGAGCCGGCGCCCGACATCGCGTACACCATCGGCGGCGAGCGCGAGACTTCGCCGCGTGCGCGGGGCCGCGTGGTGCAGCCGCTGGCGGCGCAGGGCGCGTTCCACATGCAGGCGTACCTGGGGCCGCAGGAGCACAACCGCCTGGCGGCCGTGGGCAACGAGCTGGAAGAGGTGAACCCGTACGGCTACCGCTGGCTGCGCCCCGTGGTGCGCCCCATCGCCGCCGTGGTGCTGTGGGCGCTCAAGGGGATGCACGACCTGGGGCTGTCGTACGGCGTGGTGCTCATCCTGTTCGGCGTCATCGTCCGCCTGGTCACGTGGCCCCTGAACGCCCGGGCCATGCGCGCGCAGATGAAGAACATGGCCGTGCAGCCGCAGCTGCAGGCGCGCATCAAGGAGGCGCAGGCAAAGCACCCCAACGACCCGGCGGCCGTCAACCAGGCCATGATGGCGGCGTACAAGGAGCTGGGGGTGAACCCCTTCTCCATGGTGTCGGGGTGCCTTCCCATGCTCATCCCCATGCCGGTGCTCATCACCCTGTTCTTCGTGTTCCAGGGCGCCATCGAGTTCCGCGGGACGAGCTTTGGGTGGCTGCCGGACCTGTCGCTGCACGACCCGTACTACATCCTGCCCGTCTTCCTGATGCTCAGCATGTTCGGGCTGCAGTACGTGAGCACCAAGCTGAGCGGGATGGAGCAGAACGAGCAGACCCGGATGATGATGTACACGCTGCCGCTGGTGATGGGCTTCGTGTTCTTCGCCATGCCGTCGGGGCTCAACCTGTACTACGCCTCCACCAACGTGGCGTCGTTCCCGCAGCAGATCCTGATCGCCAACGAGCGGCGGCGGGCCACGGAGCAGCAGAAGGCGGAGGATGCGGCCAAGAAGGGAACCGCCCGCGGCCCCAAGACCATCCCCTCCACCCGCGCCCGCAAGCGGTAGCCCCGGTGGATGGATGACGATGCAAAGCGCCCGCTCTCCCCACGGAGGGCGGGCGCTTTTGCTTCGATCCGGAAATGCATGGACGCATACCGAGTCCGAAAACCAACACCTGGGGATACAGAGGAACAGAGTCATACCGATTTCCCGAATTCCGTGTGCATACAAAGAACAGGTAGTTTCACGCAGAGGACGCAGAGACAAAAACGAGAGGACGCAGAGAACCCCATCCGTTCTCTGCGTCCTCCCTGTTTAGCTCTGCGTCCTCTGCGTGATGCTTTTCTGTGCGTGTGCGCACGAAATTCAGGAATTCGGGATCAGACCAAGGAGCAGAAACAAGCATGGTTACTCATCTTCCCCTGTCTGACTCTGTTCCTTGGTACGCCATTCTTCTTCAGGGCGGCGTGGCGACCACGTGCACGTCGGCGTTGCCCAGCAGGGCCGCGGCGGCGGGAAGGTCCGCCGCGCGCAGGGCGACGAGCAGGTCCAGCGCGGAATCGGCGGGGGCGGCGGAAAGGACGAGCGCGTCGCCGATCACCACGCCGCTGCCCCGCGCATCCCGCGGCGCCAGCATGAGCCCCACGCGGGTGCCCGCGCGGGGCAGCGCGTCCGCCGGTGTGGGCTTCGCGGCCACGGCCAGCACGGACCGCCCGGCCAGCGCACCGGCGGGGAGGGCGGGCCCCAGGTGCGCCTCGGTAAGGGCCTGCCCCGCCGCCAGCGTGCGCATCACCACGCGTCCCTGCGCGTCCGTGCCGGCGGCGATCGCCCCCGCCGGCGCGGCGGCGACGGTATCCGAAAGCCACGCCGTGTCCATCACCTGGAACGCGGCAATGCTCTCCCGCGCCCGCAGGTGCCGCGGCTCGGCGGGGCGCGGCGGGTCGCGCAGGGCCAGCCAGGCGAGCAGTACCACGCCCCCGAGCAGCACCGCATCCAGCCAGTGCCGCGCGGCCAGGCTTCCGCGCGCGGGACGCATCTCCCGCTCGCCCGCGCGGGCCAGCACCTCCCCCAGCCGGGCGGCGGGAATGCCGCTTTGGGACACCAGCCGGGCCAGCGGCTCCACGGAGCCGTCCCCCGCCGCCATCCACACGGCCTGCGCGTCGGGGAAGCCGCCCCCGCGCAGGGAGGCCTGTTCCTCCGGCGTAAGGTCCAGCCCCCGGAACGGATTACGCTCCACCGGCGCCCTCTTCGCTCCCTCCGCTACGGCGCCGGTCGCCCCTGGTCCCGTCGTCGCCGGACATCCTGTACCCCATCTCGCCCCCAACGCCCCCAACGCCTCCAACACTATCGCCGGTCCGCTTAGCACCGTGATAGGCTCCCTGGTCTGCCGCGAGCTCGTGGATGGCGCGCTCCACGAGCGCCGCCGCCGCGCGCAGCGACTGGGCGCGGCGCAGCTCCGCGGGGGTGAGGGCACGGCCCACGCGCTCGATGCGGCCCGCGTCCCCGTGGAGGTCCGTCAGCACCGCCTGCAGCCGATGGATGGGGTCCTGGCTCATGGTGTCACTTTCCTTTCGGTCGTGGTTTGCGCCGGTCTCCCCGGGTGGGGTCGTCTCCGTACATCGCTTTCACGTGGTAGCGCTCTGCGATGGCCTGGCGGCGGCGCTCGGGGGCGGTGGCGCGCCGCTCCCGTACCTTTTGCCCGCGCGTCTTTTGCGCGGGATCCTTCCGCCCGGTCTTGCCGCGGGCCTTTTTCAACGTCCTGGGCATGCAGTACCTGGGTTGATCATTGGATGGACCGGTAGACGACGATGCGCCGCTCCCCCGGACCCATGGAGCCGAGGGCGATGGTCACGGGATTGGTGCCGGTGACGGCCAGCGGCAGCCCGTCGCCCAGGGCGGAGTTCCAGAGGTAGCGCTCGCCGTCCGGGAGCGTGTCGACGACCCGGACGTCGTCCAGGCGCTCGGCGTGCGGGTTCTCCACGACCAGGCACGTCTGCCATCCGTCCTGCACCGGGCTGGCCGAGCGCGACACGCGCAGCGCCCGGTCGGGGTAGCTCAGGGCAAAGGTGCCGCGGTCCGTGTAGCGCGGCAGGCGCCGCTCGGCAAAGTCGGGCGGATCGCCAAAGATCATCTGCATGGAGATGGTTCGCCACAGCGCCCGCTCCTGGCGCAGGTCCGCGGGCTTGTGCGCGTAGCCCAGCTGGGCCAGCAGCTTGCCGCGGTACAGGTCGAACGCGCCGCGCACCAGGTTGCCCCACGCCGCCGCCTGGCTGATGGAGCCGGCGTAGAACACGCGGCCGGCCATCATCAGCCCCGCCACCTGCAGCCAGAACGCCGGGGGGAGCCCGGCCACCCCGCGCGAGGCCACGCCCAGCAGCAGCAGCCCCCCGGCGCTCAGCACGCTGAGGAACGAGACGTTGATCATGAAGTCGAACGAGCTCTTGGCGTCGTCCATGGTGGACGCGTAGCCGGGCTCCACCACCCCCAGCAGGCGCGGGTACAGGGGGATGGCCGACATCTCGTACTGGCGGCGCGGGTAGTCCTCGAAGCTGCGGATGGTGTTCCCCAGCCGCGTGGGGAGCACCATCCCCTGCTCCGAGGGAAAGGCGCTGTTCCACCGGCGCAGCATCCGGTCGCTGAGCTCCGCCAGCGCCTCCGCCCGCGCGTGCTCGCGGGCCGTGGCCGCGGCATCCGCCGGTTGCGGTTCCGTCTTTTGCCCGCGCGCGATCGGCTCGCCCGCGGGCGGGGGTGCGGCTTCGCCGCCGCCGGGATCCACCGCCTGCAGCCCGCGCCCCATCCCCACCGTCTTGCTCCACCGTCGCTTCTGCACTCCCGTGAGCAGCTGTCCCACCAGCGAGTGCTCCCAGGGATAGCCCTCGTAAAAGCGGATGATGGGCGCGTTCAGCGTGTAGAGCAGTCCCGAGAGCAGCACGGCCAGCCCCGCGAGGGCCGCCGTCTTCCACTCCGGGTCCAGCACGGTCAACGCCTTCGCCGCGCCGGTGAGCGGCGGCAGAAAGGGCGCGAACAGCATCCAGTCCAGCAGCAGAAAGAAGACGACGGGAAAGAAGCAGCCAAAAATCAGGCTCTTGCTGAACTTTCCCGAGATCTCGGCGAATAGGCTGCCCACGAGGTGTGCCGGCGTGCGGGTGTGGGGCGGGATGCGGTGATGCCGGGCGGGCCGCAATCCCCGTACCCCGCATCCGTACGAGGATGGCGCGATCGCAAGCCACAGCCCCGCAGGTGCTTGCGTCCTTCCGTCCCTCCGCGGGCGCGTGTCCGCCTTGGGGAGTACGCGCCGCAGGGTGGGACAGGGCATCCGTGCCGGCCGCATCCCCTGCCGCTCCATGAGAGGGACAGGGGCGCGCGAATTCCCGGTTGACCGGAGAGGATTGGAACCGGGTGCACGGGGGCGACCCTCCGTCCTGCGCGGATGATGCCCATTGGGAATGTGATCCGGTAAACGCCGCGCCCCGGCCGGAGCGACTGAAGTCGCCGCTGGAAATGCACGAAGTGCACGAGAGCAAGCTCCGGCGAAAGCGGTTACCGAATTTAGTTCTCAATCGGCATAATCCGCCGCTGGGACGGCCAGAAGCCCCGCCCCGGCCGCTTGCGCGTCCGTGCGGGGCTTCAACGGCTCGATCGCGTCGTTGCCGATCGCTCAGCCCTGGGGCACGCAGGCATCGGGATAGAACGAGATGTACCCCCGGCAACCCTGCCAGAAGGTGCCGCAGGGCTGGTATCCGCAGCTGGCGGCCTGCCCGCAGGTCTCCTGGCACGATACATCGCCGCACGACCCTTCCGCGCTGTAGTCGGGACACGGCACGTAGCAGGTGTCAAAGGAGTGCGCGTGCACGGTGCCGCCCCGTACCGGCTCGTGCGATGGCGTAAACGACTCCACTTCCAGCGTGTCCAGTTCGAGCTTGATCTTGCGCATGATTGGTCTCCGTGGATGTGAAGTGCGTCCGCGCCGATCGGTCGTGGACGATCAAGTCTCGTCGTGAATGGGCAGCAAGTCAACTCGCTCGGACTCCCTTCCCCAATGTCCTTGGCCGCGGACCAGGAACTCGGCCGCTGCGGGCAGGCTTCCACGGCGCTGGCTCGCGGGTGCTCCCACGTCCCGCCTTCTCCGCTTGGCGGGGGGAGGACTTCACTTTCCCCGGCACTCGCCTCCGGCACGGAGCTGGGGTATATACCCTCTCCTACGGAGTTTGTGGGAGAGGGTGGCGAGGAACGAGCCGGGTGAGGGCCCGTCCGCGAGGGCCCTTCGGCGTCCGCCCTTTCCCCCGCCCCCGCCCCGCCCCATCATCCCCGCATGCCGACGCCTTCCATCTCCCCCCTCCCCGCGGACACCATCGCCGCCATCGCCACGGCGCAGGGGCGCGGCGCGGTGGCCCTGCTGCGCGTCTCCGGGCCGGACGCGCGCGCCGTGCTGCACCGCGTCGCGCCGGGGCTGGGGGACGTCCAGCCGCGGGCGCAGCGGCTGGCGGCGCTGCGGCACCCGGAGACGGGCGAGCTGCTGGACCGCGGGCTGGTGACGTACTTCGCCGCGCCGGCCAGCTACACGGGCGAGGACACGCTGGAGATCGCCACGCACGGGGGCGTGCTCACGCCGCAGCTGGTGCTGGACGCGCTGCTGGCCGCCGGCGCGCGCGCCGCGGAGCCGGGGGAGTTCACCCGCCGCGCGTACCTCAACGGCAAGCTGGACCTGCTGCAGGCCGAGGCCGTCGCGGACCTGATCGACGGGCGGTCGCGGGCCCTGCACCGCGCGGCCGTACACCAGATGGAGCGCGGCCTGTCCCGCCGCGTCTCGGAGCTGCGGGATGCGGTCATCGGCACGGAGGCGCTCATCGCGTACTCCATCGACTTCCCCGAAGAGGACGAGCCGCCCGTTCCCCCCGCGCGCATCCAGGCCTCCGCGCGCGACGTCATCCACCGCATCGATGCCCTGCTGGCCACGGCGCCGGAGGGCGAGCTGCTGCGCGAGGGCGCGCTCACCGTCCTCGCCGGCCGGCCAAATTCGGGCAAGTCCTCCCTCTTCAACGCGCTGCTGGGGACGGAGCGCGCCATCGTCACCGAGATCCCCGGCACCACCCGCGACGCGCTGGAGGCCTCCGCGTCCGTGGACGGCTACCCGTTCCGCCTGGTGGACACGGCGGGGCTGCGCGAGACGTCGGACCGCGTGGAGGGGATGGGGATCGAGGTCGCGCGGCGCTACCTGGCCGGCGCGGACCTGGTTCTGTTCTGCGTGGAGGCGGGACGGGAGGTGGATGCGGACGAGCGCGCGTTCCTGTCGGACATCCCGCCCGATCGACTGGTCCTCGTCCGCACGAAGACGGATGCGCGCCCGGAGACGGCGGAGGATGGGGATGTGGATGGGGATGTGGATGCTGGCGGCCTCGCTCTCGCGACCGTCTCCGTCTCCGCCGCCACGGGGGATGGGATGGCGGCGCTCCGGCGCGCGCTGCTGGACAGGGCGTTCGGCGGGATCCTGGGCGAGCCGGGGGAGGCGCCGCTCGTGACGCGCGAGCGCCATGCCCGCGCCCTGCGCGCCGCCCGCGACGAGGTGGCCGGCTTCCTGGATGCGATGGACGGCGGCGTGCCCATGGAGTTCGCCGCGACCCACCTCCGCGATGCGGTCGCCGCCCTGGAGACGCTCGTGGGCGCCGTCAGCGTGGACGACGTGCTCGATCGCGTCTTCGGCTCCTTCTGCGTGGGCAAGTAGCCGGAGCTCCGCGGCACGGACGGAGAAGCGGACGCGGAGAACTGCGGAAACGACAACAGATTGGAATCACACAGAGGAACAGGAGGAACAGAGGAACTTCCACCGTCCCCTGTTTCCCCTGTTCCTCTGTTCCTCTGTGTGCGATTGCTGTTGCTGTTCCCGTTCTGTTCTCCGCGTGTCCCGCGTGAGCCCAGCTTTGAAGCCGCGTGCATGATCCAATCGAATCGAGTATCTGGTATCAACGCCCCCGCGTGAGACCATCCGTTTACGATCCCCGCGACCAGCACGGGCCCCGGATTTCGCGCGAAAATCGCGTACAGCGCGTTTCGCCCCGCGGGACGACGCGGTGGATTGGGAAATTCGCGATCGCGAGCCATTCGCGAATCTCGAAAGCCGGTTTTGTTCGGGAGGTGTTCGGAAATCAGCGGAGAACTTCGAACGCGCCGTCGTGGACGCCGTCCGGGGAGAACGGCAGCGATTCCACGTGGTCGACGCGGGCGCCGGACGGTCCCTCGGCCAGCTCCGCCCGCAGCGCGCGGAGCCCGTCGTCCGATCCACGGGCGTGGACCTCGACGGAGCCGTCGGGAAGGTTGCGGACGGAGCCGGAGAGGCCCAGCCGGGTGGCCAGGGAGCGGGTCCACCATCGGAAACCCACTCCCTGCACCCGGCCGGAGACTCGGAACCCGGCCTCAGCCACGCGGCTAGTATTCCTGGTGGCTGGGCGGACGGCTGCCCGTGCTGCCGCCGCCGCTGTACTGCCCCGGCCGCGCGCCCGAAGCGCCCGTGCCGCCCGTGCCGCCCGGACGTCCCGCCGTGCGGCTGATGCCGCCCGACGCGCCGCCCGTGGACCCGCCGTACGAACCGCCCCCGGTGGAGCCGCCCGTGCCGCCGGCGCGCGGCGTGCCGCCGCCCTGGCTGCCGCCCTTGCCGCCCATCACGTTGTCGAGCAGCGTGTTCAGGAAGCTGCCCCCCTCCGCGCTGGCCTCGCCCAGGAACCCGCGGGCCCCCTGCGCGATGCCGGCCGTCACGCCCGCCATCAGGGCGCTGCGCAGCTCGCGGCGGGCCGTGGACGCGCGCGACGGCTCGAAGTCGTCATCGTCGTCGCCCAACCCGCCCGAGAGCAGGAAGCCGACCGCGAACGCCACGCCCAGCACGGGCAGCGGGTTCTCGCGCAGCCGGTCCAGCATCCCGCGGCTTTCCATCAGGCCGCTGGCCTTCTCGGCCACGCCGCCCAGGCGGCTACGCACGCCCGCCGTGCTGCCGCCGACCTTGGCGCCCAGGTTGCGCACCCCCTCCGGGATACGGTCGCCCACGGCCTCGGCCGCGTCGCGCAGGCGGTTGCCGGCGCCCGTGCCCTGCTCGCTCCCGGCGAACTGCAGCCCCGAGTACCCTTCACCCGACCCGCTGTGCAGGCCGGTGTGCACCTCGGCGCTCCCCAGCCCACGGTCGCCCATGGAGCTGGAGCCGGAGGTTCCGGCGTTCATGCCACCGGCGTCGCGCCCGGTGCCGCTCATGCCAGATCCCGAGCCTGCTTGATCTCGCTCTGCAGCCATTGCTTGTCCTCCTTGAGAGTCTCCAGGGTGCGGGTGGGCGCAACCTCCTCGTGCTTCAGCTTCTTGAGGTTGCTCATCGCCAGCAGCCCGCCCACGATCACGAACACGGCGCCCACGATGAGCGCGCCCAGCCAGTAGTTGTCCAGCGCGTCGCCCACCGCCACCACGAGGAACGCCAGCAGCACCAGGGCCCCGACCAGGGCCAGGATGCCGCCCACGCCCACCATGACGGCGTCGCGGGCCACGCTCTTCACGTTCGACTTGAGCTCCGCCTTGGCGAGGGTCATCTCCTGGCGAACCAGCGTGGCGCTGTCCTGAGCCAGTTGCCGGAAAAGGTCGCCCAGCGCGGGGTCACCGCTTCCCCCCATCGCCCGCCCATCGTCGGAGCGGGGCGGTGTCACGTTCAGGTCCGCCATGATGTATCCTCCCCCGGTTAGCGCAGGACCTTGCCGGCGACGAAGCCGGCGCCCACCGCCAGGAGCATCATGCTCAGCGGCCGGTTGGCCACCAGCCCGCCCAGCTCGCGCTGCAGCGTGGCGGTGTCGTTGTCACGCAGCCAGCGCGCGACGGTCTCCAGCGTGTCGGCGGCCGTGTGGCCGTACTGGCCGGCCTGCTCGCCGATGCCCTTCTTGGGAATGAGCCCCGCGGCCGCTTCGACCTTCTCGGCCACCTCTTCGAGCTTCTCCGCCGCCTGGTCCATCATGCCGTCGGCGCGGTCCTTGAGCTGGTCCAGCCCGTCGGCCAGCGTGGCCGTTCCGCCGCCACCCGTGCCGCCGGTGGCGCTGCTCGTTCCCGTCCCGGTTCCGCCCGTGGCGCCCAGCCCGCCGGTCGTGCCGCCGCCCAGCCCGCTGGTGGTGCCGCCGCCCAAACCGCTGGTAGTGCCGCCCGTGGAACCGGAAAGCCCGCTGGCGGAAGAGCCCAGCCCACTCCCGGTTCCGCCGGTGCTGCCGCCAGCGGCTCCAAAGTTCCGCTCGTCCTGCATCTACCCCTCCCTGTTGCTGGTTCCCGAAGTTGGGAGCACGCCGGGGTGCAACACGTATGCCAAGCCTAGACAGTGCCTGAACTTTGGCCCCCGGTGCTGCGGAAAAGCAGTGCGAAAGTGCGAAAGTGCGAAAGTGGCGGGCCGAGGGTGAACGCTGCTGTTGATGGCTGTCCCCTGTAACCTGTCCCCTGTAACCCGCAGTTCGTCCCGGCTAGATTCCCCTCCCGCGCACGCGAGGCCGCCCCCCGGAATGTTCCACGTGGAACACTCCCCCGCACGTGATGTACAGGATCGCGCCGGGCAGCCGGCTCAAGCGCGGAAGTGTCTGTTACTCTCGCACTTTCGCACTTTCGCACTTTCGCACTTTCGCACTGTAGTTCTGTGGAAACGCGCTACGACGTCATCGTGATCGGCGGGGGACATGCGGGCGTGGAGGCGGCGGCCGCGTCCGCCCGCATCGGCGCGCGCACGCTGCTGGTTACGCCCAACCTCGAAGGCATCGGGCAGATGAGCTGCAACCCCGCCATCGGGGGCGTGGCCAAGGGCACCGTCGTGCGCGAGGTGGATGCCATGGGCGGCATCATGGCCATGGCGACGGACCGCGCGCGCATCCAGTTCCGCATGCTCAACCGCTCCAAGGGCCCCGCCGTCTGGGCCCCGCGCGTCCAGTGCGACCGGGGGCTGTACCCCCGCGCCGCCCGCGCCCTGCTGGAGCGGCTCCCTTCCCTGCACTTCTTCCAGGGGATGGTCGGGTCGCTGGTGATGGACGGCAGCCGCGTGGCGGGCGTGCGCACGGAGTCCGGCTACACCTTCCACGCGCCCTCCGTCGTCCTCACGGCGGGCACCTTCCTGCGGGGGCGGATCCACGTCGGACTCTCGCCGGGCGTGCCCGCGGGGCGCGCGGGAGACGCGCCGTCCGTGCGCCTGGCGGAGCAGATGGAGGCGCTGGGGATGGAGGTCGCGCGCTTCAAGACGGGCACGCCGCCCCGCATCGACGGCCGTTCGGTGGACTACGCGAAGACGGAAGTGCAGCCGGGCGAGAGCCCGGAGTACCGTCTTTCCGTGTGGGAGCGCAACGCGCTGCTGCCCCAGATGCCGTGCTGGATCACCTGGACGGGGGACGAGCTGCGCGACACGGTGCAGGAGCACCTGCAGTCCTCCGCCCTGTACGGGGGCGAGATTTCCGGCCGCGGACCCCGCTACTGCCCGTCCATCGAGGACAAGATCGTCAAGTTCCCCGACGCCGCGCGGCACCAGGTCTTCCTGGAGCCGGAGGGGCTGGAGACCACGGAGTTGTACGTGAACGGCCTTTCCACCTCCCTTCCCGGCGACGTGCAGCTGCGCATGCTGCGCAGCATCCCGGGGCTGGAGAACGTGCGGATGACCAAGCTGGGGTACGCCATCGAGTACGACTACTACCCCCCGCACCAGCTGCGGCCCACCCTGGAGTGCAAGGCGCTGGACGGGCTCTTCCTGGCCGGTCAGGTGAACGGCACCACGGGCTACGAGGAGGCCGCGGGCCAGGGGCTGCTCGCCGGCGCCAACGCCGCGTTCGCCGCCCTGGACCGCGATCCCCTCGTGCTGGAGCGCGACCAGGCGTTCGTGGGCGTGCTGGTGGACGACCTGGTGACCAAGGGGACGGACGAGCCCTACCGCCTGTTCACGTCCCGCGCGGAGTTCCGGCTCACGCTGCGGCAGGACAACGCCCTGCAGCGGCTGGGGACCATCGCCGCGGAGCGCGGGATGCTCACGGAGGGGCAGCGCGCCACGCTGGAGTCGCGGCTGCGGCTCACGGACGAGATGGACCGCTGGCTGCGGACGACGAACGCGACCCCCGAGCAGGCGGAGCCCGTGCTCCAGGCCGCCGGCTCTCCCCTGCTGCGCGAGCCCACCCGCCTGTCCGTGCTGGTCAAGCGCCCCAACGTGGCCGCGGCCGCGCTGATGGAGGCGGTGGGCGGCGCGCCGGAGGGGGAGCCGCACCTGCTGGAGGAGGTGCTGACGACGGCGGAGCTGGAGCTTCGCTACGAGGGGTACCTGCTCAAGGAACGCGCGCGGGCGGAGACGCTGCGGCGGCAGGCGGATTTTCCCCTTCCCGACGCGCTTCCCTACCCCGAGCTGGCGTCGCTCTCGTTCGAGGCGCGGCAGAAGCTGGACCGCATCCGGCCCGCCACGCTCGCTCAGGCCGGCCGCATTCCCGGCGTGAGCCCCAGCGACCTGCAGAACCTGGTGATGGAAGTTCGCAAGCGCCGCGACCTGCACCCCGCCGCCACCATCGGGTGACTCGGATCGGGCGACGGGTGATCCGGATCGGACGACGGCCGTCCCTTTGCGGAATCCGAAGCTGAACCGAAGAAAAGCGGCTCTCGAGATTCGCGATAAACGCGCAATCGCGACGTGGGGAATCCACCGGGCCGAATCCGGGGCCAAAATGCGGTAAACGCGAATTTCGCGCGAAATCCGCGACCCCGGTTCTCTGTTCCAGGTGGAACCGCATCCGCGGGCGTAGCAGAATCGGCATGCGGGTGCTAAACTGTCGCCGCGGGACGTCGACAGTTGTTCCACGTGGAACACTGGCCCGCACGTGCGAAGCGCGTCCGTCGTTTCCCCTCGCAGGCACGTATACACGCGAGCGCGCCCGCGCGGCTTTCACACGCGTACGCGCGCGCGTATATTGCCGTGCACATCTTCTCCCCCCACAGAACCGCACCCCGTGAGGACGAGCGTGTCGCGCATCATCGCCATCGCGAACCAGAAGGGCGGCGTCGGCAAGACCACCACGGCCATCAACCTGGGCGCGTGCCTGGCCGTCGCCGAAAAGAAGACGCTCGTCATCGACATGGATCCGCAGGGCAACGCCACCAGCGGCCTGGGGATCGACAAGGAAGAGGTGGAGCGGTCCATCTACGACGTGCTCATCGAGGGCATGCCGCTGGCCGATGCCATCATCCCCACCGTGCACTTTCCTTACCTGGACGTGCTCCCCGCCACGCGCGACCTGGTGGGCGCCGAGGTGGAGCTGGTGGGACGGCGCAACCGCGAGAACATCCTGCGCGACGCCATGGAGGCCATCCGCGGCCGCTACGAGTACGTGCTGATCGACTGCCCGCCGTCGCTGGGGCTCATCACCCTCAACACGCTGGCGGCGGCGGACTCCGTGCTCATCCCCATCCAGTGCGAGTTCTACGCGCTGGAGGGATTGTCGCAGCTGCTGAACACGGTGACCATCGTCCAGAAGAACCTGAACCCGCGGCTGCAGATCGAGGGCGTGCTGCTCACCATGTACGACGGGCGCCTGAACCTGTCGCGGCAGGTGGCCGAGGAGGCCAAGGAGTACTTTGGCCCCAAGGTGTACCGCACCACCATTCCGCGGAACGTGCGCATCGCCGAGGCGCCCAGCTTTGGCAAGCCCATCGTGCTGTACGACGTGGTCTCCGTGGGCGCCAAGAGCTATCTCTCCCTCGCCAAGGAAGTCATCGCGCGCAAGGGCAGCCGCAAGGTCGCGGCCGAAGACCGTGCGCCGGAGCCGCCCGCGGCCCTGGCGGCGGGGGAGTAAGGGACCATGTCGATGCAGAAGAAGGGGCGCCTGGGCAAGGGGCTGGGCGCGCTGCTGGGCGACTATGCGGGGGACCCGGCGCCGCAGGAAGGCGAGCCCATCAACAAGGTGCTCACCTCGCGGATCACGGCCAACCCGTTCCAGCCCCGGCGCGAGTTCACGCCCGAGCAGCTGGCGGAACTGGAGGAGTCCATCCGCCAGAACGGGCTGCTGCAGCCGCTGGTCGTGCGCCGCGCGCAGGCGGGTGCGCCGGACGGGGCGGAGTGGGAACTGGTGGCGGGCGAGCGGCGCTGGCGGGCCGTGCGGCGGCTCGGGTGGGCCGAGGTGCCCGTCGTGGTCCGCGAGCTGGACGACCGGGCCATGCTCGTGCTGGCCATCGTGGAGAACGTGCAGCGCGCGGACCTCTCCCCGCTGGAGGAGGCGGCCGCGTACCGCCGGCTGATGGACGAGTTCAGCTTCACGCAGGCCGAGGTGGCCGAGAGCGTGGGGCGCGAGCGGTCCACCGTGGCCAACCTGCTGCGCCTGCTTTCCCTCCCCGCCTCCGTGCAGGGGCTGCTGAGCCGGGGCGAGCTGACCATGGGCCACGCCCGGGCGCTGCTGGGACTGGAGGACGAGCGCGAGATCGCGGACCTGGCGCGCACGGCCGCCGCCACGGGGATGACCGTCCGCGCCGTGGAAGAGCGCGTGCGCGACCGCCGCCCGCCCAAGTCCAAGGACGGCCCCGCCGCCGATGCCCCCGCCGCGGGCGACGCGCACCTGCGCCGGCTGGAGTCGGACCTGCAGCGGATGTTCGGCACGCAGGTGCGCATCCGGGTGCAGCCGGGGCAGAGCGGCCGCATCGAGATCCCATTCTTCAACGCGGACGACTTTCAGCGGGTCACGGACCTGCTGCTGGGCCCGGAAGAGAACCGATAAGGAAAGTGCGTGAGTGCGTCAGTGCGTGAGTGCGGAAGTGGATTCCGCCCGCGCACGGGCCCACTTTCGCACTCCCGCACTTTCGCACTTTCGCACTTGCTGTTCTGAATGGCGCGCGACGACCGCGAGATGACCTTCATCGTGATCCCCTACGGGCGCGATGCGGCCAGCACCCGCTCCTACGAGGTGTCGTACCGGCGCCTCAAGCTGATGATGGTGCTGGGCGCCACCGTCGTGCTGCTGGTGCTCATGATGGCGGGGTCGTGGCTCTGGCTGGCGGGGCAGGCGGCGCGGGTGCCCGGGCTCACCTCCGAGGTGCGCCAGCTGCGCCGCGACAACGCGCGGGTGGATGAGCTGGCCCGCACGGTGAACCAGCTGAACGCGGAGTACGCCAAGGTGCGCGCCATGCTGGGCGCCGACTCCACCGCCCTCCCCGCCATCGTGGACAGCACGGCCGCGCCCGCCGCGAATTCCGCGTCCGGCGACTCGGCATCGGCGGACTCCGCGGACGATGCGGAGGAGGACCAATCCGCCCTGGCGCCGGGGTCTTCCCTTCCCCGCGGATGGCCGCTGGCGGCGCGGGGTTACGTGACGCGCGGGCACCTGGCGCGCATGCGCGGCAGCCACCCGGGCATGGACATCGCGGTGGCCAGTGGCTCACGCATTCTCGCGGCAGGGGGCGGCACCGTGGCCGAGGTGGGCGAGGACAGCGTCTACGGGCGCTTCGTGCGCCTGGCCCACCCCGACGGGTACGAATCGCTGTACGCGCACGCCTCGTCGCTCCTGGTGCGCGCGCGGCAGCGGGTGCCCGCGGGCGGCACCATCGCCCTGAGCGGCAGCACGGGCGTGTCCACGGCGCCGCACCTGCACTTCGAGATCCGCAAGGACGGGCGGCCGGTGGACCCCGGCACCCTGATCCACAACCCGAACTGACGGCGAAGCGATGCTGGGAAGCAAAAAGGCCAACGACCGCGGCGCGGAGCGCACGGTGCTGGGCCGCGCGGTGAGCGGCGGGGAGACGTCCATGTCCATCATCGGGCCCGGGATGAACATCGTGGGCGACCTGGTGACGGACGGCACCGTGCGCGTGGAGGGCCGCATCGAGGGCACCGTGCGCGCCGGCAAGGCGGTCGTCATCGGCAAGGGCGGCGAGGTGGTGGGCGACGTGCTCACGCAGGACGCCGTCATCGGCGGCACCGTGCGGGGCACCGTGGTGGCCGAGAGCCGGCTGGAGATGCAGGCCACCTGCGACATCGAGGGGCAGATCCGCGCCCGCTCCGCGCACCTGGTGCTGGAGGAGGGTGCGCGCTTCAACGGGCAGATCCAGATGCTGGACGGCACCGAGTCGCTGGCCCTTCCCGCCCCGCCCCGCGCGGAGAACTCCACAGAAGCATAGAGGTTATCCACACCTGATGCAAAGCAGTGAAAACACAGCCAAGCCGTTGCGTGTCAACGGCTTGGCTGTTTTCCACAGCATGAGCGTGCTGTTTTCCACCCGGGTTATCCACACGTTTGTGGATAGCTTCGCAACCGGATGAAAACCGTGGACTTTCGCACCCTGGTCACCTACCTGGACGGCTACCTGCGCGTCGCGGAGCTGCCCGACTACCCCACCGCGCTCAACGGCCTGCAGGTGGATTGCGGGCGGGCGGAGGTGCGGCGGATCGCCGTGGCGGTGGACGCCGCGCAGCACACCATCGACGCGGCCGTGCGCGGCGGCGCGGACCTGCTCATCGTGCACCACGGGCTGTTCTGGGACGGCAACCGCACCGTCACGGGGCGCCGCTACCGGCGGCTCAAGGCCCTGTTCGACGCGGACCTCCCCCTCTACTCCGCCCACCTGCCCCTGGACGTTCACCCGGAGGTGGGCAACAACGCCGTCCTGGCGCGCGAGCTGGGGGTGCAGGTGCGCGGCACCTTTGCCGAGTACAAGGGGATGCCCGTGGGCGTGTGGGGGGAGCTGGAGATCCGCCGCGAGGCGCTGTGTGCGCGGCTGGACGCGCTGCTGGGCGGACGGGTCAAGCTGGTGCCCGGCGGCCCGGAGCACGTCCGCACCGTGGCCGTCATCACCGGCGGCGCGGGCGGCGAGACGGCCGCCGCGGCCGAGGCCGGCTACGACGCGTACGTCTCCGGCGAGGGCGCCCACCACAACTTCTTCGACGCGGAGGAGGGGGGCATCAACCTCCTCCTGGGCGGCCACTACGCCACGGAGACCTTCGGCGTAAAGGCGCTGGCGCGGCACCTGGAGGAAACGTTCGGGCTGGAGTGGACCTTCATCGACCACCCGACCGGGCTGTAGGGCCCAGGGAATAGGGAATAGGGAATAGGGAATAGGGAATAGGGAATAGGGAATAGGGAATAGGGAAGACGCCGGATCGTGAACCGTGGTTCACAATCCGGCGTCTTCTTCGCCCTGGTTCGATCCCCGGGCGATCCGTCCCGTCAGGACAGGGCTTTGCGGGGCGCGGGGCCGGCCATCTGCTTCTCCACGTATTCCTTCCCTTCCCCGTACCCGTCATCGCCGGGCGTGAGGCCGTCCACGGCGCAGCGCTCGGCGAAGGTGTCGCGGGCGGCGATCTGGGCCCAGGTGCTGCGTACGGGCTCCTGGCTCACCACCTCCACCAGCTCCGGGTCGAACTGCGAGCCCGCACCGTCACGGAGCTCCGAGAGCGCCTTCTTCATGGGCAGCGCGTCGCGGTACTTGCGGGGCTGCGTCATGGCGTCGAACGCGTCCGCGAGGGAGATGATGCGCGCGCCCAGGGGGATGTCCGTCGCCTCCAGCCCCTGCGGGTAGCCGCTGCCGTCCCAGCACTCGTGGTGCGACGAGACGATCTGCTGGATGCCGGGATGCTCGGTCTCCAGCGGTGCCAGGATGTGCGCACTCTCGTGCGGGTGGTTCTTGATCTCCGCCCGTTCGGCCTTGCTGAGCGGCTTGCGCGAGTGGATGATGTGAAAGAACCGGTCGTCGATCTTGCCCATGTCGTGCATGAGCGCGGCAATGCGCAGGGTGCGCAGCGCTTCGCCGTGCATCCCCGCGGCCTTGGCCAAAGAGTAGCTCAGGTCCGCCACGCGGCGGCTGTGGCGGGCCGTCACGGGGTCGCCGGCCGTGAGCGCGTTGAGCAGGATGTCCACCATGTCGCGGTGCAGCTGCGCCGCCGCGCGTTCGCGCCGCATGGCATCCAGCAGCCACGCGGCCGTAACCACCGCGGCGGAGGCGAGCGCCGCCCCCAGCGGGCCAACCCGCGGACCTTTTTCGTTGCTCGGCATCCAGCGTGACATCCCAGGGTTCACAGGCCGTTCAGAACACTGCCGCCAATGCACGGAGCAAGCCAGGGTGCGCCGTGCTGGTGTTCGTCCGCGCGCCGGCGCGGGGCCGCGTGAAGACGCGCCTGGCTGCCTCCGTGGGGGACGATGCCGCCCTGCGCGTCTACCGGCGCCTGGCGGAGCACACGCTGCGCGAGGCCGCCGCGCTCGCGGGTGAGGGCGTGCGGGTGCGCGTGCACCACACGCCGGCGAACGCGGGCGAGGCCGTGCACGCGTGGCTGGGCGACGGCCCCGCGTACCTGCCGCAGGCGGAGGGCGACCTGGGCGCGCGGATGGAGGATGCGTTTGCGCGGGCGTTCGCGGCCGGCGCGGAGCGGGTGGTGATCGTGGGATCGGACCTGCCGGACCTGAGCGCGGACCTGCTGCGCCGCGCGTTCGGCCTGCTGGATGCGCATCCCGCCGTGCTGGGTCCCGCGCGCGACGGGGGATACTACCTGCTGGGGCTCACGCGGCTTGTGCCGGGCATCTTCCGCGGCATCGCGTGGAGCACGTCCGGCGTGCTCGCCGCCACGCTGGACCGCTTCCGCGCGGCCGGGATCGAGCCCGCGATGCTGGAAGAGCTGGCGGACGTGGACGAGGCGGGGGACCTCCCCGCGGGGTGGATGGAGGGTTTGGGAAGCGAGACCGGGTGAGCGGGGAGCCGGCGACCGGGATCCGATGAGCGAGATCCGGTGAGTGAGATCCGGTGAGTGAGATCCGGTGAGTGAGATCCGATGAACGGCGTCCGTGAGCGAGGTCCGTGAGCGGGGTCCGGCGAGCGGGATCCGGTAGCGAGGTCCGTGAGCGGAGCCCGTGAGCGAGGTCCGGTGATTGACGCCCGGTGAGCGGGATGCAGTGAGTTAGGTTCCGTGAGCGGCGGAGACGAGAGCGAATGAATTCGCGGCTACAACTTCACACTGTCGGCCTCCGCCGACACCACGGCGGGGTATCCGGCGGATATCTGGATGAACCGCCGGGAGCCGCCAGTCCGCGCAGGCGGACTTCGTGTCGTCGTTGCGGCGAATTCATTCGCTCTGCCCTGCCCCGGGTGAACTCCCGCCCTCCATCCTCCTCGCCCGCCCGGGCCTCGCGTCCTATCATCCGGCGGGCAGATCCGCATCCATCTCCAAATGTAGAGACCGCGCGGCGTGCTCCGACTACGGGTCAGCGGGGGCCACGACGGTGCCCGCGCGGATGACTGGCTACAAGGAGACCGATCATGAAGTACCTGCTGATGATGAACGTCCCGGCCGGAACGGGCGAGTACGAGCACCACCAGTGGAGTCCCGCGGACTGGGAGGCCCACCTGGACTACTGGCGCACCCTGAACCGCGAGCTCGCCGAGGCGGGCGAGCTGGTGGACATCGTGGCGCTGGCCCCGCCCGCCGAGGCCAAGCTCGTCCGCGCGGGGAAGAACGGCGCGCCGCGGACGGACGGGCCGTTCCCCGAATCCAAGGAATTCCTCGCCGGCCTGTGGGTCGTGGAGACGGATACGCCGGAGCGCGCCTACGCCATCGCCGCGCGCGCCTCGGCGGTGCCGGGTCCGGGCGGCGCGCCCATGTACATGCCCATCGAGGTGCGCGGGGTGATGCAGACCTGCGCACCCCCGCAGGACGTGTAGCGCGGACGCGAGCCGGCTGGGCGGCTTGCGCGGTCCGGGGTCCTCCGTTCAACTGGAGGCCGCGGCGCCGGCACCCGTCCCTGCGCATCCCTGAGCATCCCTGCGATGAACCCCGTCTTCGAGTCCCCGGAGATCGCCGTCCTCTACGAGTTCCCGGGCGTACCCTGCCGCGTCGCCGCCCTCGCCCGCGAGGGGGACGACGCGTACGCCGTGGTGGACGTGGGCACGGAGGGGCAGCCGTACCTGTACGGCATCAGCCTGGGCCGCCGCGAGGGCGGCTGGGAGGTGGGAACGAGCGGCAGCGGGCCCGGCTGGACGCTCACGGACGCCGAGCGCGGCCTGGGCACGGCGACCGACTGGGGCGAGGCCCCGGAGGGGGCCGTCCGCCTGCGCGCCACGCTGGGCAGCGACACGCGGGAGGTGCCCGTTGCCCGCGGCGTCTACCTGGTGGCGTGGTGGCGGGTGCCCTGCCCCGCCGCGGGGGAGCCGCGCGTGGACGCGTTCCGGGTCGGCGAGTGCTGGGTCCCTGCCCCGCCGGCGCCGGGCCCGGAACGTGGCGCGCGTCACCGCAGGTAGGGGGCGACGTTCCGGCGACGGTGCGGAACTCGTCCTCGGTCTGGAGCGCATGGTGTCGCTGGAGCCGCTGTTCCGCCGGGACTACGAGGTCCGGCCCGCCGACGGCGCCCGCCTGAGCCGCACCCGCCGCGCGGAGCTGGCGCGCCGGCTGGGGAGGCGCCTCCGTTCGTGCCGGTTTGTAGTTTCTCACCCGTGATGTCATTCTGAGGGAGCGCCCGCCCGCAACCCGAACGGTGCACCGGCTTTGCGGCGCGACCGAAGAATCTGGTCGCTACTGTGCACGGACCCACCCGTGCCGTGAAAGGTCGTGCACGGACGGGTCGGTGCACCGGGGCAACCAGATTCTTCGGCCGGCGCCTTCACGTCACGGGACGGATCCGGCCGGCGCCGACCTCAGAATGACACCATGGGCGGGGCAGGAAACTGCAAACGCATGCGACCGATCAGGAAGTACGATCTCGAACACACTGTGAGCCCCGCCGCCCGCATCGGATCGAGGGGCATGTAGAGAACGCGAAGGCGGCTCCGACTACTGTGTGCAAGCGCCGATCAAGACTGGTTGGCAATGCGCCGGCGACGGCATCCACCCGGACAGGAGAAACGACCATGAAATACATGCTGATGATGCACGCGCCCCGCGGCAACGGCGAATACCAGGTGAACGACTGGTCCCCGGACGACCTGACGGCGCACATCGGCTTCATGCACCAGCTCAACCAGGAGCTCACCGCGTCGGGCGAGTGGGTGGACGGGCAGGGGCTGACGGCGCCGGGCGAGGCGAAGCTGGTGCGCGCGGGCACGGACGGCGCGCCGGTGACGGACGGGCCCTTTCCCGAGGCCAAGGAGTTCCTGGCCGGCTTCTGGATCGTGGAGGTGGATTCGGCGGAGCGCGCCTACGACATCGCGGCCAAGGCCTCCGCCGCGCCCGGCCCCGGCGGCGCGCCGCTGAACATGCCCATCGAGGTGCGCCGGGTGGGGAGCGCGCCGCCCGTGGACGCGTGACGGCATCGTCCGTGGATACGGCCGTCGGGCACCTGCTGCGCGACCTGGCGCCGCAGGTGCTGGGCGCCGTGGCGCGCCGGCACGGGGACTTCGACGCGGCGGAGGACGCCGTGCAGGAGGCGCTGGTCGCGGCGGCCCTGCAGTGGCCCAGGGACGGCATTCCCGCCAACCCGCACGGCTGGCTGTACCACGTGGCCCTGCGCCGCATCACCGACCACCTGCGCAGCGAGATGGCGCGCCGCCGCCGCGAGGACGCCGTGGCCACGCAGGTGTGGGCGGAGTGGGCGTTCGTGCCGCCGCCGGACGTGGACATCGGCGTGGAGGGAGACGACACCATCGTGCTGCTGTTCATGTGCTGCCACCCCGCCCTCACGCCGGCCTCGGCCATCGCGCTCACGCTGCGCGCCGTGGGCGGCCTGACCACGGCGGAGATCGCGCGCGCGTTCCTGGTGCCCGAGGCCACCATGGCGCAGCGGATCAGCCGCGCCAAGGCCACCATCAAGGCGTCGGGAACGGGCTTCGCCATGCCGGACGGGGCGGAGCGCGGGGAGCGGCTGAGCGCCGTGCTGCACGTGCTGTATCTCATCTTCAACGAGGGATACGCCAGCAGCGGCGGGGCCCAGCTGCAGCGCACGGACCTGTCCAACGAGGCCATCCGCCTCACCCGCACCCTGCACGCGCTGCTTCCGGACGACGCGGAGGTCACCGGGCTGCTCGCGCTGATGCTGCTGACGGACGCGCGGCGCACGGCGCGGACGGGCCCCGCCGGCGAGCTCATCCCCCTGGACGAACAGGACCGCACGCTGTGGGACCGCGCGCTCATCACGGAGGGGGTGGAGCTCGTGTCGGATGCGCTCTCGCGCGGGTCGGTGGGGGCCTACCAGCTGCAGGCCGCCGTGGCCGCCGTGCACGACGAGGCCGCGCGCGCGGAAGACACGGACTGGCCGCAGATCCTGGCGCTGTACAGCGTGCTGGAGCGGATGTCGGACAACCCCATGGTGTCGCTGAACCGGGCCATCGCCGCGGCCATGGTGCAGGGGCCGCAGGCGGGGCTGGCGCTGCTGGAGCCGCTGGATGCACGGCTGGGCGGGCACTACCGGCTGGATGCCGTGCGCGCGCACCTGCACGAGCGGGCGGGGGATGCCGAGCGCGCCATCGCCCACTACCGCGCCGCGGCGGAGCGCACCGCCAGCATCCCCGAGCGCGACTACCTGACCCTCAAGGCCGCCCGCTTGGCCGCCGCCCAGCGGACGAACGAGCCGGCCGGGAATTCCTGATCGTCCCCGGCCGCCATCCTCCGAGAGGGTGTTGCCGAATCCTGCGTGGCAACCTTCAGGCGGCGTGGGTAGGAAGGAGCGAGCGCGGCGAATGAACGAGCGAATGAAATCGCGGCTACAACTTCACGCTGTCCGCCTCCGCGGACACGGGCGGGAATCCGCCTTGAGGCGCGAAGTCCGATCCGCGGAAAGCAGTTGAAGCCTCGTTCCGCGAGCGCAAGCGAGCGGAGACGGGGCTTACCGCTTTCCCAGCGGCGGATTCATCCGCTCAGGACGAACCTCCGCCTCTCGCGACGAATCATCATCGTGCTCAGGACGGATCTCCGCAGACACGACGATAGCGTCATCGCTCTCGGGACGGATGCCGGCCCTTCCTGATCTCCGCCCCATCCAACGACGAAGCGGCCACGGATCGCTCCGCGGCCGCTCGTCGTCGCTCCATCACGATCCGAACAGGTCCAGCTCCTCCGCCGCGGTCTTCTTGCCGCGCTTTCCCTTCGCCGGTGGCTCCGGCGCAGGCTCCGGTTCGGGCGGCGGGGCGGCGGCCTTTGCGCGCCGCTTCGGCGCGGGCTCTTCAGCCGGTGCCGGCTCGGGCTCCGGGTCGCGTGCCTTGCCTCGCTTGGGGGCGGGCGGAGGCGGCGGCTCGGGGACGGCCTCCGCGGCGGGCGCCTTCTTGCCGCGCTTCGCAGCCGGCGGCGGGACCGGCTCGGGCGCGGGCTCCGGCTCGGGAGGCGGCGCGGCGGGCGTGCGGCCGCGCTTGGCGGAAGGCGCTGCGGACTCGGCCGATTTGCGTCCGCGCCCGGATTCCGGCGCAGGGGCGGGCGGTGCCGCGGGCGCGGGCGTCGGCTCGGGCGTGCGCGAGCGGCTGCGGCGCGGCTCGGTGATGGGCTCCTCGATGATGGCGTCGTCGGAATCCTCATCCGCCGGGTCGCGCGGTGCCGGCGAAGGCGCGGGTGCGGGTGTCGGCACTGCGGCGCGCGAACGGCGGCGGCGCGTCTCGGTGATCGGCTCCTCGATGATGGAGTCGCCCGCATCCGCGGTCTCCGCGAACAGCTCGCCCTCCTCCTCCGCCGGCTCCGCGACGACTGCGGCGGCAGACGATCCGCCATCCGCCGATGCAGCCGATCGCGCATCCGCCCTGTCCGCGCGGGACGCATCGACATCTGCCGCATCGTCATCCGCCGCATCGTCAGCGGCAGAATCGGAGGGCGCGGAATCATCGGCCGTGTCCGGCGTGGAGCCATCGGCCGAATCGCCGCCGCCATCGGCTGGCGTGAATCCACCGAGCGCATCCACCGAAGCGCCGTCCGCCGACGCGTCCGCGCCATCCGCCGAAGCCCCATCCGCCGAACCGCCGTCCGCCGCGGGCTCCTCAAGCAGCTCGTCGGCGGTGGTGACGGGGACGGTGGCGTCGCGCTCGGCCAGCAGGGTGATGAGGGCGATGCGCTCGCTCTTCGCCAGCTCCAGCACGGGCTCGGGATGCACGTCGCGGGGGAGCACGGGGATGGCGGTGCGGCGGATGCGGCGCATCTCGTCGCCCTGCATCACGGCGCCCAGGTCCATTCCGCCCGGCGCCAGCACGGCCACCACCTCGCCGATCTCCTTGAGCGCCGGGACGAGGATGGTGCCCTTGCCGTCGCGCTTTTGCAGGGGCAGCTCGTCCATGGCGAAGCGCTTGGCCATGCCGCGGGCCGTCACGGCGCACAGCTCCAGGTCCGGCCGGCCGGCGGCCAGGCCCACGAGCCGCTCCCTGGCATCCAGCTTCATCCCGCGGACGCCCTGCGTGGCGCGGCCCATCAGCGGCACGTCGACCTCGCCAAAGCGGATGGCGCGGCCGCCGGACGCGGCGAGCACCACCTCGGACTCGCCGTCTGTGATGGACACGAACCGGAGCGGATCGCCCGCCTTGAGCGAGATGGCCTCCACGCCGCCGGCGCGCGGGCGGGTGAACTGGTCCAGCGACGTGCGCTTGACCGTGCCCCCGGCCGTGGCGAAGAGCACCGCGCGCGACTCCGCGAACTCGCTGACGATGTGCACCGCCACCACGTCCGCGTTCTTGGGCAGCTCCAGCAGCTGGTGCAGCCGCTTGCCGCGCGACGACAGGCCGGCGTCCGGCAGCTCGCGCACGGGGAGGCCGTAGGCGCGGCCGTCCGCCGTGAACGCCAGCAGCCAGTCTTCCGTGCTGGCCACCAGCACGCGCTCCAGGTAGTCCGCCTCGTAGTCCGTGCCCACCAGCGACCCGCCGCGGCCCACGGCGCGCTGGTACACCTGCATGGGCACCTGCTTGGCGAACGCCTCGCGCGTGAGGGTGACGACCACCTCTTCCGCCGCGATCATGTCCTGGATGCGGACGGACTTTTCGTTCTCGAAGATGGTGGTGCGCCGCGGGTCGCCATACTTCTCCGCCATCTCCGCCAGCTCGCGGCGGATGAAGGCCACCTGCCGCTCCGGGCTGGCCAGCAGCGTCTCCAGCTCGCCGATGCGCGCGGCCAGTTCCGCCAGCCGGTCGCGCAGCTCCCTGGCCTCGATCTGCGTCAGGCGGGAGAGGCGCATGCTCAGGATGGCCTCGGCCTGGCGCTCGCTGAGCTTGAGCTCCTTCTGCAGCTTGCCGCCGGCCGTCTCGCGGTTGCGGCTGCCGCGGATGATGGCGATCACCTGGTCGATCTTCTTGAGGGCGGTGATGAGCCCTTCCAGCACGTGCGCCTCGTCGCGCGCCTTTTCCAGCTCCCAGCGCGAGCGGCGGACGACCACCTGCAGCCGGTGGTCGCGGTAGCGCTCCAGGATCGTCTTGAGCCCCAGCTCGCGCGGCACGCCGTTGTCCAGCGCCAGCGCGATCACGCCGAACGTGGTCTGCAGGGCCGTGCCCTTGTACAGCAGCGCCAGCACCTTGGCCGCGTCCGCGCCGCGCTTGAGCTCGATGACCACGCGGATGCCGTCGCGGTCGCTCTCGTCGCGCAGGTCGCTCACGTCGTGCAGCTTGCCGGCGCGCGTGAGCTCGGCGATCTGCTCGATGATGCGCGACTTGTTGGTGCCGTACGGGATCTCGGTGACCACGAGCTGCTCGCGCCCGCTGCGACGCGACTCCTTGTACACGCGCGCCCGCATGACCACGCGCCCGCGGCCGTTGGCGTACGCGTCCTTGATCCCCTGCACCCCCACGATGATGCCGCCCGTGGGAAAGTCGGGCCCCGGCAGGTGCACCATCAGGTCCTCGACGGTGCACTCCGGGTGGTCCAGCAGGTGGATGGCGGCGCGGACGACCTCCGCCAGGTTGTGCGGGGGCACGTTGGTGCTCATCCCCACGGCGATGCCGCTGCTGCCGTTCACCAGCAGGTTGGGCACGCGGGCGGGGAGCACGCGCGGCTCCGTGAGCCGGTCGTCGTAGTTCGGGGCGAAGTCGACGGTGTCCTTGTCGATGTCCGCCAGCAGGTCCGTGGCGATGGGCGACAGCCGGCTTTCCGTGTACCGGTACGCCGCCGCCGCGTCGCCGTCGATGCTGCCGAAGTTGCCCTGCCCGTCGATGAGCGGGTAGCGCAGCGAAAAGTCCTGCACCATCCGCACGAGCGCGTCGTAGACGGACGCGTCGCCGTGGGGGTGGTACTTGCCCAGCACGTCGCCCACCACCGTCGCGCACTTCTTGTACGGCCGCGTGGGCACGAGCCCCGCCTCCTGCATGGCGTACAGGATGCGGCGGTGCACCGGCTTGAGCCCGTCGCGCACGTCGGGAAGGGCGCGCTGCACGATCACGCTCATCGAGTAGTCGATGAACGAGGCGCGCATCTCTTCTTCGATGAGCCGCGGAACGACGCGGTCGCGCTGCGTGGGCGTGAGGATGGCCATCAGGGGCTACGGGTGCTCGGCCGCGCGCGGGCGGCGGCCTGGGAACGCGCTGACGTCTCGCAAACGGGCGGATGCCCCGCGGCGCGCCGAAAAGGTGGGCGCCGTGGACGCAGGCGGATACACCGCATCCGCGCGGAGGTTCGGAAAATCTTCGGAATCTGTCGTGGAGGCTGTGCGGCCCGCAACCTGCCCCGGCAAGCGCCGCGCGTCAACCATCCACCGAGTCTTTGGACTGGAGGCCTTCGTGCCGGATACCGGGCTCCCGCCGGCGCTGCTGATCGAGCGCGTGGTGCTGCTGGGCTACATGACCTCGGGAAAGAGCACCGTGGGGCAGGCGCTGGCCCGGCGGCTGGAGTGGGAGTTCCTGGACTTCGACGTGGAGATAGAACACCGCGCGGGCGCCACCGTCAAGGAGGTGATCGAGACGCGGGGCGAGGAGGTGTTCCGGGAGATGGAGGCCGCGCTCACGGCGGAGGTGTCGGAGCGCCGCGGGCTGGTGCTGGCGCCGGGGGGCGGATGGATCACGCGCCCGGAGCAGCTGGACCGGCTGGGCTCGCGCACGTTCAGCGTGTGGCTGCGGGTGTCGGTGGACGAGACGGTGCGCCGGCTGAACCGCGACAGCATCGACCGCCCCTTTCGCGGCCACCCCAACCCGCGCGGGATGATCGCGCAGATGCTGGCCGAGCGCGAGCCCCTGTACCGCCTGGCGGACGTCTCGGTCCCCGCGGAGGGGCGCTCGCCGGAAGGCGTGGCGTTCGAGATCGAGACCATCGTCCGCACCCGCCGCGAGGTGCTGCTGCCGTTCACCCCCGGCGACGACGACGTGCCGGACATGGTGCGGAAGGACGACGGGGAAGTGATCGTGGAGCGGAGGGCGGGCGAGGTGCCCGGGGAGCAGCGGCGGGAGTAGCGGCGGGAGTGAGGGGGACGGGGGCCATCACCCGGATGGAAGCACACGGGACGGACATGCGGACGGAGTACAGCGAAGCCGGCACCCGTCCTGAGCGGCTAAAGCCGCCGCTGGGAAAGCGATAAGCCCCGTCTCGGCTCGCTGCGCTCGCCGAACGAGGCTTCAACTGCGTTAACAGCGTGCGCTTCGCGCGCCCCTCCCCCGGCCCCTCCCCGCGCAAACTGCCGCGCGGAGAGGGGAGAGCTTCATCCTGGCGATGGCGGGGCTTCCGTGCAGGGGCTGGGGTGTATACCCTCTCCCACGCAGTTTGTGGGAGAGGGTGGGTGAGGTTTACGAACCCGGGTGAGGGCCACATGAGCACGGACCCCGATCTCAGCTACGACACCATCGCCGACGCGTACGCGGCCAGGGTGGTGGACGCGCCGTACAATGCGCACTACGAGCGGCCGGCGATGTTCGACCTGCTGCCGCCCATCGATGGGCTGCACGTGCTGGACGCGGGATGCGGCTCGGGAATCCACGCGGAGACGCTGCTGGACCGCGGCGCGCGGGTGACGGGGATCGACGGCAGCGCGGCCATGCTGGAGCACGCGCGGCGGCGATTGGCCGGGCGGGAGGTGGACCTCCGCGTGGCGGACCTGCGCGCGCCGCTGCCGTTCGCGGACGGCAGCTTCGACGGGATTCTCAGCTCGCTGGTGCTGCACTACGTGCGCGACTGGGCGCCCATGCTGGCGGAGTTCCGGCGCGTGCTGCGGCCGGACGGCTGGCTGGCGTTCTCCACGCATCACCCGGCGGCGGAGGCGGCCTTCTTCAAGCCCGCGCGCTACCTGGACGTGGAGCTGCTGGAGGACGAGTGGGACGGCGTGGGCACCGTGCGCTTCTACCGCCGGCCCATCAGCCGCATCGTCAACGACCTGGCGGAGGCGGGGTTCGCCGTGGAGCGGATGGTGGAGCCGCTGCCCACGGAGGCGTTCCGCGCGCTGAAGCCCGATGCGTACGCGTCGATGCTCCGCCAGCCGCAGTTCCTGCTCATCCGCGCCCGCCCCTGGATGCGCTGACCCCGCGCGAAACCTTGCGTGGGGCCGATCCGCATCCCCATCATCCTGTCCGGCCCGTCCTCATCCCCGCCCCCATCCGCCACAATGGACCGCAACCGCCAGATCGCCATCGTCGTGGGAATCGCGCTCGCCGCGTTCCTGCTGGGCTTTGTACCGCAGTGGATGCGCGCCAACCGCGCGGGCGACGAGCGGGACACGGCGCGCCTGGAGCTGCGGATGGCGCGCACGGAAGGCAAGATCGGCGCGGCGCTCACGGAGGCGCTGCGCAGCAACTACGAGCGCGCGCGGCAGCTGATGACGGAGGTGTACGGCGAGCTGCAGACCGCCGCGCCCAGCCTGCAGGGGACGCAGCGGCGCGAGGTGGATGCCGTGCTGGCCGGCCGCGACGAGATCGTCACCCTGCTGGCCCGCGCGGCGCCGGAGAGCAGCCAGCGGCTGATGCTGCTGTACACGCGCTACCACAACGCCTTTCACCCCGCCGGCGCCGCCACGACCACGCCCGCGAAGTAGGAACGGCAGTGCCAAAGTGCGGAAGTGCGAGAGTGCGAAAGTAGTTACTCTCGCACTTTCGCACTTCGCACTTTCGCACTGTTGTTAAAAGCGCCGCGGCGGACCCGATGGTCCGCCGCGGCGCTTCGTTACAGCTGGGAACTGCCCGCGTCAGCCGAGCTTGGCGACGTTCGCGGCAGCCGGGCCCTTGGCGCCGTCCACCTGGTCGTATTCGACGCGGTCACCCTCCACCAGGGTGCGGAACCCGCTCCCCGCGATGGACGAGTAGTGGACGAAGCAGTCCTTGTCCCCGTTCTCGGGCGTGATGAACCCGAAGCCCTTGGCGTCGTTGAACCACTTGACGGTGCCTGTGTTACGCATGGCAGTGCTCCCAAAACTGGTTGTTCTCCGGACGGGACGGCATCCGTCCGGCAAGGCTGCGTGGGCAAAAGCGCCCCCCACGCCGGGCTAACGGCCCTCCGGAAGTGGAGCGGCGCGTCGCGGATTCAGGGCGAAGCTCAGCGCGTGAACAGGGCTGTCCGGAGATGGCTGCGTCGTGCGGAAGACCACCGGGATGTACCTGGCAAGTGACTGCGGTCGCGGGCTGATATCGCGGATACTGTCCGAAACAGGTACCAACGTAATTGACGACGCGGAATGCGTCAAGATTTCATTCTACATCCGTCCCCTCGCATACTGTATACGTTCCCGCCCCGCGCAGGCCCGGTGTGCTAATTAACCCGCACCCGGCCGGCCCTCCCCCGCCCCCCACCGACCGCCCCCACCGCGCCATCCCGTCCCATAGGGCCCCACCCATGAACGCCGAAAGCCCCGCGGCCGCCGCGGGGCTTTGAACAGAGAGCGATGCCCAGAGGGCCCTTCAGCGATAGCGTTCCGCCAGGCGAGCGGGATCCGCGCCGAGGGCGAACTCCAGGCGCAGGCGCCACATGAGGGCGATGGTGCGCCACACGCCGCGCTCCTCCCAGCGCCGGCTGGAGGTGACGACGCGTTCGCGCAGGCACAGCGGCGCCCCCATCCCCCGCAGCGTCCGGGAGAGGGCGACGTCCTCCATCAGCGGGATCTCCGGAAAGCCGCCGGCCCGCGCGAACCAGTCGCGGCGGACGAAGATGGCCTGGTCGCCGGTGGCGATGCCGGTGGCGCGCGAGCGGACGGCCATCATCCGCTCCACCACGCGCAGCATGGGGTGCGCGCCGGAAAGCCGCACGTCGAAGCGCCCCCATCCCCGCCCCGTCGTGCGCAGCCCGTCCAGCACCAGCCTGTCCGCCCCCTCCGGCAGCCGCGTGTCCGCGTGGAGAAAGAGCAGCACCGCGCCCGATGCCACGGCCGCGCCCGCGTTCTGCTGCCGCGCCCGCCCCCGCGCCGACGCGACCACGCGGTCCGACAGGGGCCGCGCGAGCTCGGGCGTGCCGTCCGTGCTGCCGCCGTCCACCACCACGACCTCGTGCCTCCGCGCGCGCAGGGCCTGCAGCGGCTGCAGCGTAGCGCCGATCCCCGCCGCCTCGTTCAGCGCGGGGATGATGATGGAGATGCGATGGAGGTCGTCCGGCATTCCGGGGAGATGAGCGGGTGTGAAACGACGCGGATGTCCGCTGCGGCGAAGGTTTTGCGAATGTGGGGCCGCATCCGCCGATGAACCCGCCGCGCCCGATGCTGCGTAGAACAGGGCAGGGCTCGCGACGGAGCGATGGAAGCCGCCGCAACGACCGCGGAAAGCCTCACGAACTGCGTGAGGCTTCAACAGCGTTGCTTCGCTCCGGTGCACCGGGCCCGTGGGTGCACGAGCCGTCGGCGAAGGCCGGCATCACGTTTTCGGTGCCGCGAATTCATTCGCCGGGGGCGGGAGCCTCGCCCTCGCGCCCGGCACCCCGTGATGGCCCGGCGCCGTCACTTTCGCACTTTCGCACTTTCGCACTTTCGCACTTTCGCACTTTCGCACTTTCGCACTTTCGCACTTTCGCACTTCCGTACTCACGCACTTCCGTACTCACGCACTCGGACCGAATGTCATCCAACCCCCTGCGCGACCTGTTCTTTGGCCCGGACCGGCGCGCGCTGGTGAGCGTGGCGGCCCCGCGGCGCAGCTTTGCCGACGTGGTGCTGCCGCCCAGCACCCGGCGCGCGCTGGACAACGCGCTCGTGCAGATCCGCAAGCACGACCTGCTCTTTGGGCAGTGGGGGCTGGGCGAGCGGCACGAGAGCGGGCTGGGGCTGGCGTTCAACTTCGCCGGGCCGCCGGGGACGGGAAAGACCATCTGCGCCGAGGCCATCGCCCACGCGCTGGGCAAGCCGCTGCTCGTGGTCCGCTACAACGAGCTGGAGAGCCAGTGGGCCGGCGCCACGGCCAAGAACGTGGCCGCCGTCTTCTCCTCCGCCGCCGAGCAGGACGCCGTCCTCTTCTTCGACGAGGCCGACGCCATCGCCGGGCGCCGCTTTACCTCGGTGGACCAGGGCTACCAGCGCGAGGCCAACGCCGTGGTCAACGTGCTGCTGCGCGAGCTGGAGGAGTTCCCCGGCGTGGTGATCTTCGCCACCAACCTGGCGGCCAACTTCGACCCGGCGTTCGAGCGGCGCATCCGCACGCACATCCTGTTCGAGCAACCCGGCCTGGAGGAGCGGGAGAAGATCTGGCGCGTGCAGATCCACCACCGCAAGACGCCCCTGGCTCCCGACGTGGACTTCGCCGCGCTGGCGGAGCGCTACCCGGCCAGCGGCGGCGACATCAAGAACGCCGTGCTCAAGGCCGCGCAGATGGCCATCGCCGAGCCCGGCGCGGACGAGGAGAAGCGCATTCACCAGCGGCACTTCGAGACGGGGATCGAGGAAGTGCTCTCCGCCAAGCGGGTGATGGACCAGTCGCTGTTCGACGGGATGCTTCCCGGCATGGCGGCCCTGGGCGCGCCGGGGATGGAGGACGAGCTGTCCGCGCTCGCCACGCGCCTGGTGGAGGTGGAAGACGCGGTCGCCGCGCTACCCGCCGCCCTCAAGCGCCTGGAGGACGCGCAGGGGCGGATGCGCGACGAGGCGGAGCGGTCGCGGACGGCGCTGGCCACGCAGCAGGTGGAGGCGCTGGACACGGTGCGGGCCGGCAGCGCGGAGACGGTGCGGATGGCGAAGATGGCCGTGTGGGTGGCCTCCGCGGCGGGTGTGCTGGCGGCGGTGGCGGCCGCGGCGGCGCTGCTTTGAGCGCTTCCGTGCTGGATTTTCGGGTTTTTCGCGGGAGGACGTGACCACCTCTGTCCGATTCGACTCGCTCCCGGAACGTGCATCTTTTCTCGCCTGCGGACGCCGCCCGCGCAGGGACGAGGCCCCGCCTCGTCCTGTAAACTATGTATAAGTGTGAGAGTTTTAGAATCTGCTCCTTGCACGATCCAAAAAGCGGCACTAATCTGTAGAGTGTAAGCCAAATCAACGTAAACGAAGTGCACAAGCACTAGGCCGCCCCCGCCAAGCGAGGGGCCTGTGACGGAGCGTGCGGGTGATTCGGCCATCGACCGGATCCGCGAGCATGTGAAGGCGCAGGTCGCCCGTACGTCGCTGCGCAAGGTTGCGAAGCGCGCTGGTGTGAAAGTGGGCGCCACCAAGAAGTTCATCGACGGCTCCGTGCCGTACGAGCGCAACCTTCGCCTGTGGAAGCGGTTCTACGCACGCGACCTACGGGAGGGCGTGGCGGGCACGCCTGACGATGCGCTGACCGTGGCGGATGCCTCCGCCGTCCTGGAGCTGCTGCTGTGGGCGCTTCCCGAGGTGGAGCGTCCGGAGGCGCAGCACGAGGCGGTGCAGCTCTTCCGCGACCTGTACGTGCGCTACAACCGTACGCCGCCGCTGTGGGTGCACGAGCTTCTCGAAGCCGGCCCCTCCGCGCCGCGCCTGGTCGTCGATGACCCTGGCGACGACGACGACCTGGATGATGAGGATGACGACGACGGAGACGACGACGAGTAGTGCGTCGTCCGTCATCTGATGTCGAGGAACGCTCGTCCGCCGGCTGAGGACGAGTCGCGCCTGCTTGCCGGTCGATGACGAGGATGGATGAAGAGGGCTCCCGTGCGATGCGCGCGGGAGCCCTCTTCTTCATCCGCGAAGTGAACACGATCGCGGTGGGGCGATCCGGTCACGAGAGGCCGGCATCAGGCAGGTGAGGCCAGGCAGCCGATGGGGAGAGCCAATCGCGAGGGGCCGGCACCCGTCCCCGGCGACTGAAGTCGCGGCACCGAAAACGTGATGTCGGCCTTCGCCGACGGGTCCGGCACGGGCGAGTGCCGTCGCGATGGCCGGCATCCGGAGGCCCGGCGACTGAAGTCGCGGCAATGAACCCGCGGTGTCGGCCTTCGCCGACGGGTCGGGCACCGGTGGAGCAAGTGACCCGGGCGAAGTGCCGCCGTTGAAGCCTCACGCAGTTTGTGAGGCTTTCCGCAGTCGTTGCGGCGGCTTCAGCCGCTCGGCCCGGAGCCCCGCCCCGTGACTCCCGTAACCCGTAACCCGTAACCCGTAACCTGTAACCTGTAACCTGTAACCTGTAACCTGTAACCTGTAACCTGTAACCTGTAACCTGTCCCCTGTCCCCCGCCGTTCCTACTCCGCGATCGCCCGCCAGACCGCGTCCACGTCCGACAGGTCGCCAAACAGGTAGTCCGGATTGCACGCGGCCAGCTCCTCCGCCGGGTGGGTGCCCGTGGCGACGGCGATGGTGCGCACGCCCAGGTGCTCGCCGCACGCGATGTCGAACGGCGTGTCGCCGATGATCACGATCTCCTTGCCCGCGTACTCCAGCCCCGTGAGCTCGCGCGCGCGGCGCGTGGCCACGGCGGGGAGCTCTGGGCGGTCCGCGTGGTCGCTGCCGTACGCGCCCACCCGAAAGCGATTGAAGCCCAGCCCCGCGGCCTCCATCTTCATCCGCGCACCCTCCTGCACGTTGCCCGTGAGCAGGCCCAGCAGCGTGGGATCACCGCCCGCCTCCACGCGGTCCAGCAGCGCGGGCACGCCGGGAAGCGCCTCGATGCGCGAGCGCTCCACCTCCGTGCGCAGGTTGCGCAGGTAGACGCTCCACAGCTCGTCCAGGCGCGGCTGGATGTCGTCCATCGTCCGGCCCGTGGCCGTCATCAGCTCGCGCACGATCTGCGGGTCCGTGCGCCCCCCCATGCTGTACGCCCCGATGGGCCCGTGCTCGCCGAAGATCTCCACCAGCGCGTCGCGCAGCGCCCGCGCGCCCGCGCCGCCGGCGTTCAGCAGCGTTCCGTCGATGTCGAAAAGCACCAGCCGCCTCATCCAGCCATCCATTGTTCAGGGTTCGTACAAGCCCTTAGCACGCGGCGGGCCGCGACGGCGGCAGACGCAAAAACCGCCGCCCGGGTGCGAGTCCCGGGCGGCGGCGAAGCCCTTGTGATCCAGCGTGATCAGCCGGCGGCGACGAGCACGCAGTCGGTGATGGTCCACACGTCGTGCTGGCGCTTGGCCTCGCACTCGAACGCCTCGAACAGGCGGCCGTTCAGCTGGAACGCGGCCGGGATGGTGGCCTTGGCGCCGCGGATCTGCGGCTCGCCCACCTTGAGCCACTCGGCAAAGCCGCCGGTCTGGTTCCAGGTGATGCCGCTGACGTCCACCGTGCACTCCGACAGCGGCACGATGGCCGGCTTGCGGCCCGCGAAGCGCTCCAGCAGCGAGGCCGACGGGTCCTCGGTCAGGTCCGGGTAGCCGGTGGAGACGCAGTACGCGTCGATGCCCTCGGCGGTCTTGTTGGCGATGAGCCACTCCAGCGTGGCGGTCTGCACGTCCAGCGGCGCGGTGGCCGAGACGCGCTCGGCCTCTTCGAAGCCGGCGGAGGCGGGGGTGGCGAGCGGCTGCTGCTCGCAAGCGGCAAGAACCAGGACGGCGGCGGCGAAGGACGCGGCGCGCCCGGTGCGGATGAAGCTCATGGTTGCGTTCCCGTGTGGTTTATGAGGGTCAACACGGGGCGGATCAGCGCACGCCCCGTGACTGTACGCACTCTAACGGGAGCGCGCCTCAAAACCGTCACGCGTCCGCCTCGCATTCTCCTCCTGAACACACGCAGCCCGATGCGGCGCATCGGCTTATCCGCATCCATCCGCGCTCCATCCATCGCTTGCGGTACATCGGTCCGCGAACGAATCCGCAGCAGGGCCGTCTGGCCACGCACTGGCACGCGAAACGCATTGTCGCGTCGGGCGCGGACCCACGGGCGCTCGACGAAATCCATCCACAGACATCGCGGAGGCCGGACCGATGTACGTGCTGGTGCAGCACTACGTGAGCGACGTGCAGACCTTCTGGTCCGCCGTGCAGCACGCGCTGGGTGCCCTTCCCCCGTTCATCACGCTGCACCACTGCTTTCCCACGCCGGACGGCAGCCACGCCGTGTGCGTGTGGGAGGCGGAGAGCATCCGCGACGTGCGCGCGTTCCTGGAATCGTACGTGGGCCACACCAGCCGCAACCTGTACTTTCCCGTGGAGAACGCCAGCGGCGTCCGCAGCCCCTCGAAAGTGGAGCTGCCGGGAACGATGGGATGAGCGGGCGGAAGATGGATGGGGAAGAAAGCTGAAAACGGGCGGGGGAGCGGGAGGGAGTCGCTCCCCCGCCCGCGTTCATGCCCCGGAGAGAGGGACGCTGGGGCGGGCAGGCCGGATGGGATCGAGGGTTACCTGGGGGCGCAATCGGCCGAGGCCGTGAGGGTGCAACCGTCCAGGTAGCAGAATGGTAAGCCAATACGCGGCAACGCACAAGCGGTGTTCATCAACGGCATGCACCGTGGACGTAACAGCTCGCCAGCCCACGTGCGCCGCTGTGCCATTGCCCTCGCAACGAGCAAGCAATCTGGTTGGGCGGATTGGGATCGGTGAAGGCTGGATCAGCCGACGTGCGTGGGTGGATGACGGCGGGAAGGGAGAGAGCCAGCAGAGGGTGGGAACTCCGGCAATCCCGGAACAGAGCGAATGAATTCGCCGCAACGACGACACGAAGTCCACCTGCGTGGACTGTCCGTCCCGGGGCGAGTGCCACGCGGGATCGCAGCCCCCGGTCCAGGCGAATGAATTCGCAGCTACAACTTCACGAAGTCCACCTGCGTGGACTCTCCGTCGCGGGCCGAGTGCCACGCGATGCGGCGAGGTTCGCGGTGTGGCTGGTGAAGCCTCACGCAGTTCGTGAGGCTTTCCGCGGTCGTTGCGGCGGCTTCAGCCGCTCAGGCCGGATGCCGGTGCCCGGCCGAATCATCCAACCATGCCGGCGGGGTCCTGGGGGGCGCCGTCGCCGGCGGTGCTGATGCCGGCCTCGGAGATGTCGACGTCGTCCAGGGGGCTGGGCGTGGCGCGGCCCTCCAGCAGCCGGTCGAACTCGCTCACGATCACCCGGTAGCACTCGCAGCTCGTTTCCTCCAGCCCCGCGCGGTTCACCAGGGTGATGCGCCCGCGGCTGTAGTCGATGAGCCCGCGCTGCTGCAGCGCCCCCGCGATCTCCGTGACGGTGGCGCGGCGCACGCCCAGCATCTGCGAAAGGAACAGGTGCGTGAGGTCGATGGTCTCCTCCCCGGCGCGGTCCGCGGTGAGCAGCAACCAGCGCGCGCACCGCTGCTCGGCGGTGTGCACCCGGTTGCAGGCGGAGTTCTGTCCCGTGAGCGTGATGAGCGCCTGCGTAAAGCGGCCCAGCAGCCGCGGCAGGGCGCCGCCGCGCGCCAGCTCCTGGCGCAGGGCCTCGGCCGGCATGCGGTAGCCGCGGCCGGACACCTGGGCGAACGCCTGCGCGGCCATGCTCTCCGCCCCCAGGAACACCGGCAGCCCCACCATCCCCTCGCAGCCGATGGTGGCGATCTCCACCGCCGTGCCGTCCTGCATCACCCCCAGGACGGAAACCACGCCCGCTTCCACGAAGTACACGTGCTCGATGGGGCGGTTGGGATCGATGAGCACCTTGCGGAGCGGCAGCTCCACCAGTTCCAGGTGGGGCTGGATTCGCTCCAGCTCCTCCGGCGGGAGCGCGGCGAGAATACGGTTTCTGGGCATGGAACGCCGGCCTTTTTGATCAGCTTGGACCTGCGGAAACGATCAACCTGCGGAGTGAATACACGGACCGTGCCGGAGCGTGTGCAGGGCGGCGGACGGCCTCGGCCCGCGCGCTGGCACGCCGCACGCATAAGGCTGGCATTCGATCGCATCCCTTCCCCTTTCAGCGGCGCTTGCTGAATGCTCCTCTCCATCGGTGAGTGGGTTACGGTAGGCGTGGGGCTGCTGGCCGCCCTGCTCACGCTCATCAGCCTCAGCTCGTCTCCGCACTGGTCCGTGCGCCTGTGGGACTTTCCCCGGGTGCAGCTCGGGGTGCTGGCGGCCGGCGCCGGCATCATCCACACGCTCGCCTTTCCCCCCCGTGGCCTTCCGGGCTGGGCCTTCGCGGCCGTCACGGGCGCCACGGCCCTGTGGCAGGGCTTCAAGATCTTTCCCTACACGCCCATCGCGCCCCGGCAGGTGGAGTGGAGCGACCGAAAGCCCGCCCCGGGCAAGACGGACCGCCCCACGTTTCGCCTGCTCATCACCAACGTGCTGATGGAGAACACGGAGCACGACCGCATCCTGCGCGTGATCCGCGACGCCGATCCGGACGTGGTCCTCGCCGTGGAGACGGACGAGAAGTGGGCGCGGGCGCTGCAGCCCCTGCGGGAAACGTATCCCCACGGGGTGGACCAGCCGCAGGACAACTGGTACGGGCTGATGCTGTTCTCGCGGCTGGAGCTGGTGGACTGCAAGGTGGAGTTCCTGGTGCAGGACGACATCCCGTCCGTGTTCACCCAGGTGGTGCTGCCGGGCGCACCCAACGTGTTCCTGCGGGGCATCCACCCGCGGCCGCCGGAGCCCATCCGCGACCAGGACAGCACGCCGCGCGACGCGGAGCTCGTGGTGGTGGGCAAGCTCATCCAGCAGTCGCCCGACGAGCCCACGGTGGTGGCCGGCGACCTGAACGACGTGGCGTGGTCGCAGTCCAGCCAATTGTTCGCGCGGCTGGCGTCGCTGCTGGACCCGCGGCGGGGGCGCGGCTTCTACAACAGCTACAACGCCAAGAACCCGTTCCTGCGCTACCCGCTGGACCACGTGTTCCACTCGCACCACTTTCGCCTGGTGGCGCTGGAGCGGCTGCCCAAGATCGGCTCGGACCACTATCCCATGATGGTGGAGCTGAGCTACGAGCCCGACGCGGCCCGGGAGCAGCCGGAGCCCGTGGCGGATGAGGGAGACCTGGAGGAGGCGCAGGAGAAGCTGGAGCGGCAGGCCGAGGCCGCCGCCACGGGCGACGACATGCCGGGACGGGAGTGATGGAGCCCGCCCGTTCCGCCGGCGCCGGGCTGACCGCGGGGGAGCGCGTGCGGGGCTACGCCGTGCACCTGCTCACGGCGTCCGGCGTGGTGCTGGCGTTTTTGGCCGCGGCGGAGATCTGCTCGCCGGACCCGGATCCGCGGCGCGTGTTCATCCTCTTTGCGGCGGCGACGTTCGTGGACGCGGTGGATGGGCCGTTCGCGCGGCGGTGGCGGGTCAAGGAGACGGCGCCGGAGATCGACGGCCGCACCATCGACGACATCGTCGACTTCCTGACCTTTACGTTCCTGCCGCTGCTGCTGGTGTGGCGGATGGGGTGGGTGCCGGAGCCCGGTGCGGCGTGGCTGGCCCCGGCGCTGGTGGCGTCCATCCTGGGGTTCGCCAACGTGCAGGCCAAGGACGAGGAGCGGGGGTTCTTTCGGGGATTTCCGTCGTACTGGAACGTGGCGGCGTTCTACGCGGGGTTCATGACACCGGGCGCCAACGCGGTGATGTTCCTGGTGCTGGCGGCGCTCACGGTGGCGCCCGTGTGGTTCATCTACCCCAACCTGGCGCCCCGGCCGTGGAAGCTGCCGCTGCTGCTGGGGGCCGCGCTGTGGCTGGTGCTGGCCATCCTGATGCTGCGCGACTACCCGGACGCGCCGCGGTGGATGATCGGCCTCTCGCTCGTGTACCCGGTGATCTACACGGTGGCGTCCATCCACCTGGACCGGAAGACGCGGCGGCCGCGCCCGGTGGGTTGATGCATCTCGCGGGGGCGGCCTCTCCCGCCACGGCATCCCGGGCTGTCATTCCGAACGAGGAACGAGTGAGGAATCTACCCACCCCTGCAGGTGGATTGCCTCCCGCCCGGAACCAGCCAGCGCGCGTCCAGCCACGACGGATTCCAAGATCGTGCAGAGGGTGAGGGCCGGGGAGAGGGTAGCCCTCGCAACAGAGCGAATGAATTCGCCGCAACGACTACACGATGTCCACCTGCGTGGACTCTCCGTCACGGGTGGGTGCCACGCGGGATCGGCAGGCCCACCCCCAGGCGAATGAATTCGCGGCTACAACCTCACGAAGTCCACCTGCGTGGACTCTCCGTCACGGGCGAGTGCCACGCCGCCGGCGGAGTTCGTCGGGGGTCGCGGCAAGCCGATCCACCTCTCGCTACGGCTCCGGGCTCTCTCCGGGTTCCTGGATCTCCAATGCCTTGATGTAGATGCGCCGCAGGGGGATCTCCACCTCCACGGACGTGAGCACGAGCGACGCGTCCGGGTCATCCAGGGACTCGAACCGCCAGAAGTCGCCGTCGCGGACGTATCGCTCCACCAGGCACCTCTTCTGGCTGACCAGCACGTACTCGCGCAGGCTGGCGATGCGGCGGTAGTGGAAGAACTTCTCGCCGCGATCGTACGATTCCGTGCTGTCGGAGAGCACTTCCACGATCAGCAGCGGGTTCAGGAGCACGTCCGTGACGTCATCTTCGAACCGCGGATCGCACGCGACGCTCAGGTCGGGATACACGTACCGGCCGGATGCCTCGATCTTGACCTTCATCTCCGTGGGATAAACGTCGCAGGGCGTCTCCAGCAGGCACACGCCGAGCTCGCGACCGAAGTTGTGCACAATCCTGATGTGCGGAAGCTGTGCGCCCGCCATCGCGACGATGCGGCCGTCGATGTATTCGCTCCGGGTCTCGGCACCGCGCTCCATGGCGAGGTACTCGTCCGGGGTGTAGTGGGTCAGGGCTGCCGTGGCCATATCTCCTCTCGGACCGGGTTGCGTCCGAGTGTAGGGGCAGATGCCGTAAACGCACAAGTGGCTTGCACTTGACCGCAACGGATGCGCCAGCGCGGGAACGATGCGGTCAATGTGCCGAGCCCGCCTTTAGATCCTGTGCCGGCGCGGCTTCCCGAGGCCGAACCACTCCCCATCCTGCCGCGCACGTCGATTCGCCGCGTAAAAGCGGCCGGGTGCGCTCAGCCGCTGATCTGGCGATGGAAGGGGGGGATGGGCTCGGAGAACGTCGCAGTCCCCGTCCAGGCGAATGAATTCGCAGCTACGACTTCACGAAGTCCACCTGCGTGGACTCTCCATCACGGGCGAGTGCCACGCGGGTCGCAGTCCCCCGCCCAGGCGAATGAATTCGCAGCTACGACATCACGAAGTCCACCTGCGTGGACTATCCGTCACGGGCGGAGTGCCACGCGGGTCGCAGTCCCCCGCCCAGGCGAATGAATTCGCAGCTACGACTTCACGAAGTCCACCTGCGTGGACTCTCCATCACGGGAGAGTGCCACGCCGGAGCGGGGTGTGGTTTCGGCAGGGTTTTTGAGCAGAGGCGGACAGCCGGAGCCGGCACGGAGGCGGAGTCCACGAAGGTGGACTTCGTGCCTTTGTAGCCGCGAATTCATTCGCCTGGACGGAAGGCGGCGTCGACGTCCGATCCCTGATGCGGGATGACCTGCCGCCGCCTTACCCCGCGCCCTGGCAGGCCATCCGCTCCGTGGACGCGAACGCATCCAGCACGTCGTCGGCGGGGGAGCGGGCGCGGTGGGTGTAGCGGGCGAAGTACTCGCGGGCCTCGTCCAGTTCGTCCGCGGAAAAGAAGCCGGGGAGCGCGGCGGCTCCCTGCATCGCCAGCTCCGCCAGGTCCCGCGCCACGGCGGCGATGCGCGGATCCGCCAGCCCGTCGCGGCCGGCGGCGTGCAGCAGCCCGGGGTCCGGCTCCCCCAACCGCTCCACGGCGGCGCGCAGGGTGGGCAGGTGGTAGACGATGCCGGCCAGCAGCACCAGCGGCGCGGCATACCACTCCGGCGCCACGGCATCCGGCGAGCGCACCTCCACGAAGCCCTTGGGCCGCACCTCGGGAAAGAGCGTGGTCAGGTGCGACCGCCACTCGTCCGGGCCCACGCATCCCTCCGCGTTCCACTCCGCGAACGGCCGCCACTGCGATCCGTCCCCCAGCAGGATGGCGGGCGCGGCCAGGGCAAAGTCCAGGTACTCCGCCACGGGGTCCGCGCAGGTGAAGCAGCCCGTGCGCCCGCCGTCCAGCTCGCGCCAGATGCGCGCGCGGTAGCTGCGGTGCCCCGTGGGCTCGCCCCGGTACACGGGCGAGCTGGCGAAGATGGCCGTGACGTACGGCACCATGGCGTTCAGCACGCGCCAGGTGAACAGCGGCTCGGGGCCAAAGTCCAGGCTCACCTGCATGGCCGCCGTCTGCCGCATCATCCGCTCGCCCCCCGTGCCGATGGAGCGCAGGAAGTGCGTCAATCGCACGTAGCGCGTGCCGGGAAGCTGCAGATCCACGTCCTCCAGCCCGTTGCGCGGCTCCAGCCCCACGGACAGCAGTGAAATTCCCTCCTCCCTCAGGGCGTCCGTCAGCGCCAGCACGGTGCCGCGCAGGGAGCCGATGAGCGCCGTGGCCGTGGAGAACGCGGCGGCGCTCAGCTCGATCTGCCCGCCGGGCTCGTAGCTGATGACGCCACCGTCCGGCAGCGACCACTGCGGCACGCCGTACGGCGACGGCTGCTCCGTCCACCCGTGCCGCAGGCCGAACCGGCGCAGCAGGGGGAGCGTGGACAATCCATCCGCCGCGATCACGGGCACCTGCGCGCCCGTCTCCGCGGACACGGGGATCAGCTCCACCTCCGCGCCCAGGCGAAGGCGGCCCGCCGGACGCCCGATGGCGAAGGCGTCCGTGCGCAGGTCCTGCAGCAGGTCGGCGCGGGCGAGCGGCGGCATGGTCAGCGGGGGGCGGCCAGGACGAGGGCGTACCGCCCGTCCGCATCCGTCTCCCAGCGCTCGGTCGCGAGGCCGGCGGCGGCGAACATGGCGTCCACGCTGGCGCGGTCGTGCTTGGCGCTGATCTCCGTGCGGATGGACTCCCCCGCGGCGAAGGCGAAGGTGCCCGCGCCGGGGAGCGTCACCACCTGGTCGATGGACGAGACGAGGTGCATCTCGATCCAGTGGTTCTCCCGGTCGTAGAACGCGCGGTGCTCCCACGCATCCGCATCGAAGTCCGCACCCGTCATGGCGTTGACCACGCGCAGCATGTTGCGGTTGAACTCCGCCGTCACCCCCTGCGCGTCGTTGTACGCGGCCTCCACCGTCGCGGGATCCTTGCGCTGGTCCACGCCCATCAGGAACCGGTCGCCGTCCGCCATCCGCTCCCGCACGCGCCGCAGCAGCGCCACCGCGTCCGCCGGGGCGAAGTTGCCGATGGTGCTCCCCAGGAACGCGTGCACCGTGGGCCGCGGCAGCCCCTCCGGCAGGGCGAACGCGTCCGTGATGTCGGCCACCACCGGGACGACGTCCATCGTGGGATACGCGGCGCCGATGCGCTCCGCCGTCTCGTCCAGGAACTCGGCGCTCACGTCCACGGGCACGTACACGGCGGAGTCCGTCGCGGCGGCGATGGCATCCAGCACGATGCGCGTCTTTTCCGCGCTGCCGGCGCCCAGCTCCACCAGCGCGCGCGGGGCCAATCCGCCGATCCACTGCGGCATCCACTGCGTGAGCAGCGCCCGCTCCGTGCGCGTGAGGTAGTACTCGGGGAGCTGCGTGATCTCCTCGAACAGGCGCGAGCCGTGCTCGTCGTAGAAGTACTTGGGCGAGATCTCCTTCACGGGCCGCGACAATCCCTCCGCCACCTCGCGGACGACGGCGGGGTCGATGGGGATCGCCGCGGGGGCGAGGACCTGCATGGAATCAGTCATCGCGCGCCACCCGGAATCCGCTGAAGATCTGCCGGCGAATGGGATAGTCCCAGTTGCGGAAGGTGTTGCGGATGGCGCCCGGGCGCGTGGCCCACGACCCGCCCTTGAGCACCTTGTAGTCCGGCCCGAAGAAGAGCTCGCTGTACTCGGGATACGGGAACGTCTGGTACCCCGGCCACTGCGTGAAGTCCGACGCCGTCCACTCCCACACGTCGCCGATCATCCCGTACGCGCCGATGGGCGACACGTTGCGGGGGTACGCCCCGGTCGGCGCCGTGCCGAACGCCAGCTGGTCCAGGTTGGCGTCCAGGGGGCCCGGCGCCTCGTCGCCCCAGGGATACGCGCGCTTGCTTCCCGTGGCGGGGTCCCACGACGCGGCGGCCTCCCACTCGTGCTCCGTGGGCAGGCGCGCGCCGGCCCAGTTGCAGTACGCCTCGGCCTCGTACCAGCAGACGTGGCAGACGGGGCGGTCGGGATCCACGGGCATCTCGGTGTCCATGGACCGCGTCCACCACTGCCCGTCGCGCTGCTCCCAGAACTGCGGCGCGACGAGATTCGCCTCCTCGCGGTGCTTCCATCCCGCGTCGGACCAGAGCGAGCGGGCGTCGTAGCCGCCGTCGGCGATGAAGCGCGCGTACTCGCCGTTGGTCACGGCCCACGCGCCAATGCGGAACGGCGGCAGCTCCACGGCGTGGCGCGGGCGCTCGTTGTCGTACGCGGCCGTGCGGTCGTCCGTGCCGATGTGCACCGTGCCGCCGGGAAAGCGCACCATCCCGTCCGCGTCCGCCGCCACGGGCCGGCCGGCCGGCGGGACGATGGCGCGCGGCGCACGGTAACGCGCGCCTTCATCCTTGAGCTGCAGGGCCTGCAGGATGGTCTCGTTGTGCTGGTACTCGTGCTGCGCCACCATGCGGTAGACGTAGCCACCCTGCAGCAGCTGGGGATCGGCCGCGCCGGTGTCGCCGTCCACCACGCGGTCCAGGACCATGCGGCGGGCGCAGGCCATGTGGTCCAGCGTGTCGGCCAGGCGGGGCAGGGCCAGCTCGCCGCGCACGGAGCGCGGGTTCTCGAACGGGTTGAAGATGCCCGGCATCTCGCCGAACTGCACCGGCCCCTCCAGGTTGCGCACCAGCCACAGCTCCTCGAAGTGCGCGATGTGGCCCATGTCCCACACCACCGGGCTCATGAGCCGGTTGTGCTGGTTCATGAGCTCGTCTTCCGGAACGGGCGAGACGAGCAGCAGGGTGCGCTCGCGGGCGTCCTGCAGCAGCGCCGCGACCTGGCCGGGCGTAAGGGAACCGTCGTGGGGCTGGGACATGGCGCCGTACGATTGGGGGGAGTGGCGCGCGCCAACGGGCACGGTGTAAGTCTATGCAGACGCGTCTAAGGACGCCACAAGCGGGCCGTCGTGTTACGGAGGGCCGGCAGACGATACAATGTTTGTCAAATCTCGGGCCAGGGGTCCGGATGCGGCCCGCACGAGCAGGACGGTAGAGTAGCGGGGCGCCGGCCACCTCGAGAACAGAGCGAATGAATTCGCCGCAACAAACACACGATGTCCGCCTGCGCGGACGGTCCGTCGGTGGTACGGTGCCACGCCGCCGGGCGGTTCTCCGGCGGCGGCGGGGTGACGGGATCCGGGGGCGGAGCGGACGAGCCGGATCCGGGCAGATCGAGTATCGTAGCGCGACGCCCGCATCCGCCCGAGCGAATGAATTCGCCGCTGGAAATTCGCGAAGTCCGCCTGCGCGGACTATCCGTCAGGGGTACAGTGCCACGCGGGCGGCGGTTTCCCGCCAGTAGCCGAAACCGGATCATCCGCCAAGGTGCAGGGAGCCCGCCCATCAACCCTCCCCCAGGGGTTTTGGGGGGAGGGTGGGGGAGGGTGGGCGAGGTTTGCGAGCCCGGGTGGGGGCGCCCGAGCCCGGCTCCGGTGCACGCCATCCATCCACCCATGATCATCCATCACCCGTGACCGCGATCCCGAATGCCACCTGATACACACGCGGTTCCCCATCCCACGAACGCGGCCGATCCCGTGCTCGCCGCCACCGGCGTCGTGAAGCGCTACGGCGGCGTCGCGGCGCTGGACGGGGTGTCGCTCGCGGCGGCGGCGGGGGAGTGCGTGGCGCTGGTGGGGGAGAGCGGATCGGGAAAGACGACGCTCCTGCGCTGCTTCAACCGCATGACGGAGCCCGATGGCGGGCGCGTGACGGTGGAGGGGGCGGATGCGGCGTCCGTGGATGCCGTGGAGCTGCGGCGGCGCATCGGGTACGTGGCGCAGGACGGCGGGCTGCTGCCGCACTGGACGGTGCTGCGCAACGCGTCGCTCGTGCCGTGGCTGCGTGGCGACAAGGACGCAGAGGCCAAGGGCGCGGCGGCGCTGGCGTGGGTAGGGATGGAGGCGGCGGAGTTCGGCAACCGGTGGCCGCGCGAGCTCTCGGGCGGGCAGCGGCAGCGGGTGGCCATCGCGCGGGCGCTGGCGGCCCGGCCGGCGATCGTGCTGCTGGACGAGCCGTTCGGCGCGCTGGACGCCATCACCCGCGCGGACCTGCAGGACGCGTTCGGATCGCTGCGCCGCGAGCTGGGCATCACGGCCGTCCTCGTCACCCACGACCTGCACGAGGCGGCACTGCTGGCGGACCGCATCGCCGTGCTGCGACGCGGCCGCATCGAGCAGATCGCATCCCCCGAAACGCTCGTCCGGGCGCCCGAGACGGAGTACGTGGCGGGACTCGTGGCGCGCTCGCGGCTGGGGGCGGGATGATGCGGCGGATGATGGGGATCGCGGCGCTGCTCGTCTTCGCCCTCGCGCTCGGGGGATCGGCGGATGTGCAGGCGCAGGCGGCGGATGGGCGGACGGCGGATGCGCGGGCCGGCGGGCAGGGTGCGGCGGACCGGCCCGTCGTCATCGCCTCCAAGCCGTTCGGGGAAAGCTACCTGCTGGCGGAGATGTTCGCGCAGCTGCTGGAGGCACGCGGCATTCCCGTGGACCGGCGGATGGGGCTGGGGGCGACGGAGATCGCGTTCGGCGCGCTGCGCACGGGGGCCATCGACGTGTATCCCGAGTACACGGGCACGGGGCTCATCGCCATCCTGGGCGAGCCGCCGCAGCCGGATCCCGCGGTGGTGTACGGCCGCGTGTCGCGCGAGTTCGCGGCGCGGTGGGGGGTGCGCTGGCTGCCGCCATTGGGCTTCGAGAACACATACGCCATCGCCGTCCGGCGGGAGACGGCGGAGCGCGAGGGGCTGCGCACCCTCTCGGACCTGGCGCGGGCGTCGCCGCGGCTGCGGGCGGGGTTCACGCCGGACTTCATCGGCCGCGAGGACGGGCTGCCGGGGCTGCAGGCGGCGTACGACCTGCGCCCACGCTCCGTCCGCCCGCTGGTGCAGGCCGTGAAGTATCAAGCGCTTGCGCAGGGCTCCGTGGACGTGATCGACGGCTACTCCACGGACGGGCTCATCGACCGCTACCGGCTGGTGGTGCTGCAGGACGACCGCCGCTTCTTTCCCCCGTACGAGGCCGCGGCGCTCGTCAGCGCCCGCCTGCAGCGCGACCTGCCGGACGCCGTGGCGGAGTTGACGCGCCTCAGCGGGCGGCTGGACGTGGCTGCGATGCGCGCGCTCAACCGGCGCCTGGAGGTGGACGGCGAGCCCGTCGCGCGGGTGGCGGCGGACGCGCTGCGCACGCTGGGGCTCGTGGGCGCCGATGCGCGGGCGGACGCGCGGCCGGCGGCGCGGGGCGGCGGCCTGGGCGCGTACCTGTGGGAACGGCGGATGACGCTCCTGCGGCTCACGGGGCGGCACCTGCTGCTGGTGGCCGTGTCGCTGCTGGCGGCGGCGGCCGTGGCGGTGCCGCTGGGCGTGATGCTGGGGCGGGCGCGGGCCGGCGCGGCGGAGGGGACGGTGCGCGCCGTCGGCGTGCTGCAGACGATTCCCGGCATCGCGCTGCTGGCGTTCATGATCCCGCTGCTGGGGATCGGGACGGCGCCGGCGCTCGTGGCGCTGTTCCTGTACTCGCTGTATCCCATCGTCCGCAACACGTACACGGGCGTGCGCGATGCCAGTCCGCAGGCCACGGAGGCCGCGCGGGCGCTGGGGATGAGCCCCGGGCAGGTGCTGCGGCACGTGCGCCTGCCCCTGGCCGCGCCCGCCATCATGGCCGGCGTGCGGACGTCTGCCGTGATCGCCGTGGGCACTGCGACGCTGGCGGCGTTCATCGGCGCGGGCGGGCTGGGCGACCCCATCGTCGCCGGGCTGGCGCTCAGCGACACGCGGATGATCCTGTCCGGCGCCATCCCCGCAGCCCTGCTGGCACTGGTGGTGGATGCGGTGCTGGCGATGGCGGAGCGGCGGGTGCGGCCGGGCGGAGTGTGATTCGCCTGCTTCCGTCCTGAGCGGGTAAACCCGCCGCTGGGACAGCCATAAGCCCTGTCTCGCGCCGAGGCGCGACACGAACAGGGCTTCAACCGCTCGCGTGGGCGGTCCCCGCGGGTCGGCGTGGGTCCCGCGGCGGCACGGGGTCCGTCGACCACGACCGTCCGCGTCCAAACACTCGATCAACCCAGAGGCATTCGTGGAAGACATCGTCATCCGCCGCGCCTGCGCGGACGATCTGCTGGCCATCGTGGCCATGCTGGCGGACGATGCGCTCGGCGCAACGCGCGAAGATGCGTCCATCCCCCTGGACCCGCGCTACCTGCAGGCGTTCGAGGCCATCGACAACGATCCCAACCAGGTGCTGGCGGTGGTGGATCGCGGTGGACGGGTCACCGGGTGCATGCAGCTCACCTTGCTCCCCGGGCTTTCGCGGAGAGGGGCGTGGCGCGGGCAGATCGAAGGGGTGCGCGTGGCGGCGGCGGAGCGCGGAACCGGCACGGGCCAGGTGATGATGGAGTGGGCGATCGAATTCTGCCGCCAGCGTGGCTGCGACATCGTGCAGCTCACCACCGACAAATCCCGCACGGACGCGCACCGTTTCTACGAGCGGCTCGGGTTCCGAGCCACGCACGAGGGGATGAAGCTCACCCTGTGATGGCTGCGGCAGCATCTCGCCTGGGCGGACAGGCCGGGTGAGCCCATCCGCACGCCTCCCGAGTGGATGAATCCGCCGCTGGGACAGCCATAAGCCCTGTCTCGCGCCGAGGCGTGGCACGAACAGGGCTTCAACCGATCCGAGGGGGGAACCGTGGCGGACGGCACCGCCCGGGCGATCGGAATCAATCGATCACATTGCGGGATGCGTTGTATTCCTGCGGTGCACACTTTATATATTCCTATGTATTGTCCGGAAGTACATCCGTTCATTCAATCCCACCTGCAAGGAGGCGTCGCGTGAAGAAGCTCAAGCTGCAGTTGAATGATCTGCGCATCGAAACCTTCGACACCACGTCCGCAACCGGCCAGAAGGGCACGGTTCTGGGCGAGCAGTGCACCTGCCAGACACAATGTTCGTGTCCAGGTGCTACCTGCGACTGGTCGTGCGAAAACAGCTGCCCCGACGCGAGCTGCTTCGAGTCGTGCGCTTGGACGTGCGGTGCCGCCTGCGGGTCGCGCCACACCTGCGACTACTTCACGTGCAATGGCTACGTGACCGATTGGTACGGTCAGTGTGTGATCTGCTGAGCCGCGTCTGGCGGCATCGCCCTCTCGCGGCGGTGCCGCTTCACGGCAGGATAGTGACGGATGCCGACGGTGTCGGCGCCGTCCGGCTGTGTGATGTCGTAGCTGCGATACCGCGATTCAGATCGCCGGTCCCTCAATTGCCCGCCACAATCACCTCGTCGTAGCGATCAACTCCCATCCTTGATCATCCCCGATCCGCCCCTCGCGATCCCCGCAAACGACCGTTCCCGCGCACTCGGTGTACAGGGTTGCTTCAACCATCCATCCGGCCCCATCCCCACCCAACACGACGCGTCCATGCTGAACGCCGTACCCGCGTCCGTACCCGAGATCGACCTTCACGTCATGGACGACCTGGTCGCCCAGGTGGAGACCGTGTTCCGCGGCAAGCGCGAAACGGTGCGCCTGTCGCTGGCGGCGCTGCTGGCGCGCGGGCACCTGCTCTTCGAGGACATCCCCGGCACCGGCAAGACCACCCTGGCCCGCGCCCTCACGGCCGCGTTGGGGCTGGAGTTCCGCCGCATCCAGTTCACCAGTGACCTGCTGCCCTCGGACGTGCTGGGCGTGAGCGTGTACAACCCGCGCACGCACGAGTTCGAGACGCGCCCGGGGCCCATCTTTACGCACGTGGTGCAACCGCGCGCCGCCCCGCACGCAGAGCGGCCTGCTGGAGGCCATGCAGGAGGGCCGCGTGACCATCGACGAGCGCAGCTACGACCTGCCGCGCCCGTTCCTGGTCATGGCCACGCAGAACCCGCTGGAGCAGCACGGCACGTATCCGCTCCCCGAAAGCCAGCTCGACCGCTTCATGATGCGGCTTTCCATCGGCTACCCGGACGCGGACGAGGAGCGCAACGTCATCCTGCAGTCGTCCGGCGCGGGCGATCCCATCGCGCGCATCCGGCCCGTGCTGGACGCGGCGTCCGTCATCGCGCTGCAGGAGCGGGTGGACAGGGTGCATGCCGACCCGTCCATCGTGGACTACCTGATGGCCGTGGTGCAGGCCACGCGCACGGAGCCGCGGGTGCGCGCCGGGGCCAGCACCCGCGGGGCCATCGCGCTGCTGCGGGCCGCGCGCGGGTACGCGCTGGTGGACGGCCGCGAGTTCCTGGTCCCTGACGACGTGCGGCGGCTGGTGATCCCCACGCTCGCCCACCGCCTGCTCCCCGCCGGCGCCGCCGCGGCCACCGGCGAGGCGTACGACGAGGCCGTGTCGATCGTGGAGGACATCCTCTCGCGCATCCCCATGCCGGTGTGAGACGGCTGCTGGCTTCGAGCCAGCAGAGCGAATGAATTCGCCGCAACGACGACACGAAGTCCGCCTGCGCGGACTGTCCGTCACGGGGCAGTGCCACGCCGGAACAAGACCCGAACGGGACCAACCTCCCCCAGGGGTTTTGGGGGAGGTCGCGAGGAATCGAGCGGGTGGGGGCGCCGACGGATGCCCGCCATCTGCCCGGATCCCGCCCGTGACGGAGTCGTACCGCGTGCGGGAGGGCCCGGGTGTGATGAGCGGGGATCCGTCCGCGCTGCAAGGAGTTCGGTCGATTCGGAGCACCGAGCCGGGTGCGGGGAATTGGATCGATACGCATCAAGACCCTTGCGAGTGTGTACCAGTTAGTATACAGTACACGTCAGACACACGACGGAGGCGGATGAGATGACGACGCTGGGAACGTTTCTTCGCGAGCGACGCGAAAGCCTGCGGGAGGAGGATCGCCGCTACTCGGTCCGGCAGGTGGCGGACCGGGTGGGCGTCCAGCCCTCGTACCTGAGCAAGGTGGAGCGGGGCGACGTGTCGCCTCCCAGCGAGGAGACGCTGGTCAAGCTGGCCCGGGAGCTGGACGTAGACCCGGACCTGCTGCTGGCCATGGCGGGCAAGGTGTCGCGCGACCTGCTGGACGTGATCCGGCGGCGCCCCCTGCTGTTCGGCGAGCTCATCCGCCAGCTCAAGGACCTTCCCGACCACGCGGTGCTGCGCGTGGTGCGCGAGGTCCGTGACGGCGACTGGTAGCACTTCACCCCGACCGGCGAGGCAACCATGATGGAGCTGAAAGACGGCGCGCTCGTGTTCCGCTTTCCCGAGGTGCACGAGCACGCGGAGCTGCGGGTGGTGTTCCACCGGACGCTGCGCATCCCGGACGACGGGGGCACCTACCCGCTGCCGCCGGGGCTGGGCAAGTTTCCCCTGCGCCACGTGGACGACTTCGCCCAGCGGGTGCCGGAAGACTGGATGCGCCACGGCGGGGTGATGCTGCCCATGTTCCAGTCCGAGGCGATGTGGCTGCAGTTCTCCTCGCCCAGCGGCTACCCGTTCGCCATCAAGGTCGCCACGGGAAAGATCAACGCCGTCACGGGCGAGACGTGGCGCGACGGGCTCAACCGCGAGCCGCAGGACTACATGGTCGCGCCCGGGCAGCCGTGGCTGGACGGCTACTGCGTGCAGAAGGGGCTCATCCGCCAGTTCGTCGCCATGCCGCTGGGGGCGGGCTACACCGCCGAGGAGCAGGTCACCGGCCGCGCGGACCACGGCGGACTGCAGATCTCCGCCCTCCCCCTGCGCGGCGAGGTGTGGCAGCGGATGCTGGAGGCCCAGCGCCGGGATTGGACCGCTGCCGCCTCCTACGGCGGGATTATGCGGTCTGCCGCGCCCGCGCCGGCGGCGGCCAGCATGGAGATGGGCCTGGCGCCGGGCGGCCGGATGAAGCAGGAGATCTACACGGATACGCGGCCCCTGGAGGACTGGGACACGCGGACGTCCAGCCGCTGCTTCGTCCACATCGCCAACTCGCTGGCGTGGCGGCACATCACCGGCGCGGAGCCGCCCACGGCGCCGCGCACGGCGGACGAGTACACGCGGCACGGCCTCCCCTGGTTCGACGTTTACGACGAGGGGCGGCCGAGCGTGGGCGGCTCAGGCATCCTGGGCGGGTTGAAGAGCGTGCTGCAGATGGGCCACGAAAAGGGCGAGTCTCCGCTCCCGGAGAACACGTCCACCGATCCCACCCGCGTCGTGCACCTGCGCAAGGGATTGCGGGAGAACGAGATCCGCGAGGGCGCCTTTTAGGCGCGCACCGCACCGGCATTACGCGTCCTTTATCCATACCCGGCGAGGCAATCATGATGGAGCTGAAAGACGGCGCGCTCGTGTTCCGCTTTCCCGACGTGCACGAGCACGCGGAGCTGCGGGTGGTGTTCCACCGGACGCTGCGCATTCCGGACGACGGGGGCACCTATCCGCTGCCGCCGACGCTCGGCAAGTTTCCCGTGCGCCACGTGGACGACTTCGCCGAGCGGGTGCCGGAGGACTGGATGCGCCACGGCGGGGTGATGCTGCCCATGTTCCAGTCCGAGGCGATGTGGCTGCAGTTCTACTCGCCCCGCACCTACCCGTTCGCCATCAAGGTCGCCACGGGAAAGATCAACGCCGTCACGGGCGAGCGGTGGCGCGACGGGCTGAACCGCAGGCCCCAGGACTACATGGTGGCGCCCGGGCAGCCGTGGCTGGACGGGTACTGCGTCAGGAAGGGGCTCATCCGCCAGTTCGTGGCCATGCCGCTGGGGGCGGGCTACACGGCCGAGGAGCAGGTCACCGGCCGCGCGGACCACGGCGGACTGCAGATCTCCGCCATTCCCCTGCGCGGCGAGGTGTGGGAGCGGATGCAGGCGAAGTGGCGCCCGCCCCCGCTCCTTGACTGGCTCGCCGGGTCCGGGGGCCATGTCACGCGGGGGGGCGCACCTGAACCGGCGGGAGCGACAAGGTCGATGGAAATGGGCCTGGCGCCCGGTGGACGGATGCGGCAGTCGATCCACACGGATAAGCGGCCCCTGGAAGACTGGGACACGCGCGTGTCCAACCGCTGCTTCGTGCACCTGGCCAACTCGCTGGCGTGGCGCCACATCACCGGCGCGGAGCCGCCCACCGCACCACGTACGGCGGAGGAGTACACGCGCCACGGCCTGCCCTGGTTCGACTACTACGGCGAGGGCCGGACGGCCGTGGGCGGCTCGGGCATCCTGGGCGGGTTGAAGAGCGTGCTGCAGATGGGCCACGAGAAGGGCGAGTCTCCGCTCCCGGAGAACGCATCCACTGATCCGTTCAACCTCGTCCACCTCCGCAAGGGATTGCGGGAGAACGAGATCCGCGAGGGCGCCTTTTAGCCCCGCACCGCACCTGCATCACCCAGCCGCCCGGCCCGCATCACGGGGCCGGGCGGCCTGCGTTCGGGCGGATGGGACGTTCGCGGCACGACGGGGCGCGGACGGTGTAGCGAAGTGCACGCACATCATCAACGGCCCGGACGGAGCGTCAGCGCGGCGCCGGACGTGCCCGCAGCGTCGGCGGCAGCGTGCCGATGTCCGGCGGGCCGCGGTACTGCGCGGGATGCCCGAACGCACCCACGTCGCCCGTCCGCACGTATCCCCCGCGCGCCCGGTCGTGGACGAACGCCTCCAGCCGCATGCCGCCGCTGCCGCCCGCGAACGTGCTCGTCTGCACCAGGATGGTGGCGGGGCCGGCGGAGTCCGGGGCCACGATCCAGAACGCGGCGCCACCCCACGGGACGAAGCGTTCGATGAGCGGATACGTGTCCGCGCCGTCGCGCACGGCCACCATCCAGGCGTGGCCGTCCTCCCACAGCGGCACACCGCGCCCATCCAGCTCCACCGTCGCGGCCAGGTCTACGCGTTCCGCCGCGCCGTCGCCGTCCACGTCCGCCGTGGCGCTGTCCAGCAGCGTGTACGCGTAACGCGGCACCGCCGGGCGGATGAGCGTGTCGAACGCCGCGGTCCCCGCGACGGACACGGATGCCGGCGCGGATGCCGGTGAACCGGCACCAAGGGCGGATGACGGGGGCGGATGGGATGCGCACGCGGCCAGGAGCGCGAGCATCGCGAGGGGGGCGGGACGGATCATCTGCGCCTGTGGATGCGGGTGTTAGGCTATGACTGCAGGCTTGCGCTACCTTACAACTGTGCCTAACATTTATTCGGCTTTCTTTCGGAACCAACGCAAGTAGCCTTCCTTCAACCCCATCTAACGGGTTCCATTGAGTCAGTTTAGCCAAATCGAGTGGACAGATTCCACGTGGAATCCTACGACAGGCTGCACACGGGTAAGTAGTGGATGTGACCACTGCTATGCCCATACGCTCGCTCATGGAAGGCTCTCAGAAGTCTACTCGCGAAAGCTTCCGGTGATTAACACCGAAGCCAACCAAGCAGATCCATTCGCGATACGGCTATGGCCAGAGCGGTTAAATGAACCTCGGCGCTGGCAGTCTCCGAGGATGATCTTTGTGAACTCAATGTCGGATCTCTTCCACGTCGATGTTCCCGAATCTTTTGTCCGAGAAATCTTCAGTGTGATGATCGAGGTGGATCGGCACATCTATCAAGTGCTCACCAAGCGACCGTCACGTATGCGCAGATTCGTGGAACGGAATAGTGATCTTTTCCCCACCGGTGAAGTGCCAGGGCACATTTGGATGGGCACGAGCATCGAGAATCAAGATGTAGCCTATAGAGTTCGACATCTTACCCTGGTACCTGCCGCTACTCGGTTTCTTTCATGTGAGCCACTTCTTGGCCCACTTGATCTTGAACTAGACGGTCTACATTGGGTAATCGGTGGCGGTGAGAGCGGCATCGGCTATCGGCCGTGCTTGGCGGAGTGGGCGCGATCGCTCCGCGACCAGTGCATAGCCAACGAGGTACCTTTCTTCTGGAAGCAGTGGGGCGGCCGGACACCAAAAGCGAAAGGTCGGCTTTTGGACGAGCGGACTTGGGACGAGATGCCGTCCCGTATCGCTGAAGCTGTCTAAACCCTGAGGGTGACCGTATCCCGGAGAGCTCTGATCTTTTCAAAACTCGCTTGGTTACGCTCCTTCAGGTACCTCAACCCTTTCCGAATCTCGTCCTCGGTAAAGGGGTCATCTGCGAGCTTCCGCCATATTTCTCGAAGCGTGAGTGTCCCAGCCCCGCACCGCAGCGCGATCGCATCTCCGACTTGCTCCGCCGGAAACTCAGTCGGAGGTGGTGCGGGGGGTGGAACGAACTCATCTCCCAGTCCGAGGGACAGTACGCCGTGGTCCTCGGCTCGTTTCCTGTCGCGCTCCTCGTAATCCGCCCAGACCGCGAAATGCTCGCGGAATTCTGCGCTTCGCAGAACCGAATTCATTCGGATAGCGCCGCTCTCGTTCCGAGTGGTGAGAACCAGATAATAGCTCGTCCGGTCGACTGCCGAGTTTCTTAACCGAATAGTCTTCACGATCAAAGTGGGGTCCACTTCAGTGAGGACTTTTACGTATAATGCGAGGGCTGCAGACTCCCGCTCATCCGAACGGTAGAGGTATTCGTCTGCGAAGATGGCCTGCCAACGCTCGTCACCAAAAAGATCATTCAAACGCGTCAGATTGCTGCGATCATTTGGCGTAAGTTCTGAATGCGACTTATTGGCACACGATCCGAAGCGCTTTACGTCAGTAGCAGGATACAGGATGATTGTGTCGACCTTCTTCCTGCCAACCAGAGGAGCGAGATCTCGCATCTTCATGCCCGCGCCCCAGGGATCGATTAGAACCAGTCCGTAACTGTTCCCAAGCCACTGCGCGATCTCTCCTGAGCATGAGCGGAAATCCGCTTGGAGCACAGAAGCCTCTCCACGCTTGGCCGCCGCAACCCGGTGAATAGGGCGTAGCGGGATCCCGAGCGGAGCTTCCCGGAGGTTGTTTAGCAGGGCTTCATAATGTTCGGGCGTAGCCTCGCAGAAAATTGCGCTCACAGATGTTGTAAGGGAAGTTGCACGGAGGCGCTCCACAATCTGGCGAGTCCCGATTACAGGAGAACCCCAGATTGGCTCAGCAGTGACACTCTGGTGTGAGTCGCGCTCGTAAGCGCCAGCGCCCGCAAACCCGTCAACATAGACGAACGAGAATTCTGTTTCCCGTACAACAGGTTTGCTTCTCGCTTGATTATCCAAGCCAGTACCAATGATTCCGGCCCAAGCGCCTGCGTATTCCCGCAGGATCGCGTGTTTCAAGCGAGTTTGGGAAGGTCGTTCGGCAAAGTACCTCGGGAAGATAAGCATCGGCTTTGGCAAGTCGTGGTGGCAGGTCACGCTGCTTGAGAGCGCCCGAGTTCAGCACGCTTTATCGAATGGCCGAAATATAGTGCCTTCTGTTCAAAATTCCCATTTTGTAAATTCCTAGTCCGCTTTCGTGCATGCTCCAAGCTGTAGAGCCCGCGCCCAAGTATGGTCGACCGGAACAAGCAGTCTCGGGTACAAAAACGTCAGTCGGCGCGATGGGAATGCACGAGCAGGGATCCGCAGACATCTTCAACACGTTTCCAGGGCATTGAATAGAGCCGAATCTCCCGGACCTGATCGCATCGCGGCCCTGCGCCGCCGCATCCGCCGCCTGCTGCGGCCCCCGCGGCGGCTGCGATTTTCGCGCGCGGGATGGTTCTTCTGCGGCGGGTCGGTGGTGCTGGGCGTGGCGGCCATTGGCACGGGCAACAACCTGCTCTTTCTCATGCTGGGCGGCATGCTGGGGTTCATCACCCTCAGCGGCTGGCTCTCGGAGCAGATGCTGCGGCGGCTGGAGGTGCGCCGCCGCGTGGCCCGCGCCACGGCCGGCGAGCCCGCGCGCATCACCTACGACGTGCGCAACGGCAACCGCCGCCTCCCCGCGTTCTCGGTCGAAGCGGGCGAGGAGCGCTCGGAGGCGCGGGCGTGGATCCCCGTCATTGACCCGGGCGAATCCGGTACCGGACGCGCGGAGACCACGTGGGCCGCGCGCGGCGTGTATCCGCTGGAGACGCTTACGCTTTCCACCTCCTTTCCCTTTGGCCTGTTCATCAAGGAGCGCGACGTGGACGTGCCCGGCGAGGCCGTCGTGTGGCCGCGCACGGACCGGCCCGTGCGCGAGCCGCGCCCCAGCGGCGAGCGCGTGCGCCGCTCCGGCGAGTCGTTCGCGGGGCAGGCGGGCGCGCGGGGCGAGTACCGTGGCCTGCGCCCCTACCGCGCCGGCGACGACCCGCGCGACGTGCACTGGAAGACGACGGCGCGCGTGGGGCATCCCGTGATCCGCGAGTACGAGCGCGACCGCTCGCGGGCCCTGTGGCTGTGCCTGGACCTGCGCGCCCCCGCGGGCGAATCCGCCGAGACGGCGCTGGAGATCGCCGCGTCGCTGGCCGCCGCCGCCGTCCGCCGGGGCGAGGCGTTCGGCCTGGCCACGCAGGACGCCCGCGTGCGGCCCGGCGCGGGGGGCGCGCAGCTGGAGCGCGTGCTGGACCAGCTGGCCCGCGCCCGCTTTCGGGTGGACGCGCCGCGGCTGGAGCCGCCCGTGCCCCAGGCGGAGTGCGTGCTGGTGGCGGCGGGCGCGGCGGGCTCCGGCTGGGGCGACGTGTTCACGGCGGCGGGGAGCGGACGATGAACGTGGGGTTGATGCACCGCCGGCTCACGGCGGCCATGGCGCTTTCCGCCCTGCTGGCCTTCATGGCCGGCGCGGGGCTGTCGCCGGAGAGCGTGCTGGCGGCCGGCGTGCTGTGCTTCGCGGCGCTGCGGCTGCCGCCGGAGTCGTGGGCCGTGTGGATCGAGCGGGTGTCGCGGTTCGTGATCCTGGCCCTGTGCGCGTGGATGCTGTACGTGGCCTTCGTGGTGGGCGGCGACTTCCTTCCCGCCGTCATGGCCATGCTCCTGTTCCTGCTGGCGGCCGAGACGCTGCGCCCGCTGCAGGCCAAGAACGACACGCGGCTGTATCTGCTGAGCTTCGCCCTGCTGCTGGCGGCCACGGCGTACTACCCGGGGATCGGGTTCGCCGCCTCGTTCATCGCCTTCGTGGTCTTTGCCACGCTGGCCATGACGGCGGGGTACCTGCGGCGCCAGGCGGAGCGCTTTCGCGTGGCCGACGTGCGGCTGGGGCGGCGGATGATGATCACCGTCGGCGCGCTGTCCGGCGTGGTGCTGCTCATCAGCGCGGCGCTGTTCATCCTCTTTCCCCGCCTGCCGCGGCAGTGGAACGTGCAGGGCCGGCGCGGCGAGGGCGACGTGATGGCCGGCTTTGGCGACGAGGTGCGGCTGGGGCAGCACGGCGGGCGCATCACGGACAACCCGGAGATCGCCTTTCGCGTGGAGTTCGAGGATTCCATCCCCGCCGGCGAGCAGTACTGGCGCGGCCGCTCGTTCGACCGCTTTGACGGCGAGCGGTGGACGAGCACGCGCGGGCTGCCCCGGCTGACGTACGGCGTGGAGATGTACGCCCGCCACTGGCGCGGGCCCGTGCGGCGGATGCGCATCTTTGGCGGGCCACCGGAAGCCAACGTGCTCTTTTCGCCGCACCCCGTGCTGGGCGTGCAGGCGCGCTCCGCCATCCGCGTGTGGACTCGCCCCGGCGACGACATCTACTTCACGGGCAGCGACGCGCCCGTGTACGCCGTCACCGCCGGCAGCGGCCAGCCGTCCGAGGAGGCGCTGCGGGCCAGCGACGAGCGGCGCGACGCCACCCTCACCCGCTACTACCTGCAGCTGCCGCGGCTGGACCCGCGCGTGCAGCGGCTGTCGGACTCGCTCACGGCGGGGCAAACGACGCGGATCGACCAGGCGCGGGCCATCGAGCGCTACCTGAGCACGGAGCTGTCGTACACGCTGGACCTGCCGGACACGCGCGCGGACGCCTCGGTGGAGGGCTTCCTCTTTCGCCGCCGCGAGGGCCACTGCGAGTACTTCAGCACGGCCATGGTGGTGCTGCTGCGCGCCGCCGGCATCCCGTCCCGCAACGTGACGGGCTTCCTGGGCGGCGAGTGGAACGACTACGGCAGCTACCTGGCCGTGACGGGCAACGACGCACACTCGTGGGTGGAGGCGTGGTTCCCGGGCGTGGGATGGGTGGCGTTCGAGCCCACCCCCTCGGCCCGCGAGACGTACATGGGCGACGGCGCGGGCGGCCGGTGGGGCGTGAGCCTGTGGTTCGGCGCCGTGGAGCACCGCTGGTACAAGTGGGTGGTGGATTACAACCTGGAAAAGCAGCTCGGCATCATGGACCGCGTGGGCGACCTGTTCAGCCGCGACGATCCGCGGGGTGACGATGCGCGCGGCGGGCGGACGGGCGGCGCCGGGCGCGTGGTGGCCCTGCTGATCGCGCTGGGCGTGCTGGGGGGATTGGGGATGTCGCTGCGCCGCCGTTCCTCGCCCCGCTCGGCCGAGACGCGCGCGTACCTGGCCCTGCGCCGGGCGTACGAGCGCGCCGCGCTGGGCGGCTCCGGCGGCCCCATGCAGTTCGCCGAGCGGCTGGAGCGCGACCGTGCGCCCGGCGCCGCGCCCGCGGGCGAGCTGGTGCGCCTGTACGTCCGCGCCCGCTTTGGCCAGGAAGACATCGGCGAAGCCGGCCGCGCCCGCATGCGCGCCGCCCTGGAGGAAGCGCGCCGTGCCCTGCGCGAGACGAAGCGCGAGCGCCGGGGCGGCGGATCGGGGCGGGGCGGATCGAAGGACGCGAAGGACGCGAAGGACGCGAAGGACGCGCGGGTGCTGGTCGGGAGATAGCCCGGCGCGAGGCGACGTGTGGCCCTCACCCGGTCTCGCTCAGGCTCGCACCCTCTCCCACAAACTGCGTGGGAGAGGGTATACACCCCAGCCCGTGCGCGGAGGCGCGCTGCATTCGCGATGAAGGTCTCCCCTCTCCGCGCGCAGTTTGCGCGGGGAGGGGCCGGGGGAGGGGCGCTCCGCTGCCGGCGCGATCCATCCCAGTCCGACTGAAGTTCTCCCTCCCCCGCGCAGTTTGCGGGGGAGGGTCGGGGAGGGGGGCGCTCCGCTGCCGGCGCGATCCATCCAAAAGCCGACTAACGTTCTCCCCCGCCCCCTCCTACTCCTCCCGCCCCCGCTCCATCTCCCGCCGGGCGTGGCGCACCGTGCGGGCGGTGCGTTCGATCACGCGCTGGGTCTCGGCCAGCAGGCGCTCGCTGTCGGGGACGGAGGCGTGGGCTTCCGTGGCGATGCGCGTGGCGCGATCCAGCAGCCGCCGCACCAGCACCAGCACGGGCGCGGGATCCATCCCCGCCGGCTCCAGCGCCTGCCGCCGCACCAGCCCCTCCATCACCTCGCCCAGCAGGTCGTACTCGCGGGCCACCTCCTGCGCCGTAAAGCCCAGCCGCGCGCGCTGCCCGCCGTGCAGCGAGGCGATGGTGCGCTGGATGCTCTCGCCGTCGCGCATCAGGTCCGGCTCGCCGCCGCTGGTGTCCAGCATCACCAGCGCACGGGCGATCTCCGTGACGAACGTCGAAGTGTGGTCCTCCACCAGCGTGCGCTCCGTCACGTGCGCGTGCGGGATGGCCGGGTCCGCGCACACCCGCTCCACCCACGCATCCACCACCTCCTCCACCCCCGCCTCCAGCGCGTGCGCCGCCTGCGCCAGCCCCTGGATCTGCCCCGCCGCCTCCGGCCAGTCCACCTCCGCGGCGGGCTGCTCCGTCTGGGCCGTGGCCGCGGAGAGCCAGAGGGTAAAGACGGAGCCGTGCCCCGGCCGGCTGCGCGCGGACAGCTCGCCCCCCATCAGCCGGGCAAAGCGGCGGCTGATGGCCAGCCCCAGTCCCGTGCCCCCCGTCTCGCGCGTGTGCGTGTCGTCCACCTGCGTGAACGGCTCGAAGATGCGGGCCAGGTGCTCCGGCGCGATGCCGATCCCCGAGTCCTCCACCTCGATGCAGGCGTACGGCCCCGGCTGGGGGGGATGCACGCCCGGGAGCGGCTCCGCGTCGCCCCAGCAGCGCACGGTCACGCGGCCGCCGGGGCGGGTGAACTTGACGGCGTTGCTCAGCAGGTTCAGCAGGATCTGCCGCACGCGGTCCGGGTCGCCCACGTACGCCGCGTCGGGGTCGCACGGCACCTCGCCCAGCTCGATGCCCCGCGCCGCGCCCTGGGGAAGCACCATGGCCAGGGCGTCCGCGGCCGCGTCGCGCAGCCCCACCCGCGCGCGCGCCACCCCCATCTGCCCCGCCTCGATCTTGGCGAAGTCCAGCACGTCGTTCACCAGCCCCAGCAGGTGCTGGCTGCTGGCGCGCATGCGGTCCAGGTAGGCGCGCTGCCCGTCGCTCAGGGGCCCCTGGATCCCCATGTCCAGCAGGTCCGCGTAGCCGATGACGGCGTTGATGGGCGTGCGGATCTCGTGGCTCATGGTGGCCAGGAACACCGACTTGGCGCGGTTCGCCTCCTCCGCCTGCGCCCGGGCGGCCTGCGCCTCGGCCAGGGCCTGGGTGCGCGCCTCCTGCGCCCGCAGCGCCTCCTCCACGTCCGTGTTGGTGCCGAACCAGCGCACCGCGCGCCCCGCGTCGTCGCGCAGGGGAAGGGCGCGGGAAAGGAAGCGGCGGTACGCGCCGTCGGCCCCGCGCAGGGGAAAGGTGTCTTCCCACGACTCGCCCGCCTGCACGGCCACCCGGTAGCGCGTCTCCACCCGCTCCACGTGCTCCGGGTGATGGAGCGTGCGCCATCCCCATCCCTCCATCTGCGCCGGCGTGCTCCCCGTGTAGTCGTACCAGCGCTGGTTGTACCAGAAGATGGAGCCCGTCTCGTCCGCCATCCACGCCAGCTGGGGGATGGATTCGGCCAGGGTGCGGAACTGGCGCTCGCTCTCTTCCAGCGCCCGCCGGGCCCGCACCTGCGCCGTGATCTCCGTGCTGACGCTCACCAGGCCGCGGACGGCGCCGTCGTCGTCCACCAGGGGATGGTAGACGAGGTTGAAGAAGCGCTCCTCCGTGCGCCCGTCGCCCGCGGGGTCGTACGCCACGCGCAGCTCGCCGGCGCGGAACGCCTGGCCCGTGCGGTACACCTGGTCCAGCAGGGCGATGACCCCCTGCCCTTCCAGCTCCGGCACCAGGTCCCGCACCCGGTGCCCCACGGGGTCCCGCCCGCCGATCTGCTCGCGGTACACGGGGTTGGCCATCTCGTACACGTGCTCCGGGCCGCGCGTGACGCAGATGGCCACGGGCGCCTGCTCGAACACCTGCGACAGCTCCGCCTCGGCCCGCTCGGCGGCGGCGCGGGCGCGGCGCTCCGCCTCGTACAGCCCCGCGCGGCGCACGGCCTGCGCGCACTGCCGCCCCAGGGCCAGCACGAACGCGCGGTCGTCGTCCCTGAACTCGCGCGGATGCGTGAAGCTGAGCCCCATGGCCCCCACCCGCTCGCCCTCCACCACGAAGGGGACGGACACGCTCATGGGATGGTCGCCCTCCGCCCGCCCGATGCGCGGATAGCGGATCTCGCGCTCCTCGAACGAGCGGACGACCTGCACCTCGCCCGTCCGCGCCGCCTCGGCGATGGGCACGTCGGCCGCCAGGGGAAAGCGCCGCCACGCGTCTACCCGGCCGGCCGCGTAGCCGCGCGAGGCCAGCACCTCCAGGTGGCCGCCGTCCGGCGTCACCAGCACCAGCACGCCCGCGTCGGCCTGCAGCGCATCGATCCCCTGGTCCATCACCACGTTGGCCACCTGCGCGGGCGTCAGCGCCTCCGACAGCGCCTCGGTGATGGCCTGCAGCCGGCGGGTGCGGCCGGCGGCGTGCTCGGCCCGCTGCTCGGCGCGCACCCGCTCGCTCACGTCCAGCACCAGGGACAGCTGCCCCAGCATGGTGCCGCGCGAGTCGATCACGGCCGTGTTGTACCACTCGCAGTGCAGGACGCGGCCGTCGCGGGTGAGGTTGCGGTTGGCGGAGAACGTCTGCCGCGCGCGCCCGTCCACCAGGTCCGACGACACGCGGCGCACCTGCGGCACGTCGTCCGGGTGCACGAACGGCCACTCGGGCGATGCCTTGCCGCGCACCTCGTCCGCGCGCCACCCGAAGAGCGCCTCGGCCTCGGGGCTCCAGCGCACCACGCGCCCTTCCGCGTCCCACTCCACCGAAGCCAGCGGGGGCTGCGGATGGGCGGGCGCGCGGGCGTCCGGGTCGGAACCGTGGGAGCTCGTGGGCTGGGTCATGGGTCGCTGGATGTGGCGCGCACCTCGGTGCGGCGAGGGGCGAACAAGTTTCGGGCCGTCGCGCGTTTGCGCCAGTGCCGGGAGCCCTCACCCGGGGGCCCCTCACCCGGGTTCGCATTACTCACCCACCCTCTCCCACAAACTGCGTGGGAGAGGGTGTACACCCCAGATACGGCACGGGGACGGGGTTTCTCCCGTGCTCCTGATGGACGACCGCCCACCCGCGTGGCACCCGCCCGCGACGGACAGTCCGCGCAGGCGGACTTCGTGTCCTTGTTGCGGCGAATTCATTCGCTCTGTCCGGGCCCGAATGGAACCCATCCGTCCGGGGCCCGAGTGGAAGCAATCCGTCCGGGCCCGAGTGGAATCAGACCACCCCGACCAACGAATTGTTGCCTGTCCGCATCCAAGTGACGTCGATCGTACACCGGGCCCGCCCCGGGCCGGTTCCCTTCCCCCGGAGGATGCGCATGCTCCCATCCCGAATCATCCGCCTCGCTCCCCTGGCGGCCCTGCTCGCCCTCCCCGCCGCCGGGCAGGCACGCTCCCTCGCGCTGGAGCCGTGTACGATGGGCGGCCTGCCCGCGGATGCACGCTGCGGCACCCTGCGGGTGCCGGAGAACCGCGACCGGCCGGACGGCCGCCAGCTCGCCCTGCACGTGGTGGTGCTCCCCGCGCGCGCGGCCGCCCCGGCGCGCGAGGCCGTCACCTTCTTTGGCGGGGGGCCGGGGCAGTCGGCCACGGACTTCGCGGGCGGCTTTGGCGAGCTGTTCGGACCCGTGCGCGAGACGCGCGACCTGCTGTTCATGGACCAGCGCGGCACGGGCCACTCGTCGCCCCTGGAGTGCCGGTTTCGCGATCCCGAGAACCCGCAGACGTTCCTGGACCACTTCATCCCCCCGGCGGGTGCCGCGCAGTGCCGCGACTCGCTGTCGGCCATCGCGGACCTGTCGCGCTACGGCTATCCCGAGCTGGCGCACGACATGGAGGCGGTGCGCACGGCGCTGGGCTACGAGGCGCTGGACCTGTGGGGCGGCTCGTACGGCACCCGCGCGGCGCTGGTGTACGCGCGGATGTATCCCGGCAGCGTGCGCAGCATGATCCTGCAGGGCCTCGTCCCGCCGCAGTTCCTGCAGCCGGCGGACTACGCGCCGGACCTGGAGGACGCGCTGAATGGGCTGATGCGCTACTGCCGCGAGGACGCCGCCTGCAACGCGGCGTTCCCGGACGCGGCGGCGGAGGTGCGCGCCGTGGCGGACCGGCTGGGGGCACAGCCCGCCACGGGGGAGATCGTGGACCGGGCCACGGGCCGCCCCATGCGGCTTACGCTGGGGCGCGGCACGTTCACGGAGACCATCCGCCGGATGCTGTACAACCCCACGAACGCCAACCGCATCCCCTACGTGGTGCACCAGGCGTTCACGGGCGACTACCGGCCCATGCTGCGCGAGGTGATGGCGGACCGGCGCTTGATGGAGCAGAGCTCGTGGGGGCTGTACCTGTCCATCATCTGCAGCGAGGACATGCCCTTCATCGACCCGGCGAGGGTCGCGCGGCAGAACGGGACGACGCTGCTGGGCGACTACCGCTACACGGAGCAGGCGGCCGCGTGCCGGGGCTGGCCCACCTACACGCCGCCCGCCGGATACCACGAGCCCGTGCGCTCCGACCTTCCCGTGCTGCTGCTCTCCGGCGAGCTGGACCCGGTCACCCCGCCGCGCTGGGGGACGATGGCCGCCGCCACGCTGCCCAACGGGCTGCACGTGGTGATCCCCGGCGGGGCGCACGGCTACGGGGGAATGCCGGGCGTGGAGTGCGTGGACTCGCTCATGGTGCGGTTCGTCGTCCAGCGCTCGGCGCGGGGGCTGGATACGAGCTGCGTGCAGCGCGTCCGCCGTCCGCCGTTCCTCACGGAGGTGCCGCGGACCATCACGCTGGCGCCCGCGGCCCTGCAGCGGCTGGCCGGCACCTACGCGTCCGCGCAGCCGGCCATCGAGGCCCGCGTGGAGGCGGCGGGCGAGGCGCTGCTCATCCGCTTCAGCGACGGGGGCGGGCTGGCCGCCCTGCCCGTGACGCCCACGGAGTTCGCGGGGGAGAACACGCCCCCGGGATGGCGGCTGGTGTTCGGGGACGATGCGGGCACCCTCACCCTGCGCAGGCCCGGGCAGGCGGACCTCGTCCTGACACGGAAGCCGTAGGCGATCGGGTGGATGCGGACGGCTGGGGCGCGCGGATCAGGATGCGCACGCCCCGGGCCTGCATCCGCCACTCCATCTCCCGCCCGCCACCCTCCAGCCGCACCCACAGCACGCGCCCGCCCTCGCCGCGGTAACGGATGCTGCGCGGAAAGTCGTTGCGCGCGTTGACGAAGACGGCCGTCCCCGGTGCCAGCGAGTCCAGGCGGAACGGGTCGCGCGCCTGGCCGTCCGGGTACGGCGTGAGGTGGATGCCGGACGAGTCCGCGTGGATGCGCGAGAACTCCCAGCCCGCCACGCGGCCGCCCGCCAGGTACCGCGTGGTGGCCAGCATCACGTCCGCGCCGGCGCCCGTCCACGTTTCCTCGATGTCCACGCCTTCCGCCACGGCCCCGCGCCAGCATCCGGCCATGAATCCGAGTGCCTCCAGCGGCCCCGGGTCCTCCCGCTGAATGGGCGCCGCGCCCAGCAGCGCCGGGGCCAGCACCAGCCATCGCATCCGCATCGTCGTTCTCCTCCTTTTTCCCAGCCTGTGCGCGAGGATGCAAAAGCCGGTTCGAACTTCTCGTCCCGCGCGATCGGATCCGCACGATGCGGGACGGAACCCGTCTGGCGGGGATGCACCTCATCCGCCCGCGGCGCCGTCGTATCCCCCGTGGCCCGGCGGATGCATGCCCGGGCGCCCCTCGACGCAGTGCATCCGGCCAACCAGGGAGGGGATGATGGCGAAGTGCGAGGTGTGCGGGAACGACTACTACCTGTCGTTCGAGGTGGTGACGGCGGGCAACCGGCACGTGTTCGACAGCTTTGAGTGCGCCATCCACAAGCTGGCGCCCGTCTGCGCGAACTGCGGCTGCAAGGTGCTGGGCCACGGTACGGAGGCCAACGGCACCTTCTACTGCTGTGCCCACTGCGCCCGGGCCCACGGCGCCACGGACGTCGCCGACCACTCCGCCACCTCGCCGCTGGGGCTGGAGACCGCGAACGAGTAGCCGCTCCGGCCCATTCACGGTCCCATCGAACTGCCCGGCGCTACGAATGCGCCGGGTAGCGCGCTTATCGCTCCGCCGCCTCGATCGCGCAGGGCGGCGTCGGTTCCTCACCGCGCTCACCTTGAAAACTTTTCAAATCCTAGGGAGTTGTGTATTATCCTTAAGGATGTGAAAGGATGCCGATGAGCGATTTTCGAGAACGGACGCTGGACCTGATGCGCGGCCTGGGCGCGATCCGGCCGCGCGACCTGGATACGCACGGGATCCCGCGGCACTACCTGCACCTGCTGCACGCCAACGGCGCGGTGGATCGCGTGAGCCGCGGCCTGTACGTGCCCGCCGGCGCGGATGTCTCCGAGCACCACACGCTGGCAGAAGCGAGCGCGCGGGTGCCGCACGGCGTGGTCTGCCTGCTGTCGGCGCTGCGCTTTCACGGCCTCACGACACAGCTTCCCTTCCAGGTGTGGCTCGCCCTCGAAGAAAAAGCGTGGGCGCCGCGTGTCACCCATCCGCCGCTGCGCATCGTGCGGTTCTCCGGGGCAGCCTGGACGTACGGCGTGGAGCGGCACGTGGTGGAAGGGGTGCCCGTCCGCGTCTACTCGCCGGCCAAGACGGTGGCGGACTGCTTCAAGTACCGCAACAAGATCGGCGTCGACGTGGCGGTGGAGGCGCTGCGAGAGACCCTGCGCGACCGCCGCGCCACGACCGACGAGCTCCTGCGCGCCGCTGCCGCCTGCCGCATGACGCGCGTGATGACGCCTTTCCTGCAGGCCCTTGCATGAGCGCAGCCGAGAGGGCCGAAAAACAGCACGGCCCTGCAACTCGAAAGTGGCAGGGCCGCGCGACGTCCCAAGGGAGATGCCGGCATTGCCGGGGGTCCCTTCAGGCTCCGTCACTACGATACCACAATCTCAGAAAGGATGGGAGGGGTGGCGATGGGGAGAGACGCCCGCGCGCCCATCCCCCGCCGCCCTGGCAAGTCTTTGTCAGTGGTGTCGGCGGAGGCCGACAGTGTGAAGTTGTAGCCGCGAATTCATTCGCTCCCGCCGTACCCGCCGCTCCCGCCATGCCGGATGGCGGCCCCGTCCATCCCCCCGAGCCCTACCTACCCCCGCCGCCAGCGGGGGCGGCGGGTGCGGGTGACGAGGTTGCCGGGCGGGGTGTGGCGCTGGCCCAGGCGCTGCACGAACTCCATCTCGTCGTACACGGCCGTGAGGGCGATGCGTGACTCCATGATGAGCAGCACGCTGCTCCAGAACAGCAGCAGCGCCCCCACGAACCCCAGGAACAGCGCCACCCACGCGTAGGCCACGCCCGTCACCGCCACCACGCCGATGGCCATGCTGGTGGCGATGAAGATGGCCAGCGCCGTGTACAGCCGCGTCAGGGACCGCGTGAGCAGCTTGGCGCGGCGGGCCGTGCGGTCCAGCTGCTGCAGCAGCAGGTCGCGCTCCTCCGGCAGCAGGGTGCGCTCTTCTTCCTTGGCCGCTTCCGTGATACGCTCGGAGATGGCGCGCGTGCGGTCCACGGCGCGCGACAGGCGGTTGCTGGTGGCCAGCACCAGCGAGCTGCTGGCCAGGATGAGCACCGCCGGCGTCACCATCGCCGACAGCACGCTGAGCGTTGCGGACAGGTTCTCGATCTGCATGGGCCGGCGCGGAACGGGACGGAACGCGTTCCCCCCAACCTGCCACCCCGTCCGCCCCCCGGCAATCATCCTCATCCGCCCCGAACGCGAGCCGCCCCGTCCGAGCGGGAGCTGGGACGGGGCGGCGGATGCGCGTCTGCGGCGGCGGAAAAGGCTCAGCGCGCGGGGCGCAGCAGGTCGTACGGGTTCAGGTTGCGGCCTTCCCACCAGCGGCCGGCATCGTCCAGGATGGCGATGCTGAAGTGCAGGTGGTAGTCGCCCGGCTGCGCGTTGCCCGTGTCGCCCACGAAGCCGATCACCTCGCCGCGCTCCACGCGCTGGCCCTCGCGCAGCCCCTCGGCGTAGCCGTCCAGGTGCGCGTAGTAGTAGCGCGTCTGCCCGTCCTCGTCCAGCAGGTACACGGCGATTCCGCCGCGGGCGCCCTGGTGCAGCTTGACGATCGTGCCGTCCGTCACGGCCACCACGGGCGTGCCGCGGGGGGCGTGGATGTCGATGGCGTGGTGGGTGCGGCCCTCGGAGCGCGACTGGTTGTACGTGTCGCGAAGCTGGCCGCGGCTGATGCCGTCCACGGGCACCAGCAGCCCGGCGGATGCGTCGCGCCCGGCGCCGATCACGCCGGCGGAGGACGAGGCCAGCGAGCGGGCCTGCACCACGGGGGTGCCCAGCAGGCGGTGCTGGGCGTGGGCGGGGGTGGCCACGGCGGCCAGTGCGAGCGCGGCAAAAACGCCGCGCACGGCGGTGGAACGGAGGGGGTTCTGAAGCATGGGGGTGACTCTCAGTCGGGCGGCTCGACTGGCGTGGCGGGTGAGGGCCCGCGGTAGCCTCGTAGCTTTGCGTCCCCGCCTTTCGACGGGTTTGCCGTTGTCGGATTGAGGTCCCGGATTGGATCCTGCTGCCCGGGAGAACGAATCGGGGCCCTGCTGATGCGCTCCGGCGCACTGCCCGCCCTCCGGTCCGTCTCCCGCCGGACCGCAGAACGATGGACGCGCGACGCCAGCCCCGGAGCACGGGGTGGGCTGGGTGGGTCCACGGTGTAAAGGGGATCAGTGCGGGCACATCATAGTGCGCCCTCCGCCCTCGCGCCAGAGTCACGTGATGCGAAAACTCTAGCATCTACGCCATTTTTCCGCGTATCGCGATAAAACGCAACGGCTTAGCGGATTCTGCGCGGCGGGCGTATCAGCGGCGCCGGAGGGCGGATTCAACCCTCCGCGCCCCCGATCCGCCAGCCCAGAAAGTGCGCGACGTCGTCCGCCGCGGCGTGCGCCTGGCCGCGGACGTAGTCGTCCGGATCGATCAGGGCGGATTCGATGAGCGGGCGGACGCGGGCCTCGTCCAGCGCGCCGCACGTCCGCGCCAGGTGCCCAAACGCCAGGACGGCGTTGCCGCGGACGGTGACATGCGGATGGGCCGCGAGTCGGATGCAGATCTCCTGTGCCCACGCACAGTCCGGCGGGTCCAGGGAAACGAGGATGGGCACGTGCAGCAGTTCGTCAGGCTCGTCGCGGGCGATGGCGCCCTCGATATCCGCCGTCGTCCAGCCGTCCGGAAAAGGGAAGCTCATGGCGTCACGTACGCATCCACCTCGATCTCCACCAGCATGTCGGGGTCGATGAGGGCGCGCACCTCCACCATCGTCGCGGCGGGGCGCACGTGCGCGAAGAACTCGCCGTGCGCGCGGCCGTACGCCTCCCACTGCGCGATGTCGGTGACGAACATCCGCGTGCGCACCACATCCTCCATCCGCGCCCCGGCGTGCGCGAGCGCGGCCTGGATCTTCTGCAGCGTCACGCGCGCCTGCCCGTACGCATCGCCCGGAAAGAGGACGGAGCCGTCCGCCGCGGCCGCCGTGGATCCGGCCACGTAGACGTGCGGCCCCACCCGCACCGCGCGCGAGTATCCCACCACCGGCTCCCACTGTCCGCCGCTGGAGATCCGCATCCGCCCACCGGATTCCTCGGTGGTGAACGTCCCCAGCCCCGCATCCACGTCCGTCATCCTCCACCTCCCCCTGGTTCAGCCGTTACTCTCGCACTCTCGCACTGCCGTTCATCCCACCAACTCCCCCCGCATCACCGTCACCGCCTGCCCGCCGAGCCCCTGACACGCGGCAGAAACGAGGCCAGCCCACGTTTACTCTGCGTCTACGCCGTGGAGCAATACCGATTGAATTGAGACGTTACTTGACCGGGGAGGCGTGTGAAAAGATATTGGTTGATGTTAGTAGTCGCGACCCGGAGGGATTTTTCTCTCTTAGCCGGATTCCTTACCCGTCGATAAGTGTGAAACGGCTTTCCTTCTAGTCCGGGGCATTCCGCACGTCCGGCCTAGAAGGAACCGGACCCTCGTAACGGTCCAGGCGGGTCCCTCGTTCGGCCCCCTGCCACCCCTAGCCCGCCTGCGTTGCGGCTTACACAGGGTCGTCTCTTCGGTCCCTGGCGTCCGGCTGGGCCGCTGTCCCCAAGCGCCGATCCCGCACTTCCATGGCCGGCGCCATCCCGCCCACGATCCCAATCCCGGAGTGCCCACCATGCGGATCTCTAGACACCCCCTCTTCCTGGCTAGCCTGTTCGTAGCCATATCTTGCTCCGACTCGGGTAATCCAGTGACCCCCGAGAGCCCAGAACCGCCGCAGCTCGGGTTCGGCCCCGAGAACATCGTCCAAATGGTTTCCTGCATAGTGGACGAGGTCGCCGGCATCATGAAATGCGAGTCACCGGGCGCAGGCACCGGTAACGCACTGGGTGCCATCACCATCGGTGGCGGCAGCGCATACGTGGTGCTGACACGCAGCCCCGAACTCGCCGTTACCCCGGACTCGTCCATCTTCGACGTAACGTTGACCAACGTTATGAACGGTCAGATCATGGGGACGAAGGACGGGATCACGGCGGACTCGGCCGGGATGAAGTTCTTCTTCTACAACGCGTCCGATCCGTCCCCGCAGCCCAAGGTCCTGACCAAGATCGACCCCGCACAGCCGGCTTCCGTCACGCCCATATCGGACGGGATGAGATTGTTCGCGGGTGCAGGCTCCACTCCGCGGCACTTCTTCAAGCACGGACCCCAGGTGTTGGCGCCTGGCCAGAGCAGCACGCCCAAGCAGTGGAAGTTCCACCTGCAGAACGTAGCGACATGGAGCTTTATCGGGTACATCTCCACGGAGGTGCCGTGGCCCAAGGGGTGGCTGGACATCATCCCCGAGGCGCCCGTGGTAGAGGTGTCCGGCACCGCAACGCTGACGGCACAGGTGCGCAACGCCTTGGGGCGGCCGTTCCGCGAGAACCTGGTCTGGAACTCAAGCAACACCGCCGTGGTGACCGTGGCGGAGAATGCCATCGACTCGACGGCCGTGATCACCGGCGTGTCGGAGGGCACGGCGTGGGTCAAGGCGGCCAGCGTGGCCGATCCGATCAACCGCCGCGATTCCGTGCTGGTGACGGTGAACAACGCCCCGGCGGTTCCGCTCGACAGCATCAACGCGCTCACCAACGTGTCCATTGCCGTCTCACCGGTCCGCCTACGAGATGGGCTAGCCGAGGGTGACAGCGTAGTGCCCAGCCAGGTGTACGACTCGGAGCACGGCTACGCGGTCATCGACGCGGACCGGCAGCTCACCTACGTGGCGGACGGCGGCTACTTCGGCGCGGATACGGTGCGCTACGACGTCACGGACGGCCAGTGGACGGTCGAGGGTACGCTCCTGGTGAACGTCGCCCCCACCAACTACTGGTTCGTCCAGCAGGGCGCCACGGGCGACGGCAGCAACACCCGTCCGCTCGGGTCCATCGCGGCTGCCGTGGACAGCGCGGGGGTGGGCGACACCATCTTCGTGCTTCGCAACGGCAGCAGCGACCTTGTGGGCGCCGCCACGCTCGAGGCAGGCCAAGCCCTGATCGGGCACGGCGTGTCCGCGGCCTTTCTGCTCACCGCCGACGGGCTCAACGAGCCGGCCGGCGTGGATACCGTCTTCCAGGGCCGGGGGCTCGGTACGCCGCTGATGAACACCGGCGCGCCCGTGCTCACCGTTGCCGCGAACAACACCGTGCGCGGCGTGAACATCACTTCCTCCGCCGCGGCGGGCATTCACGGCGTCGACTTCGGCACGCTGACGGTGGGCGAGGTGATCGTGCAGGCGGGCGGTCCGTCGCTGAGCCTTTCCAACGGCGACCTCGCCGGCTCGTTCCTAGCCCTGCACTCCACGAACAGCGACAGCTCGGGGATCAGCCTGACCAGCGTGGGCGGCTCGCTCACGGCGACGGGCTCCTCCATCACCGGTGCGGCCACAACGGCGTTCTCCGTCACCGGGGGCAGTGTGGCCATCGGCTTTCCCGGCGACGTGACCCACGCGGGGACCGGCCGCCTGCTGCAGGTGAGCAGCCACTCCGGTAACGGCTCGTTCGCGGGCACGCTCACGGCCACGGCTGGCACGGGCGTGCTACTCAGCGCCGCCGAAGGCAGCTATGCCTTCACCGGCGCCCTGAGCTTGAACGGCGGCGACGCCGGGCTCGACGTCACCAGCTCCGGCGGTTCGTTCACCTTCGCCGACGCTGCCGTCAGCAACCCCGTGGGCGGCCCGGCAGTTCACGTGGTGGGTGGCAGTCCGGCGATGTTCTACCGCGGCAGCATCACGCACAACACGGGACGCGCCGTTGTCGTGGACGGCATCACGGCCGATTCGGTGGTGCTGCGCGCAGCGATCATCAGCGGTACACCGAACTCGCCCACGGGGCTGGGAATCCTGGTGCAAAACGTGGCCGGCGGACTGGTTGCCCTGGACAGCACGAAATCCCTGTTCACGAGCGCCAATCCGGCGGTCACGCTCAACAACGCCGCCGGTGCGGTGCGGTTTGGGCATTCGTTGGACATCACCACCACCACGGGTGCGGGCTTCACGGCCTCCGGCGTGGGCACGGTGACCGTCACCGGGCTGAACACGGTGGCCACCGGCACCGGCATCCCCGTCTCGCTAGCGTCCGTAAACACGGGCACGGCCGGGGTGAGCTTCTCCAGCATCTCCACCGGCGCAGGCGCCGTCAACGGCATTGTACTCAACGGCATCTCCGGAGTGGGTTTTCAGGGCACCGGCGGCACCATCGCCGCGACCACCGGACCGGCCGTGCTGCTCACCAACACGAACACGGCGGACAGCGTGTCCCTGCGCGGGATGACCCTCAGCCGCAGCGGCGGCACCGGCGCCGTGATTTCCGGCACCAGCTTCGGCAGGCTGCACGCGCTGAACACGTCGGTGCAGGCCACGGGCGCCCCCGGCGCCCTGGCGCTGGCCACGGGCACCATGTCGGGCACCTACAGCGCCGTCAGCTCCAGCGCGAGTACCGGGAGCGGCGTGTCGCTCACGGGGGTGGACGGCACCTTCAACGCCAGCGCCGGGAGCATCAACACGGCGGGTGCGGCGGCGTTCCTGCTCAGCGGCGGCAGCGTGGGCGGGACGGTCTCGGTCACGGTGGCGCAGGCCTCGGCGCAGCCGCTGCTCAGCGCAGCCGGCGACCACAACGGGACGATCACCTTCGCGGGCAACCTGACGGCGATCAACGGCACGGGCCTGCAGTTCACGGCTGCCGATGGCACCTACAACGTCACCGGCTCGCTGAGCCTTGCTGGCGGCGACGCGGGAATCGACATCGGGTCCGGGTCCAGCGGCACGGTAAACGTGAGCCCGGCGGGTGCCAACACGGCGGCCATCACCAGCCCGAGCGGGATCGCCATCACCGTTGCGGGGGGCAGCGCCGACCTGAACTACAACGGCAACGTCACGCAGGCCACCAATGCCGCGCTGCTGAGCGTGACGGGTGGGCACACCGGCGACGTGGCCTTCCCTAGCGGCACCGTCAGCGCCATCAACGGCAACGGACTGCAGTTCGACAACGCCGACGGCACGTACGACTTCGACGGAACCGTCACGATGCAGGGCGGCGACGCGGGCATCGACATCACCAACGGGTCGGGCGGGACGTTCACCTTCCCGGCGACGGCGAACATCGTCAGCCCCAGCACGGGCAACCTGGTGAGCATCCTGAACAGCGCGCCCACCTTCACCTACTCGGGCGCGTTCACCAAGGCGAACAACAACGTCACCGGCATCCTGGTGTCCAGCAACACCGGGGGAAGCGTCACCTTCAACGGCACCGGGACCAGGTCCATCAGCTCGGGTACGGCCGCCGCGGTGAACCTGGCGAACAACGGCTCCACCTCCATCCTCTTCAGCGGCGGCGGGCTGAGCATCACCAGCGTTACCGGCGCCGGCTTCACCGCCACGGGGGGCGGGACGGTGCAGGTGACGGGCGGGGCCAACACCATCTCCTCGACGGGTGGCATCGCGCTGAACGTGCAGAATACAACCATCGGCGCCAGCGGCCTGAGCTTCCTGTCGATCAATGCCGACGGCGGGGCCAACGGCATAGTGCTGAGCAATACCGGCAGCACAAATGGGCTGCAGGTCACCGGCTCAGGCACAAACGGCTCTGGTGGCACCATCCGGAACACGACCGTCAGCGGTGCTTCGTTCACGGACTCGCGCAACGTCAACCTGGGCCAGATGAACTTCACCAACGCCAACTCGGCGGATGGCGGCGGCGCGGGTTCGTGTGATCAGGACACCAACGCCGGGTGCAACGCGGCCATCGAGCTTAGCAACGTGACGACGGTGAACCTGGACCGGCTGAACGTAAACGGCACCGTGGAGCACGGGATCAACGGCCGCATGGTGACCGGCTTCTCGCTCACCAACAGCACCATCCTGAACGCGGGTGATTCGGGGAGCGAGTTCGCCGTGAGCCTGTTCGAGCTCTTCGGCACCGCCGGGGCCGGGACGGAAAGCCTGATCAGCGGGAACACCCTGTCGGAAGCGGGCGAGCACGTCGTCTTCGTGCGGAACTCCACGGCCACCAGCACGTCGCCGGCTTCGCCCGACCGGCTGGTGATCAGCGGTAACACCATCGCCGATCCGGGGACGCGCAACGCGGTTGTGGGCTCCCAGGGAGGCGGAGTCGCGGTGTCGCTGCGCGGCACGGCCAACTTTCAGACGGTGGTGCAGAACAACACGTTCCTGGCCAGCGAGACCGGGACGGACGGCGTGCGGGTGGACGCGGGCGAGAACGCGCGCTCGGACGCCACGGTCACGGGGAACCACTTCAGCGGGTCGTACGCGGTGGGCTCCACGAACATCGCGGCGTACAACACGGCCGTGAACGTGTCCGGCTCCGGCAGCTCGAACACGACGTTCAGCGTGACGGACAACCCCACGGTGATGGTGGGCATTGGGGACGCCATCAACGTGGCCTCCACCGGCGACGCGAACCTGAGCGGCACGATCTCCGGCCACACCATCGGCACGCCCGCGGGGCTGCACGACGGCAGCGCCAACCACAACAACCTGGAGAACGACGGGTTCGGCATCGATATCGTGGTGGAGCAGACGGGCTCCATCGTGGCGAACGTCACTGGAAACACGGTCACGGGCGGCCACAAGACTGGCTTCCACGCCATCGCGCACAGCGGAAACGGCGGCTCGGTGGATGCGAGCGTGTCCGACAACGTCTTCAACGCGGGCGGGCGGGCCGCGGAGTGGCCGGTAGTGCTGATGGCGGGCAACGACGCGGCCGGCGAGTCCGTGCGCCTTTGCGTCAACCTGTCCAACAACCAGACGTCCACGACCGCGCTCGCCACGAACCACTACCGGATGGGAGTCCATGACGCCCCGGCCGCGGGCTTCAACAACGTGATGCAGCTCCAAGGGCTGGTGCCCGCGTCCGGCGCCACCGAAGCGCAGGTGGAGACGCACGTGGACGCCACCGACCCCAGCGCGCCGTCGGCGGGCGCGGACAAGGTCGAGGCGCTCGGCGGGGAGGTGATCAACTACACGGCCGCGACGTGCGCGACGCCGTAAGGTCTGGTGTGATGTGGAACAGCCGGCGATCTCGCGAGAGGTCGCCGGCTGTTTCGTACGTCTCGCACTTTCGCACTGCCGTTCAGTCCGTCAGCTCCCCCCGCATCACCGTCACCGCCTGCCCGCCGAGCATCACGCGATCGCCGGCGACGCGGACCTGCACCGTGCCGCCGCGGCGCGAGGCCTGAAAGCCCGTGAGCTCGTCGCGGCCCAGGCGCGCGGCCCAGAACGGCGCCAGCGCGCAGTGCGCCGAGCCCGTGACGGGGTCCTCCGGCACACCCACCCGCGGCGCGAAGAAGCGCGACACGAAGTCGTATCCGCCGCCCTCCGCCCGCGCCGTGACGATCACGCCGCGCGCATCCACCTTCGCCAGCAAACCCATGTCCGGCGTGATGGCGCGGACCACGGCCTCGGACTCCACCTCCACCACCCAGTCGAACAGGCTGCGGCCCGTGTAGACGGGGCGGACGCCCAGCGCCTGCTCCAGCCCGTCCGGCGCGGGCGCCTGCTGCTCGGGCTTGGCGGGAAAATCCATGCGGATCCAGTCGCCCTGCCGCACGGCCGTCAGCAGGCCGCTGCGGGTGTGGAAGCGCGCCTCGGCGTCCGGCGGCAGCAGGCCGTCCTGCCACAGCACGTGCGCGCTGGCCAGCGTGGCGTGGCCGCACAGGTCCACCTCCACGGCGGGGGTGAACCAGCGCAGGCTCCACCCGTCTTCCACGCGGTGCAGGAACGCCGTCTCGGAGAGGTTCATCTCCGCCGCCACGTCGCGCATCCACGGCTCCGCACGCGGCGCGTCCAGGATGCAGACGGCGGCCGGGTTGCCAGCGAACGGCCGGTCCGTGAATGCGTCCACCTGCACGATGGGCTGCGGCATCTTCGGGGTGCGAATCGGGTTGCTTCGGTGGATGGGGATCGCGAGCGGCGCAATCTATTCGCGGGGGCGGGGGGCGGCAAAAGGGCCGGGGAGGATGGGATTGGACGGGGAGGGATTCGTCTGCGGAGGATGGGGTTCGATGGGAGGATGTCGACCGGAGGAGGATGGATCGCGCCGGCAGCGGGGCGCCCTCCCCCGGCCCCTCCCCGCGCAAACTGCGCGCGGAGAGGGGAGAAGGGCGACGGACCGGACGGCGAGCCCCGCCGGGGACCCTCACCCCCCGGCCCCCTCTCCCGCACTGCTGCCTAAGTGCACCCGTACAGTCCCGGCGCGTGCGGGAGAGGGGGAGAATTCCACCTCCGCACCGGCACCATCTAGCCCACGCGAACGACCCCGCCCCGGCATTGGGGAGGGGTCGCATTGCCGTCGCGAGGAAGGAGCGGAATGGCGGCGGGGAGAAGGCTCCGCCCCCGCCGCGCCTTCGATCGCTACGCGCGTGCGTGCACGCCCGTCTCGCGGTGCACGTAGCCAAAGTAGCCCAGCCCGGCCGCCAGCACGGCGTGCAGCCAGATGTCGTGGCTGCCGATGGGCACCAGCCCGAACGTGCTGTCGCTGATGAACGCCATCACCACCAGCACGGCGTAGATGGCGGCGCCGATGCGGCAGTACGAGCGCGCAGCATCGTGCCGGCGCGAGGCCAGCAGCCCCCACACGCCGAACGCCAGGTGCACCAGGTTGTGCAGCAGGTTCACGGGGAACAGTCCCAGCAGCCGCGGCGCCGTCTCCGTATCGGCCTCCATGCCCATCCCGCCCGGTATGAACAGCCCCAGCGCGCCGACCAGCAGAAACACCACTCCGAAGACCATCGCCACCTTCTGTGTCGTCGTCCTCATGGGCGCTACCTCGAGACCGTGTGTGATTGGGAAAGCTTCTTGCGCTGGGACATGCGGCAAGATGCAGGCAACGACCGTTTCAGCACGGAGGCGAGAGCCATGAAGCGATACGACGATCCGTACTTCCGCGGCTATCCCATGGGCCCGGAGTGGGGCCGCCCGCACCGCGACCCCAACTGGCACGACGGCGCATACCACGGCAACCGCATGGAGTGGAGCCAGGGCCAGGCCCCCTACGGATTCCACCGCCAGCAGCACGAGCGCGACCTGCAGGGCCACGGCGGCTTCGACGGCATCTACGACGAGGGCCAGGGCGGGTACAACCGGGACGGCCAGTTCCAGCACCCGTACTTCCAGGGGCGCACGCAGCACCCCCGCTCGCGGCCCGTCCACCGCGGCTACGACGCCGGCATGCGGCACGTGGAAGACGGCGGCGTGCACCACGACACGCGCTTCCTGCGCCAGTACAACGCGCACAGCCCGGGGCTGCGCGGCGGCTACGACCGCTCGTACGGCTGGGCGCCCGCGGGACCGCGCGAGGGCAATTTCACCAACCCCGGCGCGCGCGGCCGCACGGACGAGCGCGGCTACGCCGGCTACAACCGCGGCGGCTTCGCGCCCGAGCAGGGCCCGCCCCTGAACCCCCGCAAGGGCTGACGGCAGCGGACGGATACGAAAGAGGGGGGACGGCCGCTGGCCGTCCCCCCTCTCGTTGTATCGCGCGGTCGGGGATGCGGATCCCCGGCATCGAACGCCTCAGCCGTGCAGCGACGGCATGGCCCTGCGGCGGTCGCTTTCCAGGAAGGCGCGCACCCGCTTGCCGCCCCGCAGGCGCATGAGCTGTCGGTAGGCGATGCCCAGCATCACCGAGTACAGCACCGCCTTGGAAAGGTGCACGTGGAACGGGCGGGGCGACCACTGCCCCACCACGTCGATGCGCGACAGCGACGCGTACCAGAGCACGCTCAGCGCCAGCACGAAGGCGCTCACGCCCAGTGAGGCCCACAGCCCGCGGTCCATCCCCGCGCTCGTCAGCCCCACGAACAGCAGGGCCATCAGGGCCAGCAGCTCCATGATGTCCAGCACGGCCACGGCCGTAAAGTGCGTGAGCCCCGAGAACGGGTCTTCCATCACGCCCACCAGACCCCCCACCGCCATCCCCGCCAGCACGGCGCCGATGGCCAGCGGCAGGGGCGGCAGCGGCTTGCCGCGCTGCCCCCGCACCAGCGCCACGCACAGCACCAGGCAGTACGCCGTGAGCAGGAACGTGCGGCTGTGGTTCATCACCTGGTGCACGGGCATGGCCGCGTTCCACAGCGGCGACCCGGGGCCGCCGCGGTACGCCACGATGGCGAACGTGGCGTGCGAGCCCATGTTGATCCCCCGGATGACGAACGTGGCCGCCGTGAACGTCCAGCCGTAGCGGAACACGCGCTCGCTGGGGGGAAGCGAGCGCGCGATGGCGAACGCCAGCACCGCGAACGACAGGTGCAGGCAGGCGATCGCCCCCTGCATCAAGAGCGTGGGCATGGATGCGCGGGGCTTGCTGGGGTCAGGTCTCCGGCGGCGGCGGATTCTTGGTGCCGCAGTAGGGCGGGCAGGTGAGCGCGTCGTTCATCACCGTGAACGACTCCGTCGTGCCGAACTTGGTGGTCACCATGGGGTCGCGCGCCTCGTCGTACAGCGAGAGCGTGAGCCCGGCCAGGTCGTGGTTGGGGTCGTCGATGGTGACCGTGATGTCGCGCGTGCTGCCGTTCTTGCCCTTGAGCCGGATGACGTGCTTCTTGGGATGGCCGTTGCTCACGTCCACCGGCTGGCTGCGGTCCTGCTCGTACAGCGTGTGCTTCTGGCCGTCCTGGCCCTCGATCACGCAGGAGCTGGCGAACGCGGGGTGGAACGAGACGTCGTACTTGTGGTGCCCCGTGACGTGCTTGAGCTCGCGGATGTGCTTCTCGTCGTCCTTGTCGCGCTTGTCCTGGCCGAACAGCGCGTGCGCTTCGCCGTCCTCGGCATCGAGCACGGCGGTGCCGGAAAACCCGGGCTTGAACGAGACGTCGTAGTCGCCGTGTTTCAGGTCGATGATGTGCTTCTGGTCGTCCATGCTGCCTCTTCGGAGTGCGACAGGAGGGATGGGGGAGGGGAACTGCGGACATCCCCGTAAAAGTGCACTCTTCCGCGTGAACGGGCAAGTGCATCTGATTCGTGCTGCTACGGTTGGGCGCTCACCCCACGGGCGGGCGCAGCGTGTACATGCGCTCGAACAGGGCGGGGACCCGCTGCCCCGCACCCGCCAGGCGCAGGCGGCGGACGGCCAGGGCGCTCATCCCCGCGGCCAGGAGCACGCTGACCCAGTAGAATACGTGCCACTGGCCGGAATGCGGGGCCAGGCTCCACCAGGCGACGATGGCGAACATGCTCACGCTCAGGGTTTCCTTGAGCGCGTACAGCGCCAGGGACAGCCACAGCAGCTGGTCGATGCTGTCGTTGAGCACGGCCGCCAGCAGCGCCGCCATCAGAATCACGGCGGTGGCCCCGCTCATCAAGGCGCAGCCCGTGCCCACCGCGTACGGGCTGTCCAGGGACCGGATCTGCAGCAGCGCCGCCGTAAAGACGATCATGGCCCCCGTCAGCAGCACGGGAGCCAGGTGCGCCGCCCGGAACACCCAGCGGCGGCGCGTCACCAGCAGCACCAGCACCAGCAGGGCGAACAGCACGCTCAGGGCCGCGCGGGCCAGGTTGGCGGCGTAGGCCCACTCGCCCACCCACGTCAGGAGCGCCGACTCCTTCCCCATGGACCAGCCGGTGAACGCCAGCAGCGACTGGCCCGTGGCAAACACGCCGGTGAGGATGAAGTGCACGGCGCACACGCCCCAGGCCAGCGTGGCGCGGTCCAGCCGCACGGGGCCGGCCCGGCGCCACACCTGCAGGGCGAGCACGCCGAACAGCAGCAGGAACCCGGAGGCCAGGATCTGCTGCGCAAAGGCGATCACGGGATCAGATGGGGCAGATGGGCGGGCACAGCACCGGCGCGTCCTCCAGGATCACCACGACGCGCCCCTCGCCCTCCACGCACGGCGGCTCGCCGCCCAGGAGCGCATCCGTCTCCCCCGCCAGGCGGCGCACCAGCTCGGGGCGCGCCCTGGCCTCCTCGGGAGTCTTGAGGTGCACCTCGATGCGGCCGATCTGCTGGCCGGGGTCGTCGATCTGCAGCACGAAGCGGCGGCCGTCTGGAGCCGAGAACTCCAGCGTGCTGCACGGCCAGGGCTTCTCGACGCCCGGCGGGAGGTAGAAGATCTCGTCCTGATCGTACAGCTCGGTGTCGATGCCGTCCCGCTGCACGGCCAGCCGGCGCACGAAGCCGGGATAGAAGCTTGCGCGGTAGCCGTCCTTCTCCACCGTCTTGTTGGGATTCGAGGGGGGATGCGTCGGAAATGTCGCCTGGGTGTCGCTCATCAAAGCCTCCGTCAAGATGAACAAAGGAGCCGCGTCCTGCTCGCAAGGTGTGCGAAAGGGGCGCCAAACGCAAGAAATTTCTTCGTCCGCGAACGCGGCTTTGGGGCCGGGCCGTCCGCGCGGCGCGGCGCTTGCGCGCGGACGGGGGCCGGGGCGGGCGGCGCAAAGGTTCTGTATATCGCGCAACGCTTAACCCGCGGTTATGGACAGGGTACTGGACACGCGTGTTCCCGCCGGGAGGATGCGCGGAACCGTCGTCCGCGCATCCGCGTCCGGCCCGGGCGCGGCATCGAACGTCGTCAGCAACTGATCGGGGAGGCTGGGCCCATGAACCACCGCCTGCTGTCGCTCCTTTTCGCCGTGCTCGCCGCCGGGTGCGAGTCGCCGCCGCCCGCTACCGGTCCCGCGCCGGAGGCGGCCAAGCGCGTGCGCATCGTCCACACGAACGACTTTCACGGACGGCTGCTCCCCCAGACGTCCGGCGGGCGCGCCCTGGGGGGCTCGGCGGTGCTGGCGGCGCACTTCGACAGCGCGGCGGCGCGGTTCGGCGGGCCCACCCTCGTCCTGTCCGCCGGCGACGACATGCAGGGCACGGCCATCAGCAACCTGAGCTGGGGGCGGGCCACCATCGCGGCCCACAACGCGTCCGGCTACGACGCGGCGGCCGTGGGCAACCACGAGTTCGACTGGGGGCAGGACACGCTGCGCGCCCGCGTCGCCGAGAGCCGCTTTCCCTGGCTGGCCGCCAACCTGTTCGTGGCGGGGACGCGCACCCACCCGGCGTGGGTGCGGCCGTGGGTGATGATCGAGCGGGGCGGCGTGCGCACGGCGGTCATCGGCATCGCGCTGGAGACCACGCCGGAGATCGTGCTGGCGGGGCGCACGGCCGGGCTGGAGTTCGGCGACGAGGCGCCCGCCATCGACCAGGCGGCGCGCGAGGCGCGGGCGGCGGGCGCGGACTTCGTGGTGGTGACGGCGCACGTGGGCGCCGCGTGCGAGCAGGCGGGGACGGCGCCCGGCGAGGCGTCCGCCGGCTGCCAGGGCGAGATCCTGGAGATCGCGGACGCCCTGGCGGAGCCCGTGGACCTGATCGTGGGCGGGCACACGCACCAGCGCGTGCTCACGTCGGAGGATTCCATCCCCCTGGTGGAGGCGGCGTCGTACTCCACCGCGTACAGCGTCACGGACCTGGAGCGGCGGGGCGGGCGCACGACCGCCACGCGCAGCGAGGTGCGCGCGTCGTGGGCGGACGAGGTGACGCCGGACACGGCGGTCGCGCGCGTGGTGGAGGAGTGGAACCGGCGCGTGGGCCCCATCCTGGACCGCGTGGTGGCCACGTCCGCGCAGCCGCTGGAGCGCGGCCCGGGCGAGCACGCGCTGGGCAACCTGGTCGCGGACGCCCTGCGCGTGCAGACGGGGGCGCAGGCGTCGCTCATCAACAACGGCTCCGTGCGCCGCGACCTGCCCGCGGGGCCGCTGAGCTGGGGCGTGCTCTTCGAGCTGCAGCCGTTCGCCAACGCGCTGGTGACCACGGTCGTGACCGGAGCGCAGCTGCGGGAGGCGCTGGAGAACGCCGTCCGCGGCGAGCAGCCCAGCGCGCACATCTCCGGGATGAGCGTGCGCTGGGACCCCTCCGCGCCGGAGGGCCGCCGCATCCGCGAGATCCGCCTGGCCAGCGGGCAGGTGGTGGATGACGACGACTCGGTGACGCTGGGCCTTTCCGAGTTCGTGGCCACGGGCGGCGACCGCTACACCTCGCTCGCGCAGGGCCGCACGACCCGGACGGCGCTGGTGGACCTGGATGCGGTGATCGCGTATCTGCAGTCGCTGCCGCAGCCGGTGCGGGCGCCGGAGGTGGGGCGGTGGCAGATCGTGCGTTAGTGCGTTAGTGCGAAAGTGCGAAAGTGCGAAAGTGCGAAAGTGCGAAAGTGCGAAAGTGCGAGAGTGAGAACGGAGGCCCGGTGGGATGCCGGGCCTTCTCGCGTTGATGGGCGGCATCAGTCGAGATGTAGAGAGGCCGGCCTCGGGCCGGGATGGGGAGAGGCCGGCATCGGACCGGGATAAGGAGGCCGGCATCGGGCGGAGATAGGCGGGCCGGCATCGGGCCGGGATGGGGAGAGGCGGCATCGCGCGGAGATGGCGGCCCGGCGTCCGTCCTGAGCGGCTAAAGCCGCCGCTGGGACAGCGATAAGCCCTGTCTCGCGCGACGCGCTTGCGAACAGGGCTTCAACGGCTCGAAGCGCGCTTTGGTGCATCGGGGCGGTGTGTGCACGGGCCAGTCCGCGAAGGCGGACTTCGTGATGTTCCAGCGGCGAATTCATTCGCTCGTCGGCGGGTGGCGGGGACTCGCTATCTGCCTTCCCCACCGTCGCTTGCGTGAGGGTTGGATTAGCGGGCGCACGCGGACCGGCGGCGTGGGTACGGAGAGGCTGAGCGACTGAAGTCGCCGCAACAACTGCGGAAAGCCTCGCAAACCGCGCGAGGCTTCACCAGCGGAAACCCGGCAGCGGCTGTCATTCAGGGAGCGCACGTCACGCGAGGGCGGCGAGTCATGCGAGCCCGGGTGGGGGCGCCTCGATCTCCGCCCGGTGCACCGATCCAATCCGCCGAACACCCGAAGTCGTTGGTTATGCTGTCGATACAGAGATTCCGAGATCCACGTGCCATCCTCACCGCGCTCGTGGTGATGCTGGCCGCCTGCCAGGCGCCGCAGCCGGGCGACGCGGAGGCGGATGTAGGCGCATCGAGCACGTCGTCCACCGCGGCCGCGCCGGCTGAGGCACGGCCCGTCGCGGAGGCGCGGCGGGTGGACCCGGCGGACACGGTGCTGCTGTCGCAGGCGCTGCAGCGCGCGGCGGAGCTTCCGCGGCTGCGCGGCATCCTGGTGTCGCAGGGCGGGCAGATCGTGCTGGAGCGTTACGTGGGCAGCGCCGGCGCGGACCGGACGACGAACATCAAGTCCGCATCCAAGAGCGTGCTGTCGGCGCTGGTGGGCATCGCCATCGCGGAGGGGCACATCCGCGGCATCGACCAGCCCATCAGCGACTTCTTTCCGGCGTACTTCGCGCGGGCGGACGTGGATCCGCGCAAGCGGCAGATCACCGTGGGCAACCTGCTGTCCATGCAGTCGGGGCTGGAATCCACCAGCTTCAACGAGTACGGCGCCTGGGTGCAGAGCTCCAACTGGGTCAACGCGGCGCTGGCCCAGCCCATGGTGGACGCGCCCGGCGGGCGCATGCTGTACAGCACCGGCAGCACGCACCTGCTCTCCGCCATCCTCACCCGCGCCACGGGCCGCAGCACCTGGCAGTACGCCAACGAAAAGCTGGCCGGGCCGCTGGGCTTCCGCATCCGGCCCTGGCAGCGCGATCCGCAAGGCATCTACTTTGGCGGGAACGACATGTACCTCACGCCGCGGCAGATGCTCGCGTTCGGCCAGCTGTGGCTGAACGGCGGGCTGCACGGCGGCCGGCAGCTGGTGCCCGCGGAGTGGGTGCGCGAAAGCGTGCGCCGGCGCACCACGTCACCCTTCAACGGCCATGGCTACGGGCTGGGATGGTGGACCCGCGAGACCGGCGGGACCGGCGTGCACTTCGCCTGGGGATACGGCGGGCAGTACGTGTTCGTCGTGCCGGAGCTGCAGATGGTGGCCGTGTTCACGTCGCAGTCGGAGGGCCCGCGCGACCGGGACCACCTGCCGGCCATCCACCGGATCGTGGACGAGAACCTGGTGCCGGGGGCGGCGGCGAGACTTGGAACGGCAGGGAATAGGGAATAGGGAATAGGGAATAGGGAATAGGGGGATTCAGCCCGGGAGGGCGTGTGCGGGTTGGCGGGCTCCCGTCCCCCGGCGATTGAAATCGCGGCAATGAAAACGCGATGTCGGCCTTCGCCGACAGGTCCGGCACGGGGGAGTGCCGTGGGGTACACGGAGTTCGGCCGGCCGGGCACGGAGCGATTGCACCGGCGCTGAGCCGGCGTTCGGCAGAGCCGTTCCGGCGCGGGAGAGGGATCAGTGACGCAGAGGAAACCCCGTCCGGCACGCGAGCCGGCGGGGCTTCGCCTTTCCACCGGCACGACGGCTGCCGTTGCTGGCTATTCCCTATTCCCTATTCCCTGCCGTCCCCTGTAACCTGTCCCCTGTCCCCCGCCGTTCCCCCCCCGCCGTTGACGCAGCCCCCCGCCCGCGGGCAGATTACCGTCCCCCGCGCAAGCCTCCGCGCGGGCTTTCCATCTCGACCAACTACGAAAACACGATGGACTCGCTGCAGGTTCTTGCGCCCATGGCGGCGCTGGTGGCCGGGTTTGCGCACGCGCTGGAGCCGGACCACATGGCCGCCGTCACCACCTTCGTCTCGCGCCGGCCACGGCCGCTGCAGGCGATCGGCTTCGGCATCCGCTGGGGGGCCGGGCACTCGGCCGCCATCCTCGTCGTGGGGTGCATCCTCATCGCGCTCAACGTGCGGCTGCCGGAGGTGCTGGCCCGCGGGCTGGAGTTCGGCGTGGGGATGATGCTGCTGGGGCTGGGATTGTGGCTGCTGTGGAACGTGCTGCACGAGCGCGCCCACCGCGCCACGGACGACGGCCACGGCCACGCGCACCACCATCACCGCGACGGCTCGCTGTGGGTGGGGCTGGCGCACGGGCTCAGCGGCACGGCCCCGCTGGTGGCCGCGCTCTCCGCCACGGTCGCCGGGTCGGCCGCCAGCGCCGCGCTCTACCTGCTGCTCTTTGGCGTGGGCACGACGCTCGCGATGGCCCTGTACGCGCTGGTGGCCGGCCTCGTCTTTGACCAGGCGGGGCACCGGGTGCCGGCGCTGACGGGCTGGCTGCGCGGGGCAACCGCCCTGGGCAGCGCGGCCATCGGCGTGCTGTGGATGGTGAACGCGGCCGGCGGCGCCGCCTGAGCGCGGCCGGGCCGCATCACGATGGAACCGACAACAACCTGCGAGGGATGATGAGCGAGGGAACGGTGGAGGGCGGCGGCGAGCGGCCGGTGACGATCCTGGCGAAGAACAACGGCCCCTTCCTGGTGGACGGCCCGTTTCGCCTGGTGGACGCGGACGGCAACGAGTACGACGTGCCGGCCGGCAAGAAGGTGAACCTGTGCCGCTGCGGCGCATCCACCCGCAAGCCGTTCTGCGACGGGACGCACAGCAGGATGGGCTTCGAAGCCGCCGAGCGCGCCGTCCGCGCCGCCGAAGCGGAAGGGCAGACGCCGAGCGCCTGACGCGGCTTCCGCATCACCCCAGAACGCAAGAACCCCTCTCCCGGAATCGATTCCGGGGAGGGGTTCCGCGTTCCGCGGAGCACATCCTCCGGTGGAAAGCGCAGTTCGAGCCGTTGAAGCCCTGTTCGCAAGCGCGTCGCGCGAGACAGGGCTTATCGCTGTCCCAGCGGCGGCTTTAGCCGCTCAGGCCGGATGCCGGCATTTCTTTGGGCGCAGGCGGACTTCGTGTGGTCGTTGCGGCGAATCCATTGGCTCTGTCCGTGGAGCGCCAGCGGAGAGCCGGTTGCCGCCACAACCCTGTCCGTTGAAATCAATAATCATTCTTGACAGGCGCCAGCGCAGGGCGTAGCATGCTCCTCATGCGCAACTGCAACGTCGTCCGCCAGCTGTGTTGTCCGTGCCGGCTCCCCGCGGGGAGCGGGGCGGCATCGGCGGCGCGCGGATAGCAACGGCGCGACGTACTGGCCGGGGCACCGTCCCCGGCGGCGATCACCGCCCGGTCCGCTGCTCACGGCGTGCCGGGCGTTTCCGTATCCACCCGCCAGACCAACCCCGTACCGGGAGCTGATCCGACATGTCCACCACGACCCCATCCGCCGGCACGCCCATCGAGCAGCGCGGCTACGCACAGCCGGACGCGCTCGTCTCCACGCAGTGGGTGGCCGACCACCTGAACGACCCGTCCGTGCGCATCGTGGAGAGCAACGAGGACGTGCTGCTGTACGACGTGGGCCACATCCCCGGCGCCGTGAAGATCGACTGGCACACGGACCTGCAGGACCCCTTCATGCGCGACTACCTGGACGCGGAGTCCTTCGCCCGGCTCATGGGCGAAAAGGGGATCTCGCCGGACACCACCGTCGTGTTCTACGGCGACAAGAACAACTGGTGGGCCACGTATGCCCTGTGGGTGTTCCGCCTGTTTGGCCACGACCGGGTGAAGGTGATGGACGGCGGCCGCAAGAAGTGGGATGCCGAGGGGCGCGAGATGACCACGGACCTGCCGCAGGTTCCGGCCGACAGCTATCCCGTTCCCCAGCGCGACGACGATAAGATCCGCGCCTTTCGCGAGGACGTGCTGGAGCACGTAAAGCAGAAGGGGCAGCTGATCGACGTGCGCTCGCCGGAGGAGTTCAGCGGCGAAAAGCTGCACATGCCCGACTACCCGCAGGAGGGCGCCATGCGCGGCGGGCACATCCCCGGCGCGGCCAACGTGCCCTGGGCGCGCGCCGTGAACCCCGACACGGGCGAGTTCCGCAACGCCGAGGAGTTGCGCGCGCTGTACGAGCAGGGCGCCGGGCTGGACCCGCAGCGCGACACGGTGGCGTACTGCCGAATCGGCGAACGGTCGTCGCACACGTGGTTCGCGCTCACGTACCTGCTGGGCTACCCCAACGTGCGCAACTACGACGGCTCGTGGACGGAGTGGGGCAACGCCGTCCGCCTGCCCATCGAGCGGTAGCCCTCCCCCGGCCTCGCTTAGGCTCGTCCACCCCCTCCCGCAACCTGCGCGGGAGGGGGTGTATACTTCTACGGGGTGTCTGCAGGCGGCGCGGGGGGTGCAGGGGCGGCACTATGCGCACAGCGGTGATTTACTGAATGGGTGTTTACCAACCCTGCTCGCACGACGATGTGATCCTGCGGGAGCCGCCGCTCAAGCCTTTTCCAGGGCACAATCCATGGCGGCGACCAAAGGATCTTGCCCGCCCAATGAGAAGCCGGCTCCCGTGCACCGCGTCTGCCTCCTGCTTCGCACAGAACATCCTTCAGGCGCGCCAGCAGCTCGTGCCGCATCGGGTTCCCGTGGCGCGCCCTCAGGATGACTGTTCCCCTGATGCGTTCAGCCCCACGTTCACCAACGATCACCACCTCCGCCCCTCCCGCTTCACCCTCCAGCGCCAGACGTCCCACCGGGGATCGCGCGCCCCGCCGTGCGAGACAGCATCGCCACAGACGATTATCCAGGGCCAATCAATACACTCGTGCGCGGTGTCGACGATCACGCCCAAAACGGCATCCCGCAACTGCTTCCGCACGCCTTCCCACTACAGGAGATGCGCGGTATCGGGCATGCGGGGATGGCGGAGGATACCGCGGCGGGACACGCTTCGCCGGCCTATCCAAACCAGACGGGAGGTGCAGGATGACGAGGACGCGCAATGCTGGACTGGCGGTGCTGCTGTGTGCGGCGGCCGCCGCATGCGGAGACGACACGGGGACACAGGCCACCGCGGCCGGGCCGGCGCTGGCTGGCGGGGCGCCGGTGTGCGTGGAGTTTGGGCCGCCGCCCGCGGCCGGCACACTGTGGGGCGCCGGCGCCGGCCATGTGCCAGGCCAGGCCGTGCACTCGGAGAACGGCATCAAGGTGTACGTGCAGAACTTCCACTGGGGCGGCGGCGCCGGGGCGTTCGGTACGGCGACGGTGGACTTTCCGCCGTACCCGTTTGCCAACGGGCAAGCGGCGGGGACCGGCAACGTAAACCTGCAGTTCTACTTCGGGAACCTGGGGTGGCTGCCCAGCAAGGTCTACTTCAGCTACCTGGACGAGGGCGGATTCGAGAACCTGTCCGTGAACGGCTCCCCGTTCTACATCGGCGAGATCAGCCTGGCGCCGCCGGTGGTGGGCGGACGCAACGTGAACGTCTGGGCGGGCGCCGGCTTCCCCACGGCGGACAACGGCTGGGTGCAGATCGACGGCGGGTCCATCAAGCACTTTACCGTGGGTGGCCAGGAGTTCTGGATCGACAAGGTGTGCGCCGTGCCCTGATCCTCCGTCTGGCGGGAGGAAGACGCGAGGGGCCGGCGCACGGTGCGCCGGCCCCTCTTTCGTCCCGCGGACGTGGATGGAATCAGCTCGCGCCGCAGCTGCCGGCGGCGTGGCGGACGCGCGCCTCGATGTCGTTGCAGCTGATCCACGACGGCGTGCGCGTAAAGGTTACGGCCAGCGTGTGCGTGATCTCGTCCCACGCGTAGTCGGCGTCGCCCTCGGGGTGGTGCACCGTGCCGGCATCGCCCGGCGGCAGGGTGATGCCCAGCGCCGACGCGCGCGACCGCAGGCAGCTCCACACCTCCGCCGTCACCCCGTTCAACGTGATTCTCGGGCACGCCATCCCATCCTCCCCTTGCTCGTCGTTTTTCCATCCGCGGATTGCGATCCGCCCCGGCGCGGGCGCAAGGCGAGTGCCCGCCCGCGAACATCCTCCGCATCCGTGGAACGAAGCGTGGGGATGCGGCGATCCGCATCCCCGCCTCTCCCGTCCGGCGCTTCGATCAGTCCTGCGAGAGGATGATGGCCGTGTACGCGCCGATTCCCACGCGGCCGCTGCACGGCATTCCATCCGCCGGCGGGCCGTCCGCCTGCACCGTGTGCGACGGGTGGTTGCCGAACGCGCCGGAGTATCCCTCCCAGTCGCTGTTCAGCCGCACCTTCCACTCGCCGGAGTGCGGAAAGCCGATCACGTAGCCGTCCCACGCGCGGTCGGCGAAGTTGGCCAGCACGATCACGTCGTCGCGGGGGCCGCCGTGCCGCCAGCGATGGAACGCGATCAGCTTGTCCGCGTGGTTCGTGTGATACACGGCCACGTGGGGCCCGCGCAGCCCCCGGGTGAAGCCGCGCAGGTCGCGCCGCAGGTGCACCAGGTCCTGGTACAGCAGGTGGATGCCGCGAAAGCGATCCAGCTTTTGCCAGTCCAGCGGATCGGTGTCCACGAACCAGCCGTCTTCCAGTAACTCCTGCCCCTGGAAGATCATGGGGATGCCGGGGGACGTGAACACCAGCACGCCGCCCAGGGTGGAGCGCTTCTGCGACGCGCGCGAGGCGGCGTCGCTGGGATTGATGTCGTGCGGCACGCGGGCGCGGCCGTTCATCACCTCGTCGTGCGACTCGGTGTAGATCACGCGCTTGATGGGGTCGCCGTCGTAGCGGAAGGCGATGGCGTGCGCCACGCGCCCCATGTCGCGCGCGCCGTCGTCCGGGGTGATGAGCGCCTCGCGGACGGGGTGCACGAACTGCGCGTCCCACTGGCTGTCGAAGCCCGCTCCACCGTCGTCCGGGTGGCGGGTGACGAGCGGGTTGGTCTGCAGGTCCTCGGCGACGAGCAGCTTCCACGGCTGACGGGCGTCGACCTCGCGGTTGATCCAGCGGATGAGCTCCCATCCCTCCGGCAGGTCGTCGCCGGGGTGGTTGCCCCCCTTGGCGTTGCGGATCTGCCCCGTGGCGTCCCAGCGCAGCCCGTCCAGGCGGTACTCCTCCAGCCACAAGAGCGCGTTGTCGCGGATGAACTGCCGCACCTCGCCCCGGCGGTAGTCGGGCCGCGTGTCGCCCCAGGGCGTGGACGAGCGCCAGTCGTTGTAGAAGTAGATGCCGCCCTTGCCGTTCTCGCTCCACCCGTCGAACTGCCACAGGTCCAGGTCCGACGGGCCGAAGTGGTTGTAGACCACGTCCAGGATGACGGCGATGCCCCGCGCGTGGGCCTCCTTGACCAGGGTTTTGAGGCCGGCGGGGCCGCCGTACGCCTCTTCCACGGCAAAGATGTGGGCGGGGTTGTAGCCCAGCGAGTGGCTCATGGCGAACTCGCTGGTGGGCATGATCTCGATGCAGTTGAAGCCCAGCTCCTTTACGTAGTCCAGCCGCCGGACCACGCTTTCCAGGTTGCCCGGTTCGGCGCCCTGCATATCGTCATTGAAGGTGCCCACGTGCACCTCGTAGATGGCCAGGTCGTCCCACTCCGGCGAGCGGTACCCCGCGTCGTCGCCCCAGTCGAACGCGGGGTCCACGACCACGCAATCGCCCATGGAGTTGGTGAGGTCGCGGGCGTACGGGTCGCGCCGGCGCAGCCGCTGGCCGTCGTGCGTGTGGATGACGAACGCGTACAGCGCCCCCGCGCGCACGCCCGGCACGTCAACGGACCAGTAGCCGTGCGCCTCGTGCGCCAGTGGATGCCGGTCGTCACTCCATCCGTCGAAGTCGCCGATGACGGAGACGCCCGCCGCGTTGGGCGCCCACACGCGGAACGTGGTGCCATCCGCGTGCAGCACCGCGCCCATCCCCCCGTGCGGCGACGGCTGCGGCGCGGCGGAGGACGGCGCATCGGCGGATGGGCTCCCGGCGGAATCGGCGGCGGGCGCCGTGGATTCGGCGTCTGCCGCGGGATTGGATAACGACGCGGGGGCGGATGAATCTGCAGCGGGCGCGGATGGTTGTTCGGACACGGGATGGGCGGACGGGGGATCGTGATCGGTGATGCTCATTGAGGCCTCCGGAGTTGGGGATGCTGCAACCGGAAGGATGAGGACGGACAGGCGGACGCGGCGCGTGAGTCCGCGCGAACCTCCCGCATCCCGCAAAATCCACTCCGATTTCGGAATCACCGGATGGCTTACCGCACGTGGAAGCTGGGAGAACAGCAACAGCAATCCCACACAGGGGAACAGAGGCAACAGAGGAACTTCCGCCGTCCCCTGTTCCCCCTGTTCCTCTGTGTGATTCCAATCTGTTGTCGTTTCCGCAGTTCTCGCGTCCTCCGCGCCTCCGCGTGAGACCGCGGTAGAACTTCGCGGCCCCGCCTTGCTCCGCCGGGGCGGCACCGTCAGGATACAGACGATCAGCCGCCATCCACGCGCATCCAAATCCCATGTCCGACACCGTCGCCCAACCGCGCCCCCTGGTGCCCGCCGTGGAGCCGGCCGTGCCGCAGCGGCCGGAGCGGCTGCTGTCGCTGGACGTGTTCCGAGGTCTCACCGTGGCGGGCATGCTGCTGGTGAACAACCCGGGCACCTGGAGCGCCGTCTACGACCCGCTGGAGCACGCCGCGTGGCACGGGTGGACGCCCACGGACCTCATCTTTCCGTTCTTCCTGTTCATCGTGGGCGTCTCCATGGCGTACTCGCTCGTGCCGCGGCTGGAGCGCGGCGACGCGCCGGGACGCCTGTTCGCCAAGGCAGCGAAAAGATCGGCGATCCTCGTCGGGCTGGGGTTGCTGCTGGCGGCGTTCCCGTACTACAACCTGGACCTGTCGCACCTGCGCATTCCCGGCGTGCTGCAGCGCATCGGCCTCGCGTTCTTCCTCGCATCCGCCGTGGTGCTGTTCGCCAAACCCCGCGCGCAGTGGGCGATCGCGGCGGCGCTGCTGCTGGGATACTGGGCGGCGATGATGCTGATCCCCGTGCCCGGCCACGGTGCGGGGAACCTGAGCAAGGACGGCAGCCTGGCCGCGTACGTGGACCGCGCCGTTCTGGGCACCAACCACCTGTGGGCGTCGGCGAAGACGTGGGATCCGGAAGGACTGCTGAGCACGCTGCCGTCCGTGGCGACGGTGCTGCTGGGGGTGTTCGCGGGGCGGTGGATGCGCTCGGAGCGGACGCCGGCGGAGCGGCTGGTGGGCCTGTTCCTGGCGGGGAACGCGGCCGTGGTGGCGGGGCTGGTGTGGGATGCGGCGTTCCCCATCAACAAGAACCTGTGGACCAGCTCGTACGTGCTGTTCACGGCCGGGCTGGCCATGCACACGCTGGCCGTGTGCTACTGGCTGGTGGACGTGCGGGGCCGGCGGCGGTGGGCCATGCCGTTCGCCTGGTTCGGGATGAACGCCATCTTCGCGTTCTTCCTGTCCGGCGTGATGGGGCGGCTGCTGTACCAGGTGAAGGTCGGCGACCGGGCCATCAAGGAGGTGATCTTCGATGCCGCGTTCGCCTCGTGGCTCCCCGCGCACGACGCGTCGCTGGCGTTCGCGCTCTGCTTCGTGGCGCTGTGGACGGGCCTCGTGTGGGCCATGCACCGGCGCGGGTGGTACTGGAAGGTGTGAGGCGAGGATGACGATCCGATGATGGCGCAGGACGGAGCGGGGCAGGACGGCGAGACGGCGGGACGGAGGAACGGCGGAGTGGGCAGAACGACGGGGTGGGCAGAACAACGGGTGGGCCGGATGGCGAGGCGGGGAGACGGCGGGACGATGCGGACGCGTGTTGGAAGGAGGTCGGGGGTGAACGCCGCGTTTCGTCCTGAGCGGGTAAACCCGCCGCTGGGAAAGCGATAAGCCCTGTCTCGCGCCGAGGCGCGACACGAACAGGGCTTCAACTGCTCAACTACGCCCTGGTGCACCGGGACTGCCCGTGCACGGACAGTCCGCGAAGGCGGACTTCGCGATGTTCCAGGGGCGAATTCATTCGCTCCTGGCCCTGTCTCGCGCCGAGGCGCGACGCGAACAGGGCTTCAACCGCGTACGACACCAGCGGACGGAATCCAGCCTCCCCGCACGGCACCCGCCCGTGCCGGACCTGTCGGCGAAGGCCGACATCGCGGGGTCATAGCCGCGACTTCAGTCGCCGGGCGGCCCGACGCCATACGACCCCGCCTCCCGGTCTACCTCACCTTCGGCGTCGGCAGGGGCACCAGCCACTCGCGCGTCAGCAGGCCGATCACCAGCAGCGTGAGCGCCAGCGCGGCGAAGATCATCACCGCGTACATGCATCCCGTAAAGCCGCATCCGCCCGGGCCCTTGTACATCTCGGGCGGGATGGGCTTGAACTCCGGCGTGTCGTCCGCCGGCGCATCGGCTTCGGATGCGCGCGCCTCGTCCGCCGGCTCCAGGCGCTCCGGCTCCCGCACGTCGTCCTGCTCCGCCATCAGGCCCCGCCGATCTGCTGGATCTCGTCCGATTCCACCACGCGCACGCCCTGGATCCCCTGCCGCGCCATCCGCACCATGGCCCGCGCGACGGTGGAGGCCTGGATGGACCGGTAGCGGCGCATGGGGCCCACCAGCATCCAGTCCAGCGCCGGCATCACCCGCTGCACCACGGACTCGCCCGCGCGGCTTTCCGTGCGCTCGCCCAGCAGCAGCGAGGGGCGCAGGATGACGGCCGCTTCCAGCGGCAGGGCACTGATTGCCGCTTCCGTCTCGCCCTTCACGCGGTTGTAGAAGATGCGCGACTTGGCGTTGGCCCCCGCCGCCGTGACGACGAAGAAGCGCCGCTTGCCGTGCTCCGAGGCCAGGCGCGCCGCCTCCACCACGTAGTCGTGGTCCACGCGGCGAAACGCCTCCTGCGAGCCCGCCGTGGCGATGGTGGTGCCCAGGCAGCAGAACACGTCGTCCACCACGAAGCTGATCTCGTGGTCGCGCAGCCGGTCGAAGTCGGTGGTGCGCTGGTCCAGCTTGCTGTCCATCCGCGCCAGCGGCCGCCGCGTGAGCACCGTCACGCGCGTGTACGCCGGGTCCGCCAGCAGCAGGTCCAGCACGTGCCCGCCCACCAGGCCCGTCGCGCCCAGCAGCAGCGCGCTGCAGGGCACGGCCGCCGGCTCGCTCGTTTCGCTCACGTCATCTCCTCGGGGGGAAAAGTCCGGTCTCGGGCCGCCGGGAACCGTCCGCGCCCGGCGGGCATTATGGGATCGGCGCCCCACATCTTACGGCGTGGGTGCCGCACTTCACCAGTTGCAGACGGGAGAACGATGAGTGCGACGGACGTGATCATCCGCATGCTGGGGCCCGGCGAGGCGGCCGTGCTGGACCGCGTGGCGCCGGACGTGTTCGACCACGACGTCCATCCGCGCTGGACGGCCGAGTTCTTTGCCGATGGGCGGCACCACATCGCCGTCGCGGTGGATGACGGGCTCGTGGTGGGATTCGCGTCCGGCGTGCACTACCTGCATCCCGACAAGCCGCCCGAGCTCTTCGTCAACGAGGTGGGCGTCGCGGATACGCACCAGGGCCGGGGGATCGCGCGGCGGCTGATGACGACGCTGCTGGACCACGGCCGCGCGCTGGGGTGCGTGCAGGCGTGGGTGGGCACGGACCGCGACAACGCCGCGGCCAACCGCCTGTACGCGTCCGTCGGCGGCGTGCCGGAGGAGTTCGTGCTGTATGCGTTCGATTTGAAGCAGGAGGGGTGAGGAGCGAGGGCGAATCGGCCGATGAGATGAGGGGTAAGGCCCGGCGATGACCGATGATGAGAGGGTGAGAGGGTGAGGCCCGGCGGTGACAGAGCGAATGAATTCGCCGCAACGAACACACGAAGTCCGCCTTCGCGGACTGTCCGTCGGGGGGAGGGTGCCACGCGGGTAGTGCAATCGCCCGCCACATTCACCATCCCGTGACCAGGAGCCCGCCTCCGCCGCGGCACTTTCCCGGGGACGGATAGTCCGCGCAGGCGGACTTCGTGTAGTCGTTGCGGCGAATTCATTCGCTCGGCCGGGGCCCGGCTCACCCACCCCAGCCCAGCCCAGAATCGTACATCCCCTCCGGCTGGAGGCCCCGCCCCCGCACAGCGATAGAACCCCCGCCGGAACCGATCCGGCGGGGGTTCTGCTGTTCCTGAGCCGTCCGGGGACGTTCACGCCTCCTTCTCGCCCGCGATCTCCACGTCCAGCCCAAAGGTGTCGGTGAACAGGCCCGCCTTGCGGCGCAGGGCCCAGCGCTCCAGCAGCAGGTCGCCCTCGCCCACCACCTCCAGCGTGAGCTTGCTCTTGCCGGCGGTGGCTTTTACGGCGCGCACGGCCTGCAGGTGCTCGCGGTCCAGCGCGTCGGCAATCCGCAGGATGGAGGCGAGCTTCACCACCCGCTCGCGGTCCTCGGACGGCAGGCGCGTAAAGGTGTCGTGGTGCACGGCCGGCACGCCCTTGCGGTGGTAGCGCGCCACGTTGGCCACGATGTCGATCTCCCGCTGCGTGAACTCCGGCACCTCCGACTGCGAGATGATGTACAGCGAGTGCTTGTGGTGCTTCTTGTGGCCGATGAAGATGCCGATGTCGTGCAGCGTGGCGGCCGCCAGCAGCATCCGCCGGTCCGGCGCCTCCAGCTTGTGCAGCTTGGGCAGCTGGTCGAAGAGCGAGCCGGCCAGCCTGGCCACGTGGGCCGCGTGCACCTCGTCGAACTGGTAGCGCTGGCCCAGCGCCACGGCGCCCGCGATGGCCCACTTCTCCTTGCGGACCTCGTGCGCCTCGTGCGTGGTGAGGTCGTCCACCAGGTCCACCAGCACGCCGTCCTTGAGGCCCACGGCGGGCACCAGGATCTCGTCCACCCCGGCCAGCGTCGCCACCCGCTCGTAGACCATGGCGGCGGGGAGGATGACGTCCGCGCGGTCCTCGCGCAGCCCCAGCTGCTCCACCCGCTGGCGGTAGGAGAGGCTGGAGAGCTTTTCGATGGCCGCGCGCAGCTCCGGCAGGGGCACCCGGGCCACCCGCCCGCGCCCCGGGTCCGCGCCGATGAGCTTGGCCAGCGCCTCGATGTTGCCGCCCGTGGCGCAGAGGCCCGCGGGGTTCCACTGCTTGGCGATGACGGGGATGCGCAGCGTGTTGGCGTACTCCTCCAGCAGGCGCTGGAACCGTCCCGGCTCCTCGCTGGAGCCCGCCAGCTCCTCCAGCAGCCGCACGGAGCCCATGGTGTGCGACTCGCTCCACAGGATGGCCGCCACGTCCACCAGCGACACCTCCACGCTGCCGCCGCCCAGGTCCACCAGCAGCCACTTGCGCTTGCCGAACGGCACCTGGGCACGCACGGCCTCGTAGACCAGCCGCGCCTCTTCGGTGCCGGTGATGACTTCCAGGTCGATGCCGGCCTCGCGCCGCACGCGGGCCACGAACTCCTCGCCGTTGCGGCTTTCGCGGGTGGCGCTGGTGGCCACGGCGCGGTAGTGCTCGATGCCAAGCTCCTGCATCTGCGTGCGGAACCCGGCGATGGCCTCCACGGCCGCCTCCATGGTCTCGCGGGCCAGCTTGCCGGAGAGGAACACCTCGTGGCCCAGGCGCACGGCCTCGCGGCGCTCGGCCAGCACGCGGTACTCCGTGGGCGCGGAGAACTCCGCGGCCAGGAAGCGGATGGCGTTGCTGCCCACGTCCACGCCGGCCACGCGCAGGGGAAACTGCGGCGGTGCGTCGGTGTCGCGGGACTTGGCGCGGCTTTGTAGCTGGCTCATGCGTATGCTGGGGGGTCGGGGCGTGCCGGCGCCCGGCGCAATCGCCGGACCAAGCCCGAACGGCAGTGCGAAAGTGCGGGAGTGCGGGAGTGCGAAAGTGCGAAAGTGCGAAAGTGCGAAAGTGCGAAAGTGCGAAAGTGCGTGAGTGCGGGACTGTGTGGGGCCCTGCGTGGAGGCGAGCCCCCGCCGCGCCCCCACCCGGGCTCGTAAACCTCGCCCACCCTCCCCCAAAAACCCCTGGGGGAGGGTTGGGTACGGGCGAGATCGCGCGGAGCGAGGCCGCCTGTCTACCGGGCACGAAGCTCTCCCCCTCCTGCCCGCGAAGCGGGGGGGGCCGGGGGCTTTCTGCCGGTGCACAGACGCCGCCGGCGTGCACGAATCGCAGTTCAACCTCCCCCAGGGTTTTTGGGGGAGGTGCGAGCCTAGGCGAGCGGTGGGGGCGCTACGGATCTCCGCCGGACCGCGCACATCTCACCCCCGCAGCCCCCGCCGTTGCCGTCCCCTGTAACCTGTAACCTGTAACCTGTCCCCTGTAACCTGTCCCCTGTAACCCGCAGTTCCGTCCCTACACCACCGGCGGCGGCGCCACGCGCGCGCCGATCAGCTTCTCGAACCCGTTCTCCTCCGCGATGTCGGCCGCGTAGTCCAGCGAGCGGTCCTTGCGGATCCAGGGAAAGGGCAGCACGGGCACGGGCTCCAGCAGCTCCGCCAGCGCCTCCAGGTTCGTGCGCTCGGCGATGCCGCCGGGCTCCGGGCCCAGCGCGTTGAGCACCACGCCGCGCACGCGCAGGCCCGTGTCGTGGGCGGCGCGCACCGTGAGCAGCGTGTGGTTGATGGTGCCCAGCCGGTTCCCCGCGACCACCACCAGGTCCAGCCCCCACCCCACGAACAGGCCGTCGTACGCCATGTCGCGGGTCAGGGGGACCAGCAGCCCGCCGGCGCCCTCCACCAGGATGGCGTCGCGCCCCTCGGCCAGGGCGTGGTAGGCGCGGTCCAGCGCGGCCAGGTCCACCGTGCCGCCGGAGCGGTTCAGCGCCACCCACGGCGCCAGCGGCTCCGCCAGCAGGATGGGCCGCACGGCCTCCACCGCGTCCGCGGCGCCGGCCGCGTCGCGCAGGCGCATGGCGTCGCTGGCGGGGTCGTCGGCCTTGACGCCCGTTTCCACCGGCTTCATGGCCGCGACGGAAAGGCCGCGGCGGCGCAGCAGCGTAAGCAGCACCGTGGACACGTACGTCTTGCCGACGCCGGTGTCCGTCCCCGTGATCCCCAAGCGGATCATCGTGTCTCCAGGAATCGTTCGATCACGCCGTACACGCCCCCGATTTCTTCGGGCGTAACGCAGTACGGAGGCAGCAGGTACACCACGTTGCCCAGGGGCCGCAGCAGCACGCCCCGCGCCCGGGCGAACGCCGCCAGCTCGGCGCCCACGGGGCTAAGATAGCCCGCGCCGGCCTCCAGGTCGAACGCGGCCACCGTCCCCAGCACACGCGGGTTGCGCACCAGCGGATGCGGCGCGACCCGCGCCAGCCCCTCCCCGTGCGCCGCCTCGATCCCCTGCCGCCGGGCCGCGCACGCGGGATCCACCGTAAGCCGCAGCGACGCGAGCCCCGCCGCGCACGCCAGCGGGTTGCCCGCGAACGAGTGGCCGTGAAAGAAGGTGAGGCGCCGGTCCTGGCTGCGGAACGTCTCGAACAGCTCCGCCGTGGCCACCGTCACGCCCAGCGGCATGAATCCCCCCGTGACGCCCTTGCTCAGGCACACCAGGTCCGGCGCCACGTCCGCGCGCTGGCAGGCGAACAGGGGCCCCGTGCGCCCGAACCCCGTCGCCACCTCGTCCGCGATCAGGGGGATGCCGGCCGCGCGCGTGCGGTCGCGGATGCCGCGCAGCACGTCCTCGCCGTACATCCGCATCCCGCCGGCCGCCAGCAGCAGCGGCTCCACGATCACGCCCGCCAGCTCCGGGCCGCGCGTCTCCATCAGCCGGTCCAGCGCCGCCAGCGTATCCCCCTCCGTGGGATCGGGAAGGCGCGCGACCTCGAACAGGTGCTCGCCGAACGCCTCCGTGAACACGCTGGGCGCGCTGGCGCTCATGGCGCCGAAGGTGTCGCCGTGGTACGCGTTGTCCAGCGCTGCGATCAGGTTGCGCCGCTGGCCCCGGTTGCGCCATGACTGGATGGCGATCTTGATGGCCACCTCCACCGCCGTGGAGCCGTCGTCCGAGTAGAACACCCGCTCCAGCCCGGGGGGAAGCACGCCCACGAGCTCCGCGGCCAGCCGTGCCGCCGGCTCATGCGTGAACCCCGCGAAGATCACCTGCTCCAGCGTGCGCGCCTGTTCCGCGATGGCCTGGGCGATGGCGGGATGTGCGTGCCCGTGCAGGTTCACCCACCACGACGACACCGCGTCCAGCAGCCGGTTGCCCTGGTCGTCGACGAGATACGCGCCCTCGCCCCGGACGATGGGCGTGGCGCGGGGAAACAGCCCGTGCTGCGTGTACGGATGCCAGACGAACCGCTCGTCCAGCGACTGCCAGTCGGACATTCGAGACGGAGTGCGTGAGTGCGTGAGTGCGTGAGTGCGAAAGTGCGAGAGTGCGAGAGTGCGAAAGTGCGAAAGTGCGAGAGTGCGAAAGTGCGAAAGTGCGAAAGTGCGAAAGTGCGAAAGTGCGAAAGTGAGCGTCACGACCGGCCTCACGCCGGGAGCCCTCACCCGGCTCGTTCCTCGCCACCCTCTCCCACAAACTGCGTGGGAGAGGGTATATACCCCAGCCCGTGCACGATGGCGGGCCCCAGGAATGGCGAAGGTCTCCCCCTCTCCGCGAGGAACGAGCGGGGAGGGGGCCGGGGGGAGGGGCGCCCCGCCCGTGCCGGAAAGCCCGCCTCGGTGCACGGGACCGCCCCCGTCCCCCGCAGTTGCTGGCTGTCCCCTGTAACCTGTCCCCTGTAACCCGCAGTTGCCGTTGCCCGCTATTCCCTATTCCCTATTACCTATTCCCTGCCCGTCCCCCGCCCCACGCCTGTCCAAACCCAGCCGGGGCGGACATTTTGCAGTGCGCACCGCGCTGTCCAACGCCGCGACACATCAGCCCGCAGCCATGCCGCATCGCACCCGCGCCTCGGCGCTTCCCGGCCGCGACGAGCTCTACCGCCTGCTGGTGGAGAACGTCACCGACTACGCTATCATCCTGCTCAGCCCCGAGGGCCGCGTGGCCACGTGGACGGAGGGCGCGGGGCGGATGTTCGGCCTCGACGACGACGAGGCGCTGGGACAGCCGCTCGCCGCCTTCTATCCCCCCGAGGACGCGGACGGCGGCGCCCCCGACCGCGACCTGCACACGGCCGCGCGCGACGGGCGGTGCGAGACCGTCGCCTGGCGCGTGCGGCGCGACGGGTCGCGGCTGTGGGTGAGCGTGGTCATCACCGCCATCCACGACGCCGCCGGCAAGCTCATCGGCTTCGGGCAGATAACCCGCGACCTGACCGAGCGCAAGGAGGTCGCGGCGCGCTACGAGGAGAGCCGCCAGCGCTACCGCTCGCTCTTCGAGAACAACCCCGACGCCATCTTCTCGTTCGACCTGGACGGCTCGCTGCGCACCGTAAATCCCGCCGCCGAGGCTCTTACCGGCTACCGCGCGGACGACCTGCGCTCCGCCACCTTCTGGTCGCTCGTGGTGCCCGACGAGCGCGACACCATGCGCGGGGACTTCAGCGCCGCCGCCGGGGGTGCCCCGCAGAACGCCGAGACGGCCTTGATGCACCGCACGGGGCGCCGCGTGGACGTGCGGGTGACGCTCGTGCCCATCGTGGTGGAAGGCGGCATCCTGGGCGTGTACTGCATCGCCCAGGACATCACCGAGCGCAAGCGGGCCCAGGCCGAGCGCGAGTCGCTGCTGCTGCGCGAGCGCATCGCCCGCGCCGAGGCCGAGGCCGCCAACCGGGCCAAGAGCGACTTCCTGGCCGTGGTGAGCCACGAGCTGCGCACGCCCCTGAACTCGGTGGTCAACTTCACGGACCTGCTGCTGGACGGCGATGCCGGCCCCCTGGCCGACATCCAGCGCAAGCACCTGGACCGCGTGGCGGGCAACGCGCGCCAGCTGCAGGCGATGATCGAGGAGGTGCTGGGCTACGCGCGGCTGGATTCCGGCGAGGTGGAGGTGCGGCTGGAGCGCGTGGACGTGGGGATGGTGGCCGCGGAGCTCATGCACGAGGTGGAGGGCGCCGCGCGGCAAAAGGCGCTCGTCATCCAGTGCTCCCCCGACGGCGACTGCAGCGCCGAGACGGACCCGCGGCGGGTGCGCGAGCTGCTGCGGGCCGTGCTTTCCAACGCCGTCAAGTTCACGGAGGCGGGCAAGGTGGAGATCGCCGTGCGGCGCGAGCCGGCGTGGGTGGCCGTGGCCGTCACGGATACGGGGATCGGGATCGACCCGGCGCACGCGGAAAAGATCTGGGATCCCTTCTGGCAGGCCGAGCACCCCCTGATCCGCCGGGCGGGCGGCAGCGGCCTGGGGCTGAGCGTCGCGCGGCGCCTGGCCGGCCTGCTCGGTGGCGACATCGCCGTCGCCAGCGCCCCCGGCGAAGGCAGCACGTTCACCATCCGGCTTCCGCTGGCACACTGAACGGCAGTGCGAAAGTGCGGGAGTGCGAAAGTGCGAAAGTGGTCCGAGGGGTGGGATGGTATCCGGCGCGCGGCGGAGCCCCGTCCCCCGGCGGATGAATTCGCGGCAATGACGGCGCGATGTCGGCCTTCGCCGACAGCTCGTGCGGCACGCCGCCTGAGTGCACCCCGGCTAGGTTCCGACAGGTAAACCCCGCCCCCGTGCACCCACCCGACCGGTGCACGAACCCGCCCGACGGACCCCCGCCACCCCCACGGCACTCGCCCGTGCCGGACCTGTCGGCGAAGGCCGACATCGCGGGTTC